>Ga0209755_10000588_pt1 | contig 65031 bp, 27 predicted proteins | sample TergutCo191P1_FD_187301 | JGI IMG/M metagenome (GOLD analysis project Ga0209755, IMG submission 187301) | Cornitermes sp. P1 segment gut microbial communities from Petit-Saut dam, French Guiana - Co191P1 (SPAdes) (version 2) | ecosystem: Host-associated > Arthropoda: Insects > Digestive system...
ATAAGACGCTTTTGTTCGGCCGTCATCAGCCGCTTCATGTTCCTGCGCGCCGCGGCCAGGACATGCCGGTGCTTTTCGCGCAGCCGCTGAAGCACCTCACCCCTCAGAAGGTAGCCGGCGTCGCCGACGAACAGGCCGCTGAGCCCCTCGGTCAACGCCTCCGCATGTTTGCTGTCGTGATCGCCGCCGGGGCTTAAACACAGGTTCACAAGGTTCCCTTGTGCGTCGCAGGCCCCATGCAGCTTGAAGCCGAGGAACCAGCCCTTGCCGGTTTTCCCCAGCGAGGCAAGACCGGCCGTGACCTTGTGGGTCTTTATGCTCCAGCTCTCGCACACGCTCAGCGCGGTGGAATCCATGAAAAACGGTAGTGGGCAAAACTTGTTGCACCCAAAAGTGGCATGCCTCTACACCCCTCCACAGCCAGTCTGAGCCTTGTTTTAGCTCGCTTCCTTTGACATCAACAAGTCTGGCTCATTACCTGAAAAACACCCCCTCGCCGCAGTGCGCATGGCGGTTGAGCCCGAGAAGATACCCAAGCAGCGCTACGGTGAACGGCAGCGACAGGTTCGTTGCCTTCAGGAAGTTTTCATAGTTAGGCAGGCCAGGGAAGTCGGCTTTCAGGGCGCTTTCCGCAAGGCGCGCAAACGCCTTCAGGTCGAATATGTGGTAATGGAAGCGCAGGATGTTCAGCGTGAGCACCTCGCTTAGGCTCAGCTGTCGCCGCGGCCCACGTTTTGGGTTCCATGACGCAAGCATCTTACGCCCCTCTTCGGTGCCAGCCAAAGCCTTGATGAAATCGTCCGCAATGCAATACAATGTGATTAATGCGATATCGCTCATAACGCCCGTCCTCCCGGCTGGTTCTTGGTCATACATCAACTATACTGGGTGTCGGGCGTTTTTTCTATCTGCCTGTTTGTTTTCACTATAAAACTCGAAGTTCGGCCTCGCTGTCGTTTTTGGCGTACAACATAAAACGCGCGGTGAACATCCTGGGGGGTGCGAGGCTTGCGGCGGCATGCGGGGCGAAATGAGCCGGGATACCGCTGCGGCAGGGCCGTCCGGATTTTGTTGATGTGCCGTGTATTATTTCGGTATGCCGCCCGCCAGCCTGAAAATTTGAGGCTAGATTTGACACGGCCTCGCCCTTCAGCCAACGGCTCTCCCCAACCGACACTTCCTCGCTGTTGATCACCTAGATCGGCAACGAGTCCCCACTGACAATATACACCCCGGGCCATTTTTTTCAATGCCGTACCCGCGCTCCTGTTGCAGGTAGCCAAGAAGTTTTCGGGGGTGGCAGCTCGCCACAAAAGTCAGGGTCATGTTGCGTATGTCCGCGCCTTTTTCCGCCGACGCGTACAGACAGGCGTAGACTTTGAGGAAATCACGGATCGATACGTGGTCGCCGGGGCTTTTGAATTCGCATATGTTGACTCCGCGGAATATCTGGGCGATGTTCTTCCTGATTCGCGCACCCCTCGCCTTCTTGATTATCAGGACGTCTATCTTCAGGGGCCCCGTGTTCAGGACGTGCTCGAAAACAAAGTCCAGGTGCTTCCTGTGTTTTTCCAGTTCCAGCAGAATGGCGTTGTAGAAGGCCGGGTGCCACTGTATGTTGCCGTTTTTCCGTCCCTTTTCCTTGGGTTCGTTGTTCGTGTCCACCGGTGGAGTATACCTTTTTTGCGGAGGATGGGGTAGGGGCGCCGCGCCTTCTCTGCAGATGCCGCATCCCCATTGGATTTAATCAGCGGTTCCCTAATAATCGCCGTACGCAGGGGCTTGTTCCGCGGCCATGGAAAATTCGTCCGCATCATAGGGATTGTCCAACTCGTATACATATTCGGCGGCGATGGAATCGGCTTTTATCTGCAGGATCGCCTCTTTCACTTCTGCCACGCACAGATCTAGATGTTTTTCGATATCCCTGCCCCAAAAACGCAGAATCGTCCAGCCAAGCGCCGTAAGCTGCCTTTCGTTGCCGGTATCCCTATTTATGTTGCGCTCTATTTTTTGTATCCAGAACTCGCGGCGGGTTCGCAGTTTTTCCTTTACCAGATGCCAGTCTTTGCCATGCCAGAATTCCCCGTCGCAGAAAATGGCAATCTTGTGTTTAGTAAGCGCGATATCCGGCTTGCCAGGCAGTGCTTTGTAATTTTTCCTGTAACGTATGCCGTTGTGCCAAAGGGCTTTGCGAAAAACGACTTCTATCGTTGTGTCCGTACCTTTGATCTGGCTCATTGTGTAACTGCGCACGGCGCTGACGTAGTTTTCGTCATTGTTTTTGTCGGGTTCGTTTTCTTCTTTTGACAAGGCCACCATATATAGTAATCGCATACAAGAGCCAGGCATGTCCAGCCCTGGGCACGGAAATCAATTTTCGTTTGAAAGCATATCATAAAGCCCTTTTTTCACATCACCTATCATGATATAATTCGTCACCCACAAGCAGAAGACTGGCTCGAAACTTCTGCTGTCAAGAATCATGTTCGGCTGCCTGTTGGATTGCCGGAAGCTGGTTCATGTCTTGATGTCAGCAGAAAATTGATTTCCGTGACGCTGCGGCCCTAATCCTTGAAAATGTTCGTCCCAGGCATTACACTTTTATGTAGGGGAAGGGGAAAGGAAGGGACATAGGTGAAAAAGATGGTACTGCTTCTGGCGTGGCTTTCTGCCGTCGGGGGCTTTGTTGTGGCACAGGCGGATCTGGCTAATTTTCTGGCTAATTTTTCGGAACCAGGAAGGGCGACTTGGGAGATGGCCGAGGGCGGATTGCAGGCTGCGCATCCGACTCTGCCCATAGGTTCCACGCCGACGGTAAGGAGCACTGCTACTGGCAGGGAAATACCGGTTACGGTAACTGGACGCATACCTGCGTCCACCGAGCGGGTTATCGACATATCCGCGGATGCGGCCTGGGCTATAGGTTTGGAACTGGGCAGTGATGAGGTGCTGATATACTTCCCGCCCCCGGCTGTAGTTGCCATGGCGCCCCCCGAGCAGTCGTTGCCCCATGGGATTAACATCACGATTTACAACCACGTCATACCGCATTCGGTCTGGTTGCAGCGTCAGGCGCCGGTCGAAATTCTCCCCGAGCCGGCCCTAGAGCCCTTGGTCAGGGTTCTGCCATATTGGCCTGATCCATACAGCGACAGGATATATCGCTTGCAGGTGGGTAGTTGGCCGTTGACCCAAGACGCTTTTGACGCCTTCCTTCAGTTGCGGGCTGCGAATTTCAACACGATAAAGGAATACTCCCATGGGATGCACAGGGTGTATGCCGCCAACGTCCATGCGTCGGAGGTTTATTATTCCGCCCATAGGTTGGGGGAGATGGGCTTTACGGTGATTTATGCCTGGGTACAGTAACGCTTTTTCTTTCGCAATGGCTCCTGCCCTGTACATTGCCTAGCACTGTGTGATAGAACTGGCCATGGGTCTTTTTTGCCTGCTTTGGGTTCCATTGTCCTACTTCCTCAGGCGCATGCTTGCTGCCGGGAGCGGTGGTGGCATCTGGGCGCTGATTTTTGGCGGCGCGGTCGTGTTGGTCCAGTTTTTTGTCGGCCCTTTGGTGGCTCCTGGCTGTTTCGGGTTCGACCGCTGGTTGAGCGGTTTCGTGGACATAGTAAGCGTGCCGGTGCTTGTCCCGCTTGTCCTGTACCTGCTGTTCGTGGAGATGAAGCTGATTTCCCCAAAAACGGACTATGCCGGTTTTGTCCTGCTGTGGCTGATTCCCTTGGCGGCCTTCCGCACGCTGGGCTGGATTTCCCCCCCGTCTCTGGTCATGCTGGTTGTCGTGCCATTGCTTTGGACATCGCTTGCCGTGGGTATCCCCGCCCTGTTTGCCCATGCCAGAAAGCGCGAGCACTGGCACGGCATGATCCCCGCGGTTTTGTGCATGGCTGTGCTTCCCTTCTCCGCCGCCACGTCCTGGTGGGCGTTTTTTATCCATGAAACCCTCATGGGCTTTCTTTTCCTTGTCATAAGCGCTGTTCCTGCGCTGGTTTCGACGGTTTTGTCGTTCAGGCGACTGGTTTTGGAAAGGAATCAGGCGGTCACTGCGCCAGAAGATGGGTGTTTTAGTGACGAGGACGAGGAATTGGAGGAGCAACTACCCTAAAAACCCGGCCGGCGCTAAATGCGGGCCGGGTTCCGGGGATTGAAACTTACGCCTGCCCCGCGGAGCCGAGCACGTTCAGGTTTTTGTGCATGTAGAGCTTTTTCAGCTCGTCGCGGGACGGGCCGAGTATCTTGCGCGGATCGAACTCCTCGGGATCCTCCGCCAGCACCTTGCGGATAAGGGCCGTCATGGCAAGCCTTCCGTCCGAGTCGATGTTAATCTTGCAGACCGCGCTTTTCGCCGCCTTGCGAAGCTGCTCCTCGGGAATGCCCACGGAATCCTTGAGGTGGCCGCCGAACTGCTCGATCATGCGGACGTACTCCATGGGTACGGACGATGCGCCGTGCAGGACGATGGGGAAGCCGGGGATTTTCTTCTCTATTTCTTCCAGTATATCGAATCGCAGCGGGGGAGGGATAAGAACCCCGTTGGCGTCCCGCGTGCACTGTTCCGGCTTGAACTTGGTCCGCCCGTGGCTTGTGCCGATGGAGATCGCAAGCGAATCGACCTTGGTCTTGCTTACGAAGTCGATGACCTCACCCGGCTCGGTGTAGTGGGTGTGCTCGGACGAAACGTCGTCCTCGACCCCAGCCAGCACGCCGAGTTCGCCCTCGACCGTGACGTAGTCCTTCTGCGAGTGGGCGAATTCGCAGACTCTTCTGGTAAGTTCCACGTTCTCGTCGTAGGGCAGGTGGGAGCCGTCGATCATCACCGAGGAAAAGCCGCTCTCGATGCAGTCCTTGCACAGCTCGAAACTGTTGCCGTGGTCCAGGTGCAGGGCGATGGGGATGTCGTAGCCAAGCTCGCGGGCGTATTCCACCGCGCCCCTGGCCATGTTCTTCAGGATGTTCTGGTTTGCGTACTTGCGCGCCCCGGAGGACACCTGCAAAACAACCGGCGACTTGGTTTCCACGCAGGCCTGGATGATGGCCTGGAGCTGCTCCATGTTGTTGAAATTGTACGCCGGAATCGCGTAGCCGCCGCTCACCGCCTTCTTGAACAGCTCCTTGGTGTTCACGAGGCCAAGTTCGGTATAGCTTGTCATAAAAACTCCTTGTTCGGAAAAATTGGTTTCCCTCAGACTCAATAATATTGCCAAGTTCGGTATTGGTCAAGTTTTCACCGGTTTCCGGACGGCCTTTTTTGTGCTACAATAGACCTCTTGGGAACCGCTGAATAAATCAGCGGAATCAGCGGTTCCCTATGCATTTGCTTCCTGCGGTGCGCAAATGCGGTTAAGTAGCACTGATTTCGGCATCGTAGATGCCGCGTCCCCATTGGATTAAATCAGTGCTTCCCTTGCGAAACATTGTCGGCCGAATTGTGCCTTGGGATTAGGCAAAAAACCCCTTGACAACGAGTCTCTTTATGCGGTAGACTTGTAGAAGGGGGTGGTTCGGTCACTTGGCTGCGAGGCTGGTGCAGAAAAAAAGTGCACGCTGGTTTTGCTGGTGTTTTTTTAAAACGTATTGCGTTGGCTTTGCCAGTATGATTTATAGCCGAAATGGCGATTTTCATGAACACTGCGGGATTTTCCTTTTGCAGTGGGTAATGTCTTTTGTAGCAGCTGTGTGTCCGTTTCGTAAGGCTTTTCACATGGAGGAACGTATAGGCACACGCCAATAGTCAGGTATCGTCGTCAAGGAGGCGAGGCATGATGTTTAGGTTTGGGTGTATGAAATGGTCTTCGGTGTTGTCTCTTTGCTCCGTGGTTGCGGTCTCCGTAATTGCGGGTTTTTTTGCGTCTTGCGACAACCCTTTCACCAGTGGCATGGGGGAGCGACCCGTTTGGGAGCGGCCCACAATCTCCAATGTTTCGCCGGTCTCCAATGACCTCCTTACCGGGGAAGTGACGTTCCGGGGGGAAGCGTGGGCGCACCGCGAGCTTCGCCGTATCGATGTAAGGATAGGCCGGTATACCACCGAGGACCGTACCGAAGACGGAAGGGTTTTCGGCCATGCGGGGAACCCTATCCTTGATTGGATGGATATAGGCCGGCTAGGTGGACACATCTCCAGGGGCGACAGGGACGGCGGGGTTGGCGGGAGCTGGGAATTCACCCTGGACACGCTTGCCCTTCCCGAAGCGGCTTTGAAAGCGGCCCTGGACGACGGCTTTGTTAGGATTAGATTCAGGGTATTCGACAATACGCAGGATCCCGCCCTGTCGCAGGAGTTTGTTTACAACGTAAAGAACCTTCCCTCGCAAGTGACCATGGCGCTTCCGTCCGACGAATTGATCAGGGATCCTTCTGTGATCGAGCCTCTCCGTATTGCAGGCGACGCCTATATACAGGGGCGGGTGACCGATCTCAGGGGGCTTGCGCCCGGGTATCCCATGATTCAGATATGGCCCGCCTTCAGAGCCGACATTACCGCCAATCCCGACGGTTTTGTCAACGATTCTCACTTCGGCTTGGCGAGCATGTTCCTTACGACCATTGTTCCCGTCGAGTCCGTTAGAGACGATATTAGGTATATGACGGGTCGTTACGCCAGTAGGGACGGAATGACCGTCAACGTCGCCAACTTTCAATTTAGGCTGGACAGTTTTACGATAGAGGCTGCTCGCAATGACGGCGTGCGTGCGGCGGTGTTCGGCAACGAGTTTATGATCGGCGAGCATTTCTTTAGGATAATAACCAGGGATACCGAGGGAATTGTCGGGCATTTTCCCCCTTACGGACACGGCACCGACCAGGAAGACCGTTCCAGCCCGGGGGATCCTGTCCTGATAAACATTATCGGCGACGCCACGCCTCCGGTCATCGAGATAGACAACAGGGATCGCTCTGGCGAGCAGCTTGCGGCAAGGCCCAACATCTATGTAATCACCGGGATCAACGAGCGAATAATAGCTCTTGACGATCCGGACGCTCCCGGCAGGCCGGTTTTCCGCCTAAGAACCTTGGCGACGCACGGTGATGGTATCGCTAGGGCGGAGTTGCATTGGGAGCACCGCGCCACGAACCGACAGGGGCAACTTACGGGGTACCTGGAAGAACAGTCCGGGACTCCCGACCGAGCGGAAGTCAACTTCGTCTTTACGGCGGACGGGAGGCACAGGGGCATCTTTACCACCCATCCTACGCCATATCTCCTTACGCTTAGGGTCATGTCACGCGTGGGGTCTTGGGGGGAACGATCGTTCAGCCTGATCATGGACGGGGAAGCCCCAAGGGTCGAGATACGTCCGTCCATACGCGGGGCCGTCGCCCCGCCTGCCGGGAATCGCCTGCCGATGCACGGGGGCTTTATCAACGATAACCATATTACGGTGAACGGCAACATACAGGTTTCGGTTGACCGCACGTCGTCCCCGCCGATAATGTTCGATGATTCCGGGCAGAGGGTGAAATGGTTCGTGGGGCCGCATTTTGACCCCGCCAATCCGCCGCAGGACAGCATACTCTACAGGCTTATCGCGTTCCAGCGCGGCCCGAGTCGGGATAATCTTGCGTTTTTCTTCGATGACTTTGACGGCTCTGGCGGTCGGGTAGACATGCCTATCGCGACGGGGCCCGTGTACCACGATGCGTACCGGACGCACAACTTCAAGTTCGATACCAGCGAATACGACGGCCAGGATCTGTGGCTGTATGTGGTGGCCATGAACCAGGTGTACAACCTTGGTTTCGCCATGCAGAGAATCCGCGTCGATCAAAACACCGACTTTCCCGAGATAGAAACCCCGGGCCTTTTCCAGATGGGTACCCCGGGGGATCTTGAGGTAACGGTAACGGGCGGCGACCCGACCGCTCCGGACTTTGATGGTAACTATCCTAGGCGCAACGTTTTGACCGGAGGCCAGGGCATAAGCATTCGCGTGTCCGACGACGATGGTATTGTCAGGAACGCGGAGTACATCAGGATAACGCTGACCGAGTTTTTGGACGGCGGGCCGACCGATGGCGATGAGCTTGTGGATGGCCGATGGCGGCGTTCCAGAACCCTTACCACCGAACAACTTGAGTTCCTGCAAGGCAGTCGGACGGCATGGTCGGGAACGCTTGAACAATCGCTGATAGCGCAGGTGTTGGACCACGTTGATGACGATGGGAGGTATCGTTTACCCGATGGGGTGTACCGCCTTAGCATAGAGGTGAGTGACAGCGCGGCGTACAAAGTGATGATAGACGGCGAGCCAGGGCAGCAGCGTTCCGCCGGTGAATCCCTCTGGTTCGCCGTGCATAACGAAATCCCGGACGTGATGGTAACCGAGCCGGCAAACAATTCCCTGCTGTCCGAATACGGGGTTGATATCAGGGGAACGGTGAGAAGCCCGTTCAGGCTGGGGAGCCTGTGGATCACTTTCGATCCCGCCATCACCGGATCCGACAGCTACGATATGCTCACTGACGAAAGCTACGTTGACATCGGTGGTACCGACTACAGAAGATTCTCCGTAACCGTGCCCTCCGAAAGGGGCGCCGATGGCTTGTACACCTACTCTTGGCATGTAAGGGATGTGCGCTTTACAAGGCCTGGCGATACAGGCCCGGAACGGCGGGAGTTTACAGTGCGGGCCTTTGACGCCCTGGGTTTTGTCAACACCGCCCTACCGAACTGGGTGCGCGTTGACGTCGAACCCCCGACCGTGCACTTTACCGGCTTTAACCAGGGCCGCCCTCTGGGTTCGGGTGGCGACGTGTTTGAGATCTGGGGCAACGTGCATTTTGCGGTGAACGTTACCGACAGGCACGGTCTTGGAAGCCAGCCGTTGCCGCCTGGCGTGACGCTGGCCAACGAAAGTCTGTCCAACGTAAAATGGTGGCTGCTCCGCCACGATGCGGATCCCCCCGAGTGGAATACCCCCTTCCCCTCCGGCGTGGACGGAACTGGGGGGCGGTTCCTTTACCGCGGGACTTTGAGTGCGACCTTTGAGGCGGTCTTTGACAGCACGACCCTTGCCGACGGCGCGGAGTACAAGCTCTACGTCATCGCCCGCGATGCGGCGGGCAACGAAAGCGATCCGGAAAGGCTGGACGAAAGGGGAATCTACAGGATTAGGGTGAACCAGTACGCCGATCTTCCCGAACTGGCCAGGCCGGCCCCTGCGGACGGTGTTTTTATTCGCCCTGACGCTGCGGGAAATCTTCGCATAACGGGCCTTGCCCGCGACACGGACGGTTTTGACCCGGGTAGGGTGGGCGGTATCGCAGCAGGCACCACCGTTCCTGAAAACAGCCATGTGGAGATACTCTTTTATGATGACGGATGGAATCCCGATGGGTGGATACCCGTTCCCGGCCTCCTCGATGGTACAGGTGCGATCGACTTCGCCTTCGACGTCGTTACGGCTTTCAGCGCCCATCCGCATACCCTGACTTTCAACCCGCTTATACCCCAGGCCATCCGCGACCGCGGCGACGGCTTGATACGCTACAGGGTAAGGATAAGCGATGAACCTGCGTCTCTGGCGGGTCGAACCAGGAGCAAAAATCCGCAGATCGATTTGGACGGCAATAGGGTATATACGTTCCTTACCGGCAATCCCGACAACCAACTTCCGAACGTGCCGACAAGGCCCGCCTTGGTGCTCGTGTTCCCCGTCGAAACCGAATATTTCAGCCTGACTTTGGACACGATTGCTCCCGTGTTTACCTTGCCGGAACCCCCGCATCTGTTCCGCGACATCGCCGGCCTGCGGGAGGTGCTTTACGGTGGCACGGTAACCGAGGAAAACCTTCTTTCTTTCGACGTCACATTCGGGCCATATGTGCGCCGACTGTTGGGCGATCCCCCCGGGGGCCCGACGCATGACTGGGACTGGGATGTACACGGCGAAGATCTTGAGCGTTGGTTCTATGCCATACCCGAAGGGATGCATACCATAACCTTCGTGGCCGAGGACAGGGCCGGCAACCGCAGCCCGTCGATAAATTGGGACTTTACCAAGGATACCGTGGCCCCGGTCGTGAACTTTACGGGCTTTAACCAAGGCCGGCCTTTGGGTGAGGGCGGTGACGAGTTCGAGGTGTGGGGCAACGTGCATTTTGCGGTAAACGTTACCGACGCGCACGGTCTTGGAAGCGAGCCCTTGCCGTTCGCGGCGGTCGGCATGGGAAACGAAAGACTGTCCAACGTGAAATGGTGGCTGCTTCGCTATGATGCGGAATCTCCCGTATGGGGGTATGTCCTCAATTCTGACGGCGACTATGTGTACAATGAGCCGACCCCGTTCCCTTCTGGTGCGGATGGAACCGGTGGCCGGTTCTTTTTCCGGGGCAATTTGAGCGCGGCCTTTGAAGCCGTTTTTGACAGCCGCATCCTCGATAACAATGCTGTTTACAAACTTTACGTCATCGCCATGGACGCCGCGGGCAACACCACGGCTCCGCAAAGGCTGGATGAAAGAGGGATCGGCGCGATTAGGGTGAACCAGTACGCCGATCGCCCCGAATTGGACAGGATGGTCCCGATGGCCGACCGGGTGCTTCGCCCGGACGCTACGGGCCGCCTGCGCATAACGGGCGTTGCCCGCGACACTGACGGCTTTAACCCCGCCAGGGTGGGCACCAACACCCCCGCCGACAGCCATGTGGAGATACTCTTTTATGATGGCGGTTGGGATCCCTCTGGGTGGATACCCGTCCCAGGCTTTCTCGACGGTACAGGTGCGATCGACTTCGCCTTCGACGTGGTTACGGCCTTCAACCCAATCACTGGAGCCGTTACGTTCAACCAAAATATCCCCGCGGTCATCCGTGACCGCGGCGACGGCGAAATATACTTCCAGATAAGGGTAAGCGACGAGTCTGCGGCCATCGATGGCCGGGCTAGGAGCAAGAACCCGCAGCTCGATTCGAACGGCAACAGGATTCATACGTTCTTTACCGGCAATCTTGACAACCCGCTTTCGTACATACCTTTCATGGCCGCCGAGACCATGTATGCGGATCCGAGAAGTTTCACCTTGGACACCGTCGCTCCCGTGATCAATTTCAAGGATGGGACTTCCGAGCGCATGTTCTGGCGTGTTGAGGATCTGATGAATGCGCTGCCGGGTGGCTCGGTGTTCGAGGAAAACCTCCGGTTTTTCACCGTGACCTTCGATGGCGAGACCTTCACGTTGCTCGACGGTTCCTCCGATGAACTTGCATGGGACTGGGATAGTATCTGTATACAGGACGGCAACAGCATCGGCGACCACCTTGAGTATTGGTTCTACAGGGATTGGCAGGGCTCGCGGACGATAACTTTTGTGGCCGAGGACCAAGCTGGCAACCGTAGCCCGCCGATAAACTGGGACTTTACAAAGGACACCGTGAACCCGGACGTGCGCTTTATCGGCTTCAACCAGGGCCGCCCCGTTAACCGCATCGACATGCCGACCGGTGGCCACGAGTATAGATTCGAAGTGTGGGGCAACGTGCATTTTGCGGTGAACGTCACGGATCTGCACGGTCTTGGGGTTTCGGGACTTCCGCCGGGCGTGACCATATTGGAAACATTGCCACCTGGTGTGATTATGCAGACGAATGAAGACCATGATCCCATCGAAGGCAGACCCATGCTTGCCGAAGTAAGGTGGTGGCTGTTGCGCCATGATGCGGCATCCCCCGTATGGGGATATGTCAGGGTTTCCCACGGTGTGTATGTGTACAACGAGCCAACCCCGTTCCCCTCCGGCTATGGCGGAACGGGAGGCCAGTTCTTCGCCCAAGACGGTGCGACTTTTCAGGCGGTCTTTGACAGCCGTACCCTTGAAGAGGGCGTGGACTACAAGCTCTACGTCATCGCCAGGGATGTCGCGGGCAACGTGACGGTGCAAAGGATGGACGAACGCGATATCGACTTGATCAGGGTTAACCAAGCCGCCGATTATCCCTATTTGGACAGGCTTTCCCCTGGGTATGGTACCGTGCTTCGCCCGGACGCCGCGGGAAACCTGCGCATAACGGGCCTTGCCCGCGACGCGGACGGCTTTAACCCCGCCACTCTCCCAAACAGCGATGTTCTTGTGAACAGCCATGTGGAGATACTCTTTTATGACGACGGTTGGAATCCCAATGGTTGGATACCCGTTACCGGCAGACTCGATGGCACGGGCGCGATCGACTTCGCCTTCGACGTTGTTACGGCTTTTACCGCCGATCCGCGTGCCCTGACTTTCAACCCGCTTATACCCCAGGCTATCCGCGACCGCGGTGACGGCGAAATTCGCTATCGGATAAGTGTAAGCGACGATCACACCACTGTCGTCAACCGAATGAGGAACAAGAACCCGCAGGACATTGTGGGATACACCTTCTTTACTGGCAATCCCAACAGCCCGCTTCCAAACGTACCCGCGATGTCCGCAGCGGTCAGCGTGTTCACCCCGGACCAAGCCGAGTATTTCAGCCTGATTCTTGACACGACCGTGCCCAGGATAGACTTGGCGGATGGGGTTGACGGGCGTGCGTTCGTAAACGCCGCCGATCTGCGCGCCGCCCTTCCCGGTGGCACCGTGGTTGACGAGAACCTGAGTTTCTTGGATGTTACCTTTGGTGGCGGTACTCCCTTCCGGTTACTAAGCAACCCCGCGGGTTCGACACATTCTTGGAACTGGGGGGATACTCCCGGCACCATTGGCACCGCCCTTGATGCCTGGTTCACCAATGCGGCCGATGGACGGCATACGATAACCTTCGTGGCCGAGGACATGGCCGGCAACCGCAGCCCGCCGCTGAACTGGGACTTTACCAAGGATACCGTGGCTCCGGTCGTGAACTTTACCGGCTTTAACCAAGGCCGCCCGGTCAGGTCGCTTGATCCGACAGGCGAGCTTGTGTTCGAGGTGTGGGGCAACGTGCATTTCGCGGTGAACGTCACCGATCTGCATGGCCTTGGAAGTACGTCCACGCGGTATGCAATGGGGTTGGATGAGGACGATGACCTGCCTCCCAATGTTGTAGATACGCTTGCCGAGGTAAGGTGGTGGCTGCTTCCCTATAACGCCGCTATTCCTAGTTGGAACACCGCGTTCCCCTCCGGCCACAACGGAACGGGGGGCCAGTTCTTCGCCCAAGAAGATGCGACTTTTCAGGCGGTTTTTGACAGCCGCACCCTAGCCGGCGGCGCATTTTACAAGCTCTACGTCATCGCTAGGGACGAGGCTGGCAATGAAAGCTCTCCGGAAAGGCTGGGCGGTGTTGCGGACAACGCCATCAACAGGATCAGGGTGGATCAGTCCGCTGATCGTCCCGAGTTTGACAGGCTTGTCCCTGGGGACGGTATCGTGCTTCGCCCGGACGCCGCAGGGAACCTGCGCATAACCGGCCTTGCCCGCGATACGGATGGCTTTAATCCGCCAGCCACCCTTTCGGATAGCGATGTTCTTGTGAGCAGCCCTGTGGGAATACAGTTCCATGACGGTGCGGAGTGGGGTGAGTGGATCCCCGTTCCTGGCGGCCTCGATGGTACCGGGGCGATCGACTTTTACTTCTATGTTGTTCGCAACCGCTTGCGTGCCCAAGGGGTTCCTGGCGCAGGCAACGATGAAGACGGCAAAATACGCTACAGGATAATGGTAAGTGACGAGCACTTGGCTATAGATGGCCGAACCAGAAGCAAGAATCCCCAGATTGCCGTTGGCTATACCTTCTTTACGGGTGATTCCGCAAACCCGCTTCCAATCGTGCCTATGATGGATGCCTCGGTCATGGTCTTCCCTAACGAAACCGATTATTTCAGCCTGATTCTTGACACGACCCCGCCTGTTATTGGCACCTTGCCCCAGCAGCCCCCGCATTTGTTCCGCAATGTTTACGACCTGCTGGCTGTTTTTGGGTCTGGCACGGTGAATGACGCAAACCTCCGTTTCCTGGATGTTACCTTTGGTGGCAATACCTACCGGTTATTGAGCTATCCTTCGGGGAATTCACATACATGGGATTGGTATACTTCTGTGGAAGGCTCGGATCCTCCCAACAGTGTCGAGGACAGGCTTTCCGCTTGGTTGGACGGAGCGGAAGATGGACGGCATACCATAACCTTCGTGGCCGAAGACAGGGCCGGCAACCGCAGCCCGTCAATCAACTGGGACTTTACCAAAGACAGCGAAGGCCCGACAGTGCGCTTCACCGGCTTTAACCAGGGCCGCCCGGTCAGGCCATATGACCCGGATTATCCGGAAGACGAGCTTGTGTTCGAGGTGTGGGGTAACGTGCATTTCGCGGTGAACGTCGCCGACCTGCACGGCATTGGTAGCTCGGCTATTCCGTCGGGCGTGGCCATGCCGTCCGGCATGGAAAATGAAAGGCTCGCCGAAATAAGGTGGTGGTTGTTGCCTTATAACGTGGCTTCACCCACATGGAACACTGAGTTCCCCTCTGGCCCCGCTAGGGGAATAGGGGGCCAATTCTTCGCCCAAGACGGCGCGGTTTTCGAGGCCGTTTTTGACAGCACCATCCTCGAAGATGAAGGGTATTACATACTCCACATCATCGCCCGGGATGTGGCGGGCAACGAGACACGGACATACTTGGGCGATGGGGATCCCATCAGCAGGATAAGGGTGAACCAGGACGCCGATCTCCCCGAATTGGACAGGCTTGCACCAAGAAACGAGGGTGATATTATCGCCTTCCCGCGACTGGATGCCGCGGGGAACCTGCGAATAACGGGCCTTGCCCGCGACACGGACGGATTTGACCCCCACAGGGTGGGTGGTTCCGCTAATCCCCCTGTCGCTCCCCCTGCAAATAGCCATGTCCAGATACTCTTTTACGACAACGGTTGGGATGAGGACTATGGATGGATACCCGTTACCGGAAGACTTGACGGTGCTGGTGCGATCGACTTTTACTTCTATGTTGTTCGCGATGGCGAGCGCACCGACGATGTTCCTGGTGCGGGCGACGGCGAAATACTCTACCGGATAAGGGTAAGCGACGAAGACGGGGCCGTGGAAGGCCGGACGAGGAACAAGAATCCTCAGTACGGTTCTTCTGGCGACATAATCGGCAGGTTCTTTACCGGCGATCCCGACGACCCGGTTTCGTCCGTGCCTTTGGTGGTATCTGCGAGCCACATGCTGGAAAGCGGTTTCATTCTGGACATGACCCCGCCTGTGATTTCCATACATTACAACCAGAATATGTTCCAGAACATTGGCTACTTGGTGAATGCAATCAGCGGCACGGTGGCAGAGGTCAATCTAAGTTTCTTGGATGTTACCTTTGGGCCAAATACAAGGCGGTTGCTGCATCCTTCCACCGGTCCGCATAACTGGGACTTTGATGGCATCCGCGGCGATCTGGAAAGTTGGTTCGTCGATGCAGACGAGGGGCGGCATACGATAAGTTTCGTGGCCGAGGACAGGGCGGGCAACCGTTCCGCGCCGACGAGTTGGAGCTTTACCAAGGACACCGAAGGCCCGACCCTTACCCTTCTGGGTGGAATGAGACGGTCTATTCTTCACAATGATCAAATCGATGACGCAAGCGCCCCTGGTGGACGCAGGTTTATCGTGGAGAGTGACTTCCCGGATAACTGGCCCCACGATTGGCCCCATGGTAATTCATGGCGTACTCATGCGGATTGGACTCCCGAATTCAGGGCTGCCATAACAGCAACGGACGACCGGCACGGCTGGCCATCCGACTTTAGGTCTATAGGTGCGATGGATGGACATGATGACAGAGTCGCTGCCGTTCTGGAAAGGATTCGCACGGAAAGGGAGCAAACCCCGTTTGTTTTCCGCGACCGCGATGCCGATGGTGTCGGTGCAATAGCCGTAAGGTTCGATGACAGATTAAGCTATGTTTGGCACACCGATCCTGCGGAAACCCGTATAGAGTATCGTTTTACTATACGCGGAGAGCTTGATACCGATACGGCTCACGATGATGGATGGAGAGAGAGCCCCTCGCTCACTCGGGGTGTTGATGATCCCGCCAATCGCTTGACGTGGAACATCCCCTTGCGTGACATTGATAATCGTGTTCTTGATGATGGTGAGCACAGCGTTGACATAAGATTCAGCGATGTCGCCGGCAACCAGACGGAAGTGCGTGGCATACGCTTCTTCGTAGACACCGATGCCCCATTCTTCTATATGGGAGATGCCGTATCGTCTCAAGCTAATCGTAACGACCCCGAACGGTTCAGGGTTAGGCTGGCCGGTATGCCAGATGCCACCCCTGACCTCCAGTTTGGCAATCGTCATGCGTGGGTGTTCCGCGCAACCACCGCCACTCCTCCCAGTGCTGCGATGGCATTCCAGGTGCGAGGTATGATACACGATGCCAATCTGTCCCAGCTTGATATTACGATTGGCGGTGGTGGATCTGCCCCTATAGAGGCCAGGGCGTACACAGACGATCCGCTTAATCCTGCTTCGAGACTTCGCCTTACGCCGCTGGCGCTAGGGTCGGATTACTGGCTCTGGGAATTGGATGTACTGGAAACCGATGTCGCCACCCTGAGAGGCACTGGTAGCGATGTGGGTGGCAACATAAGTCTGGTCGCCACGGATGTCGCAAACCGCCGTACAACCGTGCAGTGGCCCTTCTACCTGGACAGTACCGTGCCGGATATCAACTTTAACCTGGAACGCGTGGTCGTTCCCGGAACCGTCGCCGAGGGCCAGCCTGTTCCGAACGTTCCGGCCAATATCGAGTTTAGGGGAAGCGTGGAAGACACCACGGGAATAACCGGCTTGATGTTCATCTTGGCAAGACGGGACTATGAAGCTGGCGCATGGCATTGGTTCGACGGGACGGACTTTAACGCCGCATCTGCTGCGGGTGGATTATGGACTGATGTTCCGCGTACCCGGGGCACTGACACCCTCTGGCGTGCCGGCGACACCTTTGTAAGCTGGACCGTGAATGCGGCAGAGCTTGCCGCCGCGGGTTACACGCTAACGGCGGAAGGCCAATACAGGATTGACGTCTGGGCGCGTGACGGATCGCTGGCCTGGGATGTCGCAAATGCGAACGAAAATGCGGGCAACCCCATTGATACAGTAGCCAGAACGAATGACGCCCTTGCTGGTGACATTCCTGGTGATATTGACGGCGGGCGTTTCTTTATAGACCGCGGTGCGCCTGTGATTATGCAGGGACAGGCCGAAAGGCGGTTCTTTAACACGAACCCTGGCACAGCGAACCTCTGGTTTGACTTTACCGTGCGGGATTATAACACTGTGCCACGCGGGCAATTCAGAGCCGAGATTAGGAATATGGCTGGCGACGTGTTACTGAGCTACCCTGCGGCAAGCACCGAACCTCCTTCTGACAGTGCAACTCGCATCATCGTTGATTGGTTCGGAAATAATAACCTAATCGCTTACGATGGTCCGTCTACCACGGATGGATATAGGCCCATTACAGCCGATGACTTCCCGGCTAACTGGCCCTCAGACTGGCCCAATGGTACTACGACCAATGGTGCGATTACGCATAACTGGCATAGCTGGCCCTTGGCATTTAGGAATGCCATAGAGACCTGGCCCTCCGACTTTAGGTCTATAAGCAGTGCCGCCGTTATTGGACGAATTAATGACAGTCGCCAGGACTGGTATACGGGTTACCGTAACGTCAGACTGAGGCCCGAAGGCTTAGTTTCTGGCCAGTACACGCTGGTTTTGACCGTGCGGGATGCCGCGGGCAATCAAACCAATGTTAACCACACCAGAACCTTCACTATTGGCAACGAGGTTCCGCGTCCCGTAGTAGATACGCCGGTTCTTTCGGTGTCGGAGGATGACGGACAATACGTTACGCTTCCCTATTCCAACATCGCGCTTGCTGGCCCTGTTACAATCCGGGGCAGGGCAATTGCCGGTGACGGTACCGGTGGAATCGAAACCGTGCAGTACCTCCTGCTGCCTGTTGGCGTTGGGCCGACCGGTGCCCCCCCTGAGCTTGATGCCGGAGCAGCGGCGTGGGCTGCTTGGAATGCGCAATTCGCGTCCCTCACTGGCTGGAGAAGTGGCGCATGGGACTACAGTTTTGATACCGTACCGACCCCCACTAACAGGCAACTAATGCGGATGGAGGACAACCCCGGTCTTAGTTGGACGATTAACATAGACAACACCCGCAACATCGTGCAAAGCTCCTTTGCGGACACCCTTGCTCCTGTCAATAATAGTGCTGACATTTTCTGGCGCGGGGTGCCGATTGCGCGCACTGGCGCAAATCCCCCGGATACCCGTCGTATGCGCCTTGCCATACGTTCAGAGGACGCGGCAGGCAACGTCGGCTTTACCACGAGGGATATCTGGCTGTTCCCCGAAGGCGACAGGCCCTGGGTTGACATCTGGACACCCGAAAGTACAGACCCGAACCAAAACCTGCTGAGTGGCCCGTTCACCATCAGGGGAATGGCCGGGGACAATGAGCGCGTTCAGGATGTGTTCTTCAGGGTGCTTAGGAATAACGCCCCCATCTTGATGAGCGTTCCCGCTTTCTTGGATGAACGCGCGGATGGTACACATGACCCCACTTACGGGGCAGTGGGCCACCCACAGTTGCCAAGGACATTCGATGGACACACTGGCTGGTACAGGGCTAACAGCACCAGAACCTGGGAAACGGACTGGTCCGCCCTTATCAACTCCTACGGCGAGCTTGAGCCGGATGAACGGGGTCGCGGGGACCGAATCACCATTGAGGTCATCGCCGTGGATGCGGCCCGTCTTAGCAACATAGATGGCGAATTGGCCTGGGATTTCGCTACGCCAATGATTGGCGAGGCGGCAAGAGGCGCTTACGTCGTGTCGGGTGCGCCTTTTGTCACGGACGAGGAAATAAGGCTTTCCACCGGAACCGATGCTTGGACGGACTGGAGTTCCCCCACCGTAGCCCATATGGGTGGTGGACGTGCGACGTTCCGGTTCACGGTGAGACACGAGGTGGGGATTGAAGCCATAAGGTACCGGGAGGTTATGCGTGTAAATACCGCACCCGCAAACCAACCGGCGCAGTGGGTTCTTCAGCCTACCGGGGTTGAAATTCCACTCCTCAAACGTGTGAATACCGCAGAGTCAGGGCAACCGGAAAATTGGGTTATCCGGCCTATTGCCGTGTCCGAAGCCGACATTACCGCCCGGCTGGTCAGCCACGGCTTTTCGGTAAGAGCGGGAGAACTACGTTCAATACCTATTCCCGGCACTCCTGCGCGATCCTACGTTGCGCATGACGTGTACGTCGAAGTGGACACACAGAGTCCAGCATTTACTAACCTCATGGGTGCGGGCAGTTCCTTCTGGTTGCCCCTGCATATATCCACGGCCGACATCTCCTACCCGATCCCCAACGAGGGAAGGCCCATCGTAAGGCTGCCCATCGACAACAGCCCGCCGCATGCGCGAAACGAGCTTAACGTTTGGCCCGCAAGCTTGGCCACCATGGGCGGGAGTGCGAGAGCCGGCGCGGCAGGAGAGACGGGAGTACCTGGCGGTGTAGATAGGGTAGTGGTCTGGTTCCAGCGGGCGGGGTCGGCTGTAGGCGTTTCATGGTATGACTGGAGAGAGGAATTCCGGTGGGGCGATGAGATAAATGTCCCCAACGGGAGCATAAGGCTGCCTCTTATACCGGCCCGTGCGGACGAGGATGGCGGTAATTACGCCATCGTCATAGATCGCAACAATCCGTTTGGCGTTCTGCCTCCGCAATGGGGCAACGCTTCTCCGGGTGATACCGCCAGCGTGGCGACGGGGTGGATTCCAGGTGGCCAAGGGCAGTTATGGAATTTCACGATAGACACCAATCGCCTGCCCTCCGGCCACTTGGATATGCACTTTGTGGCGTTCGACCGCGCTGGCAACGCCTTCCATGATGTCCAGCGGATTACGGTGATGAACAATGCCCCGCTTATCGCGGGAATCCAGCTTGCCACGGACATTCTTGGCGTTGACGACAGCTTCGAGACAGCACTGGAGTTGGACGGAGAAATAGGCGTAACTAGACAGAACATCTTTTCGACAATCCGGGACACGTTCGACCCGGCTCCGGACTTGACCGATGATGACAGAGAAAGGGACATCCGCCGAGGTATAGCGCCCTTGGAGGCGAACCCGACCACCCACATGCGAAGCCATGATGTCAGGGGGACAAGGCACCACGTTGACAACTTTACCGTGCGGAACGAGTTCCTTGCCCTTAGTGTAACCACGATTCAGTATCCGCATGAGAGTGCGGACAGGACTTTTAGGGTGGAATATGTCTCCAGTGCCAGGCTGCTTACGGGTACCGCTCTTAGGGCCCGTTTAGCAAGTAGACCCGGTGGGGTGTTTGTCATCCAAAACGCTCCTGACGGCATATCGTGGGAGCCTGTTGGCGCCAACCGCGCCACTGTTTCCACGGGGTATGCATTCCTTGCGGCGACGGAGATACCGAGCGACTGGGCTGGTGCCGGTGCCACTATCGCGAATGTCAGTGCCTGGGAACTTAACTACCTTGATGAACGAGACCCGTACTACCCACCTGATCTGCAACTGGATTTGGAACTGGATCGGGGTGCCGCCAACGCCGACCTTACTAGGGCGGAATTTGCCTTTGGTAGCGAAGCCTTTGGTACGGGTGGCTGGAATACGATTGGTGAGGTTAGAACCACTGGCGATGCGATAGTGGACCATGATCCGAATGCCACTAATCTGCACGAAAGGTACTCGCTGTTCATCGTCAAGGTATTCGACGGCGATTTGGAGGATATGTTTGCCGACTTTACCCTGCTTTCGATACGGGTGAACAACAACGACAGAACCGCGCCCTTCGCGCAGTTGCACGACCTTAACCCCCTTGCCGAAAACCTTGGCCGCGGCGATAGGGTCACGGATGCCCCGCCAGCGGGACTTGCGCCGGCGGGCATCTACAACACAGGCATAAACCAGAACCGCCTTAGGGGCGGCCTGTGGCGGGACGACAGGTTAGGGAACCTTTCCAGGCCCGGCAACATCGAACCCAGGTTTATTGACTCCAGCTCCCCGCTGTACGTTGCGAATCGCCACAGCCTTACCCCGGCGCAGATGGGTGGTGCCGCTGGAACTGCGGCAGGGCAGATAAACAGTGCGGCCTTCTTTGAAAGGGACACCGTGTCCGGCAGGGTGGTACTGCGCGGCTATGCCGAGGACGACCAGCGTGTACGCGAGATTGTTCTTGACATTGGCGGTACACGGGTTCCCATACTTACAGGCAGAACCCCTTCCGCTGCTCCCAACCCAGGGGCGACAACGGGTAGTGCTGGCCTTCTGCAGCGTGCCGCTGGTCGGAATGACGTGTTCTTCTTTGACAGCATAGACCTGTTCCGCCACCGCGTGGAATGGGCCTTTGTCTGGGACACTGCGGCGATCCCTGCGAACACGGTGGTGGGCGACATTACCGTGCGGGCCATTGCTTACAACGCTAACACCGACACCACGGCCGCCACTTTAGGTATCCGCCAGAGCGGGTTAATGACCTGGGAGAACCGTGCTGGGTCAATGGAAACCAGAACCGACCGCTACAACCCGAACGTGCGCAACCCCGGTTTCCCCACGAACGTGTACAGGTATAACTCGATAGTAATGAACGTGCGGCCCTACATAACCGGGTTTAGGCGGAATGCGGCACTATTCTTCAACAATACCCGCTCCATGCAGGGTAGATACCCCTTCTCCAGGGGCGAGACCGTCGTGGTTACGGGCTTTAACCTTGGCCGTGACGGTGGGACGCCGGCTTTGACCACCGCGATTACCCTGCCTAACTCCATTGCGGCGACAGGCGTTGGCGCGGTAAGTGCGACCCAACGCGACAATTTCAATCTTACTTCCGTGGATGCGGCCCGCTACCAACGTTTTGACATACCGGCCACGGCGGGAACCGGCGACGGTATTGTCAGACTTACCGTTGGTGATGCGGCAAACCCTGCGGTGAACACCAGCGATAACCCCAGAATCGGCGGAGTGCGGCACGTACAACCCTGGAACATCGAGCGCTCCAATGCGGTGGAAGGTTCCGACCTGTGGGACAACCGTACTTCGGTGCATATCTGGTCGTCTGCGGATGATACCACGCATAGGTTCCCGCGCGATGCTAATACGATTCTCTTTGGCACCGATATGTCGATTGACCCCCGTACCGGGATGCTCCATTCAAGCCACAACTCTGGAACCGCCCATGCTGCTACCAACCAAAGCCGTACATATAGAGGCACCCTAGGCGGAAGCGCTCAAATTATTGCGACCCAGTTTATTGACCCGATTATTCAGTCAAGCATTTTCGTCAGCGTTGATCCTAATGACGCTACCCAGCCTTGGGTTGTGTCCAGCATCATAGGCAGGCAGTCTAATAGCCAAGTGGGTGCCCAAGTAGGCAGTATATTTTTGGCGGGGCCTGGCGGGTTGACTGCTTCTGGTATGGCTGCTTATGGTGGAACCAGCGGCTTCCTTATTGAGAGTATCTGGCACAACGCCTCTACGGATTCACCTGATTCTGCGACCCCGTCACCAAGCGAGCAGTTCAGAAGCCCGCGTGTTGTAACGTTCCATGACGGTACTGATGAGCACATCCACGTGGTTTATTGGGATAGTCATGCCAGTGCCATCAAGTACCGGTACAATAGGCGTAGCCAGGCTATAGGCACGACTAACGCTGTTCGTCAGCCGTGGGGGCTTGGAACAGGTGCGGCTGGGATGAATACTGCTTTTGACCAGACGGATGAAAACGCCGCCAGTTTTGTAAGGCGCCTTTGGACCAACTTGGACGGCGGTTTTGACATGGACGACATGAGACCTGCTGGTGCCGCCGTGACAGGCCAAGGTACTGGTGCTCGGGTATGGTTCGATGCAACTTTTGCCGCCACCGTAGCGGCCCAAGGTTCAAGGGTTGTCGGGTTCCCAAGAGGCGTGCCTGCGGCTGATATTCCAGCAAACAACAATACTGGCGGCACCCCGCTTAGGGGGACGGCCATCGAAACCGGCGAGCTTAGCGACATAGCCGTCAGCAGCCATGGGCACCCGGTGGTCGTCTACTTCGATGCCACCAACGAAAGGCTCAGGATGGCGGTAAGCAATAACCGCACGCCTGTCGCGGCGGCCGGATGGCGCATAATCCCTGATGTAACCGTCGGCGATATTCGAGGTCAGGGTGCCGGTCGTTACGTAAGCATGAGGATTGACACGGTGCGAAGATACGCCACGGGCGCGGCTACCGACAATACCGATACTGCCACTGGCAACTGGAACACGGTGCACATCTCGACCTTTAACGCCAATACCAATAGCTTGGTTTACATACGCGGCAGGGTTAATACAAACTTCGGTAACTCTACAACCCAGGCTGAATTCTGGCAATTCCACCATGCGCTGGTAGTGGATACCCTAGGGACGGTAGGCCGTCGCAGTACCATTTCGCTGGACGCGGATGGCAACCCTTGGATCGCCTACTATGATCAGGCCAATGTGGGTTCCATGGACGGCGTAAAAGTGGCGTTCTTTAACCCTGCCTTTACGCGAGAACACCGCGATGTGTACGGAAATAGCCTTAGGGGCTGGGAAGTCATGCATGTTCCGGCGGCGTTCCGGGTTTCGGAAGGCGTGGATAGGGGCCTGCGGAGTTCCCGCATCGGTATCGAAAACTTCCCCACAAGGAACTTCCCGAGCAACCGTGTGGCGGACGGCAGAGCAGGGTTTTACTGGAGGGCGGCCGTGGGTTTCCTTTCCGGTGACAACCAATTCCGTGTGGCATACTGGATGCCGTAATAAGGGAGGCGCAGCATGAAAAGCAACGCACGAACAGGAAAGAGGACTTTTGCCATGAACATATTTCGCAAACTTCGTGGGGCCGCGGCCCCTGGCATTCTCGCTTTTGTGGGAATCGCTGCGCTTGGTTTTGGCGCGTTGCTTTTCGGCGCCTGCGAGAACCCCTTTAGGGCCGGGCTTGGCGCTATCGTGGATATGCACTATCCCACGGTTAACCTTGTAAGCCCTGCCCCTGGCTCGCCCGTGCGCGGGCAGCAGAGGTTTGCCGGCGTTGCTTGGGACGACATGGTTGTGGAAGCGGTGCAGTTCATGATAAGCCCGGGCCTGGGTTACGAAGATTTGAGTGCGATGTTAAGGGAAGGCTATACCGAGCAGGACTTGGAGGAACGGAATATGCTCGGTTGGCAGGAAGTGAAACATCTGTCTTCCAGTCGCGACCGCAACGGCAACTGGACGTGGGAGCATGTCGTATACACGCGGATATTCCGCGATGGCCCGCTTAACATTAGGTTTAAGGTAAGGGATGCCGTCGGCAACGAGGTCGAAGTAGACGACATCGTTTTCTTCATAAGAAACAATCCCCCTGTCATCTCCATGGATTTCCCGCGCATTGGTCGGTTTGATCCTAACCGCGAGGAAGAACAACCGGGAACGCTAGGAAGCGGTCATCTTAACTTTGACTTTGCCACGGACTTTTCTCGCCTTTATCGCGGGGTGGATCCCTTGGTCGGGGTTTCCGCGATGATTACCGATGACAACGGGCTTTCCATGCCGCCGCAGTTCCGCATCTGGGAGGTGTTCGAAGTCGGATCCACGCCGCAGGGCGCGGAGCTTCCGGACTATCGCAGGTTCCCGGCCGATGTGCTTCCTACGGCCGGCGAGCTGCCTTGGCGGGATATGACGAGCCGGAACTTTTTCCTTCCCACCCCGGCCGAGAACCCCACTTCGCTGTTGTTTTTCTACGATTTTCCGAACACGGACACGCAGGGCCGTTTCTTTGCCATGCAGATCCGCGCGCAAAGCAGCATCCGTGATGGCTCCGAGAACTACGAGACGCATTTCCCAAGGGACGAATGGGGCCAGGATCGATGGGCTGACTGGTCCGCAAACAGCCCCGAGCGGTACGTCGAAAACAGCTTCGTGGCCTTTCTTGTCGAGGCCCCGCAGGCCCCGCCTCAACTGGAGCTTCTGCGCTTTCAGGATATACTAAGGTCGGGAGCCTGGAACGCCGGCTTGGGCGACTACGATGACAAAACAATTGATCCGAATGAGGCGCACGTTTTCCTTGCCGAAACCGCCAACGTCAAAAGGGGGCCCTTTACCCTGCGGGTAAGGTCGTCCCATCTTGAAGGAATCAGCGAGACCGTGGCCTTCTGGGAAGACGGCAGGGGGGAGCGGGGTCTTTTTATCTGGGATGTCGCCGAGGGGCACAGGAATTCGGACAACGATGTCTGCGCTCTGAACAACCGTTTCACCATGTGGGGTTTCGCCGATCCGCACAGGCACCCGCTAACCCGTAACTTTATCTTTACCTATCGGGACGACGCCGACCATGACTTTCACGGCGACGATGTCCACGAGAGCGCCAGCGGACGCTACCGGATACAGCGGTTCACCGGCACCAACTGGAACGAGCTTTACGGCAACATCCGCGAGCCCGGGGGATGGGATTCGCTTTTGGCAAGCGAAGACTGGGCGGATGCGAACGACTTCTGGGGCCAAAGAGGAGCGATCACTATAAGGGTGTATGCGAGAGCCGCGTTGGGAAGGGTCAGCGCGGTGCCTTTGATAACCACCGTTTCCATCGACAGGGATCCCCCGGTCGTGGCCCTGGGCGGGATCGATGGTCTTGCCGGGGAATACCCCGTAACCATCGGCGAAACGACGTACACGGCACATATAGTGAACGGCGTCATAATGGTTCGGCTTTCGGTGGACGACATCGGTTCGGGCTTGCGTTACACGACGCTCGGCGATCGCCAGATCGAGGACGTGAGGTTCGTGCTGGTCGGCGTGGATCATCCCCTTCCCGCGGACCGCGATTTTTGGTCGTTGGATAAGGACGGCCTTGCCGGTCTGTATGCTTACGGCCCGGTCGTTGACAGAGGCGTGAGGATGCGGACATCCCGGACGCATGGCGGCGAGGCTCTGGGCGATCTTTTGCAGGACGGACGATATTGGCTGTATGTGTTCGCCAGGGACATGGCTTTTAACGTGGGCCGCGAGAGGTTCCTGTTGGAAGTTGACGCGGAATCCGACCGCCCGCGGTTCGATTTCGACGTGGGCATAAACCCGAACGTGACGACCCCCAATACCAAGGCAGATGTTCCGGGTGACTACTACGGTTCCGGTTTTCGTTATGGTGGTGCGGTGCGCAACCGATTACGTCCCGCCGACAACGTCAGGTTCACGGTAAGGGACGATGACAGTCTGGACTTGGGTGTCGCGGGCGGTGCGGCTTCGAGTTTGCGGATAAGCATCGTCGGTTCCTTTGTGGACGAGTACGGCCATATCCATCCCCTCGATTTAAACGACAGTCGTTATCGCCTGTACCTTAGCGATGCGCAGATTAAGAGCGTGTTCCCGCCCCAGGGCGTGGTGGCGGGCAATCGGGTTCCCGTCCGGGAATGGACGGGGACGATAACCCAGGCCATGTTCTTGGAACAGCTTAGAAACAGCGGCTTGTACGATGACATGTTAAGGGATCACCCGTCTACGGACACCAGGCTTCCGGACGGCATATTCCGCATAAACATGGAAGTTTGGGACGATCCTTCCAACAAACTGACGATGCGCGGCGACGAGACGGCTGATGCGGTAAGATCGCTGCCGGTGGAATTCTGGATCGTCGTTGACGAGCGCAGACCGGTGTTCGACGTGTACGATGATCCGCGAGACGGCGGTTTTATCTCGGCCAGGGATGATGTCTTTATAACGGGAACCGTATCGGACGTGAATGGCCCGATTACCCCGCTAAGGTTCGAGGCAAGGCATAATGTTCCGGGTGGGGTGCTTCGTCCAATCGAACTCCAACATGTGAACTTGGATCGCACCGACAACGACAGGGTCTGGGAGTACGACTTTTCCGCGAGGATACGCATGGACGAAATTTTCCCAGGCTATACGTCTGGCGAGTTCGTCTTCTACCTGACCGTGAGGGATCGCTTCGGCAACGAGGAACGCCTGCGCCGCATGTACCTTATGGACAACGTGCCGCCGACCCTGGCCCTTAGACCGGGCATGAGTATCACGACTTTCCAGAGATCCTCTGCGGCAAATAGGATCCCCGCGGACAGCGTGGGGCGTATCAGTGCGCCGGACGTGAACGCCGGGCGCCTTGCGAACCGGGTTCTTCACTTCGCCGTGGATGCCGCGGACAACTTCGCCGTTGCGGGCATTCACTGGTGGTTGCTTCCTGCGAACGTCGGTGCCGTGACCGGTGGGCTGGTTGATATGCCCGGCGGCGGAACGGTCGCCTCCTTCGGATCTTTTCCGTCTGTAGAAGATTATCCGCAGGTGACCCTTGGTACGCGGGGCGCCTTTGGACGAATCGCCGCCCCCGGCGGCGAGGCGTTCATCGATACTTCCGCGCTTGGCTTGCCCGATGGCGAGTACCGATTGCACATCATCGTGCGGGACGAGGCGGGCAACGAATCCATCGACAGCATAGGCGTTACCAGCTATGTGCAGACGATATTCCTTTTCCAGGACGAGGACAGGCCCTACTTTACCCAGGGGATAAGACCCGACGGCGGCCGTAATGACGTGCGCGGGCACGACCTTGTTTTGACCGGCGTCATAACGGACGACGACGGCTTCGGCACGGGGATGTTCCCCGACGAGGGGACAGTCCAGATATGGGTATCCACGAACAATAACCTTGGCCTCGCCGAAGGCGAGGAACCAAGCACGGATGTCCTGCGGGCGGCCGGCTGGAGCTCTGCGGTTCCGACCCACCTTCAGGGGCTTGGCCTGATCGACGGCACGAACCTGGTTCTGGATGTCGATCTACAGGAGCTTGATTGGAATCCACCGTTTGTATTTGGCGAGGGCATGAAGTTTTATGTGCTCCGCGCGCAGGATTCCCATGTGAACAAGCTGGCCCCGACCGGCGGCCCCGCGGCTTCGACCGATCGCGCGGTGCGGTATTCCCGGGTGTTCGAGTTCATGCGGGACGTTCAGCCGCCCGTGCTTACGCTGACGGCCCCAGATGCGGGCCATACTTTCGGCGTGGGCACCTTTTACATAACGGGCAGCATCGCGGATGCGAACCTTCGCAGGTACGGGGGCAACCCCTACCTGCTGTGGCGGCTTAACGGCGTCGGCGCTCTTGCCAGGTTCGAGCTTACGGCTGAGTATATTGCCCCCATAAGCGAGTCGGGCGGGATCGAGACGGTGCAATTCCGTATACCCCACACGAGCATGTTTGGCGACGCCGGCCTTATCCAAGGCCCCAACACCTTGGAACTGCGGGTCGAGGATATGACCGGTGCTTCCGCCGAGCTTTCGCGTGGTTTTATAAGGGACACCACGCCGCCGGAGGTCAACTTTAGGGCTCACATAACGACCTTCGAAAGGCGATCCGCGGCGTACAGGATTCCCGCCGACAGCGTTGGGATTGTCAGTTCCGCAGCCGATAACGCCGCCCGCCTTGCGAACCAGGTTCTTGACTTCGCCGTGGACGCCACGGACAACATCGCGGTCGGTGGCATACATTGGTGGCTGGTGCCCGCGGATGCGGACATCGTTGATTCCTTCTGGTCGTATCCCGCGGGGACTCCCGACGCGCCGCTGGGCGTTGCGCCGGGTATTGCGTTTGGCTTTAATGTCGGCGGCGTAAGGGGTGCGTTCGGGCGGATACTTCCGCCGGGCGGCGCGGCGATCATCGACACGACCGGGCTTGATCTGCCCGACGGCGAGTATCGCCTGCATGTGATTGCGGTGGACGGTGCGGGTAATCCGTCCGACATCGCGGGCCAGACGATATTCCTGTTCCAGGACGAGGACAGACCCTACTTTACCCTTGGGATAAGACCCGATGACGAAGTGCGCGGTAACGATATAGTGATAACCGGTGTCATAACGGACGACGACGGTTTCGGTGCGGGGATGTTCCCCGATCCTGACTCCGTCCGGATATGGATATCCACGAACAATAATCTCAACCTAGCCGAAGGAGAGGAACCAAGCACGGATATCCTGCGGACGGCCGGCTGGAGCTATGCGGTTCCGACCCACCTTCAGGGGCTTAACCTGATCGACGGCACGAATCTGGTTCTGGATGTCGATTTGCAGGAGCTTGATTGGAATCCACCCTTTGTATTTGGCGAGGGCATGAAGTTTTATGTGATCCGCGCGCAGGATTCCCATGTGAACAAGCTGGCCCCGACCGGCGGCCCCGCGGCTTCGACCGATCGCGCGGTGCGGTATTCCCGGGTGTTCGAGTTCATGCGGGACGTTCAGCCGCCCGAGCTTACGTTGACCGCCCCCGAAGCGGGCCAGGCTTTCGGCCAGGGTACTTTTTACATAACGGGCAGCATTGCGGATGCGAACCTTAGCAGATACCCCGATAGGGACGGCAACCCCTACCTGCTGTGGCGGCTTAACGGCCAGGGCGTTCTGGAAAGGTTCGAGCTTACGGCTGCGTATATTGATACCAGAAGCGAGTCCGATGGGATCGAGACGCTGCAATTCAGCATACCCCACACCAGCATATTTGCCGATGGTAGCCTTAATGATGGCGCCAATACCTTGGAACTGCGGGTCGAGGATATGACCGGCGCTTCCGCCGAGCTTTCGCGCGGCTTCATAAGGGACATATCGCCGCCGATTCTGGGCGTCAGAACAGGGATAACGACCTTCCGCAGGGACTCCGCGGCGTACAGAATGAACGGCGGCGCGGAAACGCCTTCTCAGCGGGATCGCGATAACGCCGCCCGCCTTGCGAACAGGGTTCTTAACTTCGCCGTGGACGCCACCGACAACAGCACTGTCGGCGGCATACATTGGTGGCTGGTGCCCGCGGGTGCGGACATCGTTGATTCCTTCTGGTCGTATCCCGCGGGAACTCCCGACGCGCCGCTGGACGTTGCGCCGGGTATTGCGTTCGGCTTTAATATTGGCGGCGTAAGGGGCGCGTTCGGGCGAATTGCCCCGCCCGGTGGCGAGGCGATTATCGACACCTACATCGGTGGGCTGAATCTGCCCGACGGCGAGTACCGCCTGCATGTGATTGCGGTGGACGGCGCCGGCAACGAATCCAGATTCATGCACCCAGAAGAACACTTGGAGTTCGTTCCGGGCGGCTACAACCTTGTGCAGACGATATTCCTATTCCAGGACGAGGACAGGCCCTATTTCGCCTCCGCGATAAGGCCCGATGGCGAGGTGCGCGGTAACGACATGGTGATAACCGGCGTCATCACGGACGACGATGGTTTCGGCACGGGGATGTTCCCAGAGGATAGATCCGTCCAGATATGGATATCGAGGGAAAACATCCTTGGCCTCGCCCCCGGTGCGAGACCGGATACGGAAATGCTAGAGTATTACGACTGGCATAGAGCGTATGTTCCAACCGGCTCCGGGCAAGGACTCGCCCTGATTGACGGCACGAACCTTGTGCTGGATATCAATCTGCAAAATCCTAATCTCACGTGGGAGCCGCCCTTTGTCTTCGATGACGGCATAAAGCACTTCGTGATCCGCGTGCAGGATTCCGCGGCGAGCAAGCTGGCCCCGGCCGGCGGCCCTGCGGCTTCCGATGACCGCGTTCATAGCTACTCCCAGGTGTTCAGCTTCATGCGGGACACCACGCCGCCTGAACTGACGCTGAATTCCCCGGTGGCGGGCCAGGCTTTCGGCGTTGGCGCCTTTTACCTGGAGGGCAGCATCGCAGATGCGAACCTTCGCAGGCACGATGGCAACCCCTACCTGCTGTGGCGGCTTAACGGCCAGGGCGTTCTTGCCCGGCTCCCGCTTGTCGCAGGGGACGGCGTTACCGTTACCAGCCAAACCGTTGGCGGGATCGAGACCGTTAGCTTTAGCATATCCCCCGCCCGCATATTGGATATTTTGGGCAGCGACACAACGCCCAACCAGACAGGCACTGGACTTAGGGACGGCGCCAATACCCTGGAACTGCGTGTCGAGGATATGACCGGCGCTTCCCACGAGCTTTCGCGCGGTTTCATAAGGGACATCTCGCCGCCGACTCTGAGCGTCAGAACCGAGATAGCGACCTTCCGCAGGGACTCCGCGGCTGGCAGGATTCCCGCCGACAGCGTTGGGGTTGTCGGGGATTTCCACCCGTACACCGAAGAAAACCTTGAGAACAGGGAACGTCTTGCGCGCGTTCTTGCGAACAGGGTTCTTGGCTTTGCCGTTGATGCGACCGACAACATCGCGGTCGGTGGCATACACTGGTGGTTGGTGCCCGCGGATGCCGACATTGTGGATTCCTTCTCCTCTTATCCCGCGGGGACTTCTGGCGCGTTGGCCGTTGATCCCGGTCGCGCATTCGGCTTTAATGCCGCCGGAGTAAGGGGCGCATTCGGGCGAATCGCCCTGCCCGGCGGCGAGGCGTTCATCGACACGACCGATCTGGATCTACCCGCTGGCGAGTACCGCCTGCATGTGATTGCGGTGGACGGTGCCGGCAACGAATCCGTTGACCGCGCCGGCGTGACCAGCCACGTCCAGACGATATTCCTATTCCAGGACGAGGACAGACCCTATTTCGCTTCCCCGATAACTCCCGACGGCGGGGTGCGCGGTGACGATCTGGTAATTACCGGGGTCATAACGGACGACGATGGCTTCGGCACGGGTATATTCCCAGACGCCGGATCCGTCGAGATATGGATTTCCACGAGCGACCTTGGGCTTAACGATGGGGAAGAACTTGACAGTGAAGCCCTGCGAAATGCCGGTTGGCACCGTGCGGTTTTGGACGAAGGACATGACCTTACCCTAATCGACGGCACGAGCATTGTTCTGAATGTGAACCTGTTGGCCACCAATCTTACATGGATCCCGCCGAATCCTAATGCCACGCCCTTTGCTTTCGGTCAGGGCATGAAGCACTATGTGATCCGCGTGCAGGACTCCGTGAACAGCAGCCTGTGGGTGCCTGGCACCCCTGCCAACGAGCGCGGAAGTGCGGTGAGCTACTCCCGGGTGTTCAGCTTCATGAGGGACACTTTGCCGCCAGTGCTGACGCTGGATTCTCCGATGGCTGGCCAGGCCATCGCGGATGACTACTTTGATTTTGAAGGCACAATTGCTGACGCCAACCTTGCCAGGCATAACTTCGGCACCGATGTTGCTCCGGACTATCGGTACTTCATACAGTGGAGGCTGAATGGCCAAGGCGCTCTCGCCAAGTTCCCGGCAGAGCCGAACGCCGAGGGAGTGGTAAACTTCAGGATACCCATTTCCACTGTCTTTGACGGTGTTCCCCCGGACGGTAACCACTTCCTGGAGTTGCGTGTCGAGGACATGGCTGGACTCTCCACCGAGATTTCGCGCAGCTTCATAATCGACCGCACGCCGCCGACTGTGGATCTTAGGCCGGGTATGGAAATAGCGACCTTCCGCAGGGACTCCGCGGCTGACAGGATTCCCGCCGACAGCGTGGGGATTATCAGCGATGCCGGTGACAACGCAAGGCGCCTTGCGAACAGGGTTATCAGGTTTGCCGCGGACGCCACCGACAACACCGTAGTCGAGGCCATCCACTGGTGGCTGCTTCCGGCAAATGTCGGCTCTGATGCGGCCGGAGACTTGGTGACAATGCCAGGCGGCGGCACGATGGCTTCCTTCTGGTCGTACCCCGAGCAGGTTCCCGTAACGTCATTCCCGGCGCTGTCTGCCAGAGCCTTTGAAATCAGTGCTGGCGTCTACGGCGCCTTCGGGCGGATTGCCGCTTCCGGTGGCGTGGTTCATATCGACACCTACGGGCTTGATTTGCCGGATGGCGAATACCGCCTGCACGTTATTGCGCGGGATCAGGCTGGCAACGAATCGGTCTGGCGCCTTGAGGGTGGCGACAGGGTTCCCGTTTCCAGCCTAATGCAGACGATATTCCTTTTCCAGGCCGAGGACAGGCCCTACTTTACCCCGGGCATAAGGCCCGACGGTGGGTTGTACGGGAACAACATTGTCGTAACCGGTGTCATAACGGACGACGACGGCTTCGGCACGGGGATGTTCCCCGATCCGGGATCCGTCCAGATATGGATATCGAGGGAAAACAACCTTGTTCTTGCCCCTGGTGCGAGACCGGATACGGAAATGCTTGAAGATGCCGGCTGGCACATGGCGACCGTTCCAAGCACCCCGGGAGGTGGTCTAAGCCTGATCGACGGCACGAACCTTGTGCTGGAAATCGACCTGCTGAGTCTGTTCCCGACTTTCTTTGTGGGCGCTGATGGAAACCATCTTGACGGCATGATGCACTATGTGATCCGCGTGCAGGATTCCGCGGCGAACAAGCTGGCCCCGGCCGGCGGCCCTGCGGCTTCCGATGACCGCGTTTATAGCTACTCTTGGGTGTTCAGCTTCATACGGGATGTCAACCCGCCTGTGCTGACCCTGACGCATCCCGCGCCGGGCCAAGCCATTCACCCGGATGACCTTGTGCTTAGAGGTTCCATTGCGGACGCAAACCTTATGCAGAACTTTGGCACCGAGGATGATCCTGACTATCGTTTCCATATGCAGTGGAGGCTTAACAACCCTGCCGGTGTCTGGAACGAGTTCCCGTCTGCAAATGCCGATATGGAAATAGTGGGTGGCCTTGAGACGGTGGAGTTCGATCTGCTCAACGCCGATGTTTGGGCTCTCTTGGGCGCATATCTTCGCCCAAATAACGACAATGCTGGTGCCGTCAATACCCTGGAATTGCGCGTCATGGACCTAACGGGCGCCGTTACCGAGTATTCGCGCACATTCATAATTGACGATGTAGCGCCCGTCATCGAACTTAACATTGAACGCAGGGTTCCGCTGGCCGCCAACGCCGCGGACGATGATCGTACGCCAGAGCAGTTCTTTGCCTGGTGGTGGACCGAGCCGACGACAGGTGATGTCGCCATACTTGACTGGAACAATGCAAGGCGCGAGTGGGCTGAAGATAGCGATCTTCCCGTTGTCGAACTGGAAGGGCGCATTGCCTGGCTTGCTGGCAGCTTCTCGGACGAGAACTCGGACATAGACCTGGACAGCATGTCCTTCAGGATCAATAACGCACCCGAAAGGCCTATTCCTCAAAGTGAAGGCTCCGGCGGTTTAATCACCTGGCGAATACCCCTTACCGTGGGCGGCACTTCCGCATCCGACGATCCGCCCTTGCCCAACGGCGTGCATACCGTATCGATACGGGTTGCCGACATGGCTGGCAATGCGGCCAAGGTAGGAACCTATGCTTTCAGGATTGACGGCGATGATCCGGATGTCAGGATTGATCCCCCGGCCAATACGGTGTTTGGCGTTCCCGCCAATGCCGTGGACACCGATACGGCTTTTACCATTGAGGGCACGGCCACTGATGCAAACCTTAGGGAAGTGACCTTTAGGATTTACCGCCAGGGCGCAGCGATGCCAGTACTTGGCCCCATAGACCTTGTTGCCGCCAATAGTCGCGAGGTTGATCCTGATACCCGTATCAGCCTTGAATGGCTCTACAATGTCGAAGTGGACCAAGCGGTGGGTGATCCTAGGATTGACCCGCTTCAGCTTCGTTGGAGCTTTGACGTTACCAGAGACGTGTTCTTCCGAGACTTGTACAACGGTGAACAGCGTTGGTACGAGGGCGAGTACGAAATAAGGGTTACCGCCGTGGATTGGCGCGGCGAGGTATCGGAAATGGCAATCTGGCAGTTCACCAAAGATGCCACGTCTCCGGAAATCAGCTTCCCCGGTAGGGCCACGCTGTCATATAATCTTGATCCGGTGAGCGATGCCACCCAGTTTGCGGCTCATTATGCGGCTAATCGCATCACCAACATTCAGAGCGGGACGATACAGGTTACCATTGGCGACGACAACGAAATCCGCAGTATGCAGCGCCAACTGGAACGGTGGACTTGGGACTCGCCAACCGCCGGTAGCTGGAGCCCCGTGGACGCTAGTGGTACCGCACTCGCCACCGGAGATGATGGCTGGACTGTGTTAACCGTAGGAGGCCCCGCGGGCGGCACCATAGGTGGTACCGCTCGAAACCGCACATGGGGCATGCCCGTGGGCGATATGCCGGAAGGTCTGTACCGTCTGCGGATAAGAGCCTTGGATGCCTCGTGGTTTGACTTTGACGGCCCTGAAGGTATCGATTTTGCGGACAATTCCAGGGGCAACCCCGGCACGTCGGAGTGGTTATACTTCTTCCGCGATACCGCCGTCCCGACCGTCGAATTCAGCCTGCCGTTGACCATGTCCTCGCGTTTCGGTACTGGGACAGGCGATCAAGGCTTCTTGGGCTTTAACGTAACGGCGGACGATTCCAACACCCTTGGGCTTAGGCAGCTTACCGTTAGGATTGACTACAGAATTCCCGATCCCAACGACCCCGATGAATATCTTGAGCGTTCCGGCACGGTAACCGTTAATGTCTTTGCGGGCGACCACGACCGCACCGTGAATGTCTTTAACATCAGGCTTCCCGTATCCTACAATGCCCTGGACGGCATTCACACCATAACCGCAACGGCCACTGACTTTATGGGCAGAACCTTCGCCAGGGAGGAACGGTTTACCTTGGACAACTCGCCGCCCGTAGGCAGTTTCCACGCCATGGTTGGCAATTTGTTGGCCGGTGATGCATGGCTGATAGGCGGGGAAGCGATTGATCCGACCGGTGTTGCAAGAATGGACTTCCGCATTGGCAGAATCGGTGGCAATGAACCAGACGAGGCAGCCTTGGCGGAGTATTACCTGTACTACTCGGTGGATGATCCCACGGAATACACACCCGGCAGGGATACCAGCCGCAACAATTCCATATTCGACTATGCCGGCACAGACCGCACATGGTTCCCGATGGTGGCAGACCCGCAGGGAACGGCAAGGCACGACTTCATTCAGGTCGCGAACCATTCGCCGTTTAACTGGGAGCTTGCTGTGGCGGCAGAGGACAGCGTGGCCTTTGTTAACTGGTTGCAGGAGTCGGCCAACGCTGGCCTGATTTACCGCCCGATTGTTGGTGGGATAGAGATGATCGACCTGCCGATATGGTTCCGCGCGGTGGACAACCAGGGTAACGCAGGTTACTTCGGCCGTACCGTTCGGATTAACCCGGATGCCGACGTGCCACGCCTCGAGATTAACACCCCAAGCGAGACGACGGCCAATATCGCCAACCAAAGAGGCGGCAGGGTTGACCTGGGCGGATTCGCCCGTATTGACTCCCCAATACCGGTGCACTCCGTGCTGTACCGGGTCTGGGTCGGTGGACTGGGAGGCGCTAATCCGTCTCGCCCCACAAGGCTTGTAACGGCTGCGGAGCTTGGTGCGACACCGGCGAGCGATGCCGATATGGATTTCCTCTATGATCTCGATGTTGATTGGGAAGATGGTTGGTTTAGTGCTTCCGTCCTGATTCCGCCTGGAGTAACGGGAAACAATGCACCATGGAACTTTACCCTGAACGCCGGCGGTGAAATCGCCGCTCTGATTGAAACCGCCGGTTTTGCCGCTGCGGGGGGTACAACACACGACACAATCCGCGTGTGGGTGGAAATGATCGCCCTAAACGGTGTTGGTACGGATAGCAGGGCAAGCGCATTGGAGGTGGTTAGCTTCTACCTTAGAGACAGCGCTCCACAGGTTCTGCTCGCCACGGTGACAAGCGGCGACACCGCAGTTACCTACTGGGATGGCGCCCCGCAGTGGGGAGAGGATACCCTTCCACATCGCGGCAGGTTTACCATAAGGGCACTTCTTGATGCGGCATCGGGCCAGACGTTAAGCGATGTGCGTATAGCGCGACTGGACGAGGTGGCGGGAAATCTCGGCGCGACTCCGGCTTGGGAGATTACCGAGGCGGGCGGTGTAAACCAGTTGCATGGCGTTACGGTTACTGCCGTTACTAACCAGACCCAACTAACCGCCGCATTTGGAACCGGTGCGCCTTCTATTGCGGATTTTCCTGCAGGACAGTTCTGGCTGCTCACCTATGTTCTTGATCCCGCATTACCTGTTATCCCCGATTCGACACCATGGCAACCCGTCGGCACTGTCCGCAACGGCGGTTGGGCGACAACCGGCGGCCAGTTCCGCGTGGAAATACGCGTAAGGGACGCCGCCACCCCCAGGGTGGAATACTCGCTGACCCTGCCAATCTTGCTGGACAACTTCGCCCCGGTGGTGGATCCCAACCATGTAACGAACCCGACCCAGGCGGGGACAAGCGGCCGGTTTATAGGCAGAGCCTTGGACTTTAGCACCGCATTTGCAAGCCCGTCGCATGTGGACAGGATTTACGCCTGGTTCGTAAGGGGCAACGAATTTGTCGCAATCGACGAGCGGGCGACCCCGGCGGCCCTTGACGGGTGGAATTTCCGTAGGGCCGCTATACCAGGAGCAGACGGCTCTGTGGCCGGCAACGACCCCGGCAGAAGATCGTGGACTGATGTTCTCGTCGGCAGAACGGCAACTGTAAACGGAACAAGCGTTACGAATGTTGTTGAGGGTAACAGGCCCGGAACTGGTGATCCGATCGTCTCCCCCGCAATTCCCGCAAATGCGGCCACGGCTGGTGGCGGCGCTTGGGTACGGGTAATTTCCGGCCCCAGAAGTGCGGCGGAAAGCGGCACTGGTAGGCGCGACGCAATCTTCTGGGATGCGCGCGATGGCGGAAGGTACGTTGAATGGGGCTTTACCATCGACACCACCAGACTGCCCGACGGCCCGCTCACGCTTAACTACATCGTCGTGGATCATAACGGCAACGCCAGTTTCCATCAGCAGCACATCGTCATAATGAACCGCTTCCCGGAAATCAGCGATATAATCCTGCACACCAGCAACACCGATTTCCACGGGGTGGTCGAAACGAACGGCGGCTTTGAACAGGGTACCTACATGCGTCTGCCGGTAACCGCCGCAGAGAGGGGCAGGACGGAAGGCTTCATAGAGTCCAGGTTTACCGCCAGGAACAACTTCATCGGCTTTACCGTGAACACCAGCGGCGGCAATGCGCCCTTGCGGTACAGGCTCCAGCACGTTACCAGGCAAAGCGTGCCGCTTAACGCCACCACCCTTGAGGAAATGTTTGCCAACAGCACTGGGGTTGACATGTTCACCATCGAGGCAATAGGCGATGTTACCGCTGACACTTGGCGCAGGCTGGGCGTTCATGCGAACAGAACCCCCGCCCCAGGTATGCACTTTGCCTTTAGGCCCGTTGACCCGAACGGCAGGCCCATAAGAGTGGGCACGGGAGAGGGCGAGATCGATGCGGCTGTGGCACGGTTTATCCTTGGTGTTACTGGTACGGCGAGAATCTTCCGCTACACCGCCCATCGTAGTGTGAACCCTGATCCGCTGGGCGTGGCAGGTAATGCCGTCAACCCCTCTGTGAATCCCAACGACTTCAACTTTGCCGGGGCAGCCTTTGGTGGCACGGTGGCGACTCCTGGGACTGGTGTTGGTGAGGATGGTCCGAGAATACCGCAGTTTGTTACGTACACCAATTTGGCCGGCCCTCTCCCTGATGAAGATGCTCTGGAGGCACTTCGCCGCCATGACAACCGCCCCTTCTTCCTGATTAGGGTGTGGGACAGCGTAATCGCTGGTGCGCCTACAGGTTTGGGCATCGACACTGGTCCCCATAGCAACGACCGGCTACACGACGCGGTGGTCATAGCGGCGGATATCTTCCTGACTGACACGACGAATCCAGAAGGGGGATTCCACCCGTTGCGCCCCAACTTGGAAAGGTCGGTGGTTCGCAACAACCTTGGAGCCGAGGATCTGGCTGAAACCATGGCGGATGCCCTTGATCCCGCACCTGCTGGCTTGGTTTATAACGTTGACCGCGGCGGCATATTCAACATTGGCACCGAAAGGGAACCCAGAATATCCGGCTACATCGATCCGGGGTTTGAGATCGACACTGGTGTTTACAGGGATCAGGTAAGCGGCCAGGTCATACTGCGCGGCCATGCCCATGACAACCAGCGTATACGGAGCATAGAGCTATCGATAGTGCAGGGGGACACGCCAAACTTCTTTACCATTCTGCAATGGCCCGCTGTAGGTGGCACTGGCTTGGTGCCGGTACGCATCGCAACCGAGACAGCCAATTCCATACGACCGACAACAGGGCCGTTGGCTTGGAGAAGTACGGTTGACGGTGACTATGTATATACCGATGTCGGCATATACGAAACCCTGGACTGGGAAGACGGCCACGACGTTGAATGGTCTTTCCGCTGGGACACCGAGACTTTCACCGCCACGCATGGCCCTGCGTCCAACGTTGTGATAAGCGTTCGGATTACCGATGCTGTAGACCGCGTACGCGTAGACACGCATACGGTGGACATAGTGCCGTACATCACGGGCTTTGAGCGCAGTGGGCCGGGGAACCTTCTCACGGGTTATGCCACCATTCGCTCCATGCAGGGCTGGTACAGCTTCTACCAGGGCGAGACGGGCATTAGTGCTTTGGGCTTTAACCTTGGTACCGCCGCGCCCGATGTTGATGGGCCAATCACGGGTGCAAGCACAGTAGACGTACGGCGCACGCTTTTAAATGGATTAGGGTTGCGCGGCTTTACCTTCAACGTGCCGACTGACGCGACGAGTGGCAGGATAGATGTCAGTGTAGGCGCTACGTCTATCCACAACCACCGTTCCGACTGGACCCAAGCCTGGAACCGCGAGGACTTCTTAAGGGCGGATGGCCGCGCGGACTTGTGGACCAACAGGCTCCACGCCCACATCTGGCGTACCAGGGCGGACAGTAGAATGCCGAATACCTTCATGGGCTTGGCTGGCAGCAGCACGAACCTGGATCATCCAGGAATGGCGTTGCAGTATACTGTAAATACTGCTCCTGGAGCCGTTTCTGCCACATCTACACACCCGGCAGGCAACCTAGGAACGGATATGCAATTGGGTACCCTGCACGGTGTGTGGTCGGTTTACGGGAACGCAATGGTTCACTACGGCAGAAACGATGGGACTGGTATTAATCCAACTGCGGATCGCACAAGGATATCTGACGGTACGCCTTTCGATCCTATAGTGCAGCCCGACATAGGTCTGTTCCGTGGTGGCGGCATACCCAACCTTGTATACTTTTGGCACCAGGATGGAAACCCAACCGTCAGGTTTCATTCTCGCCCTGATCAAAGATCTGGAGGGGACGGGCAAAACGCACCCACTCAGGCTCTTATAGCAGGGGCTGCTGGGAATGCTGGTGTAACTGAGCGCTGGCGGAACATTCGTACCGTTACGGCCGCTGGTAATCCAGGTGCTCTTAATGCTAACCCAAATACCGCTATCACCAACACCAACGCTTACGCCAACCCTGGCAGGCTTTTCACCACCGTTTACGATGCGTTGAACAGGCGACTGGTGTTTGCTCTAAGGGATGGCACCTCGGCTGTAACCCAAGTATATATCGATGGCAATGGCGCAAATATCACTGGTGCCGGTAGCGCAACTGTTTCGGCAAACGCCGGTCTGTTCAGTGCGGTTGGATATGACATTACTACGGCGGGCCTAACTCTTCCGATTGTCGCCTACTACGACTTTACCCACGACACCATCCGAATCGCCTTTGCCAACGCTCAGGCTCCGGCGGCTGCGAACTGGAGAAGGGACAATGTTCTTACCCCTCGTACTATTGATGATGTTGCCGAAGCTCAACACCCTCTGTTCATAGGCTCGGGCAGGTATGTCAGCATGGCGGTTGACAGGTTTGGCACAATACATCTTGCCTTCTTCAACTCAAGGCACCAGGCCCTGGTCTATGCGTATGCGCCTAGGCCTGCCAGTGGACACACTGGTCAGTCGCGAACCTTTAATGCGATGATCGTGGACACCCTGCCGGGCGTGGGCACCTGGACGGACATTTCGGTGGATCACTGGGGCAATCCCTTTATCGTCTACGGTTACCAGGGGCGTGACGACAACTTTGACGGTGTTCGTATGGCATTCCGCAGTGGTGGTAGAGGCCCTGGTCATACAGTGGCCAACGCTGCTGGCGATCCTGCCGGTATAGTTTTTGGCAGGCCATTGAATTGCCGGGTTACGGGTGCGAGCATCAGCGGCTGGGAAGCCGTATCGATGGCGGCTCCCTTCAGGGTAAGCTACGACCGCCTCAACATCGAAGCCTGGCCCCCCAGCAACCGCGCCAACCCCACTGGAGCGAGTGCCGTAACCATGGGTACCATTCCTGCCACAAGCGGGGTGTGGAATGCTGCGATAGGCTATGTCGGCGACAGATACTTCCGCATCGGCTACTTCTTCCGCCCGGCGACGATAATGGGTGGCTGGTTGGGAGGCGACCAGAATTAGTTTTTAGTAACGGGGCAGGCCGCCTTGCGACAGGTGGCCTGCCGTTCATTCCGTCGGGCGATTTTCAGGTAACCGTGGGGGTGTACCTGCGGTATGCGGATTGTTGGTTGCGATGTGCGGGTTTTGGCATTAGCCTTTATACTAGGAGCGAGTTATGGGAGCATTACCAAAGGCGGAACCCAATCGCCGTTTTACTTACGCGGACTACAAGAGCTGGGAGCTTAAACCAGGCGAACGCTACGAGCTTATCCGCGGCGTGGCCTTTGCGATGGCCGGGGCGAACACGACGCATCAGATTATTTCCAGAAGGATATTTCTCCAACTGGGCAATCATCTAGAGGGAAAGTCTTGTCAGGCGTTTTATGCCCCTTTCGATGTCCGGCTTTTCTACGAGGAGGAGTTAGGCGAGGATGACGACACGGTCGTCCAGCCAGATATAATGGTCGTCTGCGACGAGAGCAAGATAGGGGGTGAAGGCATAAGGGGTGCGCCAGATCTGGTGGTCGAGATTATATCCCCGTCGAACACCGTGTTCGAGATGGCGGAAAAACACGATCTGTACGAGGAAGCGGGCGTGCGGGAATACTGGGTGGTGAATCCCAAAGACAACGAGGTCACGGTTCACTGTTTGCGGGACGGGGTTTTTGACAGCGAAATTTACAAAGCCGCTGACACGGTGCCCGTTGGTGTTCTGCCGGGTTTAAGCATTGAGCTTGAGCGGGTGTTTGCGAAACGGTAGTCAAGGGAGCGAAATTATGAGCGCATTGCCGAAAGAACAACAGGAACGCCGCTTTACTTACGCCGACTACAAAGCGTGGGAACTCAAGGAAGGGGAACGCTACGAGCTTATTCACGGCGAGGCTTTTGCGATGGCCTCGCCGAACCGTAGGCATCAGGCTGTTTTGGTGGAAATGACTCGCCAATTCAGCAATCATTTGGCGGGAAAGCCCTGCGAGGTGTATTGCGCTCCCTGCGACGTTCGTCTTTTCTACGAGGAAGAGTTAGGCGAAAACGACGACACGGTCGTCCAGCCGGATATTATAGTCGTTTGCGACGAGAGCAAGCTGGCGGATGAAGGCATAAGGGGTGCGCCCGATCTGGTGGTCGAGATTTTGTCCCCGTCGAACACCGATATCGAGATGGAAAAAAAACGCAGCCTGTACGAGGATGCGGGCGTGCGGGAATATTGGGTGGTGAATCCCAAAGACAACGAGGTCACGGTTCACTGTTTGCGGGACGGCGGGGTTTTTAACAGCGAAATTTACAAAGCCGCTGACACGATACCCGTTGGTGTTCTGCTTGGTTTGAGCATTGAGCTTGAGCGGGTGTTTGCGAAACGGTAGCCAAGGGAGCGAATTAATGAGTGCATTGCCGAAAGAACAACAGGAACGCCGCTTTACTTACGCCGACTACAAGGCGTGGGAACTCAAGGAAGGGGAACGCTACGAGCTTATTCATGGCGAGGCCTTTGCGATGGCCTCGCCGAACACGAGGCATCAGGCTGTTTTGGTGGAGCTGTCCACTCAGTTCCGTGTTTACTTGCGGGGAAAGCCCTGTCGAGTGTATCCTTCCCCCTGCGATGTCCGCCTTTTCTACGAGGAAGAGTTAGGCGAGAAGGACGACACGGTTGTCCAGCCGGATATCCTGGTCGTCTGCGACGAGAGCAAGATTGGGGATGAAGGTATAAGGGGCGCGCCCGATCTGGTGGTCGAGATTTTGTCCCCGTCGAACACTGCTATCGAGATGGAAAAAAAACGCAGCCTGTACGAGGAAGCGGGCGTGCGGGAATACTGGGAGGTGAATCCTGGACACAACGAAGTCACGGTTCACCGTTTACAGGACGACGGGTTTTATGACAGGAAACTTTATAAAGCCGCCGACACGGTTCCAGTTGGTATCTTGCCTGGCTTTAGCATTGAGCTTGAGCAAGTGTTTACCGAAGTTTGACCGTCGCACGGCTGATTGCAATAGGAGAGGTTATGGGTAAGCGTTCTGCAAACGGAAACCCTGGGAACGGGGGCGGAAAAAATAAAATTGTCAGAAACGGCAAAAATACCAAAGGTTTGTCCGCCGCCAAATTCTCGCTAAGAAATCTATCACCCGAGGACCGTAAACGCGCCGCCGTAATCGGTTGCGCGGCTCTTGGTGCGCTCCTTATCGTGGGTCTTGCCCTTTTCCTTGCCCGCCCGCGCATGTTGTGGTACGTTGACGAGGATATCACCGCCGCATGGAACAGGTTTTTGAGGGACTCTGATCCGCCGGTTACCCGTTTCGAGGTTCGCGCCCGCGTCGGCGACTCCCCCTTCCCGCGGGGCAGGTTCGGCTTCATCGTAAGCACCAACGGGCCGCAGGGCGAGCAGGTTCCGGGAACGCCACTGACCATATACCCCAACCTTAACCGCACAAGAACCTTCGACGGCTGGCAGGTGCTGGCCCTCGATCCTTGGATGGTCTTTCGCCGGCACTACATTCCGGAACCCGGCCGCGCATTTCTTAACAGCACGGGTGACAGGGGCAGCCTGCTTCTTGCCGGCAACGACCCCAGGGCGGTGCAGGCTTGGACCAGCCAGCTTTTGCAGGAAAGCCCCGGCGTTTTCCGGCAGGGCGAGGAACTGTGGCGCGAGACTGGTGCGACCTTGGTGCGGGATTACCCGTTCCAAAGCGGGGCGTTCTCGTTCGCCTGGATACAGACCTGGCCCCTGCTTTTCCGCGAGGGGGAATCGTTTCTTTACGCTCCGCTCAGTCAGGCGCGGGCATTTGCCCACAACGCCCGCCACAGCGCGGGCCTTTTGGACGCGACCACTTTTCCCGAACCTGCGGGGTGGAACAGTTTTGGGCTGCATGCGAGTCTGTTGTGGGCGCGTCCACATTACGGCGATGGGCGCGGCGGCGAAAGGCGGAGGGAAGGGCTTGCCTCCACCGAGCTGTGGCTTGGATCCGCGGCGGCTCAGACCGGCATAGCCAACGAATTCGAATGGATACCGGCGCATCCTTCGGGAACGCCGTACAACACTATCTCTTGGCAGTCCCAGATGGCCTGGTTGCGAAGCTCGTACGTCTGGCGGGGAACGGAGGAAGTTCATGCTTACTGAAACCTGGCGGCGGCTCCTTGCCGTTGCCATTTTTGTGATTGGGTTTCTCGCCGCGATTCCCGCCCATGCTGGCGGGGGAAGGGAGATTATTACCCACCGGGCGGAGGGTACCGACATATGGCAAACGGAATTCGACGTTCGGGGCCTTAACCCGGGAACCTGGAACATCATTATCAACGCGACTGACTCGGCGGGCAATGTCGGGGTTTCCGGCCCCTTCAATCTAAGGATCGACCCGATGGCGGGTCTGGCCGGGACTCGCGTCGTCTACCCGGCCCCGGGGCAGGTGGTGCGCGGCGATGTGAACGTTGTCGGGGTTACCAACGCCCCGTTCGGCGTGAGGCAGATTTATGCGAGAATCAACGATGGCGAATTTTTCCCGGTGGATGGCGAGGAATTCTGGCACATCAGGATTTCCGCCGGCGGCCTGCCGGACGGCAGGCACAGCGTCTTTGCCAAGGTGTCGGATCTTGACGGTTTCGAAGGTGCGGTGTCCAGGATCGATTTCATCGTGGACACTGCGCCTCCGACCATCGCGCTCACCAGCCACGAAGTGGGCGACTTTATTTCGGGCAGGGCGCGGATTCGCGGCGTGGTGGACGACCCGAACGGAATCGCCTCGCTGTTTCTTAGTCGGGACGGTCTGAACTTTGCCCCCCTGAGCCATTCGGGTAGAAGGCGCGACACTGCGAGGGAGTTCAGCTTTAACATCAACACGCGGAACTACGATGACGGCCCCATCGTGTATTTTCTTAGGGCGATCGACACCACGGGATACGCGACCGTGGAGCCTTTCCTGTTCTTCGTGAACAACGTTCCCCCCGTGGTGGAAATCCTCTCGCCTGCTCCTGGGGAAGAGGTTTTCGGTCTTACGCAGATCACCGGCCGCGTCGTCAGCCTTGCCGGTTTGAACGAATTTTTCTATGAATGGGATGGCCGAAGGGTGGACATTCCGCTGTTGCCCGGCGATCCGTTTTGGGCGGTGAATGTCCCGGTTGAAGGCCGGGGTGGGAATTTCAGGGTTACGGCGGTTGACCGCACCGGCAATGTCGCCAGGCAGACCTTGCAGTTGCGGGATCGCCGATCGGACAGGGCCCCGGTCATAGTGATCGAATCGCCGAGTCCATCGGGCAGGATGCTGCTTGCCTATGACCAGCCGATCTACGGGCGCATCGCCGACGGTTTCTTCCCTTACGCCGTCCGCCTTGAGGCGGGCTGGCTTGGCGCGGCGGGCAATCTTGTTTTGGCCCAGCCGGGTTTCCGCATAGATCCGCATGTCATTCCCCAGGGCCGGCACACCCTGGTGTTGCGGGCGATTGACGAGGACGGTCTGGAAGGGCCGGCGTTTTCGTTTCGCATAGACAGGCTGCCGCCGCCGCCGCGCGATGAGTGGGAGCCGGCGTTCGTCCTGCCCGCGCTTTCGCGCATAAGGTTCGACAGCCACACCGGCTACTGGGGTACCGGCCCCGCCGCTCACCCTTGGGCCGGCGGTTCCATAACGCTTGGCGGCTTTGTCGAGAACTATTCCCCCGGGGACGTTCTGGAGTACCGTCTGCGCTGGAACGAGCCTTGGCGACGCGTTCCCTTGAATGGGCCTGTCGCCGCCGCCGACGATGACTCCGACGAGCCTGAAACCGAAGACGCGGGGAGGGGAGGGGGCTTTTCCGTGACGGTCAACCTTGCCGGTTTGCCTGAAGGCCCCGTGCCGCTGGAGTTCCGCACGGTAAGACGCGGTGTCGAGGACTTCCCGGTGTTCCTGCCGGTGAACAGGTTCGCCGCCGCGCCCGAAATAGCTTTCATGTCCCCGGCCTTGGCGTTCGGCGAGATTCACGGAATGGTTACCACGGCGGGTACCGTGTATTCCCGCGTGCCGCTTGTCGAGATAGGCTTCTCGGTGGACGGCGGCTACGAGTTCGAGCCGCTTGACTTTACGGCGAGGGCAGGCGTGGCAAGGTTCAACTTTGTCGCCAATTATTCGCGGTTGCACCACGAGGGGATCGGCGACCTTATAGTCAGGGCCGTTGACCGCGCCGGGAACGTCGTGCAGGCAAGTCCGGTTTTCGAGTTCTGCGACGAAGACGATCTGCCTGTGCTGATCCTGAATTCGCCGCTCGCGCAGGAACTTATTACCCGCGACTTCGAGATTTCGGGCCTTGCCTACGATGACGACGGCGTGGAGGCCGTGTACTGGCGTATTCTGCGGCCGCAGACCCCTTGGGAAACGGTCGCGCAGATTATTGGCCGCAACGTCTTGGCGGACGGGTACGGGTATGACTCTGATTACGCGGAAGACCGGCCCCCCGTGCATGGTTTCCAAAGGGTGGATACGACCCAGAATTTCGTTATCCCCGTGGGTTTGGACGAAACAAGCGACGGCCTGAACATTCTGGAGGTGTTCGCCAGGGACATTTACGGTACCGCCGGGGAGGTCACCAGACGGGCCTTTAGGGTTAGCCTTGCGCCGCCGGAAACGGTGGTGATTGAGCCGGCCATGGAAACCTGGAACACCGGGAACGTCATGGTTCGCGGCACCTCCTTTGACCTTAACGGGGTGGCCAGCGTGTTCGTCTCGATGGACAACGGGATCAGTTGGCAGCGGGCCGCGGTGGAAAGCAGTCAGGAGGAACCCAGCGAGTGGGCCATAAACCTGAACACCCGGGCTTTCGCCGACGGCACCTACGCGATGCTTGTTCGCGCCGTTGACGGTTTCGGCGTTTCCTCGTATTCGTCGGGCATTATCAACATCGACAACAACGCGCCCGAGGTCGATGTAGCCTCGCCGCGTGAGGGCGAGTCCGCGGGGACGGAGCTTTACGTCGTCGGGCAGGTTTTCGACAACATGGCTCTTCAGGGCATTTCGATTCGTATCGTGAACATCGACGATCCCGATGTGCAGGAAATCCGCGAGCTTGAGCCGCTCCTTGTCGTAATGGAACGTTTCGACGTTTCGGGCTTTCCCGAGGGCGACTACATCGTGCAGCTCAGTGCGCGGGATTATTCCGGGAACGAGACGATCGTGATCCGTAATATCAGCATTGTAAGGGGCGAGACCGCCTCCGAGGTTGCGATAATCAATCCCTTGCCCGGCATAAAGCATTCCGGGCCGGTTATTGTTTCTGGCAGGGTTTCGGGCGCGCTTGTCCCGGAAACTGTCCTGCTCACGATGAACGGGCGGCAGACGGCGGTGGTGCAGGTCGATCGTTTCGGGATTTTCCATCACGAGATGCCCAACGGCAGTTTCGGCAATTCCCCCTATTATGTGTTCCGCGCATCTTTCGAAGGCCCCGACGGCGAGAAGATAGAGTCCGTGGAACACGCGGTCGTGGTGAACGAGTACGGGCCGGCGATTGTGATAGAAAGCCACAGGGACGGCGATGCGATAACCGGACGCCCGTGGCTTTCGGGCCGGGCCTTTATTCTGTACCCTGAATCCGAGGGGGAATCGTTTTCAAGGCAGGAAAGGGCCGCGCTTCGTCCGCACTCCGTCATGGTCAGCTTTGACAACGGGCGCACCTTCGTGCCGGCCAGCGGCAGGGAAAACTGGCGCATAAGGCTTGAGACGGACGAGCTTCCCGCCGGCCTTCTCCCCGTGGTGGTAAGGGCCGTATTTAACGATGGCAGGGAGGCCGTTCGCCGCATACTTCTTAGCGTGGACACCGTTGCCCCAGTTGTCACCACCATCGGCCCCGCGGAAAACACTTTTCACCGGCACGAAGTGATGGTGTTCGGTTCCGCGACGGACAACGAAACGCTGGACAATGTGGAGATAAGCCTGCGCCAGGGCAGCAAGCATTTCTATGCGGTGCCGGGTTTTGTCGAGGGTCTGTATATCGAGGCGGGTATTCTTGGCGGCCTTCTGTGGACGACCGGCATAGGTCTTACCTTCTTTGACGACAACGTTAAGATACAGTTCAACCTCTCGCAGGCCCCCCCGGGCCGTTTCGAGGGCATTGCCTTTGGCGGCAAGGTTATCGCCAATATTTGGAGCGCGAACCTGCGCCGCTGGTTTGGCAACGACTGGGAATGGTGGACCACGAGCATCGCGCTTGGGGCGCATTTTTCGTACTTCATGATGGGGGAGGGGGAGAACCCCCAGTGGATGGGCCAGTTCCTTGGTCAGTGGGAAATCATCAAGGCGGACATGAGCTTTTTTGTCCCCAACTGGAGATTTTTCAGGACGATTTCGCTGTATGTGGAGCCGGGCATCTGGTTCGCCCCGTCCGATGTTGACAATGATCCGCTTGGCGCGGCATGGCGCTACCTGTTTACAATCGGGTTCGGCCTTAGGTTCAGCCTGTTTTAGCTAAAGGAGAAGATGCATGATGTTTGCCTTTGTCGATATTCCGAATCCGCGCCGTTTTTTCGCCTTGGCGTTGCTGGCGTTCGTCTCGTTGGCTTTCGCACTACCTCAAGCATGGGCCGGGGGGCAGAGGCAGGTCGATACCATCACCGCCGAGGGCGATGAAACCTGGCAGCACACTTTTGACGTGTCGGAATGGAGAACCGGTACCCACAATGTCATCGTTCACGCCCGCGACCGCGCCGGGAACGAGTCCGTGTCCGGGCCTTTCAACCTGCGGGTCGATCCCAATGCGGCCCTTCCCCTTATACGCGTGGTCTACCCGGAAGAGGGCGATGTCATAAGGCAGAACATAGTCGCCTTGGGTGTCGCCTCCGGGCGTTACGGTATCGAAAGGGTTATGGTTCGCCTTAACGACGGCGATGAGGTTTTGGCGGATGGCGCGGACTATTGGAACACTTCCTTGGATTTGTCGAGGCTTCCCGATGGCAGGCACGCCATTTACGTCAGGGCCCTGGACGGCGGGGGACTTTACGGGCCGGTGGAGCGGATTGGTTTTATCATTGACACCGCCCCCCCCCTTGTCGAGATTACGTCCCACGATATCGGTAGCATTATCAGCGGTAACGTTACTGTTAGGGGCAGGGCAAGCGATGCCAACGGTATTCGCAATCTGCAGATCAGCGATGACGGGGTGAATTTCAGACCGCTTTCCGCCCGGGCGGGGCGGCGTTCGGAAGGGTTGGAGTTTTCCTTTCCGATACGGACGCGGGATATCGCCGATGGTCCGGTGGTCTACTTCGTGCGCGCCGTGGACAACACCGGTCTTGTGACAGTGGAGCCTGTTCTGTTTTTTGTCAGCAACGTCGCTCCCGAGCTTGAGATTCTTAGCCCTCTTTTGGGCGAGCCGTTGTTCAATACGTTCATGCTTTCCGGCCGCATCCACTCCCCGATTGGCATCGCAAGGCTGGAGTACCAGTGGGGTAGGGTACGGGGTGAGATAGACGTTCGCCCGGGCGATCCTTACTGGAACGTGATGCTGGAACAGGGGCCCGGCACCGGAAACAGCGTCACGGTCACGGCAATCGACAACGCCGGCAACAGCAGCAGGGTCGTCCAAAGGCTGGACGATCGCCGCAGGGATATGGCGCCGACTATCGTCATAGACTACCCCCCGCAGGAGGTTCTGGAAAACCTGCCCCCGGACACTGCGATATTCGGCCGCGTCGAGGGGGGCTTCGGCCCTTCCAGGGTGATCATCGGCAACAACCTTGGTTTCGTCGATGCCTTCCCGGCTTTCCGAATCGATCCCTCGCAGATACCGGTGGGGAGAAGGGCCAACTTCAGGATCAGCGCGGTGGATTCCCATGGAGTGAGGGGCGCGGTTACGGGCATGAGGATTACCAGGGAGGAGGAATCGGCCCTGGTCGAATCGCGGTTGACGGTTACCAGCCCCGAACTTGGCGGCTGGGTCGCGGGCAATTACCTCACGCTTTCGGGGAGGGCTTCGCCGGGTGCGCGGGTTCAGTTCCGCCTTTCACCCCAGGCCGGTTGGCAGACGTTGGAGCTTGACGAGTACGGCGATTTTTATGTCGATGACGTTTCACTTTTGGGGCTGTCGCAGGGGCCGGTGCATCTGGAACTGCGCGCGGGGAGCGATTTCCCCCTGTACCATCCCTTCAACAGAGTCGCCGAGTCCCCCCCCCGGGTGCGTTTCGTATCCCCTTCGGTGGAATCTAACCCGGAACGCCCCCAGCGTCTGGTGCACGGCAATAGGACCGTGATGGTGGAGGCGGAGCATTTCGCGCCAATCGTTAACGTCGCTTACTCGCTGGACGGCGAATATTTCACGGAGATACCTTTCGCCGCGTGTACGGGAAGGGTCTGGTTCAGTTATTTCTGCAACTTCACCTCTCTTGCCGCGGCCGAGGAGGGGCGGCTGTTCTTCCGCCTTACCGATGCCGCCGGGATGTACTTCCACGTTTCCCCGACCTTCACGATGAACCCCGCGCCGCCGATTCCGGTTATCATCGTCAACAGCCCGGTGAACGGCCAACTTTTCACATCGTCCTTTTACATTTCAGGCATTGCCTATGACGAGGTGGGTATTAGCGGCGTGCACTGGAGGCTTCTTGGGCCTATGCCGGAATCGATTGCCCCCGGTCCGGCCGGCGACGAGGCAAGGGTGGCGGCGGAGGCTTTTATCGAAAACCCGGACGTGGGGTTTCTGGAGGCGCTTACCGACAGGGCTTTCAGCATCCCCATTGATTTTGCGATGATTACCGACGGCGAGTATGTGCTGGAAATATTCGCCGCCGACATGTACGGCGTGCGCAGCGAGGTTGCCGCGCGCAGAATAAGGGTCAGCACCGCGCCGCCAGAGACGCGCATCATTGCGCCGCTGATATCGCAGTTTTACAACCGGACTATCTCGGTGAGGGGCTTTTCGGCGGACGCCAACGGCGTCGCGGTGGTTTCCTTGTCGATGGACAGCGGCAACACTTGGCAGGATGTAAATCTTGATCCTAGCGGTTACTGGGAGATTCCCATCAACACCGCGATATACACCGACGGGGTGTACGCCGCGCTGATACGCGCCGTTGACAACTACGGCGTTGCTTCCTTTACCAGCGCGATGATCAACATCGACAACACGCCGCCGGATCTGCATCTTTCTTTCCCGGCGAACGGCCAAAACGTGCCGGTGAATTTGCAGATAAAGGGCAGGGTCTTTGACAACACCAGTCTGGAAAACCTTTCCTTTCAGGTTATCAACGCGGCGAACCCGGAGTACCGGCTGGACTTCGACAGGCTGCATGAGGGTGGCGTTATTTTCGAGAACGCTAGCCTTTACGGTTTTCCTTCGGGTACCTACATCGTGCGTGTCATCGCCAGGGATCTCGCGGGCAACGAGAGCGTCGTGTCCCGCGAGGTTACCTTTGGCGGCGGCGACGCGCAGATTGCCCTTTTCAACCCCTTTCCCGGGGAGACGTATTCCGGCCCGATCCATGTGGTGGGGACGGTTACCGGTTCTTCCATACCGGACAGCGTACGGCTCGTGATGGGTGACCGCAGCCTGGGCGTCGCCCCGGTTGACCGCTTCGGGATCTTCAGCTATGTCATCGACGAGTTCATGTTTCGGGATGGGGAGGCTCACGGGATTTCCGCGTACTACTACACCGACACGGGCGAGCGGATTTCGAGTCCCGTCCACACGGTGTTCTTTTCCCGCTTCGGCCCCATTCTGACGGTTGACAGTCACCGGGACGGCGACATTATCACGCGGCGGCCTTGGCTTTCGGGGCGCGCCTGGGTTTTGAGCGAGGAGGTCGCGGCATGGGAGGAGGCGGATCTTTATTCCGAACCCGTTAGCAGGGGCGAGCGGCGCAGGGTGCAGAGGGAACTTGCCCTGACCGGCGTTCAGATAAGTTACGACAACGGCCATACCTTTGTGGATGCCAGGGACGGCAGGGGGGACAGCGACTGGAGGTTCCGCCTGGAAACGAGCGAGCTTTCCGCCGGCCATCTGCCCATAGTGATAAGGGCCCAGTTTGCGAACGGGGAGCAGGCCGTCCGCCGCATCATGCTTTACGTTGACACGGCCCCCCCAATGGTACAGACCCTTGCCCCCTCGGAGGGGATTGCGTTCCGCGGCGAAATACCTATTTTCGGCATAGCCGGCGTGAACAGCGACAACAACAACCTTGCCGGCGTGGACGTGAGCCTTCGTACCGGCGACAAGATGCTGTACGCGGTTCCGGGTTTCTTGCAGGGGGCCTTTCTGGACTTCAAGGTTTTTGGGGCGACCTTTTTTGACATGGGCGTTGGCCTTAGCTTCTTTGACGATAACGTGCGCTTTCAGGCCCAGTGGGGCATTTCGCCTACCTACGGACAATATTCGCTCTTTGTCGATGGCGGCCGCTACACCGGCAGCGTGTTCGGGATAAGGTTGCTGGCTAACATCTTCAACCTGCCCTTTTCCTGGTTTTTTGGGCCCGACTGGACGTTTTTCTCTATGAACTTTGCGGTTGGGGCGAACTTTTCCTGGTTCAGCATGACTGGCGAGCACGAGCGGTCTTCTCTGTTCATGAGCGCGGTGATTGGCCAGTGGGATATCGCTAACGTCAACATGCAGGAAGTGTTCCCCAACTGGAGGTTCTTCAGGCGCTTCGCCCTGTACCTGCAACCGGAGTTGTGGTTCGCCAGTTCTGACGTTCAGGGGGAAACGATTTTCAGGATGACCATTGGCCTTCGAACCAATATTTTCTGATTGGGGGTGGGTCGGACTGAAAGTCCGCGGGAACCGCTGATTTATTCAGCGGTTCCCGCGGGTATCCCGGAGGCGGCGGTCGAATGACGTTATCAGAAACGTTCCAATGCCATCGTCACTATTTGCCCGGTGCCTACGTCCAGCGCTCTTAGCACGAGCCTGCCGCCCATCATGTCGGAGCCGATGTCGCCGGTCAGGACTATGCTTGCGCCCAACAGTCCCCCGATGGACACCGCCGAAGCGTCGCTCACCTCGCCGGAAAGATGGAAATCCTGTTCGCGGCGAATCTGCTCAAGCCTTTGACGGTCAACGATGCTGAACCGTCTTGAGCCGACGAGCCGGAATTCAAGTTCGTCCAAAACGAATCCCGCGACCGCGGGATCCTGCGAATGCAAGTTCAGGATGGCGACGGTGGCGCCCTGTGGGATGCTGTTGATTAACGTCTCGGAGGCGGTGTTTATGGCTTCCACTAACCTTTGGTCCACCCGCGCAAAACCCGCTCCGGCTCCGTGCATGACAACATCGGCGGTGGCGGTTATTCGTTGGAAATTACCAGATAGGCTAGTGACGGAAAGTGCTCCCATGCCTACCCAAAACCCAAAATAAGGTCCATCGCCATGGAGCAATCCTGTCCCATGGGAGTATCCTGCCATCGTTAGTATTGCCGCTGCGGCTGGAATGCCGATGCTATATAAGACTTGCCAACCAGATACCCTGCCTTGAATGGTAATATTTCTTATCTCAACATGGTTCCCATACTGTTGTCGGGCAACCCTCAGAAGTTCGGTATGCACCCTCCTTCTCAATTGCTCCCTGCCTAGAATATGAAAGAACTGAAAAGAGGTTAACTCCGCCGAAACGGTGCCCACTATATTTGCGTGCGTTCTTTCCTCGATAGTCATTTCCCTGTCCTGCATGGAAACACAGGACATAAGAAAGACAGCCAATACCACCACCGCCAAAAACGAAACGATCGATTTTTTCATCTCAAACCCCTTTACCGTAAGTTATATTTGGAAAGGCGATACGGCCTTTTGGACGACCGCATCCCCATATTCCCCGCCACAATGAATGCCCACCAGTTTTCGTGTCAGTTCCAAGATGTAATCCTTCTGGCCGTCTTCGAGCCGCCCAAAATCGCTGGTCAAAAGCACCAGTTTTTCCCATGCCTTTGAGGTGGCTTCTTTTGGTTGCGGTTTTGGAAAAATGTCGCCCATACAATCCATTACAATGTGCTATATCTTACAGTATCCAGTGCTATATTGTCAAGCACCTGCGATGAAAACCTGTCCGAGATGCCCGATATTTGATAGAATTGACTTACAGGAAGATATTTTTGGACAAAGACATGGGGATGAACTGGCGAATCGGCAAGGTGCGCAAGGCATTGGGCCTAAGCCAGCAAAAATTTGCCGAAAATCTTAATATAAGCCAGGCTTATGCGAGCGCGCTTGAGCGGAATTCCCGCACAATCCAAGATCGCTTCCTCAAAATGATCTGTTTCACCTACGGGGTGAACGAGAAGTGGCTGAGAACCGGCAAGGGGGACATGTTCGAAAAAGACCGGGATTTCAAGCTGGAAGAGGTAATCAGCAATTTCAAAAAACTGGACGATTTGCTGCAAGACTATGTATTGAAACAAATCCGCCTGGCCCTGGAGTATCAGGAAAAGGCAAACGGCGAACAACGGGATTAATCGCCCCTTGGACGCATAGGTGGTTTAGAAATGGAGCATGTTACCGCTCGATATTCCGCACAAGAGGCAAGGCCGCCGGTTTCCTCCCTGATGTATGCGTCCGTATCGGGAAAGCCGTGTTCCTGCAAAAACGCGGCGGCCCGCTCAAGGTCTTGCGGTGAAAACCTTAGGCAAAAACCGCACCCGCCCCGTATGGCGGCCGGCGTGGGCATGACCCGAACCGAAAACCCGCTTCCGGCAAGCAATTGCTCGGCCAAGATCGCCTTGGAGACGTTTTCGAAACAGACGACGGCTTCCCTTATTGTGTCCGGCATTCCCTGCCTCGTCGCGGCAAAAGTGGCGGAGGCGTGTGAGAATCGAACTCACCAAGGACGTTTCCACCCTTTGACGGATTTGAAGTCCGCAGCCGCCACCAGACGACATTCACCTCCGCAGGTTGCCTTAGTATACGGCTTGTTCCTTATGCTTGTCAACGGATGGGGATCAGGGCAAAAAAAACCGCCGCCCCAATTTTAGGGCGGCGGCGACACTATTCATGCGTCCGACTATTCCTCTATCAGGATGAACTCAACGCGCCTGTTCTTCCACCAGTTGTCCCTGTCCTCGTATTCCGCGATAATCACGGTGCCGCCCAGACCGACCGCGGAAAGCCTCGCCCGGTCCACGCCCAGGCCGACAAGGTACTCCAGCACCGTTTGCGCCCGCGCCTCGCTGAGCGGCTGAAGGCCCAGGATGTGCGGCGCGCCGACTTCCTCTTCCTCCCTTTCCGCGGTGCCGGGCGGGGTCGTCGGGTTCGCATGGCCTTCGATCCGTACCGAATAGCCGTCGAACCTGTTCAGGATATCCGCTATGCGGCTTAGAATCATGTGGTTGGTTTCCATCGCCTCGCGATCCAGCATGCCGAAATCCCCGGTGTCGGGGCCGAACATGACCGGCGGGGCCACCACCCTAAGCGCGGCGCCGGGGGGGACTGCAAGCTCCTCGGCGGGGGGCCTTATCACCAACGCATAGCCCTCGAACCTGCTCAGGATTCCCTGGAGGAACCTTAGAATTTCGTCGCTTTCTTCCATCAATTCGGGATCGATATCGCCGATATCCTCGCCGTGGGGGCCGAAGGTGATGGGCGGGATTATTATCACGACCCCGGTGTCCGAAGGGACGGCCTGATTCTCGGGGCTTTCAATCGTCAGCGTGTAGCCCTCGCGCGCGCCAAGGAATTCCGTTATGTCCCTTATGGTGTCGGCGTCCTCTTCCGTATGCCAGGCGTCCTGGTCGATGGAAAGGGGCGGGATTGTCATCCTGAAAGCGGGGCCCGCATCGTCGGCGTGGATGCCGGTCGCGCCTATCGTGACGGCGAGAAAAGCCGCCGACAGGACGGCCAAGGTTCCACAAAGTCTTTTTCTACTCATCATTCTAACTCCTTCTTGACCTAGCCTTTGGCTACAACAGGTCATGCACGAAGCCTATCCGATTACATGCAAATAGTCAATAGCTTTCGTTGGCATTGCCGCGGGATCGGCGGAAATGCCCCGACCCCGTTTCCCGGCACTTCCAAAACACCGCTAAAGTCGTGTATAATGCGCTAAGGTATGAGACTCGACCCCACACTCACCAAGGCAAGCAGGTTCGCGCGTTCAGGCAACTACAAGGAGGCCCTGCGGATTCTCCAGCCGGAGGTTACCCGCTACGGCAGGTCGTTTGCCTATTACTACCTTTGGGGAACCGTCTGTCTCTATGCGGGTGAATTCGGCAACGCCCTGACATACCTGCGACTCGCCCACGAGATCAAACGCCGCGACCCGTCGGCCATCCTTGGCCTCGCCGCCCTCTACCTGCGCAAAGGCGACATCAGCCGGGCGGTTGACCTCTATCTCGAGGTTCTGGACATGGATCCCAAGAACCGCGTCGCGAAAAAGGCGATGAAGATGATCCGCAGACACGCGGGGACGGATGCGTTTTCCGCGTGGATCGACGCGGGCAAGCTGCCCTCGCTGTACCCGACAATCCCTTTCCCGGGCTTTTCCGCGAAGGGGATGGCGGCGACCGCCGGCGCGCTGCTCGCCGCCTTCGCCATCGGGTTTGGCGCGATGGTCTTTCTGGGCCTTGCCCCCAACCCCTTCAGGGTGCGCGGCGAAAGGGAGATACCCCGGGGGCTCACGCTAACGCGGGAGGACAGGATGGCCCCCGTGGTGGCCGGGGGATCGCACAGATACGCGGTTACCCGCAGCCAGGCGGTGAACATCTACGAGAGGGCCCTTGTGCTCTTTTCCAACCACCGGGACGAGGCCGCGAGGGTATACCTGAATCGGATCCTCGAATCCAACGTGGACGAGGGTCTTAGGAACAGGGCTCTCTTAATGCTTGATCTGCTGGAGACCCCGCGTTTCGACAACTTCAGAAGGGGCGACAACGTCAGCCACGCCGAGGCGAGGCAGTACAGCCATCTGTACCGCGGCGTCCATGTCATCTGGCAGGGCAGGGCGGCGAACGTCATAACCACCGATCAGGAAACCTCGTTCGACTTGGTGATGGAATACGGATCCCCCCTGGTGGTGGAGATGGTTCCCGTCATCTTCGACCACGCCGTTTTCGTGCCGGAGGACTCCCTGGAGGTTCTGGGGCGCATCGTCCTGGCCGAGGGCTACGGCCGGATATGGCTCGAGGGGCTCGCCATCCGAAGGAACCTATGAAAGCCGTGGTTCAAAGGGTCGCGGCGGCGGAGGTGACCGTCGCCGGGGTTCAGCCCAAGGGCCGCATCGGTCGGGGCCTATTGGTATACCTTGGCGTGGCCCTGGACGACCGCGCGGCCGATGCGGACTGGCTTGCCGAGAAGATCGCCGGCCTGCGTATTTTCGACGACGCGGACGGGAAAATGAACCTTTCGATCACCGACGCCGCGAACCTGTCCGGGCAACCGCCGGCCGTGCTTGTCGTCTCGCAGTTCACCCTGATGGGGGATGCGCGCAAAGGCCGCCGGCCCTCGTGGGCGAAAGCCGCCCCCCCGGAAAAGGCCCGGGAACTGTACGAGTACTTCATGGGACAAATCCGCGGCCGCGGCCTGGTCTGCGAAAGCGGCGAGTTTCAGGCCCGCATGTCGGTAAGCTCCGTGAACGACGGGCCGGTGACGATCCTGCTGGACAGCAGGGAGACGGTCGCCGCGGCTCAGTTGCTATCTCCCAACCCCGCAGTAATGCCGTAGGGAACCGCGTCCCTTTGCCTCCGGTGGCGTTCCGTGGTATATTTGACCCATATGCAACCATCCGCAAAGCAACGGCTTTGACACGAATGGAAAATTGCTCGGAAATCTGTATAATGAATATGATGACCGCATTACCGAGAGGAAAAGTATGGCAAAAAAATGTCTGGTGATACTGATTCTCGCAATGTTAGCCGCTGGCAGGCTTTTCGCACAGGAAACATATTATGAGCAGGAATATCCCCTCCATGAAGATGCCACGGTGGGGGGAGCCGAGGAACCGCTGAATAAATCAGCGGAATCAGCGGTTCCCCCTAGGGAAAGGGACCGCGTTTTTACCGCCGCTGGAGGTGGTATTGTCGCTGATGCCACAAGAAGCGGAGAAGAGATAGATTACCGCTTCTGGAGCCAGATCTTCATCGGGCCGTTGGGTTTCGTGGACACGGAATTCTTTGAGTTGTCTTTGGGGGTGGCCGTGGGGCGCATAGCCAGGCGAAACCGTTGGTGCCTTCTTATTGTGGCGGTGAATCCCAGCCTGCTTTTTAAGGTTCCTGTCAGCGTTTTGGGCATACACCCGCTTTTGGGCGTGGGGTTTGATGCCATAGTTTGGGTGCGAGAGGAATGTTTGCGTACCCCTGCCATCGTTTCCGACGCCCTTCCTGACAGACGCACGTTTATGAACTTTAGCGCCTTTAAATTCAAGGCGGGCTTTGGAAGGGACTTTGGTTTTAGCGAGGATATGTTTTTCAGGGTGCGCGCTTTGGGGTATTACGGCAGGCGTTTGGGGAACCCCCACCCTTTGGGCGGGACGCTCAGGCTTGGCGTTGGCAGGCGGCTGTGAGAGTTCATTTTAACCGCACCGTTTTGGTCGCCGCGTTGTCGCAGAACGCCTTGTCGTGCTCCACGAAAATCATCGTCGGCTCGTACGCAAGGATCAGTTCCTCTATCTGCATACGCGACAGAACGTCCACATAATTCAGCGGCTCATCCCAGATATAAACGTGGGCGCGTTCGCAAAGGCTGCGGGCGAGCAGCACTTTCTTTTTCTGCCCCGCGCTGTAGTCGCGCATGTCCTTGTCGAACTGGATGCGCGAGAAGTCGAGTTTGTTCAACATGCTCATGAAAAGCGTTCTGTCGATTTTCCACTTCTCGGCGTAATCCGCAAGGCTTCCCGTCAAAAAAGACGCGTCCTGCGGAACGTACGAGATTATCAGTTGGCTTCCTATGTTCACCCGCCCCGTATGCGGCACGTCCTCGCCGCAGATCAGTTTCAGCAGGCTGCTTTTGCCGGTACCGTTCCCGCCCATCAAAGCCACGCGGTCGCCGGACTCGAGCGTCAGGTTGAAGCTGCGCAGGATTTCCCTGTCGCCGTAACGGATCGCCACGTCGCTCAGCTCCAGCAGCCTTTTGGCGCGATAGGTTTGGGGTTTCAGTTCCAGTTTATGCGCGGTCTCGATGTTCTTCAGCAGCGCACTTTTTCTGTCGATGGAATCGTTCATGCGCCTTTCGATGTTCTTGCTTCTTTTCATCATCTTGGCGGCCTTGTGCCCGAAGAACCCCCTGTCCCCGGCCTCCCACTTGCTCTCCTCGGTTTTGTCGGCCCAACGCGCCCTCTGCGCCGCCGCTTCCCGTAGCCGCCCGATTTCGGATACCAGCTTTTGGTTCTGCGCCAGCTCGAATTCGTCCCGCCGCATTTTCTGTTCCGCCCAGACGGAAAAATTCCCCCGCACGATCTCGATGTTCTGCTTGTTTATCGAAAGGATGTGATCCACGCACTCGTCCAGGAAACTCCTGTCGTGCGAGACCAGGACAAACCCCGCCTTGCCTTTCAGGTACCGCGCCACTATACGCCTTGCCGCCATGTCCAGGTGGTCGGTCGGCTCGTCTATCAACAGGAAATTGTTTTCCCGCAGGAACAGCCCCGCCAACATCACCTTTGTCCGTTCGCCGTTCGAGAGCGTCGCGAACGGGCGGCACAGGACATCCTCGTCAACCTCCAATATCGACAGCTCCCTTTGCTTTTCCCAGAGTTGCGCGTCCGGCGCGATACCGTCCAGAACGTCGATGGTGTTTTCCCGCGGGTCGGCGATGTCCGGCGGGAAGTAGTCGAAATTCACGCTCGCCGAAATTGCGCCGGCGTATTCGTACTCGCCCATCAACAATTTCAGGAAAGTGGTTTTGCCCCGCCCGTTTCGCCCGCAGAAACCGAGTTTCCAGTCGGTGTCCATCTGAAACGAGACGTCGGTGAATATGTCGTCATAACTGCCGTCGTAGGCGAAAGTCAGCTTCGAAACGTCTATCAGTGACATGTCCGCATTCTATACCGCGGGGGCAGAAAAAAGCAAGGCTGCTTCCCTATTCCCCCTGAAAACCGTATACTTGCACCATGAGCATAAGGGATCGTTACGCGCCCTCTCCGACAGGGCTGCAACATGTCGGCGGCATTAGGACCGCGCTTTTCAATTACCTCTTCGCCCGTTCGCGTGGCGGGGCCTTCGTCCTGCGGATGGAGGACACCGACCGCACCCGCTTCGACGAAAGTTTTGTGCAAAACCTTTACGACACTTTCGACTGGCTGGGAATTCGCTGGGACGAAGGGCCGGACACCGGCGGGGCCTTCGCCCCCTACGTCCAGTCCGAACGGACGGATCTGTACAAAAAACACGCGCAAAAACTGCTGGATGACGGGCGCGCTTACCGTTGCTTCTGCACCCCCGAACGAATCGAGCAGGTCCGCAAGGAACGCGAGGCGGCCCGTTCCTCGGAGACGGGCTACGACCGGCTTTGCCGCCAAATCCCCGCGGGGGAAGCGGCGCAACGGGCGCGGGCCGGCGATGTCCACACGGTCAGACTGAAAATCCCCCTGGGCGAAACCACGCGCTTTAGCGACCACCTTCTGGGCAAAATCGAATGGAAAAACGACGACGTGAACCCGGATCCGGTGCTGCTCAAATCCGACGGTTTCCCCACATATCATCTGGCGAATGTCGTTGACGATCACCTCATGGAAATAACCCACGTCCTTCGCGCGCAGGAATGGCTCGCGTCCACGCCGTTGCACGTCATCATGTACCGCGCTTTCGGCTGGGAAGCGCCGGAGTTCTGCCACCTCCCGATGGTGATGGGGCAGGACGGCAAAAAGCTGAGCAAACGACACGGTGCGACAAGCATAGACGAATTCCGCAAACAGGGCTATCTGCCGGAGGCGCTGATCAATTACGTCGCCCTGCTCGGCGCGTCTTACGAGGATGGCAGGGACATATACGGCCTGCGTGAACTCGAAGGTCTTTTCAGCCAGGACAAACTCAACAAGGCCCCGGCGATCTTCGACTACAAAAAGCTGGAATGGTTCAACGGCCAATACATCAGAATGAAAGGCGACCGGGAACTTGCCGGGCTGTGCCTGCCCGCGGCGATTGCCTCCGGGCTTTTTGGAAAGGCCGGCGATGAGCCCTCGGCGGAGCAGCGGGAACTTTTCGAAGCTGCGATGCCCCTTGTCCGCGAGCGGCTTGTCTTCCTGCACGAAGCCGCCGAAAAAATCGGCTACCTGTTCGCCGAGCCGCCACTTCCCGCTGCGGAGGAATTTATCCCCAAGAAGTCCGGCCGGGACGACGCGGCGCGGTTTCTGCGGCTGGGTGCGGAAATGATACGGCCCATCGCGCAGGCGCGGGACGATGCCGCGGCCGAAGCTTTCGTCAAGGAACATGCCGAAAAGAACGCCGTCAAGCTGGGCGATTTGATGATGCCCCTGCGGGTCGCCATCACGGGAAGCCGGGTCAGCCCCCCCCTGTTCGGTTCGGTGCGGCTGCTCGGCGCGGAACGTTCGATGATGCGGGTGGAACGGGCCCTGCGGCTGCTGGAGGGGAATGGTTAGCGGGCGGATACCCATGCCACTGGGAAAAATCAAAACGGCCGGCAAAACCTTTGCCCAACACCTGTTCATCACCCTGGAGTTTTTCGGCAAAAACGGCTTGGCGAACCACGCCGCGGCGGGCGCCTACGGCGTTCTCCTTTCGGCGGCCCCCATGCTCCTGATCGTCTCGTTTTTCCTGATCCGCGCTTTTCGGGCCGCTCCCGATGCGGCCGTGGCCCTTTTTCAGTACGTTCCTTTTCTGGACATAGCTTTCGGCAGCTACTGGCCGGCCCTTGATTTCCTGATTGCCGCCCCTCCCGGAATCCCGACACTTGTTTCTATGTTGAGCATCCTATGGGCAGGCAGGATTTTTGCCGTCGCGTTGCAGCGGGGGTTAAAAATCGTTTTTACCGGCAACAGAAAACGGAACGCGGTAAAGGAAAACCTGGTGACGCTGGCCATCGAACTGCTGTTGCTGATAGTCATGCTGGCGGCAATCCTGGGTTCCAGGGTGGCCCTGCGTCTTTACGATGCCGCGGGTTTTTTTACGGATAATTTTTTCACGCATTTCCTTGGCAACAGGCTTTTCCAGCTTGCCGCGTTGGGTTTCGTTCTGTACATCGCGTACCGCCTGATCCCGGCGAATCCCCCCGGCAGGCTTTCCGCGTTATGGGGCAGCGTTTTCTGCGTAGCCGTCTACGGAACCGCGGCCATACTGCTGGACATGCTGCTCAGACAACCCAGGTACAACTTTCTCTACGGCGCCTTGGGGGAGTTGGTCATACTGCTGGTGAGCGTGTACTTTTTCTTCCTGTTTTTCTTTCTGGGGGCCCAGTTCGCCGCCGTGACAAATTCATTCGAGGCCCTGCTTTTTTTGAGGCTCAGGGAAACCAGAACCGGCGCGACGGGGAGCGGCATCGTTCCCGCGCCCAAACCCCTGCGAAACCTGTTTTTCCACGCCGACGGGAAGCTGGAAAAATATAGCCGGTTTTACCGCAAAGGTGAAATCGTTTTCTCGAAGGGAGACGAGTGCAACGAGGTCTACTTTCTTCTTGAAGGCGAGGTCGAGGTGCTGCTACCATCTTCCCAAGAGGCCGACGCCCCCGCGGGCGCGGGCAGCACCGCCGCCATCCTGCAACCGGGAACTTTCCTTGGCGAAATGGGCTACCTGCTTTCGGAGAACCGCACCGCGACAATCAGGGCAAAAACCGATGTCTCTGCGATGGCGTTGCCGGTACGTCTCTTCGAGGCGATTCTGGGCAACGACATCAACCTTGACAGATCCCTTCTCGAAAATCTATCCCGCATGGTAAAAAAGGGCAACGAGCGGATCGCCGCTTTGGGCGATTAGAGTTTTTGCGAAATTGAAATTTCGCAAAAACTGTATTACATGTCCAACCGCCATGACAGGGTATAGTTTCGCTTTTCGGGAAATTCGGGCCACGCCACCCTTGCGCTGAAACGCCCCCGCCTGAAACGGACGGCGACGCTGATGGAACCTTCCAAGTGTTCGTCCTTGTCGGAATATGTCGTGTAAGACCATCTGGTCCTAAGCTGCAAAATCCCCGGAGACCACAGAAGTTCGCAGCCGATCCTCAGCGAATCGAATTCCATCGAATCCCGCCCCTGAAGCGCGGCGGAGAGGTTTATGCCCAGCGGGTAGATTCCGGAGCGTCGCGGCTGCGGGGGCAGCAACACCGAGGGCAAAAGCATGGGGGGAAGATTGAGCGAAAGGCCAAACGTTCCGTCAATGCCGTCCTGCACGTTTGCGGGGTTGGATGCGTCCCTGTTGGCGTTGAACGACACGCGACTTACCCGCAGGGGAAAATCGCCCTCGGTTACGGCGCGGGCGGAGGGCGTGGGGAAACGGTAGGAAACGCCGAAGGAACTTCTGTCGAAGGGATCGTCCAGGCTCGGAGCGCGAAAGCCGGTGTCGGCGCGGAACAGGCCGCTGCGCGGCCCTCTCCTCTCGATTCTTCCCGCGACCCTCAAACCTCCCCCGTGGCTCGCGCCGTCCCTGCCGACGTAACGTTCCCCCATGCCCTCCGCCGCAAGGGACAAAGACCAGGGGCCGGGCCTCGCCGATCCGGAAAGGGGCGGCATTATGCGGATCGCCGCATTGCCGTAAAGGCCGTTGCCGTAGGCGAAGACTTGAGACAAGGCCAGGTCGGAGGCAAAAAGGAAATACGGCGTGTCAATGGCAAGCGACGCCGCGGCGAGACGGAAATCCCTGTCGGGCAGGGAAGGGGAAGCGCTGAACCAGGTGGAACTTTCCCTTGCGGGAAGCACCGTCCCGGTATAAAACCCTTCCAGCGACACGGAACCTGCGCCGACCAAGGTTTCCAGCCCGCCCGAGAACGCGGGCCACGGGTTTCCCTCGGAAGCGATCTGGGCCGAGGCGAAACCCCTCAGCGACATTTCCGGCAGGGCGCCGCCCCCGAAAAGCGTAAGGTGCGGGGTGGACAGGCGCAGGTATGCCTCCGGCACCCTTGTCGTCGAACTTGTCGTCCTAAGATCCGCCAGGGTTGGCCGCCGGTTTTCCGCGTACGGCACCGAGCGGGACCATGGGCTGCGGATGCGGGAAGGAAGCCCCGTCTCGTGGAGTATCCCGTACAGCAGTCTTGAACCCGTGGCCCCGTGGTACAGGCCGAGCGACGCCCCGCCTGCGGTGCTTTCGGAAAAGTCCGCCCAGGGGTGGTCGGTTTCGAAATTCAGGGGTCGCCTGTCCAGCACCTGCCCCCTGAAGGACAGCCCCTCAAAGTCAAGGCGGAAATCCCCGCGGTTGTGCAGGGTTCTGCTTTCCTCCCAAGAACCCGCCCAGAGCAAATTCCATGAGAACAATGGGGCCGTCGGAAAACCGTCCTGCGCCGAAACATGGGCGGGCCGCGCAAGGGCCGCCATGCACAGCGATGCGATGAAAAAAAAGTACCTCATACATGTTATATGGCGCGAATTCGCGAAATGCTTTACTTTGCGGAAAAATATCCGTATTGCGGCCGGCACCTTGCGCGTGATCCAAGCATTGACTTGCGATCGTAACCATATCCGCATGATTTCGGGGAAAAATCGGGGTGGGCGAAAAAAAAATTATTTTTTTTCGCCCGGGTGCTTGACAGTCTCTGCGTAAAAATGGTACTTTGTCAAAACCGACCAAGGGAAGGCTTGGCGGGAACGATATTTGGCATGACGCCCGTGTTTCGATAGGGACGCGGGCATTAGGGAAGGGGAGAGGGAAGTAGGCGCGGGGGCCATTTGGCCGCCGCGCAAACGACAGGTTCGCGGGTAAAGGAAACCCCCGCT
>Ga0209755_10000589_pt1 | contig 64998 bp, 57 predicted proteins | sample TergutCo191P1_FD_187301 | JGI IMG/M metagenome (GOLD analysis project Ga0209755, IMG submission 187301) | Cornitermes sp. P1 segment gut microbial communities from Petit-Saut dam, French Guiana - Co191P1 (SPAdes) (version 2) | ecosystem: Host-associated > Arthropoda: Insects > Digestive system...
AAACAATGCATTATCATCAACCCCCTCTTTCTGTTTCCACTCGTCACAAATTTCAAAATAGTTTTTTAGTGCATCAAGAACATAAGGGTTGCTGATATGTATTAGGCGTTCCTTGTTTCCTTTTCCATTAGCTCAATGATAAGATTCCTAACCGTTCCCCTCCAACTCATGGAATAATCCTCCATAATTGAAACGAGTTGTATTCGTTGCAATTGCTACATGTATACCTTGTATTGAATAACCACGACCATCAAAAAAACCCGTAAACCGTGGAATTGGCTGCCAATCAAATCCAAATAATCTAATAGTTGTCCCTAATCTCACATTTCTTGCGGGACGGTTCCTAACATCGTTAAGCTGCGCTACTGTTCTAATCACCTAGTCAAAAATTAAACTATCCGGGTAAGTAAAAGGTTGAACAATCCCCTTTCTTGTGCTTCAATAAAAAGCCCTAGTCCCCAATTATTAGGCACATGCCGAAGTTTTTCAATCAATCTTCCCATCTTTTCTATGAAAATCATAGACATCCCATAATTCTACTGTAATCCTACCAGAATTATAATTGCGCCTAAACCAAAAATTACCTATCGCTAGATACGCATCTAATTCATTCCTCTATAGAAAAAGTGTCAGAACTATCTCGACCAATAGGTCTTTCGACTTCCTAGTTCTATTTTCATTATTAATCAAATCGTTAAAAATATCCGTATCAACTGCAACATTCATGTTAGAAGGAACAAATGGATCTTGACGATTTGAACTAATTGAATGTTGCAAAAGCTCTGCAGATAATCGTAGTCCATTATTCCTAAAAGTCGCAATTGTAATATCTATCGCATCTCTTATCTGCGAATCGGTCATTAATCTATAACCTAAAAAAGAGGTTCTACATTCTTAACAACATAACACGCACTACTTCGTTCATACTCAGCCTCGCATGCAACCACTGGTTCAGTGGCATTGCTCATAACAAAGCCAACAGAAAATATGGTGCATATTAATAAAAGTGTGTGTATCATAATTTTTTTAAATTGACAATCAATAACATACCAAATAGAAAAATTATTTAGTAAATTATTTAGACACAAAATTTTATTAATAAATTCTATCAACAACAATCACTTCATCAAAACCAATCAGAAAAAAAACATTATTCCTAATCTTTGAAATTTTCTCTTGCGACAAGTCACCGCTAACATCAATTATAACTGGTCTCATATTCAATTCTTTTGCCGCTCTAACTTTGTGACTACATTCATCCAGCACAACCCATCGTGCATATTCAAGCAAATTTTCACACCATATTGCCTTTATTATTGGAGCCTCTCTCATTTTATTTCGAACTGTTTCTAATCTGGCAACATCATCTGGAACCTCTTCAACGGCTATGGTCACATTTCTAAATTTATCACTAATTTTCTTTTCATCATGATCATGCAACAGTTTTGCAAGTTCTTTTATCTGTGGTAATTGCTTATAGAATTCATCTTCTTCTTTCTCATATTTAATAATCAGTTCTTGATAATACTCTCTCCATTCATCTGTCAACACCTCATTTTCCAATTTATATTTAGCATTGCTTATTAAAGAATTTCTCAAGCCTTCTAGCCCTCCATCCAAATGTTTTTCGAAATAAATGTTTGTGACTTTGTTAAGTTTTTCTAAAACACTATACTCCTCATGCTCAAAAGAACAAGGCACAGCAACTGCGTGCCCAGCAATTACGCCACTTGTCAATGAAAAAAATATTGAAAGCGATAATATAAGTAAAAAAATTTTAAATTTCATATGACTCTATTTTGTGCAAATTGACTAAAAACATTACTTAATATTACATTGTTTCCTCTACATTGTTTCCTCTTTCGATTTGATTTTTCAGTCAGATCGACATTTCATCAATCTGAGCCGCCATCAAAATTTTCTCCACCGCCACCAATTATTTTACCAATTTCCATTAGCGCTTTACGATGAATTTTTTCAACACTTTTCAAATGTTCGCCAAATTCTTGCGCAATATTCATCATTTTTTTATCTAGCAGATAGTTCCACTCCAAAATAATTCTTTCTAAAGTGCGTCTTTTTGAATATTAAAACATCCGCCCAAAAAAGCGGATATTTTAGTGATTTAATTAACTTGAAATGAGTTACTAATTATGATTTCAATCTCTGAAACAACTCGTGCTGTGTTGGCATATGTTTTTCACTCAAACTTTCAATTACAGCATGATTATCTTTGTCACGGCTGTTAACCCTTTTTGTAAGGTCAATCATATCTTCCACTATCATGCTCACCTTGTCGCGCTCAAAAGACACTCCGTTCTTCAAGCAATCGAACTCTACTTTTTCCATGGCAATTTGTTTCTTCACATCACCCGTCAATTCGCCATTAATTTTGTCTCTAATTGTTTCAGCATAACTAATCGCACTACGAGCAAGTTCAGCCCATAGCCTGCGCCTGCGCTCCTCTTGTCCATATCTAAAGCTTTTAACAAGCCTTATGGCACAAGCAATTATACCTCCTAACAAAGGTATTCCTGTTGCCAAAATTGAAACTAACACTTCCCATTCCATTGATTTTTTCCTCCAAAAAATTTTTGATTATAAACATCAGATGCTTTTTGAATGATTTTTAACGCCTCATTCTCATCTCCAACACCTTGAATAACCGTTCCTTTTTGAAACGGATATTTATATCTTGAAAAAAACTTTAATAGTTTTTTCCAATTCACTTTTCTTGGTTGCTCCTTGCCACCACTTTGATAAATTGGCACCGCAATTATCTTGTCATCCTGTTCGCCGTCATCAATCGTCTTGATGACTCCAACAACTCGACAAGCAAGAACAGACTTCGGCGTAATAGGTTCTCTAGATATTATTGCAACATCTATTGGATCATTATCTTCCGCCCAAGTTTTAGAAATAAAGCCATAATTGAATATGTATTTATATTTTTTGTGCAATGCTCTAACTGGAATTATCATATCGTTTTCGCAATCTAACTCATTCTTAATAATCGTTCCCTTCTCAATTTCAATAACAGCCCATATCACCCCGCCATACTTATCTTTCCATGGCTCAATATTTTTATAGTTAAAATTATTATCCACAAAGACTTCGCCCCCTATTTGCCAGTAAATAATACCTGCTCTTCATTGTCTGCGAGATCTATTATTTTTTCAAGCTCTTTTTCGGCTGCATTATATTCCGCACGAAGTTTTTTTCTTCTTGAAACTATCTCCAACCACTGATCCTTAGTGTAATCACCGTCAACATATTTTGAAGTTTTATAGTCCATTTGTTGCAATTCAATAAGATTACTTGTCATTACTGCCTGCAATTCTTCTTTTCTTTGAATATTTTTCATGATTGGAATCCTCCCGATAATTCTGTTTGCGCGGGCAAAGTAAACTCTATCGCAAAATCTACTGGGTTGTTGTTATATGGAATAAGTGTTTCGATACGATTTCCCAAAGGATAGTTTTCATTTACTAAAAAACCTAAAAAGCCCATGGTCATTCCCCAAGAAGCACTCGCCACTACATTATGAACCGTATAGCGCCTTGGATCATTGCTATGAATAAAATTAAACTCCAGCATTCTTGCATTTCCCATTACATGCCTAACACCAGCTCTAACATACAACTGGCGATTAACTTGTCCCACTGTTGATATTTTTATTTGAGTTGGTGCAATGCCAAATTTTTGAACAATTCTGTTTAGCAAATGCCCCAGATTAAGCTGTATATGCCTCTCAACAATGTTGTATCTATTTGCTCCATGCAATAGTTTCTCAAGTTCACTTTCACCTGCGATGACCTCAAGAACCGCTCTCCATGGTGGTGAAAACCTTGGCATAAGAGTATAAACAATTCCTTCTCTCAAACTCAATCTCCGAACATCGTCATCACTCAATGACATTGGGCCTGTAGATCCTATTTCACGCATAAGAGCATCTCTATCAAAACTCCCTCCACCGGGCAATCCATTATGAGAATCGTTCGCCACAATAAATCTATACTGATTTCCAAAAGACGCTCCCACCTTATGTAAATTATTGTTTTTGATCACAATACTATTTTGATGATGTTGATTGTTTGAATCAAATTTTCTGATTCTTGTCATTTGCACTTCTTCGTGCAAAACCCTACCCATATTTGCACTCAGGGCATAAATTGAACTATCTGATTCCAAATTATCAACAACAGTTATTGGCGGAACTACCACAGGCGGAGGTGCAGGAACCCTCTCAACATCGCTAAACAATGTATTGGTTTTGATACTGTCCGTTCCAACAATAACATCCAACATGCCATGTCCTTTGATACTAATTGAAATATTTGCTGCTCCTTCAGAAGTAAGATCAACGCTCAAAGTCTCAATATATCCCTCACCCACAAAACATGCAGGTTTTTCACTAGACTCTCTCAGTCGAGTGTCATTGAGATAGAGTTGTAAATTAACTCGCTTCCCAGCGTGCTTTCTTGCAAAAAGCAATTCGTGCGAAGATACTGTATCGCTGTTTTCTTCAAAAACAACGACTCCATTTGCACTTGCAGTCCAGCTTTGCAACCCCGCATATGCCTCTTTATAAACTTGTCCAACCTTAGTTGTTTCAATAACTTCAGTAGTATCTTCCACATTCCAACCACTGATATATGCTATTTTTGTGTTCCCTATACGCAAAGAACCAGTCAAACCTATGTACATTTTTATTATCCTCCTAGTATTTTAATATACTCATTCCAATACAGAATTTAATATTCTCTAAAACTAGAAAATAAATTAAATTTCAATATTATTATATCCTATTTTGTTCGAAGCCACATGAAGCAAGTAATATATGGCTGTAAATTTCTACTCGTTGCAGCTACGCCTCCAGTCGGATTTAATGTTGTATGCGTATGAGCACCTTGACTATCAATTGTATGAACATGACCACCACTAGAAGTAATTGTATGAGTATGATTTCCCCCAGTAGCTGCTGTGGAGCCCTGCTGAGCAGTATGCGTATGGGCACCATTGGATGTCATATGCGGATTGCTGCCATGTGCTGTTTGCGATCTCATATTCAAACTAGCACCTCTTATACTATTTGGAGTTGCATTTGAACCAAATAAACTGTGTGCATGAGAACCATTGCTTGTCGTTGTATGTGAGTGTGCTCCCGCTGCTCCCGTTGCATCTCCATGCGTGTGACTTCCACCGCTTGCTGCTGTATGAGTATGAATTCCATTCTCATTTACAGTGTGTGTATGGTTAACAACAACTGCATTTTTATTGCCACCAGTTCTTTGAGTTGTATTAAAATCAGTATCATTCTCATCAACTCCAACAGGAACTCTTCCCTGTCCCCATCTTGCCCATGTCGTTCCCGATAGCCATTCTGAAGGATTCACATTAGATATACTCATGTAAATAGCTCCTATTGGATAAATTCTATTTAACATAGCTGAAACTCTCTCATCTAAATCAATTGTGTTATCTACAATTCTATTCATATCAGATGAAGTTAATGTACTGTTTTCATCAAACACACCCTCTCTATTAGGCGTACTAGGGTTATTAAATTGGCTTCTTTGTGTAAATGACATATTTTTTCCTCCGAAAATTGTATTTTTAGTTGTTTTTTAAGTTAAATTACTTGACTTTTTTGTTGTTTCATAATATACTTTATATATGAGTCTTTGCTCATATGGAGGTGTCGTTATGAAAAAAATTGTTTCTATTATTGTTTGTTGTTTCTTACTGTTTAGTGTCTTTTCTTTTGTCGGATGTTCTTCTAGTGATTGCAGTTGCGATTCAAACTCTGTTGATTGTTCTTGCGACACTAGTCCTTCAAACTGCGACTGTGACATTGATTTGACATCCATTCTATATAGACTTGGGAGTATTGAATCAAGGCTTAATGAGATACAAAACAATGGAATCACTAATGGAAATAATTATTCACAAGATATCCAAGAATTGTTCCAAGAAATTGCAAGGCTTGAAGGCTTGATTGAGGGTCTTTCAACAACTGTCACCAATAATTCAACTGCCATCACCAACTTGCAAACTGCTTTGAAATCGCTCCGTGATGATTTGACTGCTTTGCAAAATTCTGTTAATAATTTACCTTCTGCTCCTGCCTTTAGAATCCATGGATTTAATGATCCTTTTGTTTACTATAGCCATGGAATGAGGGTGTTTAGTGTTATGGTTGATATTCACGAGACTAATACAAACGGTCTTATATTCATTATTCACAACTACAATATGCCAGGACTGTCTCCTCACACTTTTTTAAGAGGACGCACTGGCAATTTAGAAGGACCTTTTTCGCCGATGATGGAATTTGGCGAATTTACCACTCCAATAGCGATTGGTAGTTATCGAAGACATAGCAATCTAAGAGGAACTCACTCATACTTATGGCTTGGAACTGCCGTCGGAACTAACTCAATGATTCCTTTCGCAAAATTTAAAGTCAATTGATTTTCACCTCAAATCTTTCTAAATTGTCAAACCTTAATTCTTCTCCTGGCATAATATTAAACTCAACCCTTAGGCTATTTGATGTTGCTGATATCACTCTGTAAAATTGGACACTTTCCCATCCTTCACTTACTTCTATTCCACTAATCTCATCATAAACCTTTGAAAGAAGAACTGTCGCGGCTATTCTATTATCCCCAACGCTGACCCAATCGCGTCTATTAACCCTAACTATCTCTCCTGGTTCACTATCCGCTTCCAAGACAGAATATTCGACATTAACTTGATTAACCACAGTCCTGCTCGTCACTGGAAGATTGTATTTGAAAGAGTTGCTTGGAGTTATTTCAATCTCTCCATCAGTTGTCACTTCTCTAAGACTAATATCCCTTATAACTATGCTTGTTGATGTCACAACAACCGACCCTCTATCAAAACGCAAAATTAAATTCGAAGACTTTTGCAAGTTTGATTCTGTTGGTGTAAATATTATCTGTGCAATATTATCCCAAGGTTGTCTTTGCTGCGATGCAATTTGATTGAACTCGTTCAAATCATTCCCAGTTCCAATCGCAAAATTAATAGGCAAAACAATCGTGGTGTCGTAGCGCAATTCAATAACATAACTTTTTCCTGCCTCCAACTCAAATCCAGTGTTTATATTTGAAATTCTCTGCCCTCCTACAAAAGGAAAGAATTGAGTTCCTGAAAAATGAAAAGTGCGATTTGCTTCATTCAAATTTAAGAGGCTTGGGGCGTCAAAATCAACATCTCTCCCCCTCATTAAAGAATCAACAACCCTTCCTTTTGTTACTTGACGAAAACCATTATCAATTCTAATTTCGTTCGACAAACATTCATAAGTTTGACTTGTTTTTTGATTTGTCACAGCATCCCTATGCGAACTGTGAGAATTGAACACACTTCCCAACTCCAAATTAGCATCTCCCTTCCATTCGGCGTCGACAAAATCGATGCCGTTTATGTATTTTCTAAGAATATTGTTTGCCATGCCCGATACTGGAAGCGGAACCGATTGTCTATTCGAAGTTGCAAACAAACTTGCTTTGTAGTCATATTCAACTAACCCATCCAATCTTATGCTTTGTTCGCTTACACTAACATTGTTGTTGCCTACACTTGGTCTATTGTCCCTAAAAGGTAATGATACTTTAACTTTCTTGTAACTTCCGCTTGCGCTTGGTTGAAGCAAAATATCTGGCAATAAAATATTTCGAGTTATCCAAATGTCTTCTTCAATAACTACCTTTCCTTCTCGATTAACATAAACATAAGCACAACAAAGATTTGCTATATCCTGCAAAACATCCCATGCTGATTTTTCTTCAATCAAAACATACGGTAAAAGAAGATTTGCTGTTGCTTGCAATTTTTGAATACATTCAATTTCTTCAAAAATTCCAACCGCACGGCGGGCTTCATTGATTCTGTCAAAAACAGTTCTTATTGCATCTGAAATCCTAACTCCCAAGTTATTTTCACCCTTATAGGGCCTAATCGGAAGTCTTGTCACATTTGTTTGTGTTTCAGGAGTTAGAATCATTCCGTAGTTAATAATCAAATCTTGTAGTCCATAAAGAATGTCATAAGCCTTACATGACATGAAGGAACTAGTGTCATCCAGTTTCCATTCTTCTGAAAGAAATCTACCAAGAGGATAACTTTTGGGACGACCAATCTCATCAACCCCACACTCAATATAAGGCGATACCACTCTATTGCGTCGGAGCAATTCAAAATTTTGCCTTTCAAAAAACTTTCCATTCCTATTGAGAAAACTTGCTTTGCAATAGTTACTGCTCAGCCCATAAGAAAGAGAATCAACAGAACCTGTCTTTTCTTCAACAATCTCTAAACTTTGAAGATTACTTCCATCAAACCCTTCGTGCATTTCTCCAGAAAAATATGTTATTCTTGGTAGCACATTTGGTCTATTCCATCTCACAATTTCAAGTCTGGCACCTAGTGCACCTCTTGGAATATCCAATCTCCATTGACCTGTCCTTCCAAATTGAGGATGATTAACCCATAAAAATTGGCTATTAGGCACTACTATCCCATTAGGTTCAGATTCAGTCATAACAGTAAGTTTAAATTTAGGGTCAACATACTGCCCATTATTCACTGCGTTCTCATCTATTCTAACTGCCAAACTCGGTAGTCTGCGAGCTGCTAAAAATCGAATCTCAATAAATTGAAGATTTTGAAAACTCATATCTTGCCTACTCGGAACATTTCCAATCCAGCCAATATTACTTGCTCTATCAATCAAATTGTAATTTCCATTTAACCTTATTCCACCGTTATCAAACTTTGTGAATCTTTTACTAAATTCTAGTCCATATGAAAATATCTGTTTAGCATGCAAGCGCTCATTAATAGCATTTGTTGAACCATCAACAATAGAAACAGAATTATCTGTCCCATTGGCAAAAAAATTTATGTTTAATTTTCCACCTATTTTTCGGATAGAACTCTTAAATGTCATTTTCATAAAAAAACTCCTTCTATAACTCTATCAAATCAAAAGTTACATCACGCCACAACACACCACCATCTGTGACCAACGGGTTGAATGCAACATTTTCGACTGAAAATCTGCCATTCCTTTTTGCATTAGTGTCTATGTTAAAGTATGTGATATCTAATCCTTCGGGATCGATTTTACTCGTATCTGCAACCACTTCAAATATATCCATAATATGATTATAATTACTTTGATTTAAGACATCGAAAATCACTTGCAATCTTTGCTTAACTGCTGCAATATCTACATGCAAACTACCGTCTAGTGAACGCTCGCTGTTCTTTACATATTCAACACCTGGGATAATACGAGAAGGCGCACGATCTCTTGAAAACTCTTCATTTTTTATTCTTAAATATGCCATGTTTTTATATCTCCCTTAAATTTGTGCTATAGCCTATGCGTCTTTGTTCACTTGCAAGATTCGGAAGCATAACACGTGCGAGTTTTGCACCATCAATATTAAGAACAACTTCTCCACTTCCCTGTGAATTCCTTGCTCTTCTTCCAGAGTTTCCGTTTAGCGCAACAATTCCTTGCATAACAGCCTCTGCAATATCATTCTTCATTGATGAAAACTGTGGTGAACTGCCTAACGGAACTACCGCTTCTGGATAGCGACCTTCCCCCACCAAAGTCATAGTTGGAGCCGAAACAACGCCTCCAGTTGCCATAGCAGGCATCAAAGACCTCATTGCGATCATTCCACCAGCAATTGCCGCTATCGCCGCTATTCCAAGTGGTATTCCCACAAATGGTTTTGATTTAGTTACTCCAATATTGGATGAAGCTAAAGCTAGATTAGACCCTGTTTTCTTTTTTGCTGCCTTTACTTGTCCTCTTGCCGCTTTTTTCGCAGCTACTTCACTTGCAAGTTTCACTACATTATTTGCTAAAGTAATTACCGTATTAAATGCTGAAGCAAATGTTAATGCCACTTGTGCAGCCTCCAATGCTCCTAAACCTAGTGACGCCAAAATAGACGACTCATTATTTCTTTCATAAGCATCACTTCCCGCATCAGTTTCATAAGTATTGATTCGCCTTTCATAAGTATTGTCATATACAGCGTCATTGTTATCATGCATGTTGCCAGTATTAATACACGCCAATTCATTGGCTATATACATAGGCTCCAAACCGTCACACATAACTTGATTAAATTCTTCTCTCAATGCAATGGCATCTGTTATTAATGCATTGTGTCTATAAATCTCATGATTTAAATCATACCAAGCAATTATATACTCGCCAAACACTTCAGCACTCTCTTCCATCGAAACAACATTTTCATCAATAAGTTCTGTTCCAATCTCAATCAACTCATGGAACAATTCTAGATTTTCATTAATAATTTCTAAATTCATCCCCAACGTGCCTGCCTGAAAAACAGATTCACTTAGAGATTCATTAAGAGTATTGGTTACTTCAGTTAAAATTTCAGACTTCATTGCCGTTGCCATCATTGCAACACCAATCACTCCAAAAACTGCAACAGATGTAGCTATTGTAGTCCGTAATCTATTAAATGAATTAGCACTTGCGTTGTTAACCACTAAAATTCGACTACCAGTAGCCGATACTATTTGCTGAACTCTTAACAAATCACTTGTCACTTGATTTGCGTTTGTTGTTATATTCATATCCATAAAAACCTCTCCTTATATTGATTTCTTACACCTAACTTCTAAATTTTAGTTATCATGCCTCTTCCAACGCTCTAATTTTTTCTATTTCTTTTAACCCTTCTTCAAAGGATTGTTTCTTAACTTTTACATACATCTGCTTAATTAGCTCATTCGGCGATTTTGCTTTCTTCCCACCATTAGTATAGTAAGCCGCATAATAGCCAATGAGAATTGCATTAGAAATATCACTTTTTTGTTTGTTTTCATATGAGGAAAGATAAGTATTATATTCCCACAGTTCCATATCCCATATTTCAAAAGGCTTGAGTCCAATTAAAGCACCTGTTTTAACTATATCAATCCAATCAAACGATTTTATATCTTCTTGACAAACATCCGAACCTTTTACCCTTTCTTCGCTGTTTTTATCACTTGAAGTTTTTGGGTGCGTTCCAGCTTTTTTTCAAGCTTTTCTTGCACCTCCTCTTCAGTCAATCCAGGGTATTGCAACGCAAAAATATACTGCTCCAAATATTCCATAATTTCACCCATTCCAAGATAATCGTCGCAAAGATCATTAAATGTTTTCTCTGTCATTTCTGGATTCGCTTTCTTTACTCCAGCAAACAACATCTTTAGTTGATCATCTAGCAACATATTTGTGACAGAATTTATAACTTCAAAAAAAGATTTTTTGAAGAGTTTTTCAATTTCACGAATAGTTCCAAGTGTTGTTTTGATTTCATATTCTCTATCTAATTTGATATACATTATACTTCCTCCAAAGTTTTGTTGACAGGTCATTTTTAGTCATGCCCAAATTTGACCCATGACAGTCTTGTTTATAGGCACAAGACTATAAGCCTTTTAATTTCTAGTCGATGCCATTGTCATCGTCATTTTCATATGTATAAAAATAACCTCTTCCTTCACAATAAGAACAATCCGGGTCCTTATCACACTCCTCACACTCAACTCTTCTTCGCACGGGCTGGTCAGGAGTTTGTTCTTGCGTATCCGCACCTGGATACTTCAATTCATCTACACCAGTCATGCTAATTGAAATATTACCTTTATCTTCTGCCGACAAATCAACGCTAAGCGATTCAATCAAACCAGTGCCAGTGAATTTCACCGCATTGTTAAGATAAAAACTGCACTTAACTCTCTTCCCGCCATGCATTGCTTTAAACAATGCAGAATGTCCCTCAGTTCCACTGATGCCAAAATCAACTGTCCCATCAGCACTTGCAGTCCATCCAACATGACCTGCAACTTTGTTTTTTGCTCTCTTTCCAAGCTCTGGAATATCAATTAGTTCAACTGTATCGTCTACACTCCATCCGCTAATATAAGCGACCTTTTTTGATTGCCCATTTCCAACTGCAATCTCTACTTTTCCTGTTAATCCTGTATACATAATTTTTGTCTCCTTCGGGCATTGCCCTAATAATTTGTTTGTTATTGTTTTGTTGATTTGAATGTTATTGCTAGCTGCAACAATCCATCTTCTTTTGGTTCAATGTGTTCTATCCCGCTGAGTTGTGGGTAACCTGCCTTTCTAAGGGCATATTTAACTTCAGACAATGCCTTTTCAAGACAAATATAATCCGCTCCTCGCAAAACAACTTTGAACACTTCTGCTCTAATAACATCTCCGCCCATGACATTTCTCGGCTTGTCATATTCTGACACTCCCATTCCACCAGCAAAAATTACCTTTCCGCTGATTTGCGAAGAATTATCGGGATATTTCCCAGCTTCAAAATTCACACCAAGTGCTTCATGCCTTAGAACATCGATTACATTTCTTATTACGCTCATTTGAATTTTCTCCTCTTGTCCACATAATTTTCTATGGATTTATTCAATGCATCGTTTGCATCGACTGGAACAAGCACATAATTTGTTGCTACTGATTTCTCAAACAAATACTCTTGCTCTTGCTTCAATTTTTCAATTTGCTCAATGAGTCCTACAACAACTCCATCTTCCAAACTTAAAAATTTGAAATCAATCAATGCTATGACTGCAACTAGATTTTTCGCTCCATGCAAAGCAAGAACTATCTCAACTTTTGATTTTAGCAAAGCAAACTTCAACTCTACTATCTCGACTCTTGCAATGTCATGTTCAAGAGTTTTTTCGAGCAATTCCTGTTTTGTCTCTTTCAAACAAAGACTCACACAGTCGAATCTGTGCTTAGGAATCATAAGCGTTTCCTTTGTTTCACCAGAATCAGCCTTCTTAATTGACGAAGGCTTCTTATCTTTATTGGCAGTTTGTTTTTTTGCTGAACTATCCATAGTTTTCAGTTGATATCGCAGTCTGTCTGCGAATGACATGCTTTCAGCGCATATCAAGCATCATATCAATAATTTCCACGAAGTGAAAACATAATGAAATCAAAGTATTATTTTTGTTTTTTCTGAAGAACTTCAGTTAGTGCAGACAACGCTCCTCTGTGCAGTCTTTCAATATGTCTTTTTGAGCACTTGAAGTCATCGGCAATTTGTTGTGGAGTTTTGTTAAGCAAATATCTTTCCTCTAGCACAAATTGGTGGTCAAGATCGTTTAATTGTGAAATTGACTCCCTTATTTCCACTCTCGCTTCAAAAAATTTTTTTGCCAAATTTTCTATGTGCGATTGATCATCATTCAACTCATCTGAAGATATGCTTTTCAAGCATTCGGCAAGCTCTTTAATCTTATCAATTTGCGCCTGCTTGCTTCTCATCAAATTTTCAAGTTTATGATTTCTTAAAAGCCAATTTTTTGCATCCATGGTGAACACTCCTTTGTAAAAAACTAACTCTATACACAAATTCTATCATACAAAAATCCATTTGAATACGACATAGAACTTACAACAAGCGAAAGTTTGCGACATCACAAATAAATTTTGCGACTACACTTTTTATTTTGTGACACGCATCGCCAATTAGTTTTTTGATGCGACAAACACTCTTTTAGCGTATCACAAAAAAATCTCACTTGCGAAGCTATTTGCTAGTGACAAAAGGCGCCATATAAGACAATTTTGTTTTGTTAATCCTCTATTGCAAATATTCTTCAGCTTCAAGAACTGCTGATTCAATATGTCTATTTGTTTGTCTTTTAGAATAGTTGATTTTTTTGGCGATTTTACTAACACTTTCATTACAAAAATATCTCTGTTCGAGAACAACTCTAGACCGCTGCAATTTCACCTTACCTATTGCATTAGCAATTTCTCTCCGCTGATTCAACATATCCATAATCTCATTGTTCAAATCGTCAATAATTTCATTGACTAACTCACGAATCTCAATTGATGCATACATTAGACCAATTCTCAATTCGCAAATTCTATTCAGTTCTTCTGTTTTAGATTCAAGCAAAATGCCAAAATATTTCATTTGATTTAATTTTTCTTTTGTCGTTGTTTTCATATATTTCCTCCTAAATTTGTTAAAATTAATTTTCTTGAATGAAAGTTATTGTTAAACAATTAAAAAATGCCCCCTTGTCGATGAGCGTTGGGCTAAGACAAGAGGGCATTATAAAAATTTGGGTCGTGATGCTGGTTAGAATTGTCGTCGCAATGGGAAAGAGTAATTCGTGTGGCAATTTTGACATAGCACCTCGCTTTCTGTGTTAAAAACAATAGGAAGCCATTTTGTGGCCTCATAGAGTTTTCTAATTATCGTGTTTTTAATTTTTTGCTTCATTCTCATATCTTCTTTTTTTATTGTTAGTCAAAACTTGCTTTCACTTATTGAATAAGTAAAAGCATAAGGGCACCCTTATGCGGCGCGATTTATTCATTTTCTATTTTAGCAGATACTATCATTTTCGTCAACTTTCTAAATTATATCATACTATTTCGACCTCAAAGTGAGTCTTCTTTTATTCGGCTGGAATGTCGATTTTTACATTCTTAAACCCGTTGTCGATAATTTCCTTTTCGCACAGTTTGAGGATTGCCTTTTTTAAGTTCAACTTTAATTTGGTTTAGCCAATCATATTTGACGCTAGACATAAAGTGGCTGAAGCCTTGATTAACGGCTGTTCTTAGGTTGTCGCTGTTTCCGAAAATGGGCCAAGAAGGACTTTGTGGGTGTGGGTGTGTTGCAGAACTAGGTTGAGTAGATAGGATTGCTCAACGACAACATCTGGGGTGAAGTTCTTGTCGTTTAGGACTTCGGGATTATGGAGCATAAAGTCCTCATAGATTTTCCATTAGCCTTCAATATATTTATCCGACATTTTTTCTCCAATATTTTTTAGCATTTGAATTTTGAAACCCAACTCAAAAAAATTGACAATATATTAAATAGTTGTTAAAATATAGTGAATGAACAACTCACTAAAGATAACATCATGGAATGTGAATAGTTTGAAGGTCTGCTTGAAAAATGGCTTTGAAGATTTTGTTTCTTCAAGCGGTGCTGACATTTTGTGTTTGCAAGAAATTAAGACTGACAAAATTGATTTACCCGTTAGGGGATATCATGAATATTGGAACAGCGGAAAACAAAAAGGCTACGCTGGTGTTTTGATTTTAACAAAGCAAAAGCCTCTTGACATCATCTATGGAGTTGATAATGACGAGTTTGACAATGAAGGGCGATGCATGACTTTGGAATTCAAGGACTACTATATTGTCAATATCTATGTTCCAACATCAGTCAACAAGAATTTAGAGCGATATTACTTTCGTCTTGATTTTGACGAAGCGTTCCGAGCATTTGTTGAAAACTTGATGCGATATAAGCCCGTTATAATATGTGGCGATTTTAATGTCGCCCATCAATACATAGACATCAACGCAAACTGTTCTCGCAATGTTGAAACTCCTCCCGGCTTTCTTCCACAAGAACGAGAGGGTTTTGAGCAACTTTTGTCATTAGGTTTATTTGACGTTTATCGCCACCTTAACCCCGACAAGCGAATATATACTTGGTTTTCCAACTACAAAGCCAAAGACTCAAAAGAGCGTCGTCTTGACTTCGGCTCACGAATTGACTATTTCCTAGTTTCAAATGAACTGATTGATTGTGTTCAAGACGCAACTATTCACTCTGACATTGAGGGCTCTGACCATTGCCCTATCTCACTTCTTTTGAGTGTTTAACGACTCTACAAGACAACTTAAAGTTTGTCTAAAACAACCTCGACTTAAAAAATGAGTGTCTTCGACACTTTTGTTGAAAGCACCATCTTTCTATCCTTATGAACATACAATTAACAGATGAAGATTATGAAAAGCTGTGGCGCGAGTTTGATTGGCCCGCCGCAGAAGATGAACTATTGACTTTGCAAAAAGAATTAACAAAAGCCGAGTTCATGAAGAACCGCGAATCAGTGAAGGCAATTCAACAACGAATTGTCACTTCTCTTTCCGCAAAAGCTCTCGCCGTTCGCCACATATCAAACAACTTCACAGTCGCTGGAGTTGATGGTGTTTCGTGGCGAAAAGCAAGCGATAAGATGAAAGCTGTCATGAGTCTTACTAACAAAGGCTACAAAGCTCAGCCAGCGAAGCAAATAGCCATAACTGAAAAGTATTCTGGAAAGGTGCGTCACATCAGCGTTTTCACATGCTATGATAAAGCCATGCAAGTTCTCTATGCTTATGCCCTTGACCCAATCGCTGAAGCTGCCGCTGACTTCAAGTCATTCGGTTTTAGAAAAGGCAGATCAACTCATGATGCTCATAGTTATTTAATGAAAGCGTTTAGTTTCAAAAACGCTCCCCAGTTCGCTGTCTGTGCTGATATCAAGGCTTGTTATCATTCAATCAGCCATCAATGGCTACTAAAACATATTCCAATGGACAAACTTGTTTTGTCAGAATTTCTTTCTGCTGGATATGTTTTGAATGGCGAACTGTTCCCCACTGAGCAAGGAATTTCACTTGGCTCTAATATTTCATGCGTTCTCGGAAACATGGTACTCGATGGCTTAAAAACTTATATCTACAAAAATCTGCATGGCAGCGTTCAAGGCATTGACTATGACAATGGCAACATGATTCGCTTTGCTGATGACATAATCGTGTCGGTTAGGACGAAAGAGGAAGCGTATAGGGTAAAGGATATTATTTCAGATTTTCTAGTTCCGCGAGGACTTGTTTTGTCCCCTGAAAAAACCAAAATCATTCATGTGTCAAAAGGGTTTGATTTTCTTTCTCATCACTATATCAGCCGAAATGGAGTGATGTGCGCGACACCTTCAGAAAAGGCAATCGCAAAGTTCAAAGAGTCACTTCGAGAGGCTATAATGGAACACAAGGGCTCTCAGAAGGCTTTAATTGACCTACTGAATCGCAAACTTGTCGGCTGGGCGAATTATCATCGTGTTACTGACACTACTGATGCGTTTAAGCATATTGATGTTATTGTTCAAGGGCTTTTGTTTCAAGCAAGTAAAACAAAGCATCCTAGATGGTCGAAATCTCAAGTAATTTCAAAGTATTGGTATAAAGAAAATGACGGAAGATATGTCTACGCACTCCCAACAAAAAAAGAACATTGCGTCATTGAAATTTCAAGAACGATTCACCTAAAACACAATCCTATCAAACTTGAGCCGAACCCATATTTGGACACCGACTACTTCGACGAGCGTGAGGATATTCGAGCCATAAACAATGTTACTGGTGAATACAAATCCATTTGGCAACGACAAAACGGGAGGTGCTATTATTGCGGAAATTCAATACTCCCCGACCAAGAGCGAAAGGTTGTTCCAACGAATACTGAAAGCAGACGCGCCATTGGAAACCTTGCATATGTTCACTCAAAATGCACGATGAGCGAAATTCTTTATCTTGAGACTGAAAAGAGTGCGGGCTCCCTCACCAACCTTGACATTGAAAACATGATTCAAAAAATGGATAAGGACAAGGTTGCTCCTGTCAAAAAGTTAATCCCAGCATACGAGCGACTCGCAAGATTCTTTCTCTCGCAAAACAAACCATCTGTCACTCTAACCTTTGAACAAATCGAAGGAATTATGGATAGACCGCTTACTGCCGCTGCTTTTAGAAAAAACAAGGGCTACTGGTATAAAGACGCCCCAGGCACGATGTCAAAAGCATGGTCAACTCAAAATTATGCAATTGACCATCTCTGCATGGAAAAACGAAAAATCACTTTCAAACAATCCGAGTCTGCAAAAGCCCAGCTCATAATCCCAGAAATATTCCTAACCCAAAAAATACCCGGCGATGCAAAGTTTGAAATTGAAAGTTTCTTCAAATATATCGTAGAAAAATATGGTTTATAGTTTGAGATGTTGAAACCGTCCTCGACTGTTCGGTGAGTTGACTCGTCAAATTGCAATTGCGACGAATTTTCTTTCAGCAAAACAAAACTCATCTGCGTCCAGATGAGTTTTTATCGTTTATGAGATGTTTTAGGCTGGGTCAATTTTGAGTATGTATTTCTTCCCATCAATCATGATAATAATGGAACTTTCTCATGCTTGTTGACCTTTGCTGGTCTAGCAATACTTTTGTTGTCATCTATTCAAATTGGGGAAATAAGGGTCATTATCATTGATTTTGCTCTGTTTTTAGCCCTTTTGGGTGCTTTTAGGTGCGTTTTGGGGCATTAGTTTTGAATAAAAGTTCTTTCTCCTATACCCTTGATGATAATTAACTTCATTTCTATGTTTTCCTTTTTGGCATTTATCAGCACTTTTTGGCTTCTTTAACCCTTTATTTTGTTCGATTTTCTAGTTTTTTTCGCACAGTATTACACTAAAGTGCTACTTTTTGGGCATTTTTCGCCACTTCCATCCATTTTTTCTATATTTGACTTTCAAGAGACAATCGGGGGACAAAATGCCTGTTTTCGCCCTCTTTTTCAGAAGTTGGGGGACATTTGGGGGACAAGAAAAAGTATAATTTTATCAAACTTATAATCTGTTTTTGACAAACAAAACCTAAATTGCATATCCCCTTGCACATTATATAATATCACTTTTTCAATAATTTGGCAACTGAATTACAATGCCCTTGAAAATTGATTTTCTAGAATTACCAAAAAGATACTTTGCTCTAGGAACTCACAAATATCACCTGCCATCTCAGCTTAATAATTACTGCACATAACTTAACTCTACAATCTCACGCAAGATTTCGATGCGTCGGCGTAATGCAAGGCATAATTTTTCAATACGATTTTCGTATCTTGATTCATCCGCTACTATTTGTCTCAACAAGTTTTCATACACTTTTTCTATGCCATCTAAAGCATTTAAGTTAAGCCATGAAAAATCCTTGACTAATTTGATTTGCTTGTCGTGCCTACTCCTAAATGGCTTGCTCTCAAGACTTCCGTCTGCATAAATTGCTTCATGCTCATCTTTGCACCACATCGCCGTTCCACTATCAAAAACAGGTGCAATGCTCAACCACTCTAGAGTATTTGCATCTCTAATTAGTCCGAAATTATTATAATGCCTATCTTCGTTTGCGATGATAAAATCTAGCGTAAGAATCATGTCAACTTTCAATCTTGCATTCACTATTCCAAACTCCTCAAACTTGGCTATTAAGTTGTCGTAGTCAGAAATATTGTTACTTTTTTCTAAAAGTTGCTTAACTCTCCAAGCAGGAACAAGTTCCGTGTCGCCATTTATAAAATCTTCACAAACACTATACTTATCGTCGTCAATGTCGATTATCCAATAGTCAACGAAAGGTATTCCAAGCCTCTCGCAAATCCTTGCTGCCAAGACTTCATTTGCAACTTCTTGGGGAAAATTTTTTCTACTTCCACCTTTTATTAAACATCTCTTTCCGTCAATAATTTTCCATTTCTTTTTTAGAACACCATCAGAAGTATTGTCAGGCGAACGAAGGCTTATTGCACTTGAATCGCCAACTTGAGTTTTTCTGAACAACAAATTTCCAACATCTTCAGAAAACTCATTATAGAAAAAATTAACATTTGCCCATTTTGTGTCAGTATTAACAGGGCAAATCCAATATTGGTCAGACAAACTCAATCCCAAACTTCTATCGAGCAATTGTTGAGGCAAATACATTTCTAGTGCTTCCAGCATTTCCCTCACCCCTTCACGACTTGCAGGAATTGACCTATCTTTCCACCAATTTTGAAGGCTACTTTCTCTGCTTTGACTGCCGATAGAAACACCCACGGGCAAATGCTTTTCATTTATTAGCTTGCCGACAACTTCAATTCCTCCGCTACTATTCAATTCAATCTCAACAACATCAACATCTTTATGCTTTAAAACAAATTTTTTAATAGGTTTGCTTTTTTGCACAATGCTATCCGCCCATTCAGCAAAATGAGCAAGATACTTTGACTTGAAACGACTGCCCAGAGCAATAACAGCATCAAGATTATAATGTTGAGTAGGTCGTTGGCGACTAAATTCGGAAAAACCGAATTTAGTCATCACCTTGCTCTCAATCAATTCGCCATCATCAAAAACATTCTTCAATCGCTCGTTAATAGTTGACTTACTCTTTCCAAAAAGACTCCCCATTTGCCCTTGCGTAAGCCAAACCATGTCACCATCATAAGCAACATCTATCCTAATCTTTCCATCCACAGACTCGTATGTCAATTTTTTCTCATTTTCACTCATAAATATCACTCCTGTCAATTAAGAATAAATATGCCAATATCCTATCTAAATAACTACACTTCCCCTCTTAAAATTATAGTCCAAAACTATGCCTATAAATCTTCTAAAGATTGAATTTTATAAATCTGAGGAGTCATAACCCACTCGTGCTCTATTTCTAGTCTATTAAAAAAATTATATGGGTTTTGAATCACTCTGAATTCTCTAGTTTTCCTATTAAACAAATATAAAAAATAACTATTTTGCTTCGCTTTTGCAACATCAAATTCATTTCTTGAAATATAAAATATCCATTTCTCATCTGAACAGCTTTTAACTTCAATAAATTTATCTGGGCTATTTGAACTTTCCGCCATATATGAAACGATATCGTAGCCTGCGACCACATTATATTCTGATATTCTCTCTGGATTTTTAGAAATTCCATCTTTTCTCAACAGTTCAATCTCATATTCGATTGCAAGCATCTCGGCCTCATCTCCTAATTTTTCATTGGCTTCCAATAGCTTTTTTAACCATGAAAGTGTTTTATGTCCGCTTTTGCCAATCGCCTTCTCCTCCCTAACCGCAAGAAGGCTCTTGTCAAGTACAAATACATCACTGCCTTTTATCTTGACTTTACCCATTCCCTCTAGGAGCATAATTAACCCCGCTAAATCAAGGCTAATCGAGTTTCTTTTAAAATAGAGTTTTGCCTCGTTTTCACTATACATCAACTCAACATTAGAAATAATTTGAAACACATCTGAAAATCTTACCCTCAACTCTTTATATAGCAACTGCAGAAAATTGTCATACCCTTGTGCTTCAGGAAATTTTTTATTAAATTTTTTCGACTTTTTATCAAAACCAACAAGCTTTAATTCTTGCAATAATCTAATAGAATTGTTAACAGCATGAGCATCAAAATTTATGCTTTTTAGGTCAATTTTTGTCAAAATAGTCTTTGACAACTCCGCATAAATTTCATATAGCCTCCCTAATGGCAAAAGCTTTCTGAATATTTTATTCCTTTCGCTCATAATACATCCTTATTATTGCCTTGATGGCATCGTCTATGTCACTTAAAAAATCATCATTCTCTGCAAAAAGCGGGATTTCTTCACTTTCAATTAATTTCAACATTCTTTCTTCTTTAGCTCTCACCCTGTTGAACGCGATATTATCAATACTTTCAGCTGCGTGGAAATAATAGTAATTAGTATTATGCTCTTCATTAAGCCCAACCCTATGAATTCTATCTTTTGACTGCATGTACACTCCAGCATTATATCCCTGTTCTAAATAAAGAGCGTTATGACAAGCCTTATGCAAAGATATCGATTCTCCAACCGCATGAGGGTTGGCAATAATAACAGAAAGCTCTGGATTGTTGTGGAAGTCTAAAATTATCCTCTCTCTGTCCTCAGGCGATGTTCCACCGAAAAGAATAGCATTAGTAATTTTACTTGATGTTAAAAAATCACTCAAATCAATACATGTCCCAACAAACTCGCACCATATTATTAACTTGCCACCATCATTGATGATTTTTTTAGAGAGATTGTATGCAGCTTCAAATTTGCATGGAATTTCGTTATATGTTCCTATTAAATGTAAAATATTCTCATCCACTTTGATTTCGTCATTCAATTCCCCAATCTCAATTTTATTTCCCTCTTCATCCAAACAATCCTCCAAAGGTTTTTGCAATAACTTTGGATTAGAAGCAGCCTGTCGAAGTCTGATAAATGCTGATTTTCTGAAAATTTCTGTTGCCGCAGAATTTTCAAATGTTCTTATTACCATCTTTTCAATAGCGTCATATATAATCCTTTGATTCTTAGACATTTTAATGATATTTGGTTCGTTAAAAATAGGATTAGGCAACTTCAAATCAGATTTTTTCACTCTCACAAAAAACGGAGAAATTCTTTGCATCAAATCATCAACTCGAAAATCATTATCGTTCCTGCTCATATTCTGCAGTTGGGGAATTGAATATCCTATAACATTATTCGCTGGCCAAATAAATTTATACAAATTGAACAAATCAACATAACTATTCGCAGCTGGAGTTCCTGTTAATACAACCCTTGCTTTTGCATATGGAGAAAGAGACAATGCCGCTTTACTCTGCACTCCTTCATCAACATTCTTTATCCTATGTGCCTCATCAAGAACAACCATTGTATTTTTGTTTGACTTCAGAAATTTCTGGAGAATATCCCTTTTCCCATCTAAACTTCCATAACTAACAAGAATTAGCTCTTCTGCAACATTGGTTCGAAGTAATTTATCTTCTATTTGCTTTGTCGATACTCCGCCTCTTATTTCAAGGCTTTTTGGATCCCTACCATAACACTCTCTAAACTCGGAACGCCATGCAAAAAAAGATGCTAGTGGTCCAATCACTAAAAGTTTATTAACCCCTTTCTTATCATCATCTATATGACGCAACAACTCATATGCGGCAAGCACTGTCGTAGTTTTACCAGACCCAGGAACAGAAAAATTACAAGCGTTTTGCGAGAAAGCAAGATGATATGCTGCTAGTAACTGAAATGACTTTAATTCCCTCTTGAACTCCTTTCCATCAAGAATTCCAATAAATTTTTTCAACTCATCATCTATTATTTTGTTGTTTCTAATTTCATAAGCCTTTTTTGCAAATATTTCAAATTTCTCAGTTTCTAATTTCGCATCATTAATCACTGCATCAGAACTCTCATCAAAAATCAAACAACAGTTAAAACGCTCGCCAAAAACTTGTTTTATTCTCGAATATATGTAATTAATATCTACTCCAAGAAAAGGGATTATCACTTTTTCGTCCAGCAAATATCCATCATTTATGTTTTTTACATAAACTTTCACACCTCGAAGCATAGAAAAAGATGCCTTAATTGGAGTCAAGACAAAAGAATCTTTTTGATTATTCACTGAAATTGATATCTTCACTTCTATATCTACTCCTCTAATCAATCTGCTGCTTAATTTTTCCTATTCTTCTTTGCAGCTCACGAACTGCCCCAGCAAACTCATCTGTTTGGTATGACCTTATATCTTTGCTGGAATTTAATTTTTCTTCAAGTTTTGACAACTTAACTTTTATCGAATTTAAAATTTCAATAGGTTCTTCATTTGCAGTTTTAGCTGTATCCCTAGCCTTTTCAACACCATAGAGTCTATTGAGTTTTTTTTCTGCTAAGTCAATATAATCACATTGCCTAATTTTTGATACTACCGCTTCACTTTCTTCAGAGTTTTTTTGCCGATATTCTTCGAATGATTCCAGTTTATCACTTACTTCACTGGCTACTTTTTCTACATTTTTCTCAAATTCTTTCCATTGACTTTCATCAGAAAAAATATTCTTAAATAATCGAAAATCATGCGTCGGGATGTTTAAACGAATAAAATCAAAAAAAATAAGTTTTAAGGAACTTAAATCATCCTCCGAAAAAGCCCACATCTTTGCACCTTTTGCTCCTTTAAAACTTTTCAAATCATTAAGCAAGCGAAGAAAAGCCTCCTCTCTACCTTCTAAAGCCGTAAAAATTCCATCCTCACCTATATGATCAAGATATTCCGTCATTAAATCATATACTTTAAGCCACTTTTCTACCTCCGACTTTTTTCCCTTTGTTATAGTAATAAAATTATTTGCAATTTCTTGTTCCGAAAATCCTAAACCTTTTTGATCTTTAGCAGCAATGTATTTTTGAATTGGGTTATATTCAACCTTTTCCTCAATCCCAAACTGGTAAAAAGATTCATATCTTACTATATCCCTCTTACTCAGATTTTCCTCATCCAATATTACGGCCTCGAAAAAATTAAGCCCTGCGGTACTATTTCTTGAGCTGCTATATTTGTCTGGATTTCTGATTATTTCATTTAACAATCGGAATCTTCGATTTCCTGACAAAACTATGCCATCAGCTGTCACCACCCCCGGATCTATTTGCCCATTTTTAATTAGTGAATCAATTGTTGCCTCATTGCGATCCTCTTTTTCACTCCATATAACCTTTTCAATTTCTTGGATATGCTCTGAACTTTCATCATTTAACTCTTGTCCGAACCTTCTCTCTAATGTTTTTGCATGAGATAAAAATCTTGTATTATGCGGGTTATATGACAAACAATTTAAAGGTATCCTAAATACGGACATAGTTCCCTTTCCTGGAACTTTCTTTGTACTAATTGAGGAACCTTTCTTTACCTCATCTAACTTTTGCTTTCTAGCCGCCCTTGTAAGCGGGAAATTTTCTCCTACGATATTATTCATTTTTTTCCTCCATTGTTTTCAATATATTATCTAATATGTAATAGCCTACTATTATCGAATCAGGTAATTTACTAGGCTCTGATGATATGTTCGTCAACATTGATTTGGATTTTTCACAAGGCATCACCTTATCAATAAACTCTCTAATCTTGAATAACAGTTCAAAAGGTCCCATATCCTTTCCTCTATCAGCTTTAGACAAACAGTAAACTCTCTGCAACTCTTTATGCGTTGAAATTTTCTGGGACATCTGCTTAATAAAACTATTAACTTTAGATTTAATACCCTTGGAAATCTCTTTATCTTTAATTAAAGGCATAAACTTACTGGCTTTCTTTTTTCCCTGGCTATAATGAATCTCCGCTGTCCACCTAAACTTGTTGCCTTCAAAATTTGAATGATGATTCGTAAGTTCAACACGGTATGCTGAATAAATCAAATATGGAATATGATACTTAAATTTGGCAGCATCTTTCTTCCGTATTTCTTCTTTTTGAGGAATATCCATCCCATTTAAATTCACAAAGGGTATTTCAGGATCGTGGCTAATTCTAATATAATCTTTAGGGGAAGATATGCCAACTTCATTAAGAATAGATTTCGCAAGAGCATGAGAAAGCTTCGGTGGAACTGCATTTCCAACTAATCTGTATTTCACGCTCTCTGTACTCCCATAAAATCTATAATCTATTGGAAAACTCATCATGCTAGCAATTTCGCGAACAGTAGGCAACCTATACCCCCCGCCATTTCTCGAAAGAATCATCGACTCTCGTGAACATGACGAAATAGTCGCCATCACAGTTCTTGCAGGCTTTTGTGTATTTTCAGGAAACGACATCTTTCCCATATACCCTTTGTCTTGCTTAGCCCGCTTTGCTTTCTCCCATTCAAACTCTGGAACAATATGCTCATAAAAATGATCTGATAATTCTAATGAAATAAGATTGAGTCCATGATAGTTACAGTCCGTAATTTCACGGGTGTCATTATCAGTAGGACACCCTAATGAATCCAGCACTCTTTGGAGAACTATAACATCTTGATCGGAATGAGTCTCCAAAAACTCTGGAAAATCACCACATAAAAATCTCTTTCTATTTGTAGGCGCACCATAGTACTTTGAATTATATGTACCCGATGATTGATGTTTGGCGACAAGCCTCCACCCTCCAATTAAACCTAAATCCTCAGCAGTGTATTCATTTTTGATATATTTTTCAATATTTGGAACATTTTCTAATGCCCAAAATCTCAATATAGAATTTTGTTTATACTTTTTTCTAGCTACAATCTTAAGAAATGATTCCAGCAACTTGACTCCTTGTGTTTTATCTGCACCTCCTGACTTGTTAGAGTTCGAAAATGCGACACATGGTGGCGAGCCTATTATCACTTCAACATCTGGCACTACCTCATGAAATTCATCGTCCGGCAAATTGGCTATCCTCTCTATATCATCCTTAACCACTTTAGCTCCAGGTTTATTTGCCTTGAATGTATCAACTGCTGGTTGCCAAATATCAAGTGCAAAGCATATGTCAAAACCAGCCTGGCGAAATCCTTCCGAAAATCCTCCACCGCCACAAAAGAAGTCAGCAACTCTCAATCCATTAATTTTTTGCATTGCCACCTCCATTATACTTTAACAATACACAACTTCATTATATCAAATATTACCTCTAAAATCAACAAAAAAGTATACGCTTAAGGCAAATAAATTTTCAAAAAATCTATCCAATTTCAAGTGCCATACCTCCTTCCATATTAATTAAATAGAACAGAAAGATTGGTTGAAAAAATCTATGGTGGCGGCAAAAATGAAAGTGTGCCTGAAATTGCAATGTCCCCCACTTTGGGAAATGGGGGACATTGATGGTCGGGAGGGTGTTGTTATCTATTCAAATTGGGGAAATAAGGGTCATTATCATTGATTTTGCTCTGTTTTTAGCCCTTTTAGGTGCGTTTTGGGTGCGTTTTGGGGCAAAATTAGTTTTGAATAAAAGTTCTTTCTCCTATACCCTTGATGATGATTAACTTCATAATTAGCTTCTATCTCCGTTCGTCAATTGAATATGGAATATGTGTTCAAATTCATATTCCAACTTTATCTATTCAATATTAAATAACTGTGTATTTATTTCCCACCCCTCTTGCAACAACCCCTTTGACTTCCATTGACAACATTATGCTAAACAAATCTGAAAGGTCAATTTTAGAGTTGTCAACCAGTTCTTCAATTGATTGAGGCTCGTCTTTTAAAAGAGTATATACCCTTTGTTCAAGGAAGTCTAGCGATACTGCCACATTTGTTTGTTTTATTTTTGAGCCTGATGTCTTTAAATAGTGAATTATGTCCATTATGTCAGTTAAAGCATTTGCACCATTTTTAATAAGAGCATTTGTTCCTTCGCTTTTCCCGCTGAGTATGCTACCCGGAACGCTGAAAACTTCTCTTCCAATCTCAGTTGCAATATTTGCAGTGATTAGGGCTCCACTTTTTTGTGGTGCTTCAGTCACTATGCACGCGGTTGAAATTCCAGCAACAATTCGGTTCCGTTCGGGGAATGTGTGTTTTTGAGCTTCATCATCGACAAAATACTCACTGAGCGAAAGTCCAGATTGCTCGATTTCATGGAATAGTTTAATGTTTCCTGCTGGGGAAGGACGATTTAAACCACTTGCCAAGACTGCTATTGTTTTTCCTCCCGCTTTCATGACCGCTTCATGGGCAAACGCATCAACCCCATAAGCGAGACCAGATGCGACGCATATTGAATAGTTCGAGAGTTCTCTTGCAATTTTTTTCGTGACAAGCTTCCCATATTCCGAACAAAAACGAGTTCCAACAATTGCGACTATTGTTTTTTTCAAAAGACTAATGTCGCCTTTGTAGTAGAGAATTGTTGGAGGGTTTATTTCGGAATGTTTTAAGTTTTCGGGATAATCCTTGCTATCTCTTGTTACGAATTTTATTCCACTTTCATAAACACGGTCTAGTTTTTTTTCAATAATCCCGATGTTTTTGTTTGATTGCAATTTGTGGAACGCAGTTTCTCCAAGAAAATCAAAGAGAAATCTGTCAGAACCAACGCGATCATAAATTTCTTCAACAGAAAAATTATCCAAAAGCTCATTTTGCTTTTTGGCGGTTATTCCCGATGTTGCGAGAAAAAAATAAAGTGTTTCTTTTGTTAGAGTCATTTGTTTAGATATATTTCTTCAAATCTGCTACTTTGTCGAGTTGTTCCCATGGGAGTTCTTTTTTACCGAAGTGTCCATAGTTTGATGTTAATGAATAAATTGGGCGCAACAGGTCGAGTTTTTCGATTATCGCGGCGACTCTGAAGTCGAATTCAGACTTGATGATGTCAAGAAGTTTTTCTTCCTCAATCTTTGCTGTTCCAAAAGTGTCGATATAGAGCGCGACTGGACGAGCGACTCCGATTGCGTAGCACACTTGAAGCATCAGCTTGTTAGCAAGTCCCGCCGATACAACATTTTTTGCGACATATCTTGACATGTAAGCGGCGCTTCGATCAACCTTTGTTGGGTCTTTTCCAGAAAATGCGCCTCCACCATGAGGAGCGGCTCCGCCATAGGTGTCAGCAATGATCTTTCTTCCAGTGAGTCCACTGTCGCCAGTTGGTCCACCGATAACAAATTTTCCAGTCGGATTAATTAGTATCCTTGTGTCTTTGTCAAGAAGTTTTTTGTCGATTGTTTTTTGAATAACAAGTTTTTGAATGTCATCATGAAGTTTTTTCATGTCAACATCTTCATCATGTTGGGCACTGACGATAACAGTGTCTACTCTTTTTGGAACTCCCCTGTCATATTCAATAGTAACTTGGCTCTTTCCGTCTGGACGAAGATATTTGAGAGTGCCGTCTTTTCGAACATCGGTCAATTGTCTTGTCAAGCCATGCGCCAATGAGATTGGAAGTGGCATCAATTCCGCAGTTTCGGTGCAAGCATAGCCAAACATCATGCCTTGGTCACCCGCCCCCGTTTCTTCAAACTTGTCCTTGTTCCCCCCTTTTTTCTCCATTGAAGCGTTGACTCCAAGCGCAATATCTGGGCTTTGCGAGTGAATCGCACTCATCACTGCAAGAGACGAAGAGTCGAAGCCAAGTTCTGATTTGTTATAGCCAATTTTAGAGACAACCTTTTTTGCAATCGCCGAAACATCGGCATATGCAGTTGTTGTCACCTCGCCCATTGCAAGTAAAAATCCAGTTGTCACGCAACACTCCGCCGCAACTTTTGCTTTTTTGTCTTGACCGATGATGGCATCCAAAATACCATCTGAAACCGCATCACAAACCTTGTCTGGATGCCCTTCTGTCACACTTTCACTTGTTATTAATCTTTTCATTTGTTTTTTCCTCTCAAAATTTTTATTGCTACCAATCAGCATACCACATGCGCACAAAGATGTCAACCGCAAAACATGACAATAACAAAACAAAAAAGACTATTGTGTTCAATAGTCTTTTTTGAAATGGGTTATCTCACGGACAACCTTGATTTTTTTATCAGCCTACTCAGAGGGCGGAGAGGGCTTTGATTATTGTTAGTGCATTAGTTGCGTGATGAGGTTGGATTTCAAAAGTGAATTTCCAATTGTTTCCATTGCGCACGACTCTTGGGTCGATTGAAACAACTTCTCCGTTGTCATTGGTGCTAAGAACTATTACCCCACCGATTCTGAGAGTGGTTGAGAAATAGACCAAGTCTTGAGTCCAACGCAATGTCACCGTGTCGCCGACTTGAACAGTCGTGTTCCCTCCTGTGTTCAAAATTCTGTTGGTTGGAAGCGAATTTCCGTTTTCGTCATAGAACCCCCAAACGGTGATTCCTTGTCTTGCCCCGTTGATCAAAAAATTCACTCTTGCTTCGTTGCAAGTGACGCAATTTTGAACATCACAACATTCTCGGCAATGTGCCCCTGAATCACGACAGACTCTGCAATCGTAGTGATAAAGCGGATCGCAGTCAGTGCAACCATTATCATTGCAGTGGTCGCAGTCATAGTCTGATGGAGTTGTTGTTGAAAGTCCAACGATTGAAAATGTTAATGTTGCGTTTTGAAAAACTGTGTGAATTAGAGTTGTCACACTTCTTTCATGATATTCGTCTGTTTCATTGATGGAGATTTTCATTCGAAAATTTTCCGGGGGAGCTGTCCACGAAAATATTATAATTGAGCCAACTTGAAGTTGTTGATGACTTGTCACGGTTTCGTTGTTCACCATTGCAGTGACATTGTCGCCACTCCATTCAATTTGATGATATGTTTCTTGCTCGTTCTCGTCATCACAACCTGTGAGAAAACTCATGGTCGCAAATACTAAAATGAGGACAAGGATAATTGTCAAAAGTCTTTTTTTCATATTGATAGTTCCTTTTTAAATCAAATTGTTATTTTTCAAATTTTACAACTTAAAGTTCTAAATTTTTAGGCTGGTTTCATCACAAGTGAAATATTAACAGCGGTTGTGTTTGATGGAATGTTGAAAATTAGCCAATAGCCGTTTCCTGTTGGAATTGAAATCCCTTGATTAAATTGTGGGGTTCCGTTTCTTGTGAAAGTTGTTTCGTTGATTATTACTTCAACGAGAACATAGCCAACTGGAACAAAAATGTTTATTTCAAGGCGTGTTGTTCCGATTGGAATGCTGTTTGTGATATTGCCCTCAATTCCAACAATTGTTCCATCTGGCATTCCTGCTGTGTTAATATTAAGAGGAATACCCTCTTCTCCGTTTTGATTACAGACGCATGGATTTTGTCCGCATGGGCTTGTGATATGACAGACGCAGAATTCTGTGTTGCAGATTGGACATGGAATGGAAGTGTGAAACCAGCCATCAAACATCACGAAGTTTGCAATAATCATCTGGCCCGCTCCACCTCCAGCGCCCGGAATTCCAGTGACAATGATTGACAACCAGTTGCTCCAGTTGATGCTAATTACTGCATTGACTGGAGCATGACCATCGGCGATCCAATTCCAAACGAGTGGTCTTGACATATAGTCCGCTGGATGCAGATAATTCATGTTGACATAAGCTCTTCTGATTGGAAGCCCATTTTGTCTCCAAACAAGATGCCCATCATAAACATGAATTGTCACACTACTAAAGAGTCCAATGTTGTCATAGAGGATGAGGTGAGTTTCCCAATCTCCAATGGCTGAAAACGGAATTTCAATTTGACTAAAACCAAAATGCAAAAACACACATTCGCAGATATCCAAGCACAAACATTCAGTTTCTATGAATTGAAGAGGATTTGCCCAATCATTCCAACGAATAGTGGGCATTGCAAACAGAATAATGTGTTCACAACAATCACAAACAAAAACATAATACACTGATGACAAATAAACAGCAAAGTCATAAGTTGCATATTTGCAATCAAGCATGAATGCCCACATGTAGGCTCTGTAGTGCCCTTGACCCGCTTGGCAGTAGGAGAAGAATCTGAACCCTTCAATGAAATATGGGGCTATTGCTGGCCATCCCCACGCATTCCCTCTCATGTGGAATGGTTCAAAAACGAGTTGGCTTTCTGGGAGGTTTAGTCCTTGCATTAGGTCAAATAGTTCTTGCAATTCATCAAGTTCAATACGTGGGAAAAATCTTCTTCCACCAAAACGGTTTATTAGCCTTTCGGTGTTCGCTTCATATTGAGCAAAAAACATGATAAGGTTGCATTCACTGATTGCAATATGGAGATTCCAAAACCACAAAAGTGAGGACACTGCAAAGTATTGAACAAAATGTTCTAGTATTTCTGGATTTTCAAATTTGATGACACTTATTTCACTTCCCTCAAAAAATGCTGAAAAACTTTCAACAACAAACTCATAATAGCCATACTTTTCAAAAATGAAATTAAACTCTGGCCACAAATAGAAAATATTGGCGTTTGGAGACATTTCAAAAAGAATGTATTGAAACCATGGTGTTAGATGGTTGAACTGGAGTTGATAAGGAGTGACCTTTGTCATATGAAGATGAAGTGAGCTTTCAATGACTCCCATGAACATCAATGTTTGTCTGACCGCTAACTGAGTTCCCCAAAAAACAAGGTGTTCATAGTTCACAACATAAGTGTCAACTCTGTTTAAAACTCCAAGATCCTTAAGAATGCTTTGTTTGATACCAGTTGCTCTTTGTGAAGATGAAAACGCGTGCAGTCGAACATTATCATCGCCTGTTTCTGCTATTACTGTTTCATTCACTTCTCCTCCGAAATCGTCAGTGCCGATAAAAATATTCCAACCAACTCCGCCGAATCTTCCATAAAGATATTCAGCATAGGTGAAAGAGCGGAACAATATAATAACGGGACTGTCTCCGACAGTTTGAGTAAGCTCATGGAAGCCTCGACGAAGAGTTGTGATTCCTTCTCCGGAGACATAGATTTGAACAATAAACCTTGGTTCAACTTCGACTTCAATTTCAACAACAGAACCAACGGCAAACCTGTCGTTTGTCATTGGAAAATTTCCGTTGACGGTGATCCAAAAGTCGCCTATTCCATCCATAATAAAAACATCTTGAGAAACAAGAACTTGTTGCCCAACACAAGTGCATGGAGGGTTTCCAAGAAGACAATATTCTGCTTCAATGAACGATCGAAAAAAATCAAGTATCGCTGGATTTCCGCCAAATGCCATACCACGATAGGTGTGGGTCAATTGGACAACTGAATAGCCCATGTCTCTGATTGGCATATTTTTTGATACTTTTGCCCAGTTGTCACAGCCAAACAGCCAAACATTGAATCTTGCGAGTTCGCCGTCAAACTCTTGTCCTAATTGCAAGCCAAGAGCGAAAGCATGAGAGAAGGGTGCCATGTCTGAATGAAGCCCTAGGACTTGGAGTCCGAGAACAGCGTCCATTAGGAAATTATAGTGAGATGGATTAACGAGGGTTGGGTTCTCTGGATCGACTAGAACTGGCGGAATGCCATATTTGATGAGATTTGGGAAAAACCATTCTGAGAATGCGTTTTCAACCGCAATAAGAACATTGTCAACTCGAATATCGCCCGGTGATTGTGCTGCAACAGCTTCTTCTTCGGTCAAGAAAAACATCAAGAGAACTGAACCAATTCCTTGCCACCAAATGTGTTGGTCGAACTCTCCATAAAAAGACGGAATAATAATCGTGTGGTGATCAGCTCCGACTGCCATCGTTGCTTGAAGTTGCATTTCCTTAAGTCCATGATAAGTGACTTCAACAAAATTCATGAGACACGAAATACACCCATCTATTCCGCAAAAGAATATGTTATCGCAATTTTGACATATTGTTCTGCAATATGGATTGTTTCCAAAATCACAATTGACATGACATGGATCACACTCAATACAACCAACATCTTTGCATTGACGACAGTCATAGTTGAAAAAAGGGTCACATTCGACGCAACCGATGTCATTGCAATTGTCACAATCGGCAGGAATTGCGACAATACTGAAAGTGATTATCACACTTTCCGTGACTGAATGAGTGAATGCGGTTATGTTTCTAAGACGGTATTGTGGTGCATTTTCTCCAATAACTATTCTCATTTGAAATCCTTCGTTTGGAGAACTCCATGAAAATAATACCGTTGAACCCTCACGAATCCCCCCAGAACTCGCCACAATTTCACCATCAACTGTCGCGACAACAGCCTCTCCACTCCATGTCACGTTGTGATAGACATAGCCATTGCATGCTGTGAGCATGCCAATCGAGAGCGCCATCACGACAGCTAGAGCAATTAGTAGTTTCAGTTTTTTCATTTTTCACATTTCCTCTTTTTTTAACAATTTTAAAATTATTCTACATTTTTTCATTCGATTATCATTTGATAATTATCAAATGATAATCGTTAAATATTATTATATCACACACTTTTAAAGTTTGTCAATACTTTTTTTGAGAAAATTTAAATTAATTTTTTGTTAAGTTTTTATTGACATTTCTTCTTTGTTGATATATGATTGAAAGTGAAATGGACAACAAACGGCTCAAAGAATTAATCACTCTACTCAATGACTACACTAGCATTTTTAACAGAAATGTTGCAATGCCTAGAAGCGGTCACAATGCCCTTTTGAAAAAGAACGGGTTAACTTCTCTTGAATTGCAAGTTTTGATAATGATTAGTCATTTTGAGAAAACTTCTCCGAGCGCTATTGCTGATGAACTTGGAATTCCAAGACCAAATGCAACAAGGCTTGTGAGGTCACTTTCAGAAAAAGGTTTTTGCAAGAAAGAAAAAGATTCTGGAAAAACTGTGTCATTAACTTTGAGCGAAAAAGGACGGGAATTTATTGAAAACGACAAGTCGCTTGATCAAGAGAAAAGATTAAAAATCTACAACAAGCATATTCCCGAAGAAAAACAAGAGCGGTTGTTTGAGCTTTACAATGAGTTGATTGAGATTTGGTCAATGTTGCCTTAGCTGATAAATTCCTTTGTTCTTCTTGAGCCTTGAATTCTCGTTGGCATGGATTTTGAGTCCAATTTGCCATAGGCGCTGCCCCTAGACCCATTCAACACAAATGTTTAATCCGATTGCTACTTTGCCCACACTTAATAATTGTCAAAATGACAACGACCATGACACTAGCAAACACCTCTCTCTTAGAGAGGTGTTTTTTGTTGACTTATTGAACACTTAATATTGTCGATTGATTATTTGTGTTAAAACAGTTGACAGGTAGACTTTGTGGTGTTATACTTTAAATAATTATGATAAACGATAATAATATTGAAGAAAATGATGTTGCAACTGACAATGAAATTGATGCTCCAAATGAAACCAAAGTCAGTGAATCCAGTGAAATTAAGCTTGACGAGGACAATATTGTCATGAGCCCCTCTGCAACAACTGCAACGCAAACAGGAACAAAGATTTCTCGCTTTTTGGACAATGCTATGTCGAAGAATTGGGGTATTTACTCCATTATTGTTCTTGTTGCTGTTTTGAGAGCGTTCACCGTTCACCTTTTCATCGTTCCTTTTAATTTCGCACCCGGTGGAGTCACTGGAATAGCGGTCATGATTGAATATGGAACGGGCATTAACTGGGCGGTTTGGCTGATGGCAATCAACATTCCACTCCTAATAATGTGTTTTTTTCTTGTCGGCAAAAAATTTGCATTCAGAACTGCACTCTTAACATTCGTCACTCTTGGAATCTCGGCACTCTTGGAATTTGCTGACTCAAACACTAGTCATGTTATTGGCATTTATGTCCCCGGTGGTTCTATTGATTTTAGCGTTCTTATGCCGTCTTATGACATGGTCATGTTCGCTCCAATACTTGGAGGTGTTTTGACTGCTATTTTCGTTGTTCTTCTGCTTCGCATTGGCGCATCTGGTGGTGGTGTTGACATCATTGGCGTCACTGTCAACAAATACTATCCTCGAATCGGTTTTGCTGTTTTCATCATGGGATTTGACATCATCGTCATCACTATTTCGTTCTTTGTTTATGGCAATGACCCCTCTGCAACACGAAGTGGAATGGATTCAGTTCTTTTGGCATTCGCGATGGTCTTCACAACGGGTCTTGCAATCAACTTTTTCCTTCGAGGTTTCAAATCCGCAATCAAGTTTGAAATTATCACAACCGACCCAGAAGCGTTGTCAAAAGTTATTATGAAAAAACTTAATCGTGGGGTCACGAAAATTTCGGCAACAGGAATGTATCGACATGAAGACAAGGGTCTTCTCATTTGCATAGTTCGCAAAAACGAAATCATCAAAGTTAAAAATATTTTGAAAGACTATCCGAACACTTTTGCTTATGTCACGCCAACAAGCGAAGTCTTGGGGCAAGGTTTTTTTGCAGGAGTCTAAATGAAAAATTCAAAATTCTAATTTATTGCGCTCGCGATACTACCTCCTGCATTGTGGCTAAGACTTTTTCAAAACTGTGGAAACGAATATTGTGAACCCGATTATTATTACCGCATTAATACAACAAAAAAACAGCAAGGCAATCAGCCTTGCTGTTTTTTTGTTGTTGTTTTGTTATTGTTGTGGTTGCTCTTGTTCCGGAGCATCTTGCAAGAAGATTTTTTTCGGCTTTGATGCGTCATAGACAACATTTAGAATATCGCCTTCGTTGACTGGTCTGTCTTTGCCAAACATTTTACCAACTGATTTGATGTCTTGAGCGATTCCGACATTCCAGTTTGGCTTTTCTTTGACTTTGATTTTGAGAGGTTTATCGATTCCATTAACACGAACAACGATAGTGTAGAAATGCGTTACTCTTGCCATTGGCCCGATTCCAAAAGAGCGCTCACCAGCATATTTGCACTTGATGACCTCTGCTTGAGTGTTTGTGATATTTTCTGGTTTGATTTTGTTTTTCTTTGCGTTTACAACATTTGCCATATTTTTGTTCTCCTTTGTGTCATTGACACCCTTATATTAATATGATTATATCACACGAATAAAAACAAATCAAGCATTTTAAGTCAAGTATTTTCAATACTTTTGTCGGGTTTTCTTAATTATTGCTGGTATTGACACTCTTCGCCATAAATGCGTTGAAGATACTTTTTCAAACCAATCAAAAAGAGTTGCATTTTAGGACAAATTGTGGTAATATGTTCAAAATGGTTTCTTTGATGAAACCTATTTTAGGAGAATAAACTAATGCAAATTTTTTTTGATAGAGCGGACAGATACAAAAAAAGTCCTGATTTTAAAACCCTTTACTCCCTTACTGTTGAACATGGCGATAAGATTGCTTTTGAATATCTTCAAAAAGATGTTCCAGTCAAAGTTAGCTTTAATGAATTTGATGTCATGGTCAAAAAAACTGCGAGTGCCCTAGACGAGAAGTTTGGTGCTGAAACAAAAGGACAATTCGTTGGACTAAAAGCAGAAAACTCTATTGCATGGCCATCTATTTTTTGGGGCATTTTGATGAGCGGAAGAAAACCGCTTTTGATTGCAACAGGTGCATCGAATGATGAAATTAATCAGATTTTGAAGAATGCCTATGGCTTAAACACCCCACTTCCTGTTGTTTCTGACAAGTCACTTGGAGATATTTCTCACATTGCTGTTGATGAAGTTTTCGCAAAAGGAAGCGTTGATTATGACGCAAATTTTGGAACTGAAATAGCGTTCTGCACTTCAGGAACAACTGGGGAGCAAAAAGTTTGTGTCTATGATGAAGAGAACATGTTTTCTCAACTTTACGCTGCGGTGAGCATTCCAAAAAACACTGACCAAGTTATGTATCCCGAAGACATGGGGGAAATCAAAATTTTAGCATTCCTTCCATTCTTTCACATTTTTGGTTTTGTTAGTGTCCTACTTTGGTATCCTTTCTTTGGAAAAACTGTTGTGTTTTTGGCAAACATTGTTCCAACAACAATTCTTTCAACTTGCCAAAAATTGGGTGTCACTCATATTTATAGCGTGCCGCTATTTTGGAACAGCGTTTATCGACTTGCTCACAAGCGCGCGGCTGAACTAAAAGGGCTTTCTGGTTGGGTTTTGAGAAAAGTTGTTCGTCAATCAACTGACTTTTCAAAAGGTATTAAAGTTGCAAGTGAGAGAGCAGTTCCAAAGTTCCTTATAAAACGCCTTCAAAAGAAACTTCTTGGAGACAAAGTCCGTTTCATGATAAGTGGTGGTGGTTTCATCTCGCCGAAAGTTTTGAGTCTCATCAACGGTTTTGGTTATCCACTTCACAACGGGTTCGGAATGACGGAAGTTGGAATAACTTCTGTCAATATGACAAAAGAAGCTCACATCACTATTGACGGAAACATCGGGCAACCACTTCATGGCATTGAATACAAAATCGACAAAAAAGAAGGTGAAAATTCCGGCACTCTTTTAATCAAGTCGAAACAAGTTTGTTCTGGTTTTATGAAAAATGGCATTCTCACTCCTCATGAGAGCGAATGGTATAACTCAAAAGACCTTGCGACTCAAGACAAAAATGGAAACTACCACATTGTTGGGCGCGCAGACGACATGATTAAAAGCCAGTCGGGTGAAAAAATTGTTCCAGACGAAATTGAGCAATACTTCTTTAACATCACAGGAACAAAAAAGAATTGTGTTGTTCCAAGCGACGAAAAATTGATTCTTCTTATTGAAACGGACGAAGAGATTACTAATTCATTCAAAAATTCAATTAAGGCGGAGTTTGACAAAATCAATCAAGACTTGTCGTTCCACAAACAAATTAGCGAAGCATATGTCACTAATGCCCCATTTGAACTTGCAATCGGATTTAAGGTTCGAAGAGGTGCTGTTAAGCGAGCGTTCTTTGAAGACCAATCAAAATTCCACCTGTTCGCAGGTCACAATAGTGGCTCTGCCGTTCCGCAAGAAATCATTGACGGAGTCAAAAAAACATTCGTTCAAAGCCTTTCGCTTGAAGACGGTCAAGTCGGACTCGACGATGATTTCATCATTAAACTAATGGGTGACAGCATGGCATATTTATCGGTTATTATGGAGCTTGAAGACATGTTCAAAATCAAAATCGAACCAGAAAAATATGGCAAATTGAGAACTCCAATGGACTTTGCGGGGTATATACATTCAAAAAAATAGGATGTAGTGTTTGTGGCTTGAAGTGTGAAATTTGGAGTTATTGTTAAATTAATTTTAGCCTCAACTCAAAACTCCACACTTCAAACTTCACTCTAAACAACAAATGAACTATCTCTTTCTTTGGTTTGTCAAATTAACTGCACTCCCCTTGGCTTTGCTTTATTACAAACTGAGGGTGATTTGCGCTCCAAACAAATTTGGAAAAAGAAAAAAATCAAATCCAAAAGGTCGAACGCTTTTTATTTCAAATCATCTTTCGCTTTATGACCCTGTTCCAATTTATCTTGCATATCCTTTTCGAACGCTCCGTTGCATTGTGTCTCGGCATTTGTTTTGGGTCAACCCTTGGCTAAAACTGTTTTTGCGAATGGTCGGTGCAGTTCCAGCTGAGCGAGGTGAAGATTTGTCGGCAGTTGCAAAGTCTATTGAACTTTTGGAAAAAGAAAAAAATATTCTTTTCTTTCCCGAAGGAAAGTTGTCAACGACTGGTGAAACTCTCCCATTTCAACTTGGAGCTGCTGCAATCGCAGTCAAGACGGACCCAGCAATAGTTCCGATTTTTCATGTTAATAGACGGGGCTGGACAAAACGATCTACCATGGTCATTGGGAAGGAATTCAAACTGTCCGAACATTTTGACCTTGACGAAATCAATGCCGAAAAACTTAGGGAAATCACTGAATTTTTGAGAGAAAGAATTTTGGAGTTAAAAGAACTAATTCCTAAAAAAATTAAAAAATAACTACTATTAAAAATATAAGCGACGACATCCTCGGCGTCCCGTGTGGTATTTTTTTAATTTGGGACGACCCCTATGGGTTTTTTCCCTTTTTAGATGAGTCTATCTCCGAAAACAAGACTGCGAAGTGTCGGGCTTAAAGTAAATGCGACGAAATCACGAGAAGTTAGCCCGAAAAGATTAAAATAATTATGAACAAACTTTTTAAATTTGTGTTAAAAATCACAACTATTCCGGGACTTTTGCCATATTTCAAGTTTCGAATGATTTATGCTCCTCCTCATGATGAGGTGATTGAAGAGGGCAAAAAGAAAAAAAAGCGAAAAAAACCATCGGTTAAAGGCAGAACTATCATTTTGTCGAACCATGTCGCGTGGTATGACCCTGTTATGTTTGATGTTATCTACCCTTTTCGTGAAATTTGGTTTTTGGCGGCGAAGGATATGTTCAGTTCAAAAGGAAGAAACACCCTTTTTAGGTGGCTCGGAATGATACCAACGGACAGATATGGCACGGATATCACAGGTTTCAAGAAAATATTAAAACTACTAAAAGAAGATAAGTGCGTTGCAGTTTTTCCAGAGGGACAAATCAACCCACTAGGATTTTCTGGAGAACTCCAGCCTTTTCATGCTGGAACCGCGGCAATCGCATCAAAAACTGACCCTAATGTCCTTCCAATACTTTTTTATGGAAAGCCCGGATTTTTAAGAAGAATGACCGTCGTCATTGGAACTCCTTTCAAATTTAGCGATCACTTTGAACTAAAGGCTGCAAGGGGCGAAAAACTTCTTGAAATAACCGACTTCTTCCATGAACGAGTTGAGGAGTTGAAAAACTTCATTCCAGAAAGAGTAGTTGTGAAAGAAGAGAAGCGAAGAGAGAAAGAGCGAACGAAGAAAGAAAAAAACGAAATTGAAAAGACACAGGAAGATGTTGTCAATAAGCATATTGAAGAAGTGGTTAAAAAAACGGCTGTGACAGAAGAAGTCAAAAAGGAAGAAACCATTGATAATTAATTGAAAAAGTTTATACGATTCCTAATCCCCAACCTCTTAATTTTATCTTGAGAGAGATGATGTTCTTGGGCGAAATGCATTAAAGAATAAATGCGTTTTTACACTTTCACTCTGCTTAGCATGACAGTCTTATCATTGTGCAGAATAGACATAAAAGTTAATTGGATTTAGAAAATAGAAAAAACCGTGTTGATTAAAATCGACACGGTTTTTTATGGGGACAGTTGAAAGTGTAGCAGACGACGATGACAGGTTTAAATTTCGTTCACTAACACCTCTCCTCTCCATTTATGTGCGAAAGAGATAATGTGATGCCAGCGATTGAAAACACTCCTTGAATGATTTCAACATCATTAATAATGATGGTTCAAATTAGTTTTATTTCCAATACGCTCGATCGAGACTTCGATAGCTGATTGCTTCGGCTAGGTGATTAAATACTATGTTTTCTTTGTTGTCAAGGTCTGCTATTGTTCGTGCAACTTTGAGAATTCTGGAATAAGCTCTTGCTGAAAGCCCCAGCTTGTCAAAAACTCTACGAAGCAGTTCTTCTGATTTTTCATCGAGAGCGCAATACTTTTTTAAACTTGCATGACTCATTGATGCGTTTGAAAGAAACTCTTGCCCATTGAATCTTGAATGTTGAATAGAGCGCGCTTTGTTGACTCTTTCCTTGATTGCAAAGCTGTGTTCACTCTCGCTTGTGTCTGAAAGTTCATCATAGGTCACTGCTTCAACTTCAATGTGGAGATCAATTCTGTCGAGCATTGGCCCAGACATCCTTGACATATATTTTGAAATACTGTTTGGATTGCAAGAGCATTCATTGATTTTTGAGCCATAGTGTCCGCATGGGCATGGGTTCATGGATGCAACGAGCATAAAGTCAGCAGGATATGTAATGGTTCGCATGGCACGTGCAACAGCAACGTTTTTGCTTTCAAGTGGTTGACGCAAAATTTCGACTGTTCCTCTTGCATATTCAAGGAATTCATCAAGAAACAAAACTCCATTGTGGGCAAGTGATATTTCTCCGGGGAGCGCAGACGAACCTCCTCCAACTAGAGCAATTCGAGAGGAAGTGTGATGAGGAGTTCGGAAAGGACGATTTGTTATTATGCCCTTGAACTCGTCAGCTTTGTTTGAAATGCTATGAATTTTCGTGGTTTCAAGACATTCTTTCGGTGACATTTGCGGAAGTATTGATGGAATGCATTTTGCAAGCATTGTCTTTCCTCCGCCCGGTGGGCCGATAAGAAGAATGTTGTGTCCTCCCGCTGCCGCAATTTCAAGAGCGCGTTTTGCAAATGCTTGCCCTTTGACGAACTTGAAATCTTCCTCATAGTGGGTGTTTTTTGAAATCGTTGAAATTTCTTTTTGTTCAATTGGCAAGACTGTTTTTTCGCCGTTCACATGGGCACAAGCATCCGCAAGATTGTCAAAAGCATACACCTCAACTCCATCAATATAGCATGCTTCAATGGCGTTTGAAACTGGAATTATTACTTTTTTGATACCCACTTCTTTCGCTTCTGTTAACATTGAAAGAATTCCCTTAACGCGACTAAGTGAGCCGTCAAGAGATAATTCTCCAACATAGGCATACTCTTTGGTTTGAGTGACCCCCAATTGACCTGTTGCACAAAGTATTCCTATTGCAATCGGCAAATCGAAATGCGAGCCTTCTTTTTTCATGTCGGCTGGAGAAAGGTTGACTGTTATGTCTTTGGGAGAAAGCAAGAATCCAGAATTTTTGATTGCGCTCTTGACTCGTTCTTTTGATTCTTTGACCGCCTTGTCGCCAAGTCCTGTTATTTCAAAACCCGGGAGTCCTGAATGAATGTCGACTTCAACTTTGACTTCATGACCGTCTATGCCATTGAGCGCAAAGCTTTTTATGATTGATAGCATAATTTTCCTTTTTTTTTACTAAAACCAGTTTGCAAATCGAACAAAACAAGGGTTAAATTTTTGATGACAAAATATTGAAAATGTTCTTTGTCATTCTTATAGCACGCTAAATGGTTCTTTTTAGAATTTTGTCGCAACAAAGATAATCTTTGACTTTTAAATTTGCAAACTGTTTTACTATCAGCATAACGCAAAATGCATAACGCATAACGATTGTTAGAATTTGAAAACAAACTCTATCCGTCGCTATGCATTATGCATTTTGCGTTATGCTCTAAAATAAGTTATTTTTTGAAAAAGTTTTTAATTGACTCGAAAAATTTTCCACTTGCTGGAGTTTTCAAGAGCCTGCGTCTGTCTGACATTGAGAGGTCAAGAAGAATCAAGACTGCATAGACGAATGTCAAGATGACAATGATTGAAGAAATGATTGAAATTGCAAGGAAACCGCCTTCATTCAAGATTGGGTTGCCCGTGTAGCCAGCGCCAGTTGTGAAGTAGTTTGAACTGTTGTTGTTGAGATATCCCGCACTTGCCATTACTGCGAATCCGTTTAAGAGGACTGCGAAACTTGTTAACCCAAAGACTTTCAAAATACGTTTGTCTTTGATTAGAATGAACGAGAGGAGGAACAACCCTAATGGAGCAACAAGGTTCATCGCCCCAAACCCCATAAAGAAAACTGAAAGAGTCAACAAAATGAATGCGGCAAGGAACGAAAGGTTCGCACGGTTTTTGCGCGAAATATAAATCAACATGACGAGCGCGACAACAACGACTGCAAACAAAATACTAAAGACAACCATTGGTGCTGTGAATATTGAATCGTTTCTTAAAAACAGATTGAATATGTTGAGCGCGTTTGTTCCAAAGTTGTCGATTGCGCCGAGTGGATAGAAGAAGATGTTGAAGAACAAAACGAATGGGTTCGCGTTGTTTCCGACAAGAACTGGAAGACTCACTAAATACATCAAGACCAAACTTGCGATGAACATTGTTGGAATGAGAATGACATTCAATGTGGCTTTTCTCAATTCCTTCTTGCTCTCTCTTTTGTCTTTGATGTTTCCAATGATTCCGCTGATATTTTTTGGCTTTGAATGTCTGACGACTGTGCCATAACGAACGCAAGCAACAACAAGGAAAATCAAAACGACTGGAAGAACATAGAGCGCGTCACGAGTTGTCAAGAGTGCAAATGAATTTGCGAAAATCGCACCGATGTAGTTTCTTTTTGCAATGAGATAAAATGTCAGAACAAGGAGCATCATGAAAATACTGAACACACTTCCCCAGATGCTTGAAGCGAAGATGAAAAGTGGGAATAACATTATGAATGCTGCAAAGATTAGACCAGTTTGAGCGTTGATATAGCGTTTCGCGGCTTTGAACAAGATAAACGCTGTGACTAGGTCAGCAATGATAAATGGAAGTTTGTAGAGCAACGGAAAGCCGATTGAATCCATGTTTGCGCCAGTTGCATTTCCAATACCTCCAAATATCATGAACATCCATGCTTGAACTGGATAGATTCCATAAACAGAGAAAGCTTGCCACATGTTGCCATCCGACATGAGATTCATGAAAGTGTAGAGTTCCGACATATCACCACGATGTCCAGCGACAACGAAAGTGAAAATAAGACGAAGAACGAGACCAAGTCCAAGAGTTGCACCAAAAAGTATTCCAAGATTTAGTCCTGTTGTTTTTTGTTTTTCTTTCTTGGGGGATCTTTTTACAACTGGTTCTGTTGTTTCGGTTAATTCTTCTTCTGCAACTGATGTTACGATTGGGTCAACTGTTGGTGCTGGTTCAATTGATTCTTCTGTGACAGGAGCAACTGACTCTTCCTCAACTAGCTCTGATGTTGGTTCTGGCGTTGGTTCTGGCGTCGGCTCAACTGCTGGAGGAGGTGTTGGTTCTGGCTCAGTCACTGGTGACTCTTCTGCCAATGGCTCGTCCACAGCTAGTTCTGGAGTTTGTTCAACTGAAGTAGTAACTTCGGGTTCGACTGCTTCTTGAACTGTTTCTTCTGTCACTGGCTCTGTTCCCTCTTCAACTGGCGATGCTTGTTCAACTGGCTCTAGCGTCTCTTCTGCTTGTGACTCTTCCACGACCGACTCTGAAGCAATTTCTTCCGCAACTGGATCAATTTCTTCCGGTGTTGACTCAACAACAGCTTCTGCTGGTGTTTCTTCATTGGGAACATCGACTGTCACTGTTTCTTCCGTGACAACCTCGTTAGTTTCTGTTTCGTTTTCTCCACCCTCTTCGGTGTCAACTTTTTCTTCTATTTTGTCTTCTTCGACTGATTGATTTGCCGATTTTCGTTTTGGATTTTCATCAATTTTTTTTGTTTCCGATGCAGCTGGTGTTTCAATTTTTTGTGTTCCAGCATCTTTTTTAACATAGATAAATTTTGTGACAAAATAAATCAATGCGGCAAATGCCACGACTGCTAACACCAAAAAAATCACCATGAAGGCGATGTCTGCACCTTGATTGTTAGTGCCTGCAAATGAGAATATGTTCATATTGTTTTGCTCCTATGAGTCTTTAACCCTTTTTGTCTTTTGATGAGTCTTCAACTCTTTTGTTTGTGGGTTATTCAACCTTTAACACACATCAGTATACCAAATATTTTACCCTAATGCAAGGGTTTTTAACAACATTTAACAGATTTTGAAAGTGAATTGCTTGATAAAATTTTTCAATAATGCTATACTTCTATTACAACTATGGAAATTAAAAACTTGGAAATTGAAGATACTATGGCACCGAAAGAAAAAAGAGCAAAAGTTTTTTGCTACACAGGCACGGGCAATTCATTTGTTTCATCTCGCATGATTGCTGATGCTTTGGACGCAGAAATCATTCATATTACTGAAGAGTTGGTTGAGTCCAAATCTCATGTCGATGCCGATGTTTGCGTTATTGTTTTTCCAGTCTATGCCTATGCTATGCCGAAGACAATGAAGAGGTGGATAAAAAATTCGACGTTTGATGTCAAATATATGGCGGTTTTGGGAACGATTGGCTCAAAGCATGGTGGAGCTTTGGGCGAATCAATTCGGCTGTTGAAGAGGCGAAACTGTCAAACGCACTACACTATGGGACTAAAGTGTGTTGAAAATTTCGTTCATATGTTCAAACTTCCTAATGAAGAAAGAATTGATGAACTTTGCAAAAAACAAACAATATTGACTAATGCAATCATTGAAGACTTGAAAGAACGAAAAGAGAACAACCGTGTTTTGTTCAGGCCAGAATCGTCTTTCGTTTCTTTCATCTATCGCAGGGCAACGAGACTAATTGCAAGTCGCTACAAAGTTTTGGATAGTTGCAACGGTTGTGGAATATGCTATAGAGTTTGTCCGCCGAGAGCAATAACTATGGTTGATGTTGAAAATAAAGAAACCTCTACTAATTCAAAAATTGCAAAAATAAAGTCGAATAAATGCGATGGATGTCAGGCATGCATGCAATTATGTCCGCAAAAGGCGATTAAATTTGCACGAATTCACCCAGACTCAAAATATTTCTACAAGCACCCCGATGCTAAGTTGAACGAATTATTCAAAAGAGCTTTAGAAAAAGGTGAAAAAGATATGAGCAAAGTTGTTGAAGAGAAAATTAAAAATGGTATTGCGATTGACAGCCAAGAAACAACCGCTCCTCTGCCTAAGCCAGTTGGTCTTAGCGAAGAGACTAAAATGAGAAGACGGTCGATGTTTAATGATGTTATTGAGATGCGTGCGGCAGAACTTGATGAGGAATAAAATAATTTATTGTGTGAAACCTATTCAAGAAAGAAAAATAATAGCTTAAAAGAGGGTGTTGTGCAAGGGACACCGAGGGCACAATACAACCTCACACTTCACTTTTTGCTCACTTCTCACTAGCTCCGTGATTAGGACACTCTTATTAGTTTTGAGCATTTTAAATTAAATATCATGAACAATTCAAAATCACAAAAAAATGTTATAAAAGGATTTGAGCAGGCTTCTTTGCTTTTTGGAGTGCTTTCGGCTATTGTTTCTCCTTTTGTTTTTGTTCTTTCTTTTTTGCAAGCAGTTGAGATTATTCATTTTTACTTGATGCTTTTAAATCTATCGTGGATTTGGTTTTCTGTTTTGTTGAACTTTCACATAATGGGTCTAATCTTTGGATCTATTCAATTCAGAATCTTTAAACAAAGCGGATTCAATTCCACAAAAACAAAAACTATTGTTGGAGTTATTGTTTCCGCTGTTTCGATCGGAATGACTCTCGTTTTCATGATTGTCATTGCTTCCATGACTCTTTAAAAAAATCTGCAATACCTTCGTTGCAGATTTTTTTAAAGAGTCTTTTTGATTTTTATTTTCTTATTTTTTCGAGATAGTACGCAACACCAACACAATTTTTTATGTTGCTGAAACTAAACATTTGCCATTCTGTTTTGATTCGAAGATGTCCGTCAAATCTGAACGCAACACCAACGATTATTCCTCTAATCCACATATCTCCAAAATTATCTCTGTCCGATGCTCTTGCAAATTCGATTTCTGAAAGTTTTATTCGTTGGATTTTACTTTTTCGTCTTGATAAGTGCAGAAGAATTTCATCTCCTTCTTTCGTTATTGGATTGCGGGGTGTTATTGCGAGAATGCTTGAATAGATAATCAAAACAACCAAGAATATGCTTTGAATTAAAATCATTGGCACAGCACCTCCCCAAGAAAAATTTCCAAACAAAGATTCCAAAAAAATCCAAATGGTGAAAGGTGAAAAAACCAAAGAAAAAACCAAAAACATAACAAACATCATTTTCACATAACCCGACCTCTCGGCGATTGTTCCTTCTTTGGGAACATAGATTGGTCTTTCTTTTTGGTCTCTCTTGACTCTGACTTGACTTAGTTTGCCTGATTCAAATGCTTCATGCCTTGGGTTTGGACGACCACAAACGCACAGTTCGTTTGTGTGATCTATTTTTTGCATGCATTTTGTGCAACGAATTGTTTTTTCCATGCGTCCTTACCTCGGTTGTGTTTGTAGATTTTTTTAACAATTTGACTTCTTGACCTGCAATCTGTCGCTAGAACAGTGTTTTTCCAAAATGAAACATTTTTTTAACACTATCCACATGACAAACTACTGCTTGTTAATATTACTCAGATTTAAGATCCAACAAAATTAATTTGCTTGCATCAAGTGTTGCTGCAACACAACACTCTTATCTTCCCCACCAAAGCCAAAGCAGGAAAATAACCAATCCAATTGAACCAAAGAATATTGCAACCCATGGCCCAAAGACTTGAATTGCTGCTTTGAACATCGCCCATCTTTCACGAGCAGTGATTTTTATTCGTTCAGTTCTTGGTTTGTCGCTGTAGCGAGGATTGTAGTGACGAGTTCCTTGAAGACTCATGTCGGCAATAACTCTTCCATCGTCAACGAACTTTGCTTTTTTCTTTTTTTGTTTTTTTTGATTAGTTATGTTTTCTGCATCAAGAGCTTCCGTGTTAGAAGCAAAAATAGTGTCGCTTCCAACTTCATTGGTCGCAACAATGTTTTCTTCATCATTATGAATCGTTTCTGTTAATTCTTTGTTTTGATTTTCTTGCATTTTTAAGAATAGTATGTCCGCATTAAAGAATTCTTATTGTTTTGATAACAACTTCACGGACTGGAACATCGCCATGTCCTTGTCTGTCACCCGTTGCTACTTTTGAAACTTGGATAGCAAGATTTACGCTTTCTTCGTCTGTCGCTTTTCCGAATGCGGCATATTCACCATCAAGGAACGAGCATGGTGCGACACAAATGAAAAATTGGCTCGTCGCGCTGTCTTTGACCATTGTTCTTGCCATTGAGAAGACTCCGGGTTCGTGTTTCAATGAGTTTGCAATGCCATTTGAAGAAAATTCGCCTTTGATTTTGTTTTGACTTTCTTTTTGTTTTAATTTTCCGTCTTCACAAACGAAACCTCCGCCTTGAATCATGAAGTTTGGAATAACTCTGTGAAAACACAATCCATCATAAAATCCTTCTTTTGCGAGTTTCACAAAATTTTCGACCGAAAGTGGAGCAATGTCTGGATACATTTCAAAATTGATAGTTTTGCCATTTGTGAATTCGAGTTGTGCTTTTATTGTGTTCATAATGTTTTTAATTCCTTTGCGCTAATAACGCTTTTTTTTGTTTTTTTGATTTTTAGCAAACACCCACAACTTATCACGAGAATGGTGGTGGTGTTCAAAATTGCACAATCAACAACCGATAGAACAGTTGTTTTAGTATTTTCAAACAACAAGCACCATCTTAGAGCCCAGTTACTACTCAGTTCGTAAATAAATTTGGGAATTTACTTATTATTATTTTTATTGTCTTAATAAATATTTTGCAACTATTGTGTCTTTGGATATCTTTATTTGATTGGAGTTAGTGGAGACTAACTTTGTGTTTGTTTTCAAGGTATGGGCGGTCATCGACCACCACCTTTTGTGTCAAGAGGGGCACACCTAGATTATTTGCTTTCTGCTAACTTCATTTGGTGTGCATTATGAACAAATACTCCACTAGGTAGAGTTTTAATAGATTATTCTTGGACTATTGCGTTTACTGGGCAAGAATCAACACATGCTCCGCAGTCGATGCAATCTTTGTTGATTGTGTAGATTGGAGTTCCCTCTTCAATCGCATTTACTGGGCAAGTTGATGGGCAAGCTCCGCATCCAATACATTCTTCAGTTATTTTATACATAGTTGTCTCCTTAGGGACTTCATCCCTTTTGCTGGAAAAAGGCTACTCCCATTCTCCAACCAGCTTCATGCTGTGAAAATAATTGAACTCATAGCATGAACCTTATTAATTATATTCTAGCATAGTCGAAATATAATTGCAAGCGGTTTGAAATAAAATTTCGATAAATAGCACGGTTTTTTATTGCTACTTGTTTTTTTTAATCTCTTATCCCCTCTAGCATATCTTTAAGTTGGAAAATAAGCTCATACTCATCAAACTCACCCATCTCATATAAATCAAATAAGTCGAAAAGTTTGCTTTGAATCAAATCCGCATATCCATCATCATAATCCACGAACTCTTTAAATGAGACCCAATTCTTGTGCATTAAAATCTTAAAAACTCTAGTGAATTTGATTTTTAATTTGTCACAAAATTTTTCACCATAGTTTGCTTGATACAAATTCACAATTTGGCTAGCTTTTTGCTCCAATGCCTTTTCTTGTTTTTCGGGAATAGCAATTCTAGAAACATATTCCGCTTCTTCTCTTCTCCTTTTATCCACCATGGCAATAAGCTCGTCGTTCCTTTGCTCATGCACCATTTTCTTTGTTTCAAAAAGCTTTTTTAGTCGCTCATCTTTTTTCCAGTTTTGAATTTTATGCACAGGTATTATGTCTAGTCCCAATTTTCTACTTACCTTTTCAATTTGACCTGTGATTTTTATGTGTGCTTCATTCCATAACTTAACGACATCATTAGGTTCTTCTCGATTGTAAGCTTCTTTATCGACATTTAACTTGATTTCATCCAAAAAAACAAAAGTATCATCATCTTTGTTGTCTATATAAAAACCTATTACCGAAATTCCCATGCTTAAAAAGCCACCTCCAAAGAGATGTTCTAAGTTCTTTGTTCGAATCAACTTCTCTTTGCCATATCCTAATGCAAACTCTTCAATTGGCTGTGAAGGCACAAATTCTTCTTTTGTTATCACTTTGTAGCGCTTCCACATTATTTCAATCAGATTCGCTGTGTGATTAAACATGACCAATTCGTCATGTTCACACAAAAATTTAATCCAATCAAATTTGTGCAATCTCTTGTGGTTAATGTTTTTCAAAACATATTCATCACCGTCATCACTCTTGACAACCATGTTTTTATATTTTTGAAAATTTATTCCTAGCAATTTTAACAATTCTGCAAATCTTTTTTTGACAAACATGCACTGCCCTCCACTCAAATATTATATTAAATATCACAATCAAAGTCAATTTAATAAATGGTGTCCATTCATAAAAAACCGTCTTCGACGGTCTTGTCAGCGGGCTCTATGCAAATTCTAACTGCAACGAAAATCCTATATCATAAAAAAAGCACCACGTTGCTATGGTGCTTTTTAATTTTAATTATTTTTTGATTTCAACAATCTTCAACTGTTCTGACGGGTTTTGCTAGTAGTGGCAATTATTCGTCAAACGAGTCGAGAACAATTATTTAATGATTTTTGAGACAACGCCTGAACCAACTGTTCTTCCGCCTTCACGGATAGCGAAGCGAAGTCCTTGCTCAGCAGCAATTGGGTTGATTAGTTTCACGTTCATTGTGATGTTGTCGCCCGGCATAACCATTTCAACGCCTTTTGGAAGTTCGATTGAACCAGTTACGTCAGTTGTTCTGAAATAGAACTGTGGACGATAGCCGTTTAGGAATGGAGTGTGACGTCCGCCTTCCTCTTTTTTCAGAACATAGACTTCAGCTGTGAATTCAGTGTGAGGAGTGATAGTTTTTGGTTTTGCCAAAACTTGTCCACGCTCAATGTCTTTTCTGTCGATACCACGAAGAAGGATACCAGCATTATCACCAGCGTTTGCTTCGTCAAGAAGTTTTCTGAACATTTCAATTCCAGTTACAGTTGTTTCACGAGTTTCTCTGATACCAACGATTTCAACTTTGTCTTGGATTTTGATTGTTCCACGCTCTACTCTTCCTGTTGCAACAGTTCCACGACCAGTGATAGTGAAAACATCCTCAACTGGCATCAAGAATGGTTTGTCGATGTCACGAGCTGGAGTTGGAATGAACGAGTCGATAGCTGCCATCAATTCAAAAATTGGCGCACAAGCTGGATCATCAACTTTACCTTCAGTTCCAGCGGCAAGAGCTTTAACAGCAGAACCGCGGATGATTGGAGTGTCATCTCCCGGGAAGCCATAAGACGAAAGAAGGTCTCTGATTTCCATTTCAACAAGGTCAAGAAGTTCTGGATCATCAACAAGGTCAACTTTGTTCATGAAAACAACGATTTTTGGAACACCAACTTGGCGAGCAAGAAGGATGTGTTCTCTTGTTTGTGGCATTGGTCCGTCAGTTGACGCAACAACAAGGATTGCTCCGTCCATTTGAGCGGCACCAGTGATCATGTTTTTAACATAGTCCGCATGCCCTGGGCAGTCAACGTGAGCATAGTGACGGTTTTCAGTCTCATACTCAACGTGTGCAGTGTTAATAGTGATACCGCGAGCTTTTTCTTCTGGAGCTTTGTCGATATCTTCATACTTCATTTTTTTTGACCAGCCTTTCGCTGCGAGCGTCATTGTGATTGCTGCAGTTAGAGTTGTTTTTCCGTGGTCAACGTGTCCAACAGTACCAACGTTTACGTGTGGTTTGCTTCTGTCAAATTTTTCCTTAGCCATAATTGTTAATCTCCTTGTGAGTGTCTTTGCACTCTAAATTTTTTTGTTTTTTGTCTTGTTCGGGAGAGATGTTCCCACCCTCTGCAATTACTAATAGTATAGATTTTTTTGAAAAGACTGTCAACTAATTTTAACAATACTTTTCAACTTTCAATTTTCAGTTTTTTATTATTTCTTAGCCCTTTCACCAACAATTTTTTCAGTGACGCTTTTAGGAACTTCAGCATAATGAGCGAACACCATCGTGTATTCCCCACGTCCTTGCGTTCCAGAACGAAGAACAGTAGCGTAGCCAAACATTTCAGAAAGTGGAACTTGCGAGCGAACTGTTGTTTGCCCATTTGCAGTTTCATTTCCAAGAATTAGACCGCGCCTTGAAGAGATGTCACCAAGAACGAAACCGAGGTATTCTTCTGGAACTTCAACTTCAACGCTCATGATTGGCTCCATGAGATAGGATTTTGCTTGACGCATACCTTCTTTGAAAGCCATTGAACCAGCGATTTTAAACGCCATTTCCGATGAGTCGACGTCATGGTAGGACCCGTCATAGACAGTGACCTTGAAGTCAAGAACTTCATAGCCCGCGAGTATTCCCGACATTTTCGCTTCTGCGATACCTTTGTCGATTGCTGGGACATATTCTTTTGGAATTGAACCACCGACTGTTTTGTCTTCAAAAACATAACCAGAGCCCGATGGGAGGGGTTCCATGATGATTTTACAATGACCATATTGACCTTTACCACCCGACTGGCGAACATATTTTCCTTCAACTTCGACTCTGTCTTTAATCGCCTCGCGATAAGAAACTTGTGGTTTTCCAACGTTTGCTTCGACTTTGAATTCACGAAGAAGTCTGTCGACAATGATTTCAAGGTGCAACTCACCCATACCAGCGATGATAGTTTGTCCAGTTTCAGTGTCTGTGTAGGTTTTGAAAGTTGGGTCTTCTTCTGCAAGTTTGATTAGAGCCATTGTCATTTTTTCTTGACCAGCCTTTGTTTTTGGCTCAATTGCAAGAGTGATAACTGGTTCTGGGAACTCCATGCTCTCAAGAAGAACAACATTGTCCGGACAGCACAGAGTGTCACCTGTTGTTGTGTCTTTTAGACCAACGATAGCACAGATGTCGCCTGCTCCGATTTCATCGATTTCTTCACGCGTGTTTGCGTGCATTAGAAGAATTCTTCCAACTCTTTCTTTTTTGTCGCGCGTTGCGTTGAAAACAGGAGAACCAGACTTAAGTCGACCACTGTAGCAACGGAAGAATGTCAATCTTCCAACGAACGGGTCAGCCATTACTTTGAATGCAAGTCCCGCAAACGGTGCTGCATGGTCAGATTTTCTTGTCGTTTCATTGCCTTTTTCATCAAGTCCTTTGATAGACGCAACGTCGATTGGCGATGGAAGGTAGTTAACGATTGCATCTAGCAACAATTGAACTCCTTTATTTTTGAATGATGAGCCACAAAGAACTGGGTTCATTGTTCCAGCTATTGTCGCTTTTCTGATCCCCGCTTTGATTTCAGCTTCTGTCAATTCAGTTCCTTCAAAGAACTTTTCCATGAGAGCATCGTCAGTTTCTGCAACAGCTTCAACAAGAGTTGCGCGATATTTATCTGCTTCTGCTTTTAAGTTTGCTGGAATTTCAACAGTTTCTTGAACTTTTCCAAGGTCATCCTTATACATTATTGCCTTCATTTTGACAAGGTCGATAATTCCTTCAAAAGTTTCAGCAGAACCGACTGGGATTTGAATCGCAACAGGTTTTGCTTTCAGTCTTGATTTCATCATCTCAATAACATTTGGGAAGTTTGCACCCTCTCTGTCCATTTTGTTGACATAAGCAATTCTTGGAACACCATATTTAGTTGCTTGTCTCCAAACTTTTTCACTTTGAGGTTGAACTCCACCGCGAGCGCAGAATGTCGCAACAGTTCCATCAAGAACTTTTAGCGAACGTTCAACTTCAACTGTGAAGTCAACATGCCCCGGAGTGTCAATAAGATTAATTCTTGTTTCTGGCCAACCTTCAGCAGTCCATGAAGTTGTTGTCGCCGCAGAAGTGATAGTAATACCACGTTCTTGTTCTTGAACCATCCAGTCCATGGTCGCGCCACCATCATGAACCTCACCGATTTTGTGAGTTTTTCCAGAATAAAAAAGTATGCGCTCACTCGTTGTCGTTTTTCCCGCATCAATGTGAGCCATAATTCCGATATTTCGGACATTTTCTAGTTTAAATGTTTGTTTGCTCATAGTTTCTCCTAGTTTAATTAGCGATAAAATCAAAAACTCCTTTCAAAGTTTTTCTAGTGAATAACGAATAGTTAATAGTGATAGTCAAATCATTTTAAATTAATTCTATTTCTGCACCATTCAACATTCATTATTCACTAAAATTTTACCAACGGTAATGCGCAAAAGCTTTGTTCGCTTCTGCCATTCTGTGCATTTCTTCTTTTCTTTTTACTGATGCACCACCGCCCGTTTGAGCGTCCATGATTTCAGCGGCAAGTCTCTCTTTCATTGTTTTTTCGCTGCGTTTTCTTGCGAAACCCACGAGCCAACGAATTGCAAGAGTTTGTCTGCGGTCAGCGCGGATATCCATTGGAACTTGATATGTCGCACCACCGACTCTTCTTGCTTTAACTTCTAGTTTTGGTTTGATGTTTTCAAGTGACTTTAGAAAGAATTCTTTTGGGTCATTTTTTGTTTTTTCTTGAATTATCTCGAACGCTTCATAAACGATTGCTTGTGCAGTTCCTTTTTTGCCATCGAGCATAATTTGGTTGATTAGTTTTGTTATTATTTTTGAATTATATAATGGGTCTGGCAAAACATCACGTTTTGGGACACCTGATCTTCTTGGCATAATAAAGTATCTCCTTAGATAGTTTTTTCTAGTAAAGACCGTTTCGACTTTACTTGTTTTGAGTGAATAGTGAATAACTAATAGTGAAAATTGTTCTAGAATTATCTTTAAATTAATTCTAACCGCACTGTTCACAACTCACTTTATTGCCCTATTTAGGGCGCTTCGTTCCGTAGCGTGATCTTGATTGCATACGTTTCGCTACCCCCGCTGTGTCTAATGCACCGCGGATAATTTGATACCTTACGCCCGGCAAATCCTTCACTCTGCCGCCACGAATCAGCACGACACTATGTTCTTGCAGATTGTGTCCGATACCCGGAATATAAACCGTTCCCTCTTGCTTGTTGACAAGACGGACTCTGGCAATCTTTCTTAGGGCTGAATTAGGTTTTTTTGGTGTCGTTGTCGTGACCGAAAGACAAACCCCACGCTTTTGTGGATTTTGATCAAGGATTGGACTTTTTGACTTAGAAACCTGAATTTCTCTGCCTTTTTTGATTAACTGGTTAACTGTTGGCATTGTTACTCTACCTCCTTTTTAGTAGTTTTTTGCTTGTTTTGTTGTCACCTTTGACAACAAAAAACGCACAGTCCACTGCACGCTCTCATTATTATATAATAATTGCAAATCTATGTCAAACAATTTTTAAGTCGAATTAAAATTTTTTTATTTAAATAGCTCAAAGGTAAAACACGAATTCTCGGCAAAAAAATCATTCTTCATAGACCACTTTGAAATAATATTAAACAAAATTTTCATCAAGCTGGAGTTTGCTCGCAACATAGCTACTGAGTTGATTTAAAAGCTTATTAAACTCCTCGTCAACCATCAGAACTTAGACATTTCAGAGTGTCATAAGCAAACAGCCATTCATAGTCAAGTCACCTCGACCATCTTTTTTTCTTTTTCATAGAGTCTTTTTCTTTCTTTCCTAATTTCATGTTCAATTTATAGCAAATTATAGCAAAAAAATTCCATCGCCAAATGATTTCTAATGTAAGTAAAAAGATTTAAATTAGAAATATATTTTTGTATACTACTATTATGAAAAAAATCTTTTTGCAGAGCGATTGACAAAACTAAGAATTCATGAACGACTATTTCAAAGAGATTTGTCGGAAGAAATTTCTATTCACCAATCGACTATAGCAAATTGGGAAAGAGGCTTTCGAGGGCCCCCTTTTGACACACTCATTAAAATAGCGGATTATTTTGAAGTTATGACCTGTTATATTCTTGGAGTGAAAGATAGACCTCTTAGTGTTGCGTGACTGCAAAAAATTGAGTTGCAATTTCAATAAACACAAAAATGCTTAATTTTTCTTAAGCATTTTTGTGTTTATTGAATTCTAAATTTTGTCAAAGAGATCTTTTTCGCTAAGAGCCGTTAAATATTTTGGCGCAACATCCATTATTGTCATGCAACCTGTTTTCCCTTCTTTCCACAATCTGTGCGTTGCTCTTGCGTATGCAAGCATAACTGATGATGTGAATTCTGGATTAGATTCAAGCTTTAGAGAAAACTCTGCGACTTGCTTGGTTTTTCCATTTGCTCCAGTGCTTCCAGACCTTATCACATTGCCACCGTGGGGTATTTTTTTGTGATTTTTGTCAAATTCCTCTTGTGAAATAAAATTCACTTCCGTGTCATAGTCACTGAAGTAGTTTGGCATGTTTTTGATTGTTTCGATTATTGCCGTTTTGTCAGCACCTTCTTTTGCGACAACAAAACATTTTCTGAAATGTTTTTCTCTCGTTGTCAAGATCGGGTTACTTCCCGTTCTGACTTTGTTTAATGCTTCAGTTTTTGGAATGGTGTATTGAACTCCATTTGCGACCCCATCAACTCTTCTAATTGCATCAGAATGCCCTTGACTCACGCCCTCCCCCCAAAAAGTGTATTCCGAGCCATTCGGCAAGACCGCATCAAAATAGACTCTCATCAATGAAAACAGTCCCGGATCCCATCCAATGGCGACCGTCGCAAGAGTTTTTGCCTTTTGGGCAACCTCACCAACTTTATTAACATGCTCTGGGATGTTTGCATGCGTGTCGAAACTGTCAATCAAACAAAAACATTCTGCAATTTTTGGCGACTGGACAGGCAAGTCATCTTTAGACCCACCACACATCATCATGATGTCAATCTTTCCTTTGTGCTTGAAAATGTCATCAACATGTTCCACCAGATAATTACATGTGACCGCGCTCGGTCTTCGGCTGAAAACTGCAACTATTTCCATGTCATTAAAATGTCCAATGTTCGCAATTATTGCCCTGCTAAGATTGCCAAATCCAACAATCCCTAGTTTAATTTTGTTCGTGTTTGTCATGGTGAATATGGTATCACATCCAAGCTTTTTTTGTCAAGCATCTTAGATGCTTTTGTGAGAAATTTCTTTTACAAGAAATTCGTTAGCAAGGGGGTCAAAAATTCCTTAAAGTCTTTTGAGTCAAAAACAACACTTTTTTCACAAACAAGCCTTTAAAAAAATCTTGTTATTTTTATTCAAAAGTGTTTTTAACATTCTTGTCGGAGAAATTTTAGTAGAAACAACCTCCCACATGTGGGTGAATACCACGTCAAGGTTTTGTTGAATTTTATTATTTGTGGAAAACAAAACCGCCCCCCCTATTACTAATCAAGGCTGGTCTGGTTGTGGAGTTCAAAGGAGTTATCCAACTAAGCACTCTCTCAATTTTCACAACGACTTGCAACACTGTGTTAGTCTCATAGTTAGGATAGTCGCCTATCTTCTTTATTGTGACTTTATCAAGTTCGAAAGAGTTATGAATTCTTCAACTGAGAGGGTTTCACCACGAATTGATTCGTGTTTTTTCATTGCTTGGAGTATTTCGATTGTTTTTTCTCTTGGAATAGAAAATTCTTTCATCAAATTATTGGAGAGAGTTTTTCTTCTCATTGCAAAAGAGGCTTTAACCACCCTTTTGAAATGTTCAATATTGTTAATGTTTGGCTTTAGGTCTTTTTTTAGGGTAATGACAGCTGAATCGACATTTGGCATTGGGGTGAACATTTTTTTTGAAACTGTTCGGTTATAGGTAATATTAGACATTGCTTGACAAATTACGCTCAAGATACCATAGTCAACGGTGTTTTCTTTTGCAACCGTCCTCATTGCCACTTCCTTTTGGAGCATTATTGTGATTGACTCGCAGTGATTGTCTTCAAGGAATTTGAAGAGAAGTGGTGTTGTTATGTAATACGGTAGGTTTGCGACAAGTTTATAGCTAAAAGATGAAGAATGGATGCTGGAGAGTGGAGATAGCGAAGAAATTTTTAAGGATTCACTCCCAATTAATTTTTCTTTTTTCAGAGCTACTGGTTCTTTTTCCGACTGCGAACGACAAGTTGTCGCCCCTGTAATTTTACTGCCATCGCACAATTTTTTGTGGAGTTCCTCAAGCGGATATTTTAATGCGTCTTCAAAAATGAATTCAGTATTTTTGAGATTTAGTTTTAAAAGTGGCTCAAAAAGGTCTTTGTCGACTTCAAAAGAGATGACTCTTTTTGCTGTTTCAGAAATAGCTTTTGTCAACGTTCCTGCCCCCGCTCCAACTTCAACCACCGTGTCTTCACGACAAACAAGAGCATCGCTAACGATGCTCTTTAGTAAGTTTGTGTCATATATAAAATTTTGTCCTAAAGACTTTTTGAAAAAATGCATAACGCATTTTTTTCAATACATAACGCACAATGCACAACACATAATGAAAGCAAAAAATATAACCATCGTTGTGCGTTGTGCGTTGTGAGTTTGCGTTGAAAAAATTATCTTTTTGAGAACTGCGGCGCTCTTCTCGCGGCTTTCAAGCCGTATTTTTTACGCTCTTTCATTCTTGGGTCACGAGTTAGAAAACCTTCTTTTTTCAAAGTTGGTTTCAGATTCGGTTCAGCAATAAGAAGCGCTCTTGCAATACCATGACGAATTGCACCAGCTTGTCCAGTGAAGCCTCCACCTTTAACGTTGACGAAAATATCATATTTTCCGCCAGTTTCAGTTGCAACAAGCGGTTGATTGACTATTAATTTGAGAGTGTCCAAACCAAAATAATCATCCATCGTTCTTTTGTTGATGCTGACAGCGCCCGTTCCGTTTGGAACAAGGCGAACTCTTGCTATTGCTTTCTTTCTGCGTCCTGTTCCCCAGAACGCTAATTTTTTTGCTTTGTTTGATTTGATTGCCATAATTAAATCTATCCTTTTTTGTTAATGCTGAATTATTATGGAATATGGAATATGGAATATGGAATATGTATTGTTGAATTGATTTTTAAAAAATCTATGTCCTTACCTATTCAATATTAGATATTAAATATTCAATAAAATTAGTTATATTTTTTCTCCACTAGTTTTAATTCTTGTGCTTGCTGAGCAACATGTGGATGCTCCGCTCCTTTGTAGACGCGGAGTTTTTTGAGCATTCTTCTTCCCAAAGAGTTTTTTGGCATCATTCCTTTGACCGCGAGATAAAGTGCTTCGTCAGATTTTTCTGCCATGAGCTTTTTGTATTGAATTTCTTTTAGTCCGCTCATATAGCCAGTGTGGTATCTGTGATATTTTTGCTCCATTTTTTTACCAGTCAAAACCGCGTGGTCAGAGTTGATAACGATAACATAGTCACCGCAATCACAATGAGGAGTGAATTCTGGTTTGTTTTTTCCGCGCAAGACTGAAGCAACTTGTGCTGCGACTCTTCCTAGTGCGATGTCTTTTGCATCGACAATATACCAATTTCTTTGAACTGTTTGTTCGTTTGCCATATAGGTTTTCATAGTGTCTCCTAAATATTGAATATGGAATATTCAATATAAACATTTGTTTAGTTTTTAAAATTTCTTTGTTTGGATATTAGTAGTTATATTCTTCCCAACCGCTATTGTCATCTTCCTCTTCTGGTCTCATTTCTGAATCTGGACGACCATAGACTAGGACTGATTCAGCGCCTTGTCTTCTTGTTGAACGGAAGAATGCCATTCCTCCGCCAACGGTCCATTCGTCAACAAAGCCAAAATACATCACGAAACCTGCGACCAAATCTGGAGCAAAATGGTTTTGTTCCATCGTAGTATGGGACATTCTTTCTGGTGTTGCATTTCTTTCAAGAATGTTAATTCTCATCAAATAACCTTCATTAGTGAAATAGAGCATGTTTCCAACAAGCTGGTGTTTCGCTTGGAATGCTGTTGGCCAAACTTCATTGATCACATTATGAATATTAAGAGCGCTCACTACTTGCACGGGGCCGTGTGCTGAGGTTGCGAGAATCATTGGGTCAAGATGCAAATCGTCTCTGAAGAAAATAAATCCCGGAGCAAAATTTGCAACATTGATTTGGTTTTGAAGAGTGCTGTTGATTTGAATGTTTCTTGCTCTTGCTTTTTGATTCAAAGTCATGCCATCATGTCTGACATCAAGATTCAATTGATGCTCACGATATGTTTCGCTTCCGCCATACCAGTAAAGGAAAGCATTGTCTTCTCCATAGACACGAACTCCCATTAGAGCGTTGTGCAAGTTGTCATATTTGAGTATTTGAGTGTCAAGAACATTGCTTTCAGTGTAGATAAGCAATCCATCTCTGACATCAACAAGAGTCAGTTGGTGTCCAGCACCTCTGATTCTTGTTCTTTCTTGTCCGCTTGGACGCATCATTTCAACAATGTTTCCGTCTTGAACTCCATCTCCATGAACAAATTCTCTTGTGAAGAAAATGAAATGTTCGAGTGTGTTTTGATAATGATAATGATTAACTGAGTCATAGAATTCAACTCTTGGGAAAATAACGCCTGTGACTCCGTCCGCAATCATATAAGGATTGTTTGGGCGACGTCTTCCGTCTTCCATTCTGACAGAAACAATTCTTCCGCTTGTTTCGTCCGCTGGGGTGTAGAACACAACCATATAGACCGCATTGCCGATGCGATAGAAAGCATATGGTGATTGATTCGCTGGACCCGTTGTTGAATAAATTAATTGAGTTTGCGATCCATCAATTCTTGTTCTCATGAAGTCAACTCTGTTGTCTTGCATTCTTCCCGCAGTGTCACGAGTGATTGATGGGGTTGCATAATAAATCCATTCTCCAAAAATGAAAATACCGCCATGACCAGTTGCAGTGTTTCCTCCGACTGTTCCAATGGCTTTTGGAACGATTCTTTCAACGTTGACAAGGTCAACCCAGTTGTCTTCATTGTTAATATCAAAATCATCGTCTTCAACGTTGATTCCATGTCTTAGAGTTCTTTCTGAATAAAATTCAATCCACTCATAGACAGTGTTTTCAAAGCCGTTTGCAGGAAAGCCTATTTCTTGAGGAAGCATCCATTCTCTGCCATTAGGATCAGCAACCAGAACACCGCTTTCATTATAAGATGCTCTTTGTCCTCTGAGTTCAGCACGATAAATCGCACCCCTTTGAGCATCGCCCCAAGCATTGAATCTCCCGTCATACAACGGGTCATAGGTCAAAGTGTTGAAACCATTAATGAAATAGACAATGTTTCCATACTGAACAGCACTTCCACCTTGACTTCTAACAACGAAATCGGTTCTTTGCTCCATGTTCAAATTTGGAACTCTTGAAAAACCCATGCAACCAACAAACATTGTTCCTGCAAGAATTAATCCAATTATTAATGATAATATTTTTGAGATTCTTTTCATAATTATTCGTGTTTCCTAAAGTTTTGTGCAATAACGAAAAATTGCATAGCACTGACTATTATAGAACAAAAAAAAGTGGGTGTCAACTGTTTTCAGTTGAAATTTACAATTTACAATTGACAATTTACAACTTGATGCCAACTTTAATTTGGCCAATTTATAGATTATCAGTTGCAGATTTTTAGTTAACTGTCACACTCGTTCTTCCGCCTCTCAATTTTTCACCTTTTGCACTGATTGTGATTTTGCCCAAATTTTTTGGTTTTAAAACAGCAATTATTTTTCCGCCATGAGACGATATCGTCACGAAATGTTTTTTGTCGAAGTTTTGAACTTCTTCTATTGAATTAAATAGGGTCACGATTTCAGCGTTTTCGCACACTTCAAATGTTATGTCCCTTCTTGCATGAGTTGCAAAATTTCCTTCTTTGTCAAGGACTGTCATTTCAACAAACACAAGCTCCCCTTCTTTTGATTTTTTTGAATATGGAGAAAGCGAAAGCGATGTTGGATTTGACGGGGTTTTGATTTCATGGTCAGCGATGCGACTTCCTTTGCGATAGCTTGTTGCCGACAATGTTCCAGATTGGTAGTCAACGACAAACTCCGCTGAGAAACTGTTTAGTCGTCCACCGATGACACGATTAATTGTTCTGTCATTCAATCTCAGTTGAACAATGTCACCACGAGAGTAGACCATTACTTTTATTGGTTGACCGAGATGACGTTCATAGTGCCATGCCGAAGAAATTTCTCCGCTGTCTGGACACACTGTTGCAATTAATGAGGTGTTGTCTTTTTTGAGAATAATTTGAGCGAGATTGAAATACGGTTTTTTCGTCAAAGTGCTGTCAAACAATAAGCTTGAAGATTCAAGGAAAATTCCTTTGACTGAGAACGAACTTTGCATTTTTGAGTGAACATCAAAAAACTCATTTTCAAAAACTGATAGTCCGAATATATCTTTCTCCGTGTCCCTAAATTCGTTGTGGAGAGCGTTTTGTTCAGCGCCCGAAAAACCGATTGCGTCAACGACCTCCATGCTGTCTTTCGTCAATGACTTGAAGACCGAACACTTTATTGATGACAATTTTTCTTTCTCCGCTTTGATGAGGTCAAGTTCAGTGAAGTTGAGCAGAACTGTTTTTGATGAAATCACTTTTAGGTCATCATAGATATTTTCAATAAGTTTCGCTCCACCACCTCTGCCATATGTTTCTGACGCAAGACCCGCGATGTTAAAAGCAACAATGCTTGGATGACTTGCTATTTTTTTCAAAGAGTCGAGCCTGTCTTCATATTTATAGTTGAAGACAGGATTTTCTTGGGCAAGGAACTCGAATGCGTCGACTATGCAGTAGAGCCCTGCTTTCATCAATTCGTCAAGTTCTCTTTCCGTTGGGAGCGAGAGAAATCTCACCGCATTGAAACCACATTCTTTGATGAGTGCGAATTTTTTCGCGAGATAGGTGCTTGAATTGAGAAATTCGACTTCCGGTTCAACACAAACACCATATAGTTTCTTGGGAGGGTTTTTTGCAATGCCGAGAGGAATCAAGGTTTCTTCGTCGTCGATTGCAATTCTGGCGTTGTAGAAATACGGCATGTCTTGAGGTTTTTTGATTTTCAAAACCATTTCAAATTCTTTTGCCGTGCCTTTTTGCATGATAACTTTTTTTGATTTTATTGCAACGCGTTTATTTTTGTGGTTGAGAATTGAAAAGACAAGATTAAATTTTTGATGACGCGAATCTTCATTCACAACCGTTGTTTTGATTGTGACAAATGCTTCTCCACCTTTGATGACAGTGTCAAATGACCACGAGTTCGGCAAAACATAGACCAACTTTTCGCAAACAAACAACGACATTGAAATGTTTTCCGATGGCGAACAGACACACAAAGAGTTGCTCGCAAGAAGCTTTCCGCTGATGTCCGCCATTCCAGAACAGAAAGTCGAAAGAACTCTTTCCCCATTCAATTCAAAACTGAGAAGTTCGCCATTAGCACCACTTGCGCTCAGAAAACACTTTTGGTGTGGCACGTTTTTAAATTCATTTGTCGTTAGTTTGATTTGTTTCATGTTTTGTTCCAATGCGCAATGCGTTGCGCCCAATACACAATTAGTGATTGGCTGTTTTCATGTTAACAGAATTTTGGAAAGATGTCAACTAAAATTTAACTTATACCAAAAATCAAATAAAAAGACAACCATGACAAATCACGGTCGTCTTTAGTCTTTTTTTTGTTTTTACAGCTTTTTTCCTAGCGTCTTATTTCAAAAGGGAAATTTCCAAATTGTCCGATTGTTCCACCCGTTGATAATCGAACTTCTCCAATTTCAAAACACGACAAAACCCATCTCGGAACCTCCACCGACAAAAGCGTTATTCTTGGAATCGGCAAAATTGGCGAAACAATGAGCGGAGCATCAACCCCTCGCCTTCTAACCAAGACATCAATGATTTCACCATTTGTCACAAGGCTGTAGAAATGCGCATCTTGCATGTCATGCGCCCAGTTTGTCACGGCAATTAGCAACAAAACATTCGTTTCAAAAAACTCTTCGCTTCTATACCAAGCAGAACCTCCCAAACTATTGCGAAGTAACCCCGGATCAAGCAACCTGCGCCTTGAGTTTTGGTCAAGCCTTCTGACTCTGATCGCATCAAATTCGCTCACACTTGTCACCACTTTTATCATGCTATCTTGCGATGCCTCTTCTTGAAAAGGATATTCTGCACGAAGGTTCGTCTCCAAAATTCTCCCAACATTGTGTTGAACTTCCCAATAAACTCCTTGAGAAATCTGAGACTTGTCAAAGTGACATCTGCAATCATACTCAAAAACATGATTACCAGCTGGAACACTGCATGCACCAATGAAAACCACCGCCATTATTATCCAAAAAAATACATTAATAATTTTCTTCATAATGCCCTCCTAATAATAGAATACGCTAAAAGCAATTCTACCAAAGTCAACACTTTCTGTTATTGAAGTCTGCCTAATAGAGAAAGTGTAAGTGCCACCACTACTGAAAAAAGATGCAACTTGAATATTTGTCGAGTTATTACTTAAAATTCTTGTCACCCCATTAACATTGGAGCGAAGTTCAAAAATTGGATGCGTGTTTAAAATCGGTGTTGTGCCTTGCCCAACAACTCTCAAAACATTAGACCAAGAGTGATTTAATAAAGTCTCCCCTTCTCTTCTTATGCGAGACTGTTGCAATTCCAACTCCACCTCTTTTGAAACATAAATTGCATAAATATCGTTGGTGCATTGTATTTCAACAATTCTTTCTTCAAATATTTTAAAATAGCTCACATTCTCAAAAGACTTTATGACAAACGGAGTAAATTCACAAACAAAAACATCATAGTATTCGGAATTTAAGTCAATATTGTTTTCTCTTAAAAATTTTCTATTTAATCGGGAATGATAGGCTCTTCCTCTTTCAAGATTTGCTTCCCAAAGCTTATCCACTTCAAATTGAGTCATATAATCACAAAGCAAAACATTTTCAACACCCCCAAATGTTGAATTTAGCTGAAATGCAACATTTATTACGCTATCTTCTTCTGCATGTTCAAGAAATTTTTCAAGCGAATCCGTTTCAATAAAATTATAACAATCCACTTGAACAGACGCTCTCAATCGTGTATTCATCTCAACATCATTATCAAAACCAAAACTTTTTACCCCCCCTTCGAGTGGAGCGAACCCATACTAAAAACCAATACTATTGGCAAAATTAGCGTGAGCAGTCTTTTTCTCATTTTCATATCATTTTTCTCCTTTTTCGCAAACATGATTGAAAAATATTTCAAAAAATCCTATTTACTCTTTCCTATTGCTCTTTAATAATAACATAATTCTTTGACTATTGTCAACAGTTTTCAACTGTTCTGTTGGGTTCTGCCTAAACCAGCAATCTCCGTCAAAAGGGTCAAAGACCCTTGTCAACAGTCTTAGACTGGTTTGTCGGGTTCTGCTTGCATTCGCACTCTTCGTCAAGAGGGTCGAAGACCCTTATCGAGTATCTTCGATGCCTTTGTCGGAGAATTTTTAGTAAAAACAATCTCTCACAAATGGGCTGAAAGCCCTTGTCAAGGATTTTCAATCCTTTTGTCGGAGATTACTTTTACATGGAGCTGCCCCAACAGAGGGGTCGAAGACCCTTGTCAA
>Ga0209755_10000590_pt1 | contig 64989 bp, 55 predicted proteins | sample TergutCo191P1_FD_187301 | JGI IMG/M metagenome (GOLD analysis project Ga0209755, IMG submission 187301) | Cornitermes sp. P1 segment gut microbial communities from Petit-Saut dam, French Guiana - Co191P1 (SPAdes) (version 2) | ecosystem: Host-associated > Arthropoda: Insects > Digestive system...
TAAGCGCTTTAATGATTTTTAATCCTTCTTCGCCTGATTGAACAGGAGTAAGCTCCAGAGAACCGTCACGGTAAGCTAATGCTTTTTGTTTTAGCTTTTCACGATCTTTTATGCGCCATGAAACAGGTGTTAATGCAAAGCCCCAGCTTTCGGCTGTTTCGGGGGACGCAAGATACCATGAGTGAGGGCAGAACTCCGCAAGATGCCTGTCGCCTGCTGCTGCTATTAGACCGTAACGGCGGAAAAGATCCATTTTGACTTTCTCTGTTGAGTTAAAAAACTTGAATCTTTCAAGATAATCCGCGCCGGCGTCAGAAGGAGGCGGTTGTTTAAAACCGGCGTCACCGTACTTATCCGTAAATTTTTTATATAAAGGAAAAACATTGATATCTTTCCATACGGCCTTATCCATCCATGTAAAGTGATTTATACCTAAAACGTTTACTTTTATTTCATCCCGTTTGATGCTTCCCGCGGAAGCAAAGCCTGATTCTTCCGTTATGGATGCAAGGAGCTTTTGAGTGTTGAATACTTCATGACAGCAGCCGAACGCTTTAATACCGGGAAATTGTTTGTATAGGGTTCTGGTGCAAATGGTCATCGGGTTTGTATAATTTATTACCCATGCGTCAGGCGAGTATTTCTCAATTTCTTTGGCGATTTGCATGAACTGCGGTATTGTCCGGATTGCGCGGTTAAGCCCTCCGGCTCCGGCTGTGTCTCCTACAGATTGATATATTCCGTATTTTTCCGGTGCGTGAACATCAATTGCCATTTCTTCAAAATCACCCGGCAGTATCGAGATAATTACAAAATCGCTTTCTTTCAACGCGCCGGAAAGCGAAGGATTAGCGTGGAATTTCCAGCGGCCTTCATTGTGTTTCTCCATGAGTCTGTTTGCGATGGTCTCGTTTGTTTTTGCGTCTTCGTGTTTCAGATCGAATAATTCTATGGTTCCGCTGATTTCTTTTTCAAACGCGAGATCCTGCATTAATACCCACGCCCAGTTCCGCGAGCCACCGCCAATGTAGCAAATTTTCAATTTATTCTTGTTCATAAATATCACCTTAAACCCTATTGTCAAAATAAGCAAGGAATGATAATAAGAATGTATGCAGTATTCAGGATTTGATATATATGAGAAATCAATAAACAAAATAAACTCAGCGGAAATATTTGCGGCTAAAGAAAACGGTAAAACATTTATTGTTATTGCAGGAAAGGATTCGCTTGGCTTTACCGCGGAAGAAATCGGCGCAAATGATTCAAATAAAATATTTAGCGCGCAGATGACGCATGAGAACGCGTGTGTTTTGCGAAAGCTCTTTCCCTGGACAGCTCCTGTACGCGGTCTTCGAAAACCTGTAAGTTTTGGGCTTGGAGACAGGTTGGGAATAGCAACGCCCGGACATATTGATCTGTTTGAAAAGAACAGTGTGTTTCCGGTTTTCGCGCAGCAGTCAATCCGCGAATTAAATCTTACAAACCGCACCTACGAAGATGTTCTTGACGCGGCGACTTTCGCTGTTTTTCGCGAGGGATACAAGAAAGGCTTCGGCGCTGACGGAGATCATTTAAAAACCGCTGATGATGTAAAGCACGCCCTCTCCCTTGGTTTTACAATGATAACTCTTGACTGCTCCGAACATATTAAAAATAATATTACGCCTTCTGACCTCGCGCCGCTTTCAGACAATTATAAACAAAAATATTTGAATAAAACATTCAATATCGAAGGTATAACATTATCTTTTACAGAGAATGAATTAAAGGAATGTATCGCAATCTACTCAGGCGCGGTTGTTTTCGCGGCGGGCATTTATAAACAATTCTTCGCAGACGGCAAATATGAGGCTGATCTTGAGATATCTATTGATGAGACAGTTTTTGTAACAACGCCCTTACAGCACTTTTTTACAGCGAGCGAGCTGAGGGACGCGGGAGTCTCATTCGCAACAATCGCGCCGCGTTTTTGCGGTGAGTTTCAAAAGGGAATTGACTACATCGGGGATATCGCGCAATTTGAAAAAGAGATAAAGGTTCACGCGGCGATTGCGCGTCACATGGGATATAAACTCAGCATTCATTCAGGCTCGGATAAATTCAGCGTGTTTCCGTTTATAGGACGCGAAACAAGAGGGCAGTTCCATGTAAAAACAGCGGGCACCAACTGGCTTGAAGCAATGCGCGTAGCCGCGAAAATCGACCCGGCGCTATACCGCGAAGTTCACAATTACGCCCTTGGCGCGTTCGATGAAGCGAAAAAATATTATCACGTAACAACAGATCTTTCTAAAATCCCTGATCTTTCTACCATTAAAGACAGCGCTCTTCCTTCTCTTTTTGAAAATAACAACGCGCGTCAGGTTATCCATATTACTTACGGTCTTATATTGAGTTATAAAAATAGCGGCGGCTCTTTTGTTTTTAAAGACCGGCTGTATGATTTATGGCAAAAGAATGAAAGTGAATACAGAGCCGCTCTTGTAAAGCATATCGGAAAACATCTTGAGCTCCTTGGATTAAAGTAAGCGGTTCTTCAGGTAATCTACAGAAATCCATGATATATTGCAATAATGGACATTAATATCCTCGTTGCGGAAGATGATATTCACATCGGTAATACCATAAAAGCATTTCTTGCGGACGCTGGTTTTCTGGTTGAACTCTGTGTTGACGGCAGGGCCGCGTGCGAGCGGTTATTTGACAGGAAATTCAATCTAGTAATCCTTGATATTATGCTTCCAGGAATGAACGGTCAGGATATTCTTAAAGAGTTAAGAAGAGCAAGCGATGTTCCTGTAATAATGATTACAGCCCTTTCAGGAGACAGGGAACAGCTTAAGGCGTTTGACAATCTGGCTGACGATTTTGTCGCAAAACCATTTTCCATGCAGGTTTTGCTAAAACGAGTTGACGCTCTTTTAAGAAGAAGCGGCGCGCTTGTAAAAGAAATAAAAATCGGGAGTTTATGCCTTAACAGGGAAATATTTAAAGCATTCTGGGATGAGAAAGAACTTCCCCTTACCCTGCGCGAGTTTGAAATATTAAGCCTTCTTGCAAATAACGAAAACAGGGTCGTCTCTCATGATACACTTCTTACAAAGATTTGGGGTTATGATTATTATTCAAGCGAAGGCACTGTGCATACTCACATAAAAAATCTGAGAGCGAAATTACCGAAGAATGTGATCAAGACTGTCCGCGGCGTAGGATACCAGATAGAGGATGCTAAATGATTGATAAAGAAAAAAGTGATTTAAAACAAAAAGTTACAAAGAAAAAAGTCGGCGTATTTCCTAAAATATTCGCTTATACGATGCTTCTTGTCCTATTAATTTGCGCGGCGGCGGTTTTTATTTTTTCCAGGGAATTCCTGTCTTTTTACCGCGCGGAACAGCGGCGAATTTTTACATCTTCCCTGCAGCCGATGATTTCCTATATAGAAGAAAAACCCAGAAGCCCGCAAGAAATCACGGAAACCGCCTCCGTGTTTGCAAATAACAATCAGTCTTTTATATTCAGAATCAGCACAGAAGACGGAATTATCTTTTCAACTCCTTTTCCGGAGGAATTGTCCGAAAATAATTCCTTTGTTACCGTAAATCTTGCATCATCTGATTCTTATCCGGTATTAACCCGTTTTTTTAATTTTACTGCTGACGTTTTTAACAGGACTGAAACAGACGGTTATGAATTGCCAGACGGAATTGTATCGCGGGAAAGCGTACATGATGAAAATCCCGCCAGTTTGCAAATGCTGCGTTTATTAAGAAACGGCTCAGATGAAATTACAGAAACAGGAATATATACCTATAATATAACAGGCTACGCTTCAGGAAACATTGATTACACAAACCTTATAAAAAGGATATTGCTTGCTCTTGCCATAATGCTTGCAATCGCGGTTTTGGGAGCCGTTCTTTTCGCCAAAAAGATTACAAAACCTCTTGAAGATGAAATTACAAGAAGAAGCGTAATCGAAGAAAATCAGCGCCTCTTTTTTTCCGCAGCTTCCCATGAGTTAAAAACGCCAATCGCGTCCGCGAGAGCGTTAGTCGAGGGTATGATTGCGGGCATTGGCGATTATAAGAACCATCCCAAATACCTCCATGAATGTCTTAATACTCTTGATACACAGGGCCGTCTTGTGTCGGAAATTCTTGATATCGTAAAATTATCGGATTACGATACAGAATTAACTCAGGAAAAAATAAACCTTGGAAGACTTGGCAATTCTGTTTTAAATGAATATCGCCCATTAGCTGAAAACAAGAATATTTTAATAAGGGGAGAGTTTCCCGATATTGACGTAAACGTCGATAAAATTTTATTACGCAAGGTTTTTTCCAATATAATCGCGAATGCCGTGCAAAACACAAAAGAAAACGAAGAAATAATAATCAAAACAGAAAAATGCAAAAAAACGCGTGGGGAACGCCTTTGTATTATCAATACAGGCGTGCACATTCCTTTCGATATATTAACACGTCTTTTTGAGCCGTTCTACAGACAGGACGCGGCCCGCACTCCAAGCGGTCAAAGCGGTCTTGGGCTTGCGATTGTAAAAAAGGCCCTTGACAGGATGAACTTGAAGTTTGCCTTAGAAAATACGGAAGAAAGCGTACTGCGTGAAACAGCGTTAGAAGCGCCTGCGGCAAAGCTGCCCGCGGTGCTTTTCTGGATAGAACTGCCGCTTTAATAATTATTATCTGTCTATAATGTAGACACATTATAGACAGACTTCCATAAAAAACGCATTTTCGCAGTCTTTAGACGAGAAAATGCAAAGTCTGTCCGCAAAGTAACCGACTTTGCGGACAGATACTAAATACAGACAAACTACAGATAAAATATAGAAAATATTCAGGCTGATAATTTTATAATTTTCTTAAGCTCAAGGAGAAAAGATATGAAAAAGTTTTTGTTTTATTTTTCTTTTATAGCTGTATTATTTATTATTACAGGCTGCGCCGGTTCAAAGGGATCAGGTAATTCCATTACCAGCCCTGATTTTTTTAATAACAAAATAGAAGGAGAAATAACAGTCTCTGTTTATGATTCAATGCTCTATAAAAATTTTCTTGAGGAAGCGGCGCGTCTGTTTGAAGAAATACATCCCGGCGCGAAAATCAATATCGAAACATTTTCCGTAATGCCGGAAATTAAAACAATGGAAGTGGACGGTATGTTTATATCTGTTATAGAAAACAACAGCAGCCCGCAGGAAAAAACCGATTATATAAACCGGGTGAACACAAAAATTATGAGCGCAGACGGCGCTGATATATTCGCGATGGATATCCTTCCTTTGAATAAATTAATTAATTCAGGCTCTTTGGAAAATCTGGATCATTATATGACTCTCGATCCTGAATTTAATATATCTGATTACAGTCAAAATATTATTAAAGCTTTGCGCCATAAAGGCGGCATCTGGTTTATACCGTTAAATTACTGGTTTAACTATTATAAGTATGATTCCGCTTTGATTCCTTCGCATAATGCCGACAGTTTCGGCGCTGATAAAGCTTTTAGCACGCAAGAACTTGTTAATTTTGGCGTTCCCCTTTTTGACGGAAGCAGCAAGCTTTTTAATCTTACAGGGGGAGGCGGCAGCATGTTTCGCCAGCTTTTAAATGAGAAATACAGGTCTTTTGTGAATCTGGAAACAGGGCGCGCGAATTTCACAGACGGCGGATTCGCTTCACTTCTGGAAAGCGTTAACCATTATTCGGATATGGGTTATATCGTAAGGGATGAGATATCAAGGGCGGATTTCGAAGAATTAATGCAGAGAATGTCGGATACTCCTTCAGAAAGAGTTTTTTTTAAACTGGATAACAGTTATTTGCTTATTAATATGTTTATTCGTGATATAGCGCAATGGATGAATACAAGCTACAGCGGCGGTTTACTCAAGGTAATAGAAGATGATGATAAAATCGCGGGTATTCAGGCAAACGCCGACGGTTCTGTCCCTTTTTCCTATAATCTTGGTTTTGGCATAAACTCCTTGTCAAAAAACAAGGAAACAGCCTGGGCTTTTATTAAATTTCTTTTATCAAAAGAAATGCAGGCTTCTTCGTATATCTACAACCTTCCCGTAAATAATGAGGCAAGAAATGAAAAAATTGAATTTGATTTCAGAATGTTTCTTGGAATTAATGATGAAGAATTAAACAGCCGCCAATTACAGGCATTGGAGAATTATATCTTCGCTCTTGAAAGTTTTTCCAGCCAAATAAACACCTATACAATATATGACACAAACATAAATGACATGATAACGCAGGAAGTGCAGAATTTCTTTGACGGTGTCAGAAACGCGCAGGAAACGACAAGGATTTTACAGAGCAAAGCGGATCTTTATCTGAGTGAATAAATGTTTTTATTATAATTATATAAACTTCAGAAAAACTTCAGCTAATGTATAGGTAATGTCTATTTTACCGCTGTAATTTTTTTTTATATTTTCTCTTATATATACGGAGGCTACAATACAATGAAAAAATTACTTTATGTTTTCTTAATTCCTGCCGCGCTGATAATAATAACAGGCTGCAGTAAAAGCGATTCAGGCGCTAAAGGTCCTGACAGAGAATTTTTTAACAGGAATATCAACGGGGAAATTACGGTTTCCGCTTTTGATACAATGAATTACAGGAACTATCTTGAAGAAGCCGCGCGCGCGTTTGAGCAGCTGCATCCTGGAACGAAAATAAACATTGAAACATTTTCCGCGATGCCGGAAGTCAGAACAGGCGGAAGCGGTAATATGCAGATGCAGAGCATACAGATACAAAATGATCCGCAGGCAAGAAGCGATTATCTAAGCCGCCTTAACACTAATCTTATGAGCGGCACTGGCGCGGATATTTACGCGATGGATATTATTCCGCTTCAAAAATTTGTGGAAAGCGGAAACCTTGAAAATCTGGAATCTTATTTGAATCTGGATCCTGATTTTAACATGAATGAATACAGGCAAAATATTTTTAACGCGTCGAAATATTCAGGCGGTTTATGGTTTCTTCCCATGGATTATTCTTTTAACTATTTCGCGTATGATTCCACTTTAATTCCGGCTAATATTGCTTCCGCATTCGGCGCGGGTAAATCATTTAATACAGGCGATCTTTTAAAAATGGGCATTCCCCTTTATGACGGATCTTACAGGCTCTTTAATACAACAGATTTTGACAGAGGCTTAAACGGTATGTTTTCTCAGCTTTTCAATGAAAATTATGAAGAATTTGTTAATTTAAGCGCAGGACGCGCATATTTTCAGAACGGAGACTTCGCGGCGCTTCTTTCGTCTGTAAGAGAATACGGACAGCAAGGTTACATTCCGCGCGCTGTTACAGGACAGCAGGACGCAGGCCGGCTTATGAGGCAGGCTGCAGAAGCGCCAAGGGACAGGTTTTACTTTAAGTTAAATAATAATTTCTCTCTAGCTACCCAATATATGCGCAGTACAGGCCGCATGGTGATGATGTTTACAGGCGGAAGCGTTATCGGCATAGAAGATGATGATAAAGTAGCCGGAATCCAGGCAAACGCTGATGGTTCTATACCATTCAGATTCAATAATGGATTCGGAATTAACTCACAATCCAAAAACAAAGAGCTTGCCTGGGCGTTTATCAAATTCCTTCTTTCAAAAGAAATGCAGCTTTCCACTAACCTTAACGCAATGGGACTGCCAGTTCACAATGAAGCAAGAGCGGAAAAATCAGAAATGACTTTCTCCGGTTCCCTTTACGGCATGTCATCCGCCTTGAATGAGCAGAGCAGACAATCTTTGCGGGAATATATGAGCGAGATGGAAGGTCTTTCCGATTTAATCAACAGTTATTCCGTGCGTGACACGAATATCACCGATATGGTAATTCAGGATGTGCAGTTTTTCATTGACGGCTCACGGAGCGCGGATGAAGCGGCGCGTGTTTTGCAAAACAAGGCTGATCTTTATTTAAGCGAATAGAAATGAACGCTGGTTTAAGGCTTAAGGGGATATATCCTGTCCTGTCAGACAAAACAGGCTTTTTCAGTTCAGGCTTTTTTTTTATATTGCCCGGGCTGCTTGGCTTTTTCGTATTCTTTATTTTCCCCTTCGGCCTTTCGCTTGTTTACGCGTTTATGGATAAGCCTGTAAACGGCTCTTTTACAGGATTTTCCAATTTTACGTCTCTATTCGTGAACAGGGCTTATCTCCGCGGTTTAATAAATACACTCCGTTTTATTTTTATTTCTGTTCCGCTCAATTTGATCTTGTCCCTTGCCGCCGCGATTTTAGTAAATAAAATTATAAACGGCCGCGACTGGTTTTCTCTCTTTTTTTTAATACCGCTTGTAATTCCCTCAGGTTCAATGGTCTTCTTCTGGAAAACGCTCTTTTCCTATGACGGCGCGTTAAACGGAATTTTAAACAGTTTCGGAACAGCGAAAGTGAACTGGCTTGATTCCTCTCTGGCGCTTCCCGTAATGATTATAATTTTCCTGTGGAAAAATATAGGTTATAACATGATACTTTTTCTCGCCGGCCTTTCCAATATCCCAAAAGATTATTATGAAGCGGCATGGATGGATAACGCTTCCGTTTTTCAGGTATTCAGGCACATAACGCTCCCGTGTCTTTTGCCTGTGACTGTAGTTACATTTATCATGTCTATAATAAATTCTTTTAAGATATTCAGGGAAATTTTCCTTGTAACCGGTAATTATCCGCATGAAAGCATTTATACATTACAGCATTTTATGAACAATATGTTCGCATCTCTTAATTACCCGCGCCTTACATCGGCAACATCACTTTTAGTTTTAGCCATGGTTATGTTTACGCAGTTTCTTCTTCGCCTTGAAAGGAAGGTTTCATGACAAGAAACCCCGCTGAAAAAAAGAATCCCCTGTTGATAGTAATTTTCCTTGTAATACTTGGCGCTGTCATACTTTTTCCATTAATTATTACAATCGCGGGATCTTTCATGACGGAACAGTCGGTTTATCTTAATTATTCATCCAATGTTACGACCTTTGATCTTGTTGATGGCATAACACAAAAGTATAAAAACCTTGTTCTGATTCCGAATCCTGTAACTTTTAGCCAGTATGCGAATGTACTGATAAATCAGCCTTCGTTTCTTGTTTTAATTTTCAATTCATTAAAAATAGCATTGCCTGTAACAATAGGCGCTCTTTTATCCGGTCTATTAACCGCTTACGGCTTTACAATCTGGAAGTACAAACATAAGGAAAAATTATTTCTTGTTTTTATTGTTGTAATGCTGATGCCGCTTCAGGCAGTGCTTGTTCCTAATTATATAATCGCTTCCATTTTCGGAATACAGAGGAGTTACCTTGCGATAATACTTCCGGGGATTTTCTCGCCATTCAGCGTATTTCTCTCGCGTCAGAGCATGAAAGTAATTCCGGAAGCTTATTTTGAATCCGCGAAAATTGACGGAGCGGGAAATTTATACATATTTATTTACATACTGATTCCTCAGCTTAAATCCACCATTGCAGCCATTTGCATGCTTACCTTTATAGAATACTGGAATGTAGTCGAGCAGGCTATAATTTTTATTGATAATTTCAGACTGGAACCGCTCTCTGTATATCTTTCGCGTCTTGCGGACGGAAGAACAGCGTTAATTTTCGCCGCGTCCTGCATCTACATGTTCCTGCCTATATGGTTTTTATTATCAGGCCAGCGTGATCTTGAAAAAGGAATTGAATTATCAGGAGTGAAATAATGCTTTTAAAAGGATTTATTATATGAAATTAAACAAAAAAACAGCAGGAGCTTTAATTTTTATTTTACTCGTTTTACTTTTGTTCTTTTCCAGAACCATCTATACATATAATATGCCGCAGGTAACCGGAACAAAGCCGTCCAGAGGAACGCTTAATAAACTGGAAATTTCTTCCGGTATAGCAAGATGGGCTGAGACTGAAAATATATACGCGGCCTCCTCCGGCGCAGCGGGGAAGGTATATGTTCGCGAGGGAGAAAGAGTTGAAGAAGGCCAGATTCTTTTTGAAATGGATTTTAATATTCCGGCGGCACAAAGACGCCTTTCTGAAATAGACAATAATATCAGTAAGCTGGAAGCGGATATCAGATCCCTGTTTTCAAGATTGAACAATATCCTCCAGGCTCTTTCATCTGAGGGAGGAAAAAACACCGAATATTCATCAGCGGGGTCGGAGCTTATCATAATGGAAATCAGCAGGGCAAACATTGCGTTAGCTGACGCGCAGCTTTCTTTCAGTTACGGAATGCTGAGTAGAAACGAGCTTATAAACGCGGAAAATAACATTAAAGCGCTTTTATATAAATATGAATCGGAAATACATGATATTGAACATACAATCGCGTTAAAACAAATTGATTTAGCCAGTCTGAGGCTGACCCGCGAAACAACCGAAGAAACACTGCGCGATTATATAAATAATACGGTTATAAGAGCTCCCTGTGCCGGGGTAATTCTGGATATTTACGTGGAAAGAGGGAAATATTTCAATGAGAACACGCTGCTTGTCAGTATCGGGACAGGAAGCGGATTTATTGTGGAATGTAATATTTCCCTTGATAATAATTTTATCAATCCGGGAGACACATGCCAGCTTGTAAATTCAAACGGCGCGCTTAACGGAATTGTGGGGCGTATAAGGCCTTCAGCTAACGGAAAAACAGTAACCATTTCAATAACTTCCGATGATGTTTCAGACGGTGAAACATTTGATATTACTTTTGAAAAAGGAAGTACAGCATCTTTTACCCTTGTCCCAAACAGAGCAATAAATCAGGATAATGACGGTTATTTTTTGTATCAGATAAAACGCCGCTCCGGCATAATGGGTCAGGAATATTACCTTGAGCGGCTTAATATTTATATCGGAGATTCTGATCATCAAAACACGGCGGTTATTAGGGGAATAACTTTTTTTGAGCCTATTGTTCTTGTAAGCGATAAATCACTTGAAGCGGGAATGACGGTGACGCTTAAAAACGCGGAGGACTTTTTTGAAAATTAGTTTTCTATCCGCGAAATTAAACATATTTTGCGCAGCGGTTTTTCTTCTGACTGTGCTCGCGCTGTTTGCCATTGCTTTTCTCGCGCACAATGGCGGAAAGCGTAATCTTTTGCTCGTAACGTCTTCACAAACAGGTTCACATGGAATTAATGTTAACAGAATCGAAGAGTTTACAGAAAGTGATTTTCTTTTGACTTATGAAATATTGTCAACAGAAAAAGTCTCTCTCTCTTACGCTGATTTTTCCGTTACTCTTGTCAGAACAAACAGCTGTTATCCGCAAATTATAAATTATAGTTTATCCGAAGGAGCTTTTTTTTCAAAACAGGCATGGACAGGCGCTCAAAGACATGCCGTGTTAAATGAAACCGCAGCCAATTCAATATTTGGAAGCGTTAAAATCGCGGGCAGCCAATTTAAAATTCGAGGCGAAACATGGATTGTAACAGGCGTAATAGATGACGGAGATAAAAAGTCAAACCGCGTTTATGTTCCTTCTTCAATGGCCGACGGGTATGCGTATAATTTTCTTGTATTAACCGCGGGTTTCGATGAAACATTAATAAAAAACAGCATGAAAAACTTGGGTATTCATGATACAAATTATGATTTTTTCACTCTTGATACAATTATTAACCTTCTTTTTGAACGGCCTCAGATAATGCTCTACTTTCTTTTTTGTTTTATTTTTATATATATTTTTATTATATTAACAGAAAAGTTAAAAATTGCTGCCGCTGAATTTAAAAGTAAATTAAATAAACATTATTTCAAACAATTATTTCTTGAAAACCAGAAAACAGCGTTTAAACCGGTATGGCTGGCCTCTCTGCTTGTTCTGTGTCCCATTCTAACGCTTTTTTTATTACTTCACTCGGTTTCAATCATTCTGCCCTGGCAGGATATCGCTTCATTAAAAGGCAAGCAGGAACTTTTCTTTCCCCTTGTTGAAAGACTTTATAATTTTAATCAGGCGTCAGGTTTCCTGTTTGTTTTTTCATTGATTTTTTTATGTTTTTCTGTCATAGTATTCATAAGGAGAAAATAATGCAATATTTAAATTTTGATAAAACTTCCATTTATAAAAAATTACCGGAACACGCAAGAAAAACTTTTAGTTTTAAAAATTCCCTTGACGCAAAAAGGGTAGAAAACTGTATTGTTCCGATGGCAGCCGGACTTAAGTATTCATGGGCGGCAAAGGCTGTTGATGATGAATGTGTTAAACTGCTTCAGGAACTCGCGGACGAGACAGAGCTTACCGCGAAATACAAGGCCCTCCTTAACGGGGAAATGATGAACACAGGAGAGAAACGCAAAGTACTTCACCATCTTTTAAGAGGCGAACAGGGACAGCCTGTCATTGAAAACGGTAAAAATATAGGAGATTTCTATCGCAAAGAACTATCCCGCTTCTGTGATTTCGCTAAAGCTGTTCATGACAACAAATACAAGGGAACTACAGGTAAACCGTTTAGCACTGTAATTCAGATTGGAATCGGCGGCTCGGATTTAGGCCCGCGCGCTCTTTATCTCGCTCTTGATAACTGGGCTGAAACTGGAGGCAAAAAGAAACTGAGCGCGAAATTTATTTCCAATGTCGACCCGGATGACGCTTCGCAAATTATTTCATCATCGCCTCTTGATCAGTGTTTATTCATTCTTGTATCAAAAAGCGGCACTACGCAGGAAACGCTCGCCAACGAGCTTTTTGTCAAGGATAAACTGGCAAAGGCAGGACTCGATCCAAGCAAACACATGATCGCTGTAACAAGCGAGACAAGCCCTCTTGCGCGTAACAGCGCCTATCTTGATTCCTTCTACATTGACGATTATATCGGAGGCCGTTATTCCTCCTCTTCCGCTGTCGGTGGTTGTGTTCTCTCTCTTGCTTTCGGTCCTGATGTATTCAGGGAATTTCTTGCCGGAGCCGCCGAAGCGGACAAACTCGCTCTTGAAAAAGATATTAAAAAGAACGCCGCTCTTCTTGACGCGTTAATAGGCGTTTGGGAGCGCAACTTCCTGAAGCTGCCGTATACAGCGGTTCTTCCGTACAGCCAGGCGCTTTCGCGTTTTCCCGCTCATCTTCAGCAGATGGACATGGAATCAAACGGAAAAAGAGTTAGCCGCGACGGAGAACCTATAAATTATGAAACAGGGCCTGTGATTTTTGGGGAGCCGGGAACCAACGGACAGCATTCTTTTTATCAGCTTCTCCATCAGGGAACTTCCGTTATCCCGCTTCAGTTTATCGGTTTTACGGAAAGCCAGAGAGGCGATGATGTAACGGTTGATAATTCAATCAGCCAGAAAAAACTTGCAGCTAACCTTGCCGCGCAAATTGTGGCTTTCGCGAAAGGACAGGAAAGCGGAGATCGTAACAAAGAGTTTCCAGGGGGAAGGCCGTCAAGTTTAATTTACGGAAAGCGCTTAACACCTTCTGTTCTGGGAAACCTTTTGGCTCATTATGAAAACAAAGTAATGTTTCAGGGTTTTGTGTGGAATGTTAACAGTTTTGATCAGGAAGGCGTACAGCTTGGAAAGATTCTTACAAAGAAGGTTTTATCCGGAAATTACGGAGACAGCGCGCTTGAAGCGTACAGTAAACTACTTGGAGTTATTTAATTTAGATGTCATGCTACCTGACTTAATGGGAATATGAATTTAAATGTAAGGCCGTTTTCTGTAGAGTTAACACTGATTGTTCCGCGGTTTTCCTTTATAATATCTTTAATAAAACTTAAGCCAACGCCGCGGCCGGCTGCTGTACTTGTTTCATCAGCTGTTGAGAATTCCGGCAGAAATATAGAGCCAAGAAGAGTTTTCCTGTCTACAGGTTTACCTGGATTTAATTCCATGTATTTAGCCTTAATTTTTTCCCAGTTAAGCCCATTGCCGTCATCGGAAAACATTACTTCAGCTTTACTGTCAACCTTTTTAATACTGAATGTTAATAGCCCTTGAGGATTTTTATTCTTTTTGATTCTTTTATCTGCTGTTTCAATACCGTGAAAAATGGAATTTCTTAGGCATTGGTTTAAAATATCCTTGATTGGCTTGCGTAAATCGGATTCCAGAATACCCAAGTCGATAAAACCAACCTGCACTTTAACTTTTTTACCGAGCTCTCCTGATAATCTCTCTGCCGCCTTGGAAAGGGTGTTTACAAGTATTTTATCCATTTGATTTGTAGTTTTGTAAGCGCTTATTTTCTTTGTTACCGCTATGTATGAGTCCATTTCCTGCATTAATTTTTCAATTTTTACTGCAAGCCCCAGAATATCATTCGTAGAAACCGCGTCTCTTGCGGAGATTAGTTTTACCTCATCTTCAAGTATATGAAGTTTTTTTGCAAGGGTTTCCAGATCCAGAATTAAAGCATTTGATTTTATTGCATGGATATACTGGAATATTTTTGTAGCAACCTGCTTCTCCGTAAGGCTTTTGTCTTTTAAAAGTGAATTGATATTATTAAAATTGGTTTCAGTGTCTTCAATAAAGTTCTGGAAAACATGAGGATCGACCTTGATGACATCGAACAAGTTCTTCATTTCAGTTTCCTGAACATCTTTCTGAGACTGAAGCTCTTTTTCAATTTCTTTTTCTCTTGATATATCATGAACAATTCCGATGACAACAGGTTCTTTATTGGATTGCTCAACTAACTGGAATTTTGTACTTAAATACTTTATATCATCATCTATTTTATACTCGAACTCTGAAATAGGATTTGCTGCTTCAAGTACCTTTGCGCTTTTATCCTTGCCAAAGATCATATTAAAATAACCTTTCATTACCTGAAGCTGTTTTGAATCAAGCGAACTGCGTAATATATCCAGAAAGTTTTTTCCTGCAAGATCTGAATCATAATAAGAAAGAACAGTAATTAACGTACTGGAATACTGAGGAAGGATATTAAGATGCTTATCCATGAGGAAAATACCTTGGTTGATATTATCCTTCATTGTTTGAATCATATCTTTCTCACTAGTAAGTTCCGCCATAAGTTCCATTTCTTTGCGGTCTTTTAAAACGCCAATCCATTCATAAATCACGGATAAACTGAGAATTAATATGTAAACGCCGATAAACCTAATGCTTATTTCGGTATCAGGTGTAATTACAGAAATATTTGTAAAAATAAATATTATTGACGCGGCAAGAACCAGTACTGATTCAATTACGCCTACTGTCATTTGGCAGAGAAAGATTACTATAGGCGGAAACGAAAAAATCCAAACCGCTGCCCATAAATCAAGATCACCTAAATATAAAAGATAACAACAATATGCTCCGAAGACCGTTACAGGAAAAACCGGAACATATTTTAAGGGGATTTTTGAACGTATCATAATAAGAGCGGCTAAACAAAGGAACGCGATGCCGAAGTCAATAATCGCCCTTGATATATCAGCGTTTACTAATGTAATGCCAAGTATTACCAGAGGAAAGATTGCGACCATGAATATCCAGTTCATGGTCATGTATCTCACCTGTTCTTTGACATTAATTAGCTGAAGATAACGTCTTCCAAGAAACACTGAAAGAAGAAAATTCTTCATTTGTTCTTTTTTCACTTTGAATGCTCCATCGCTATTGAAAGGCAAAACTCCTGAGTGTCAAATATTGCAAACGGTATACAGATAATCCGGGCTTTTTCTAACGGCCAGACAATAGAATGTGATTTCCCCTTGATAATGGATGGCATTGATATTTTGATGCGATGTTTTTTCTCAAAAATATTTTTAACATTTCCGACAATAATGTTGACAATTTCTCCCAGCATATCGGTAACTTCGTTGTCAACTGCTGTATACTCTTTGCCTGTCAGGATATTTGTAAGCCTGAAGGCAGTTTCCTCTTTAAGGGAAATCGCAACTGCTCCGTGCGCTTCACCGGAAAGTCCTATAATTCCGGAGATATCCCAAATTGATTCAAATTCATCTTTTGATACGAAGAAAGCTCTTCCAGCTTTTACCTCCGTATTGCATAATTCACGAAAAACATCTTCGCTGCCTTCTATGAAGGGCTGAATAAATTGCTCCATCTTCCTACCTCGCTAAAACCAGGATTTCCTGTACTTTTTCCTTGAAAACTTTCGCATTGACGGGTTTTACGATATAATCTGTTGCTCCACTCTGGAGAGCTTCAATCACGCTGAATTTTCCTCTTTCTGATGTTACCATTATAATCGGCAGGTCTTTATATTGTGGCATAGTTCTTACCATTTTTAAAAATTCTATTCCATCCATACCAGGCATATTCCAGTCCAGAAAAACAATTGTAACGCTATTGTTTTCCAATAACCGGAAAGCCTGTTTCCCGTCTGCCGCTTCCAGGCATTGGAATGAAATTTTCATTTCTGCAAAGGTATTTTTGACGATGTTTCTCATTATTATACTGTCATCGACAACCAGAATTCGTACCATTTCAGATATACCTCACTTAAATAATAAATAATTATGATACTGTCAGCGGTTGTTTGTCAAGATTAACTTTATATTGCGTTTATAGATAAAAAAATTTTAACTTGATTTTCACATGACGGATGCAAAAAAATTAGATTTTTAACCATGGACGTGCAGGAATCTTCTCTTGTTTTATTCTACATGCAAAGTTCAGTAATAAACTGCACAACCTGTTCAAAAGTCTCTGGTGTAAGGCGCGAAGGAGTATCTTTAACATTGTTTATATTGCACCATGTTTCCGGGAGATTGCGTTTCTCATTGGGATTGTTAACCCTTCCCAATATTATTTCATCTGCGAAATCTGATCTGTTTCTTAGTAAGACTTCGTATCTTTCCGCTTCCTGGGCTGGCAGAATTGTAATGGTTTGAGATGCAAGACCTGCTCTCAGGAATCCGATGTCATCTGAAAACGGAGTTGGAGCCAATAGGACTTTATCCAATCTAAGACGATTGACTGTAACAAGAGCATGATCGCGCAGTTGTAAAATAATGCTTCTTAATTGGTTTATGTTGGGACGTTCAATGTCTTTTAACATATGATCTGTTGTAGTTGAAATAATAAAAACATCTCCTGAACCGCATGAATCAAAATTATAAATTCTTGCTTTCCCAAGCCCCCAGCTTTTTATTTTTTTTGCAAGCGTGAATGAGCCTTGGTCTTCAAGTTTTTCACCTAGATAAAGTTCTTCCTTATCAGTAAATACGATTATCCAGTTATTAATATTATTTTGTATAAGTAAAGTTGCGGCTTTTAACAGGTGAAATACGGCGATACTGTTGTCATTTGCGCCCGGGCTTCCAGAAACACGATCGTAATGTGCGCAAAGAAGATACGGACTTTTTCCCTTGAATGAAATAAATCCGTCAGCAGAGCGAAATGAGTTTTGTTCCTGAACACTATGCGAGGTTATCCTAGGCGGAAAAATAAAAATATGCCTGTTTCCTTCTATGTTGATGACTGTAGTTTTTAATTTAAGTCTCTCTGCATGTTCAATAAGTATAGAATAACGATCCGCCTTATCTGCTATAAAATCAAAATAACGGTTGTAAGGGCTAACCTGCGCCCACGGTTCTAATTTATTCGTTTTCATTTAAATAATTTTTTCCGCCTTAAAAAAACGGAGGGGAGTCACAAACTGTTCCTGATTTTTAATAATTTTAAGTTCAATCGGCTTTAAATACTCCTGTGAAGCTGTTTTATAGCTCGCTTCGAGAATGCTGTAGACTGAGGCGGTGCAAAGCTCCAGAGTTTTTATTATATTTTTTGTTTCAAGGTATCTTGATAAAAATACAGCAGTTGTCATATCCCCTGTCCCCGCAATGTCGCCGCCAAGCGGCAGTTCAGGAGTTGTAGTTTTACACATAATAGCGGCAGTGTCTGATACGCTTTTTCGCATGGAAGCAATCATACCAAGCTGCGGAATTTCCCCTTCAATGTCATTTTTCTGTTTCTCCCTGAAACTGGTTACAAGAACAACAGAAGGACCTGTCTCATGCAGCTTGTTTACCGCTTTTAGGGCGTCTTTTATATTTTCAATATTAATGCCTGTAAGAACCTGAAGCTCAAACTGATTCGGGCATACAATATCAGCTAATGGAACAAGCTCATCTTTTATTATTTGTGCAATTTCCGGCTTTACATAGAATCCGCGCCCTGTATCTCCCATGACAGGATCGCAGGCATACAGTGCACTAGGCGAATACTTGCGCACTTTTTTTACTGTGTCAATTATTATCCTGCCTGTTGCTGCGTCTCCGAGATAGCCTGACAGTAATGCATCGCAGTCTCTAAGCGCACCTCTTTCTTCAAGGCCCAAAACAAGCTCTTTTACAAGCTCCGCTTCAAGCACTTTTCCTCTCCAGACACCGTAACCTGTGTGATTTGAAAACTCTACAGTGTTAATTGCCCAGACAGAATGACCGAGACGCTGCATAGGAAAAACAGCCGCCGTATTTCCCGCATATCCGTAAACTACATGCGACTGTATTGATAAAATCGCCATGTCAATTCCTTAATTTAAAAAGCCTACCAGCAAGCATGGTAAGAAAACGCCAGAACTTTCCCTTGTCCTGACCGTATTTTCGCGTAAAATCCCCGGCGGCTTCCGGGAGGGAATAAGTACCGTATTTCTTCTTCAGGAAATCCCAGTGCTTGATAATCCAGACATAAAGATCCGCTTCTGTCCTTCCTGGAAAATTTACCAAAAGCCACTGTTCTTTTATTACAGTAATCACCGGATGAAACACGTTGTTATACCACGAAACAATGGCGTCTTTAAGCGGAATTTCTTCGCTTATATCCTCATTTAAATAATATTTATGAACAAGTATATGATTGTAAATTACATCGTAACGGCCCGGGGAACTGAAGTCCATATCCCAATATTTTGTAAGATCGCCGAAATGTGTTTCTTTATAAAATATTTTTTTTTCGAATCTTATTAATGCATCCTTGAGCTCTTCTGTGGTCATTGATGGTTTTATATTGATCTCTGTTGAAAGGCTGATAACTTCAGCATCAATAAATTCAACATTTTGCATCTTTGCCACGGAGACACGGTGATTTCCGTCACGGACAAAATATACACCGCCTATTTCATAAAGATGGATCGGAGGCAGAATTACATCCCTTATATGCGCCATATCGACACTTTGCCAGCGGTGGCGCAGATGATCTTTTTTGGGAAGGAAATACTTATTAAAATCGCGGTAACGGCCTTCGCTTCCGACAATTAATTTTATCGGAACCGTCTGGTTGCCCCTGTAAATTTCATTCTTTGGTTTTAATATATCCCTGACATCGCTGAAAGAAAGCAGCCTGTCATTGTCGGTATTTAAAATATTTTGAATCTTTGAAAGTACAGCTTTGCCTCTTGCTCGGGAGAAGTCAGCAGACGCCTGTTCTATGGCTGGATCGTAGTCCATTTCAATCTCCGGATGCAGTTTCAAAAACGAAATGATTGTATGCGTTTATAACCATTGTATTCTCCCATTGTGTACAGCGTTCTTCACACATATCATATAGATGAATATGGCCGTGTACTAGATACTTTGGCTTGAATACCTTCATTAACCATAAAAATGCCTTAAATCCGCTGTGACATAAATCACTCTTGTCATGAATACCTTTTGGCGGAGCGTGAGTTAAAAAGGCGTCAATAAACCTTCCGTGTACAATACGGTTCCATAGAAGCCTCGGAACAAGTTTTACTGCTTCCATAAACATTTCAAAATCCGTGTATTGATTATACCCTCTGTTATAACGCTTGCAGCCTCCAAGCCCTGCAACAATGAAATTTTCTTCCTTTTTTACCTTGTTTCCGACATGAATCGCACCGCAGCCCATATAATTTTGTTCATCATGTATTACTGTCAGCGGAGAATTCGCTAAATTTTTGTAATATCTTAAATCGTCTATATGGTGATTCCCAAAAACAAAAAAAAGCGGTTTATTAAGATTTGATATAATAAAGTCAAGATAGTACAGTGGCAGATCTCCCGCGGACAGAACAATATCAACATCGGCAAATCGCTGTTTTATGCCTGGTGAGTATATTAAAGGGTCGATATGATCAGAAATGCACAGTATTTTCAAAACCAAGGCCTTTTTTTACCGATAATTTAATAAACTATATTATTTATTTTAATATATATTGGATGTATAAGGGGGAATAAATAATGAAAAAGATCATATTTATTTGCTTATTAATAATTATAGCAGTTTTTTGTTACGGGCAGTCAAATTTTACCAAAGGCGAAGAACTGATGATGTATAACAAACCTTCAGAAGCTCTGGAATTCCTTATCCGCGCCATGTCGGATGATCCTTCCAGCGTTACTGTTTATCTATACCTCGGTATAGTGTACGAACAGCTTGGCATGATGGATGAAGCTATTGCCATTTACAGGCGCGCTCTTCCGATAGCCGGGAACCTGTCTGCCAATGTGGCAAATAATCTTGGTAATCTTTACTTTCACAGAGGTAATATTGATATGGCAGAACAGTATTATACACAGGCAATTGGTTTTAACGGTGTTTTTTCCGGCGCTTTTCTTGGCAGAGCGAATATCCGGATAAAAGCTGGCAATTTACAGAATGCCGTTGCCGATTATGAACATTACCTTACACTGGAGCCGCGTTCTCCGCAGAGAAACAGTATTGAGCAGCTTATAACATTAATTCGTTCTGAATTCGCAGCTGAAGAAATGAGAAAGCTTATTGCTGAAGAAGAAGAACGCAGGATTGCAGAAGAAAGGCAGAGGCTGCTAGATGCGGTTTCGGCTTCTCTTCAATCTGTGGCTGAATCAAGTCAGGGTATTTCATTCGGCGCCGAAAGCGTTGAACAATATAACGGCGAATTTGAACTGGATTAAACATATAACGGAGAGGAAAGCAAGTGAAGTTATCAAAAAAGCAGTTAATTTTATTAATTTCCATTTGCGCAGTATTAGTTATCGCCGCTGCTGTATTTTTTATATTTTTTTACAGGAGCGATGGAGACATTTCAGTCAGCAGTTCATTGGCTGATGCAAGGAGAGAAAATACATTAAGACTTGCCTCTGTTTATGCGGAAAGCGGGGAATTCGGCAGAGCGCTGGATTTGATTGACAGTCTTTTAATTGACAATCCGGATGATGAAGCCGCACGTGCTCTTCAGCGCGCTATTTTAAACATAGATCGAAACGGTATTGATTCAACAGAAGCTCTTCTTGCTGCGCAGCGCCAGTTCCTTGAAGAACAGATGCGGCAGAATCAGGAACTTGCTTCCAGCCTGAACAGGCCTGTTATTGTTCAGACTCAAGGTTCTTCATCAGCAAACGATGAAGCAGCTGCGCTGCGCAGAGCGGCTGCCGAAGCTGAAGCAGCCGAAATACGCAGGGCTGCAGCTGAAGCTGACGCACAGGCTGCCGCGATACGAAGAGCGACAGCAGAAGCGGAAGAAGCAGCTTCTAGAAGAGCCGCAGAAGCTGAAGCGGAAGCCGCCGCTGCGCGTAGAGCGACCGCTGAAGCGGAAGAAGCGCGTAGAAAAGCGCAGGAAGAAGAACTTGCAAGAGCTTCCGCCGCGTTGCAGGAAGTCATGCGTGCTGTGAATAATCATGTTGCTGACGGAGTAGCAATGCTTAACTCAGGAAACATGGCAGGCGCAAATCAGGCATTTTCCGAAGCAAAAAGAATCATGCCGCCGGGAGAATCAAGATTTGAAGCCCAGACTTTATCCAATATAGCAGATGCATACTACAATTATAGCATTAATAATCCTGCTTCTGGTGGAGCGAGGGAAGCGGTTACAAATGCGGTGCAATACGCCAATGATGCGATATCAAAGGATCCTACCCAGGCCTTGCCGCATTATGTTCTTGGAAAAGTCTCGCGTGATTCAAACCAGAATGATCAGGCAATAAGTTCATTCAGAGAAGCTGCGCGTCTTGATTCCGGTAATTATATATATCAGCATGATTTGGCAAGGGTTCTTTTTATCGGTAGACGTTATGCGGAAGCAAGAGACTATTTTCAAAATGCGACAAGGATAAATCCAAACTCTGAAACTTCATGGTATAACCTCGGCGGAACATACCGCGCGTTAAACCGTCCGGACGACGCTCTTGCGGCATACAGGCAGGCTGTCGCAATAAAAGCGGATTACGCAGTAGCGCACCGCGAAATAGGCAGAATACTTATCACAAAGGGAGATTTAAGGGGAGCTATAACATCGTTAAACACTGCTTTGCAGATAAGTCCGAATGATTTCAGTACTTTATGTGAGCTGGCAGCCGCGTACAGTCAGGCGGGTAATTTTAGCGAAGCGGAGGATTTATTCACAAGAGCTCTGCGCATTAATCCTTCTGACGCGCAGACGAATTATAATATTGCAACAGTTAAACTCGAATTAAAAAAATATAATGAAGCAATTAATCACGCCAACATTGCCGTTAATGCAAATCAGGCAAACTCAGTTTATGTTTATACATTAGCTGTTGCTTTGGAAGCCACAGGCGCAAATGATCTTGCAGTATCAGCGTATAAATCAGCCGCAGCCATTGATACTAGATATCTTCGTCCCAGAATAAATCTTGGAAGCCTTTATCTGACAATGGGCAGGCTTTCTGACGCGATTACATACTTAAACGAAGCCTATGCGATTGAACCGTCAAACTTTGAAGTAAACAACAATCTGGGCGCTGTTTATTCAAGACAGGAGAACTGGACTTACAGTATTGTTCATTATGAACGCGCATTAAGCGTCAGGAATAATGACGCAATGGTGCATTTTAACCTTGCGCGCGCGTATGCCGGAGCAGGCGATCTTCAAAAAGCGCTAACATCATATCAGTCGGTACTGAGGCTTGCGCCGGATAACTGGGATGCAATGTACGAACTGGGAATGACATGTATAACGCTCGGTCATAATACCGATGCAAGGCGCTATTTACAGGATTTAATCAGCCGTAATCCCAATTATTCCGGCAGAATGGAAGCGGAAAGGATTTTAAGAAGTTTATGAACACACTTGACGATGAACATCCAACGAAGTTCTCCGCGGAACAACTGGCAATAATAACAGTTGTCGGAAGTGATAAAGTAGGAATAATCGCGAAGGTTTCCGCTTTTCTTGCGGAGCGCAATATAAATATTGAAGATATATCGCAGACTATTTTAAGCGGAAACTTTGTAATGATGATGATGGTAAACTTAAGTTCCTGTTCCAAAGCTCTTGAAGGAATAAAGAAAGAATTGATGTCCCTCAGCGATAATCTGAATGTCAGTATCAGCCTTATGCATGAGAAAGTATTTTCTGCCATGCATAGAGTATAAATGTATGAGGTGTTTTTATATTCGATGAAGAAAAGCGCCGCTTTTCTTCAGATTTTTATTATTGGAGATATATGTTATTTACTCCTTTTGAGATAAAAGAAACTGTTGACATGTTCATGCGGTACAAGTTGGACATCAGAACTATAACTCTCGGTGTTTCGCTTTTGGACTGCGTTTCTTCTACAGGAGAAGCAACGCGAAGAAAAATTCGCGGGAAACTTCTGCGTCTTGCGGGATCCCTTGTAAAAATCGGCTGCGATATAGAAACAGAGTTCGGTATTCCTATCATCAACAAAAGAATTTCTGTTACTCCGATAGCTATTGTTGCCTCGTCAAGCGAAGAAGATGATTATACGCCGTTCGCGAAAACGCTTGACGAGACAGCGAAGGAACTGGGCGTTGATTTTATAGGCGGTTTTTCCGCTCTTGTCCACAAAGGAATCTCGTCGGGCGATGAAAAACTTATTCGATCTTTACCTGCAGCTCTTTCGCAGACGGAAAGAACCTGCGCTTCAGTAAATGTCGCCTCTACAAGAAGCGGCATAAACATGGACGCTGTTAAATTAATGGGAGAAACAATAAAGATAACAGCCGAAGCTACAGCGAACAGGGACGGAATCGGCTGCGCTAAACTTGTTGTATTCTGCAATGCACCTGAAGATAATCCATTTATGGCCGGAGCTTTTCACGGAGTAGGGGAGGCGGAATGCATTCTTAATGTAGGTGTATCAGGTCCCGGTGTAATAAAAGCTGCGCTCGAAAACTGCCGCGAAATGAATTTTGACCATTTGGCTGAAACAATCAAAAAGACAGCGTTTAAAATTACACGAATGGGACAGCTTGTTGGAATGGAAGCGGCGCATCGTATCGGAGTTCCCTTCGGCATTCTTGATTTGTCTTTAGCTCCGACACCAGCCGTTGGAGATTCTGTGGCGCGCATCCTGGAAGAGATCGGTTTACAGGCTGCTGGGACACACGGAACAACAGCCGCGCTCTCCCTGCTGACCGACATGGTTAAAAAAGGCGGCGTAATGGCGTCGGCTCATGTAGGCGGCTTTTCCGGCGCTTTTATTCCGGTATCCGAAGACGAAGGCATGATTGCCGCCGTGAAGAACGGCTCAATCTCTCTTGATAAACTGGAAGCGATGACATGCGTCTGCTCTGTAGGGCTTGACATGATTCCCCTTCCAGGCGATACACCAGCCTCAACAATTGCCGCCATAATCGCAGATGAAATGGCAATCGGTATGGTGAACAATAAAACTACGGCCGTGCGCGTAATTCCCGTTCCAGGCAAGAAAGCCGGTGATTGGGCACAGTTCGGTGGTCTTCTCGGCGGTTCTCCTGTAATGGCAGTTAACAGCGCATCAAGCGACTCTTTCATTAACAGAGGCGGAAGGATTCCCTCCCCTATACATAGTTTCAGAAATTGAGCAGGGGAATAAACGCAATTCGTTATACCGGAACCTTTTAAGCTGCCGTAAACAGCAGTTTTTCAAACTGATAATTAATATTTATATGCTGCAGCAATACCAATTCTATCGTTATCAATAGGTATTACGCCTACAACATAGCTGTTTTTACCTAAAGTGTTCATGAGAGTATCCTTATTTTCGAGTGTAATAATACCTGCTCCAACCAATTTAGTTTGAACAGCGTCTTCAACCTGATCCCAGCTAATACCAAAGCCATCATCCATTACACTGTAACTATTTTCTAACTTTGCCAATGAAACTTTGCTAAATAAATATCCTTGATCACCTGATAAAATTTTAAACCCAGTTGGTTTATCTACAAAAAGTTTTTCATAGTCAGCAATACTAAGGCTAAAAATAGTTGCATTAAATGTGCCGGTTTTATCAATTAGATTATCATCGCCGCCGCAGCTAATAAAACTAAATATAAATACGATTATCAGCAAGCCGAAAAATACAGTTCCTCTCATAAATTACCTCCTCATTATGCGCCCAAATGTCTTCATAAGCTGTCCAGACAGTTATTCAAACCTTTCGGACATCGTCTGCAGTTGTTTTAATTATATCACAGGTTATTATTTCGCGCTGTTAAATATAAAAATATTAATTTAATCTGTAAACTTACGCTAAAGAAACAGGGCGTAAAGGTAGTATCCGAAAAGCTATAATAACTTCGTAAACAGTAAATTAATGTTTCATACTATGATCAAGGCGAACCTTCTGCCATTATCTTGATCAACAGAGCAAACCCTATCTTGTCGAACAGTGTAATAGAGGTACTGCGCTACATATTGTGTATATGCAGTGAAAATATAGTCTGTAACACTATATATAGCGTTCTGCCTATAAAATTTACCTTTTGGAAATTGCGGATAAAATATACACGGGAAAAGCGGTCTTTTTAATACCAATTGATACAGGATTTGCACAGGGCTTTACACCGTAGGTAAGATACTTTGCAAATCTGCTTTAAAAACAGCTTTTACCGTTTCGGAAAAATCCCTGGGCAGAGACGCTTTTAAAGAGTACTCCAGAAACTCCAGCTTCCATGCGTGTAAATAAAGACTTGCTTTTTGTTCTCTCTTACCATTTCCAATACCTCTTGTGCCTCCGTACTTAACGTCTCCTGCAAGAGGATGCCCGTGAAAAGCAGCTTGAGCCCGTATTTGGTGGGTTCTTCCTGTCTCGATTTCAGCTGTTATTAGGCTATAAACATCTGTTGCCGCCAATGGGGTAATTTTTGTTATAGCGGGTTTATTGACTGTTTCTATATGTTTATCAGTCTCTGTTTTTATATAGGTCTTTTTTTTCTCTTTATCGCGGTATAGTTCATCCTGCCAGATTTCATCTTTATCTATCCTGCCATGTGCAATTGCAAGATATGTTTTTTTTACTCTGCGTTCGCGCAGAAGAGTGCTGAAAAGATGTCCTCCTTCAATGCTTGCAGAAAATACTACAATGCCGCTTGTAGGTTTATCCAGACGGTGCAGGGGGCCTGGTTTAAACGACAATGACGGAGGAAGTTTGTCTTTCAAATAAGATGACACCAATGTATCAAGGCTTTGCGGGCCGTGAACAGATAACCCTGCAGGTTTATTTACAGCCAATAAACCGCATTCTTCCCAGATAATACACAGCATACAATCTATTTTTTTAGTATGCGTATCGGCAGCACCGCTATGGTTTTGAGATTGATTGATTAAGGGAATTAATATACTGTCGCCGCAATCCAGACGATCCTGCGCTTTGCCTGGTTTTCCGTTTACCATGACCCGCTTTTGACGGATGAGTTTATGTATTAAGGGCAGAGGGTAATCAGGAAGGGCTTTGCGCAGAATTCTGTCCAGTCTGCGGTTTTTGTCATTCTCTCCTGTTATCAGTTCCATAAAAACAATCTATAACATTTATTAATAATAATCCTGCGAACCTTCGGTTTGATTTCCGTACTTGACAAAACAATAGCTTTATTGGAACATAATCAAATGACAACGGCACAAGCCATTAAGTCTTTAATTGATAATAAATTATTCTTGTCTACTGTATCCAGTCTGGTTATTGCTCAAATATTGAAAATGGTCTTTTATCTGATAACATCCAAGAACAGAAAAAAGTGGGATGTTATAGAAACAATGATTTGGCGGACCGGAGGAATGCCTTCAAGCCATTCAGCGGTTGTATGTGCTCTTGCTACTTCCGCAGCACTAAGCGAGAATATTGATTCCAACTTTTTTGTTTTATGCCTTGTTTTTGCGATGGTAGTATTACGTGATTCTGTAGGAGTCAGAAGGGCAGCAGGGCTTCAGGCAAAAGCGTTAAATAATCTCGGCAGGCAATCCGCGAAATTAACAGGCCTTGAGTTTCGCTCAGTAAAGGAAATACAGGGGCACACACCTTTGGAGGTATTAGTGGGAGCCTTGCTTGGCATATTGATTGCGGTTTGTTTCAATTTCCTATAGGCATGCGATATGTCGTTGTTCCGCTCTGTTTTGCTTGTTTGCTTGGTTTCACTTGCGGCGACGTTTGGGCTTCTGTTTCTCGGTTCATTGCTGGGTTACGAAGAATTCCGCGGCGGATATGCCGTTTTGGAGACGGACGCTTCTGTTGATGACAGAATGCTCAGGTCTCTTCTGGAAGAAGGTGATATCTTTTACGGCGGAAACCCCGAAAGTGAATCATCGCAGTGGGTGCTTCTGGATGAATTTGATTCAATTAAAACGATACCTCTTGACGAGTTTCACGGGAGAATATTTCCCTTTGACCCGCGCAATGATGGATACGCGGATCTATTAAGAAATGTTTTTATCAATGGCGACAAGCGGTATATATATATTCCGCTTAAAGCAGGCAACTGGAACATTAAGCTGCTGGATAAACATTTTAGCGAACTTCTAAATGGTATTCCTTTTACAGTTGAATATTACGGAGTAGGGCGGCCTCTTTACTTTTTCTTTATTTCATATACAGCAGCTTCTCTGTGTTTATTGGTTATCTGTTTGTTGCTAAGGAAGAAAACCCGGCAGGCTGCAGGTATTGTTGTTCTTGTTCCGGTTTTTTCATCGCTTGCGTTCTTCGGCGCACATGGCATTGCATGTGCAGCTTTATTTATCGCTTTTTTTGTTATGCTGAAAGAGCCGCTTAATGAACTTGTTACGCCGGATAAATCTTTTACTACCAAAACTATCTTTGATAGGGTTTATCCGTACAGGTTTCATTTGATTTGTGTTCCGGTATTTGCGGCAGCTTTATTCATTTTAAATTATTTCTCGCAGCTAAGACTTTTGTTTTTGCTTATTGTATTTGCTGCGGCATTTATGGTATTTATTATTTCAATGAGAATTATGTCTCTTTCTCTTTCATACAGGGAACATAAACGATTTACTCCCGTACTGATACTTAAACACAGTTCTGCAGATTTTATTTTTTCTGTTTATATGATGCCCTTTACTGTTGCCGCTTTTATTATAATACTTTTTGCTCCGTATATGTCAGCTCCATATGATACAAATAAGCAATTTAACTCTTTTATTAACGAGCATGAATATAATGCGCATTTGATTTATCAGACATCCTTTTCAACACGTCAGATGAGTACATCTTTACTGTCATTCCCCGATTTTTTCTTTGATGCCGACGGACTTCCTTCAATGGGAGACATCACAGGTATGGAAGATCCAATAGATTTAAACAAATTCCCTTCTTTTCCACTACAGCATTTAATGGATTTTTTCTATATTGTTAATTCAAGAGAAAGAACCAATACCGGTAGCGGGAGTGGAATCAGAGAGAGCCTGCCACTTTTGGTACTGCTGCTGTTTATTTTTCCTGGTATGTTTACCAGGATCGGTAACTTAAATAATGTAGATCCTAACGGTATTAATCGGAAAAATGAAAGGTATTTCCTTCATGGAAAACTACGGTTAATGGGTATTAACTGGAATAAAAAGTCGGTGTATAATGGCAGAAATCCCCCGTACAGCCATAGTGATGCTGTTTGGAGGTCCCAAAAGGACGCATAATTTATGAAGATATATTCGTTTCCCAGGGGAGGAATTCCCTATTATGATCCGACAGCGCCGGTAAAATCCCCTGTAGTAAACGCATATCTGCCTTCTCTTTCTGTAATACTGCTTGGAAACAAAATAAATAAAGTATATCCGGTTGTATCAGTCGGCGAGCAGGTCAGGGAAGGGATGTTGATAGGCAAGGCATCAGGAAACGGGACTGTAAATGTTCATGCTACGGTTCCAGGCAGGATTATTCGCAAAGCTACGTGGAAAGACGGGGAAGATGCTGAAAACGATGCTTTGGTGATTAAGATGGAAGGCGCCTTTGAGAAATTGGGTAAAAAGAATGAAACAGTAATCTGGACCGGAATGAACGGATATGATATTCAAAGAACGATTTCCGATTACGGAATTACAGAGATGGAGAATACCGAAAGGCCGCTTGCGGAAATGATATCCATAAACAGAAGGGAAAATGAAAAGTTAACGCTGGTTGTGCGCTGTGTTTTTGATGATCCATGGCTTGTTGCGGATTATGCGCTTTGCGTGGACAGAATGAATGCTGTTATTGAGGGTGCTGCGATTGTTTCAAAAGCCTGTTTTAAAGTATCGCAGATTGTCTTTGCTGTATCTCACCGCGAAAAAGAACTGGCCGATAATCTTATATTGGCTGCAGGAAAGCTGCTGTCCGGAGGACACTTTGATATTCCGTACTCCCTTGTAATAACAGGTTCCCGTTATCCTCAGCGTAAAAACAGGGAACTTGAAATGACATTGCGTACCTGTGAAAAAAAAGAAAACACGGACTTTGGAGCTCTGTTAATTTTAGGTCCTGCTGTTCTTGCCGCTGTGTATGACGCGGTTGTTCACAAAAAACCAATTTTGGATCGTTATGTAGCTGTGGGTGGATCAGCTGTAAAAAAGCCGCAAATAATGAAAATCAGAATCGGAACCAGAATCGGAGAAGTTATTGAACAATGCGGCGGGTTTAAATTTCCTCCTGAACGAATAATTACAGGTTCTCCTCTATCTGGAAAACAGATAATTTATCTTGATGAGCCTGTCACAAAGACCTGTTACGCGATTGCAGCGATGTCAAAATCGCATGAAGTTGTTAATTGTCAGCGGAATTGCATTAATTGCGGTGAATGCAGAGCAGTATGCCCTGTAGGTCTTGATCCGCAAAATATCTACAAACAGTTTAAAAAGCATGATAATATCAGCACGCAGACAATGGGATGTCAGGGATGCGGATGCTGCAAGATCGTCTGCCCGTCCGCGCTCCCGTTGTTTGAAGTAATCCTGGGTAAAAACCGTGAAGAGAATCATTACCCGGCGGGTATTCGGGAGGCTCGCGGTGCCTGACAAGATTGCGATGTTCCTGGGTAAACCTCAGATAAATATTTCCTGCCCCAGCTCAAGCAGAATGTGGTTGATTTTCGGCTGCGCTTTTGCCTGCGTGTTACAATCTTCATTCGGTGACGGCGGTAAATCGCTTGTTATCGCTTTTACCGCTTTATTAACTGCTGTTTTAACAGAATTATTATTAACATACCGCAAGAGCAGGATTACAACAATAAAAGACGGCAGCGCTGCTGCAAGCGCAATGATTCTTGTTCTGCTTTTGCCGAACCAGATTCACCCCGTTTATGTTTTTTTCGGAACAGCGTTTTCGGTTGCAGTAATTAAATATAGTTTTGGCGGTCTTGGATCAAACTGGTTTAACCCGGCTATAGGCGGCTGGCTTTTCATTCGTTATTCATGGCCTTCTGCTTTTATTCTGGGAGAAAGACACTCTTCTGTTACAGAAATTACATTTTCCCAGGATATAAGCGCGCTTGATTATTCAATATCAGATTTTCTTAACAATTCGATATTTTCTACTCCCGGGGTGCAGATTCCGCCTGGTTATATCGATCTGTTATTTTTCAATGGTCCTGGAATAATTACAGACAGGGGAATTCTTGCGCTGTTAATAGGCACCATTGTTATTACAGCCATTGGAATTAACCGCGGGTGGATACCGCTTGTTTTTCTTACGGTTTACATCTTGTTGATACGTTTTGCAGGAGATATAAACGGACTGCTCTGGAACGGAGATATGCTTTACGGATTCTTTTCGGGTGGTACAATTACTGCGGCTTTTATTCTTGCGGCAGAGCCTGCAAGCGGCGCAAAATTAAGGGGAGGTGTTTTATTTACGGTTATATTAAGCTCTGTTCTTTCGTGGTTTTTCCGTTATAAATGTATGGAATATACAGGCTGTTTTATTGCGCTTGCCCTTACTAATTGTTTTACGCCTCTTGTGCGGGTTATTGAAGATAAATATTTTCTCTCCCGCAGTAATCGTGATCGGGATGGAAACCGTATGTCAAGTGATCCGGTTAAAGTCAAGGAAGGCCTGTTATGAGTAATGTGCAGAAGCATCAGAAGTACAATAAAAAAAATCGTTTTAAAAACACTAAAATAGCGAGACTGGCAGAAGCTTTGGATTTAAAGGATAAAGCTGTTTTAACTGGTTGGATAACAGGTTTTTTATTATTAATCTCATTACTCTGGACTTTGACCGGAGGGCTTCAAACGCATTATCTGCTGCGAGCTGTAAATAATATATTCATTAATAATAACGATTCAAGAAGAATAACCTCGCATATTCAGTTAAAAAGCGAAAAAGCAGAAATGCTGGGATATTGGTACCAGATGTATAACTCATCTGATAAAATGTTTGTTTTTACAGTTTTTAAGGACGGTATACTTATACCGGTCGGCGCAATAGTTTCGGCTAACGGTAAAGTAGATGAGATTATTCCTTTAAGCGCGCATGCCGTACAGATCCTAGGTAATCTGCCTGACAGTATTATAATGATGTATATAAGCCGGATAGAGGAGATATCGCAGGGAGAAAGAAAATGAGTCTTGGACGACAATATTCTTTTTGGGGTTCTCTTTCTCCTCTTGGCGGATTGACTGGAGCAGGTATTTTAATTATTGCATCTGCACGGCTTTCCTGGTCAGTTACTGTCGTTGGATGTTTATTCTGGGTTTACGGTTTGTCGACTTTTACTTTCGGTTTTTTATTATCAACTCCTGTAAATAAATTTTTCCCCGTATCCGGCAGAATTTCACTGTTTACATATCTTGCCGCATTTTTTGGAAGTGTTTATCTTTTTCTGTTCTGGCTATTATGCCCGTTTGCAGCATTGGAAGTATTTGTGCTTCTTATGCTGGTTCCGCTTTTTTGTGCGGGATCAGAGACAGTTCAGCAGATCTCAGATGCTTTTGATAAATCAAAATGCGAATCTAAACCAGGCTTGAATACATCCCCTGATATCTTTAATTATGTTTCAAATGCTGTTTCTCAGGCATCTTCTTTATCATTGCTGCTTGTTGCTTTTTCAATAATAAGGGAACCATTGTCTTATTGTTCATTGTCTTTCCCAGGAACATTCCAGGGAATGGTAACAATAATGTATTTTAAAGAAAATAATTTCTTCCCAATTGGTATATTCTCCCAATCTACTGGAGCATTAATATTAATGGGATATATTATTTGTCTTTATCAGTACAGCAAATCAAGGCTTTTTCCGGGAGAATATAAATGAACGGTATGCCGCTTGTCTTACTAATATATTCAACTTTTACGATTAATATAGTACTGCAGTGCGCGCTAGGCATAAAGGGAATTGTAGATTCGAAAAATCATTTTAATTTATCAAGCATGATTAAAGTGAGCTTGATTTTCTTGTCTGTTATTATTTCATGGTTTTTCTTTTCAAGAATTATCTTTTCTGTTATATCAGTTTTTTTAATGTATATACTGATGTTTCCTGTCAGTTCCATGATTTACACCGGTTTTGAATATATCGTCTTCGCTTTTTTATTAAAGAAAGGTGCGAAATATGAATCCGTTATTGACTTTCCGGGAGTAATAACGGCTGTTGCTGTATTTGTATGCATTAATATTTCGCATAATATTTTTGAAACCGTCGTGTTATCTTTTGGTTTTGTATTCGGTATTTTTCTTGTAAATATATTAGTTTATGAGATCCGAAAGAGAGCCTCACTTGAAGCAGTTCCGGCTTTTTTGCGCGGAAAACCTCTTGTTCTTGTCACAATGGGGCTCCTTTCGCTGGTTTTTACAACAGCATCAATACTACTTTTCAGGATGATTGGCGAATTGTGAAAAATGAAAAAAAAAATTATTTAATTTTAGGTTCCCATGCTCATGTACCCTATGGTGCTCCTGAAAGCGAGTTTGAATTTGTATATGAAAATAGGATGCGTCCTTTTATTTCAAATCTGTACCGCTATTCGAATATTCAGGCTGTCATTCATTATTCCGGTATTTTGCTTTACTGGGTAGAAAGGAATCATCCTGAGTTCTTTATGCTTATAGAAGATATGGTATCCCGAAAGCAGACAGAAATACTTGGCGGAGGATTTTATGAGCCTTGTTTCCCATTAATTCCTTTGCAGGACAGGATAGGACAAATTGAACTAATGACAACTTATCTAAGGAAACACTTCGGGAAAAGGCCTCTGGGATGCTGGTTGCCAGGTTTTGTTTGGGAACAGCATCTTGTAACCGCTCTATGTTCAAGCGATATAAACTATACTTTTCTATCACAGAAACAATTTTCTCAGGCAGGATTGTCAGGTGCGCATCTTTATTCTCCTTGCATCAGTGAAGATCAGGGTAAACTTATTGTTATCTTCCCTGTTTCTTCATTGATAGAGAGAGAACTGGAAGTTAAAAGTTTTTACCATGTTTTTAATGAATTAAATAAAAAATCTGAAAATAAAATAAATCTTTCTGATCAAGACTTTAAAAAAGGGAATTTACAACGCGGCGAACAAAACGATTATTCATACTATACAGGAAATTTCGGAAAAATTATCTGCATTTTCCCTGATAAAGTATCTACATCTCCCGAAGAAGCTATTGATACCGCGTGGAGCCGTTTTTTTGAAGAGATATCACTTTCAGATGCTATTGTTGAAACAACATTGCCTTCAAAAATATTTAAAAGCCATAAATCATATATAAAGAATAATTTTCCGGACTCCTCAGTCGCGGGAAAAGATTTTTCTCCCCGCCGTTTTCTTATCGATCATGAAGAAGCAAACAGTATTTATTCTAAAATGATTTTTACAAATGTTTTAATTAACCAGCTAAAAGGGGATAAAGCCCGCAAACAAAACGCAAGGGAGGAACTCTGGAAAGCTCAGGATTCATGTTTTTTCTCACCGTGTAACGGGCGGCTTCGTAGCGAACTTCGGAAAGCCGCTTACAGTTCTCTTATTCGTGCGGAGAGGTTATCCAGGGAAAATGTAAAAGTAATTTCTTCTCTTGTACAATATGACTTTGATTTAGACGGTATAAAAGAATATCTATTCCAGAATGAAAAGATAAATTGTTATATACACAAAAAGGGCGCAAGCATTTTTGAACTTGATTATTTTCCCAATGAATGGAATTACCTTGACTGCGGTGCAAATGAATTCGGCAAACGCACTGCTTTTGCGGATATTATAACTTCTGTTGATGAAAGAACTGACGGGAATTTTAATTTTACATCAAGTAATTCCAGGCTTTGTTTTATCTGTCAATATGAGGCACAAGCACAGGACAAAAAAGAGAAATTATGCTTCAGGCTTGTATCTGATGGCAATGAACAGTTTGATTGTATTGAAATTAATAAATGTTATTTATTAAAAAAAGAATCTCTGAATGTTTCATATATATTGAAAAATACAAGTAAAGATAATCAAGTGTTTCAATTTATACCGGAAATTGATTTCTCATTTGCCGGTATTGGTGATGAATATGTTCGTTTTTATACAACTGACAAAAGCGGAAACGATATCCATTTAGACAGTATGTACAAAGCTAATAATTTAAAAATCCACGATATAATAAATGAAGTGCAGATTGTCTTTTTTTCTGAAAAGGAATATTCAGGGAAACTTATCACTGTTTTTAACAGTGATCGTTATCAGGCAACGAGGATAATACCTGTGTTTTCAATTACTCTTAAAAGCGGTGAGGTTTGGTCAAATGATTTTTCATTAAAGTTTTCACATTAAAATATTTTGACATATTGAAAATTGAGCTTCTTTTTTTTATACTGTACTAATTATGAATAGACGATTAATTACTTCGGCATTACCCTACGTTAACAATGTGCCTCATCTTGGAAATCTGATTCAAGTACTTTCAGCAGATGCCTTTGCGCGCTTTTGCAGGCTTTCCGGCTACGAGACTCTTTATATCTGCGGTACGGATGAATACGGAACAGCTACTGAAAATAAAGCCGCTGAGGAAGGAATAAGTCCGAAAGAATTATGCGACCGTTATCATGCAATTCACGCAGATATTTACAGATGGTTTAATATTACTTTTGATAAATTCGGACGAACTTCAACAGCAATTCAAACTGAAGTAACACAGGATATTTTTATAAAGCTTGATAAAGCGGGATTTATTTGTGAAAGAACAAATGAACAATTTTACTGCTCAAGGTGCAAAAAATTTCTTGCTGACAGATTTATCCGCGGTATCTGCCCGAAATGCGAAAGCAGTGAGGCGAGGGGTGATCAATGCGAAACATGTCAAAAATTGCTTGATCCTATTGATTTAAAAGAACCGCAATGTAGCTCCTGCGGCTGTACTCCGTCACTTCAAAAAACAAATCATCTTTATATTGATCTTCCGGGAATCAGGAACAAACTTGAATCATGGATTAAAACCGCGTCAGTTAACGGTTTCTGGGCGCATAATGCTATACAAGTGACTCAAGCATGGATACGTGACGGACTTAAAGAGAGAGCAATAACAAGGGATTTAAAATGGGGAATTCCCGTTCCAAAGAGCGGATATGAGAACAAGGTTTTTTATGTCTGGTTTGACGCGCCAATAGGTTATATATCCATTACAGGAATGTTGGGTGAAGAAATAGCCGCTAAAAACAGCAGTAAATGGAGCAACTGGAGAGAATTTGTAAATTATTGGTGGAAGGCTCCGAAAGAAACAGATTTATTTCAGTTTATTGGAAAGGATAATATTCCGTTTCATACAGTAATTTTTCCGTCAAGCCTTTTAGGCAGCGGAGATAACTGGACAATGCTTCATCATATGTCCAGCACGGAATATCTGAACTATGAAGACGGGAAGTTTTCCAAATCAAGGGGTATCGGGGTATTCGGAACAGATGCGGTTGAAACAGGTATCCCTGCTGATGTATGGCGTTTTTATATTTTTTATAACAGACCGGAAAAATCTGATGCTATGTTTACGTGGAACGATTTTAAGGAAAAAGTAAACGGAGAGCTAATAGGAAATTTCGGAAACCTTGTAAACAGAACACTTTTATTTATTACACGCTATTATGAAGGGAAAATTCCAGAAGGTCCAAATGTAGACGGCAATGCAGCGAGTTATTTTTGGACAAATGTGAAAGAAAAAGAAAAGTCGATTACAGAGAAACTTGATAAAGCCGAATTAAGAGACGCTTTCAGGGAAATATTTGAACTATCTTCTTTTGCTAATAAATATTTTCAAGACAATGAGCCATGGCGGCTGCGAAATGAAAATCCTGGAAAAGCGAAAGAAGTGATATGCGATTTAGCATACATTGTGCGTGATTTGGCAGTTTTAATTGAGCCATATATGCCGGCAACAGCGGAAAGAATTGCGTCATTTTTAAATTTGAAACACAGGGATAACTTAAACTGGAATGATATCGGCAAACCTGAAGGTATTCAGGATGCGCTAATTAAAAGCGAAGTGCTTTTCTCCAAACTTGACGACAACTTAGTTGAAGAATTAAAAGAACGCTACTCAGGGACACAGAAGGAAAGACAGGAATCTGTTTTAAATTTGCAAAAAAGAGATAACCGAAGTACTATTGCTAAAACATTTTCTTGTATATTGGATTTGCGTGTTGCAAAAATTGAAAAAGTTGAACGTCATCCCAAAGCGGATAAACTATATATATTGAATCTGGAAGTAGGGGAGGGCACTACAGGAGTACGTGAGGAAAGGCAGATAGTTTCCGGTCTTGTACAGCACTATAAAGAAGAAGATCTTCTGGAAAAAAAAATCATTGTTGCATATAATTTGAAGCCTGCTAAATTAAGAGGAATCGAATCTAGAGGGATGCTTCTTGCTGCAAGCGACAATAAAGGTATTGATTTAAACGGGCTGGCGGCGGAAAGATGTGAAGTATTGGACGCAGGCGAGTGTCCAACCGGAACAAGATTTCTTCCCGAAAATGAAAAAGAAGATATTGCACCTATTGAAATTGATATTGATACATTTTTCTCCATGCCTGTTATGGTTAAAGACTATGCTGTTTTTTACGGTGAAAAGAAATTATGTCTAAACGGAAATCAGGTGCGCACCTCCATTATTCCGAATGGAGAAGTGCATTAGAAACAACGTTACAGGTACGTTAAAATTTATTAGTAAGGAGTTTTTATGGCTTTTGCATTAAACACATATCCGGTTACATACCGATCGAAGTTTTCCGATGGAAAATGGAGCGGGGAATATCTGGAAAAACCGCACAAGACGCCGGAAGAAGAGGCCGCTATGAACGATAATGAACGTAAAGCGCTGGAAAGTTCGCGCAACTGTTACGATGATATGCCGCTTGTGAATTATACCAGCCAGTACGGTTTGGCATGTTTTGAAGGGCTGAAGGCGTTTCCGCAAAAAAACGACAGCCTTGCAATATTCAGACCGGATCGGAATGCAGTTCGTTTTGCCCGTTCAATGGAAGGATTACAAATGCCTCCATTCCCGCAAGAGTTATTTGTTAACGCGTGTATAGAAACAGTTAAGCGAAATGCTGCTTTAGGCTTTCTGACACGTTATAAAAATGAATGGGAAAAAGATTCATTTATGACGGCAGACTCTATTTATATAAGGCCGTTTACAATTTCAGAAGGCGGTATTGGAGTAAACCTCTCCAGTGAACCTTATGTAATGGTGATAAATACCCCCGTAAGCAGTTATTTTTCGTCATGCTCATCTGATGCTGTTGTTACAGACAGAATTCGCGCAACGCCTAACGGTACAGGTTGGATAAAAGCATGTTCGAACTATGTAATATCAGCTCTCGCAAAGTCAGAAGCATTAAGTGCCGGTTACATGGAATGTGTATTTCTTGACGCAACTCACCGCAGTTACATTGAAGAAGGATCTTCGTGCAACATTTTCTTTTATTTAAAGTCCGGGGAACTGGCAACGCCGGAATTAAGCGATACCATACTTCCAGGAATCACACGGGAAAGTATCATCTGCCTTGCCAGAGATAAAGGCCTGAAAGTATCGGAAAGAAAAATCTCAATTGATGAAGCATTGGAAGAAACAAGAGAATGTTTTGTAAGCGGTACCGCCGCAGGTGCAACTCCAATCTGTTCTCTTACATATCATGGAAAAAAAGCGCAGTTTAACGGCGGTAAAACAGGTGAGCTTACATCCGATATCCGCGATACAATCAAAGGCATTCAATACGGCAAGCTTCCTGATACCAAAGGCTGGATGGTAACTATTGCGTAGGTTTTATGCTTTGTTAGTTTTCAGTACTTCATTTTTCCATGTTGTTTTTATTTTTAAATAGCCCATTATGTTTATCATTGTAAAGTAAACAGGCATAAAAAGAAGGCAAATGAAATATCCCGGTAAGTGATGAGATCCGTTATGAGAGAGGTTTTTCCCGAAAAACCCAAATGCCATTATGGTATTTAATATCATACTGACAAAAACGCCGGCTGATAAAGGCCAAAGGCTTGGAATGAACGGCAGCAGAGGAATTATAAGAATACCAGTACCAATGATTATTGTTAAGATATTAAAATTGAGACGGGTAAGCGCCTCTGGGCTGAAAAGACCGCCATTATTCCAGCGCAATGTTTGATTAATAAATGATTTCCAGGTTTTTTCCGGTTCTGTTTCTACAGCCGCATTGCTTGATGTTATTGCGCGTATATTATATTTACCGGTACTGCGTATTTCCGAAATTAACGCGGCGTCTTCTGTGAGTGAAGAAGGAATTGCTTCATATCCGCCAACAGATTCCAGTGCTTTTCTGCTGATGATTAAATTATTACCAAAGCCGCCTCCTGCAGCTCCAAGTCCTGTCGCACCGGCTAAATAATCATATCGCAATACATGATCATAGCATTGAAAAAGAGAAAGGAATCCTTTATCCCTTTTTTTCTTTAACACAGGGCCGATTACAGCGCCGGTTTTTTCATCCTGTATCCGATTTACCATAACGCGTATCCAATCAGGAGGAACTTCACAGTCGCCGTCAGTAAAGAGAAAATAATCTCCGTTCGCTTCAGCAATTCCTTTGGACAGCGCAAATTGCTTAAAATTAGGCCCTGGATTTTCTGTTAATGTAATAATCCGGCAGTCGATTCCGCGCGCAACAGTGTCTTTTAAAAATTGAGCGAGAATTGAAGGGCTTTCATCGTTTGAGCGATCATCTATAAAAATAATTTGGGCATTATAGGATTGATTTATCAATGTTTTAAGTAATTTTCCTATGCGCGTACTCTCGTTATGGATCGGTATAATTAAAGAAACTTGCGCTTCTTCTGTTTGGTTTTTGTGTTTACCGCGTTTCCATTCAAGAAAAATGCCAAGCATAATCGCAATATGAATAATAATTAGGATAATACCATGTCCATACCTAAAAAAATCGTATAAGTCCACTGAACTCCCCTTATGTTTATTATACACAAAAAACGGATGGGACACCCTCGCCCGAATCGTAAAGGATCATTAGTCTTAAGATGCTTTTCCAGATTCTCGCGTGCATTTATACAGATTATAATACTCTTTTTAATAATCACTGGGAATGGATATAACAAATTAACAACGAAAAGGCGCTTAGTTAGATTAATTATTCATTATTCCAATTGTTTTTGTAATTTTTTTATCAGTTCTATGTTTAATTTCTAAAATCCTATCGACAAAAATTATGGTTTATCCTATAATATTATAGCAAGGAGGACTAATATGGCTGAAGTTTTGTCCATTATATTGGGCGGCGGTAAAGGAACACGTCTTTTCCCTCTGACTCAGTTTCGTTCAAAACCGGCAGTCCCCTTCGGCGGGAAGTATCGTCTTGTTGATATTCCCATTTCCAACTGTATTAATGCGAATTTAAGGCAAATTTATGTTGTTACCCAGTTTAATTCAGCTTCTCTTCATATGCATATAGGCCAGACATATGTTTTCGATTCATTTACCAACGGCTTTGTAGAAATCCTTGCCGCTGAACAAACACTTGAACATTCCGGCTGGTACGAAGGTACTGCGGATGCTGTGCGAAAGAATTTCCTTCATTTCAGGACGCAAAACCCCTCATACTACATGATTCTTGCCGGAGATCAGCTGTACAGAATGGATTTACATGAACTTTTAAAAAAACACGTTGAATCAGGAGCAGCAATTTCAATTGCCTGTACAGGAGTTGGCAGGGAAGCTGCAAGCGGTCTTGGAATTCTTAAAGTTAATAAAAAAAATCAGATTACAGAGTTTCTGGAAAAACCTGGTACTGCAAAGGATATATCGGACTTCAGAGCGCCTTCAGAACTTCTTACGGAAAAAAATAAAGATGACTGCTACCTTGCATCCATGGGTATCTATGTTTTCAATTCAAAGACAATGGATGAATGCCTTGCAAATGAACTAACCGACTTTGGAAAGGAAATAATTCCAGCCGCCATAAGCAAGTTAAAAGTTAACGCGTATTTATTTAACGGATACTGGGAAGATATCGGAACCATTAAAAGTTTTTATGATTCCAATCTTGAATTGACATCGGTGAAACCGCGCTTTGATTTTTATGACGAACACAGACCGATTTATACCCATATGCGCAATCTTCCACCTTCGAAAATGAACTTTTCCAACATGAACCAGTCAATAGCATCAGAAGGCTGTATAATAACAAACGCAAATATTACAAATTCGATTGTCGGTATACGTACAATTATTGAAACAGGCTCAAGTCTTAACGGCGTCGTGTGTATGGGCGCAGACTATTATGAGACCGAAAAACAGAAAATCCAGAATGCAGAAGCAAGGATACCGAATGTCGGTATCGGACGCGGCGCAATTATAAAAGGCGCGATAATTGATAAAAATGTCTGTATAGGTGAAGGGTGCCGAATCGGTGTGGATGATATAAGGCGGGCCGACGGTAATTACGGTCACTACTACATTGTGGACGGTATCATTGTAATACCGAAGAATACGATTCTGTATCCCGGAACAGTGATTTAGCGCAATTTAAATCTTCTTTTTCCTTCGCTTTTAATTTAATCCTGCCGCCTCTGCCTTCCGCTATGATTATTGTTCCTGCCTGCCATGCGCCTTCAAGTATACGTTCCGATAATTGTGATTCAAGTTCCTTTTGGATAGTGCGCCTGAGCGGACGGCCGCCGAATTTGGGATCCCAGCCTTTTTCGATTAGAATATTTTTAGCTGAAGGAGTTATTTTTAAACCAAGGTTCTGTTCGGCAAGGCGGCCTGCAAGCTCGGTTATTTCAATATCAAAAATTGTTTCTATCTGTTTGCGTGTTAGCGGATTAAAAACTGTTATTTCATCAACCCTGTTGATAAACTCAGGATTAAAAATACGCCTAAGCTCGGACATCGCGGCGGACTCAATCTCAGCTGATGTCATAAGCCCTGAGCCTGAAGCAAAGCCAAGACGGGAGTCTTTAGAAATTTCACGTACGCCCGCGTTGCTTGTCATGATTATTACCGTGTTGCGGAAATTGACGGTATGACCGAGTGAGTCCCTTAGCTCGCCTTCTTCCATTACCTGCAGCAGAATGTTAAAAATATCGTTATGCGCTTTTTCAATTTCGTCAAAGAGAATTACCCGGTAAGGGTTTCTCCTTATTTTTTCCGTCAGCATTCCGCCTTCTTCATAACCGACATATCCAGGAGGCGCGCCGACAAGACGCGAAGCGTTATGTTTTTCCATAAAGTCGGACATATCAATGCGGATAAGGGAATCATCGCTGTTAAAAAGAAAATTGGCGAGCTTTCTTGCAAGGAGGGTTTTTCCGACGCCTGTCGGACCTAAAAAGATAAATGACCCCATAGGTCGGCGTACAGAAGAAACACCGGCGCGGGAGCGCCTGATTGCCGATGCGATGCATTTTATAGCGTCATCCTGCCCGATTACCGATTTTTTAAGTTCATCTTCAATGTGAAGCAAACGTTTTGATTCCTGTTCTTCAAGATGCATTACGGGAATTCCGGTCGCTTCCATTACTATACGGCGCACATCATCTTCTGTAACAATGGGTTTCTCGTCCATCGACATGTATTCCCAGGAAATGCGCGCGTCCTGCAGATGTGTTTTTAGCGCTCGCACTTTGTCGCGTACAACAGCCGCTCTTTCATAATTCTGCGCACTTACGCAGGAGTTTTTTTCTTCGCTTAGCTTAATTATTTCTTTTTCAAGTCCCGCGATTTCCGGCGGCTGTTCCCTGTTTTCAAGTTTACGGAAGGCAGCAGCTTCATCAAGGACATCAATTGCTTTGTCCGGCATAAAACGGCCCGTTAAATAACGCTGTGCAAGTTTTGCAGCAAGATGAACGGCACCAGGTGAATATTTAATCTGATGATGATCTTCATACTTTTTCTGAATGCCCTTTAAGATTTCCAGTGTTTCATCAAATGACGGCTCATCGACATTTACCGCCTGAAAACGGCGTTCAAGAGCCGCGTCTTTTTCAAAGTGCTTGCGGTATTCCGCCGATGTTGTAGCTCCGATGCAGCGTATTTCTCCCCGCGAAAGACCGGGTTTCAGCATATTTGAAGCGTCAAGCGTTCCTTCCGCGCCTCCCGCGCCGATAATCGAATGAATCTCATCTATAAACAAAATAACATTTGCGGCCTGACTTACTTCGCGCAGTATTTTTTTTATCCGCTCTTCAAACTCGCCGCGGTATTTTGTTCCCGCTACAACAAGCCCCATATCAAGGCTTAATATCCGCTTGCCTGACAGCGCTTCTGGAACCGCTTCGCTTGCGAGAAGCTGGGCAAGGCCTTCAACAATCGCTGTTTTACCGACCCCTGGTTCTCCAACAAGTATCGGGTTATTTTTTGTGCGCCGCACTAAAATACGGACTGTTCTGCTGATTTCGGATTTTCTGCCGACTACAGGATCAAGCTTTCCCGCTCTTGCCATAACTGTAAGATCGCGCGAAAAGGTATCCAGTGTTGGAGTAAGCACAGGATATGATGCTGGTTTTATCCGGGGATTATCCGCGCCTGCTTTTACCCGTTCCCTGTGAATATAAAAAGGCTGATATCTTTCTGCGGGTATTTCCTGCGGGCTTTTTATGAAGCTTCCGGTAATAAAATCATCGTTTCTTGAGGAAGGCTGGTTAAAGGTAGTTTGAATAATTACTCTCATCATGTCAGTATCTACAGCGCGCTGACTGAGATAAACCTGCACGCTGGAACCTTGTTCGCGCATGGTAGCAAAAAGTATATGCTCTGTCCCAAGAAAAGTGCTGCCCATTGATCTTGCTTCCTCTGTAGCAATATCAAGTATGTTTTTGGTACGTTTTGACGGCGGCACTTCGCCCTTAATAATAGAGCCTGGCATCCGCGGAATGGAGTTTTCAAGGACATTCCTGAACTCACCGATATCTATACGAAGAAATGTCAGTGCTTTACAGGCAATCCCGCCGCCGTCATTCAATATTGCAATAACTATATGTTCAGGCAGAAGCTGATCCGAATTAAAACGACGCGCTTCTTCCTGTGCATCCGTTGAAAGAAGCCGCTGTACCCTGTTTGTAAGACCTTTAAACAATTTCCAACCTCTTGTTTTTGACTATATTTTAATATTAACGCACAAAGACTAGTTATTCCTCACCATTACAGTATCTCCCTCTCTTACACCGGTTCTGGAAAACCATCCTTGCGGCACTTCCAAAGCATAACGAACTGAACGGCTTGAAGTTACTGGTGTTTCATCATGCGGATACATATCTTTAATATTAATAATTCTGCCGTCATATGCGATAAAAGCAATTGAAAGCGGAATGTAGGTATTTTTCATCCAAAAAGACAGGATATCATCCCTTTCATAAACAAAAAGCATTCCATTACCGTCAGCCAGTTCCCTTCTGTGCATTAGTCCTAACGCGCGTTCTTCATCAGTATCAGCTATTTCAACTTTGACCGCGGTAACTATCTGTCCGTCCCTTTGAATTTGAATCTCCTGTAATTTATTCTCCTGAGGCGAACAGGACAGGAAATCTATACAAAGAAAGAAAAGTAATATAATTTGAAAAAATTTCAGCGCTCTCAACCCTATAGACCGCGTTTTTGGAATTGCTTCCTTAGACTCAAAATTACTAGAATTCATCCAGAAATTCCTGACGGAGGTGTACCTGATTTGATTCAATAACCCCGGATTCATTAATAATATCATTAAAAACAATTCTGTCTATATATTTGACTGTTAACGGGCGTTCAATCGCTACTCTTGTTCCTTCAGATTCCCATACCGCAATCTGCGGATCAAGGTAGGAAGGCTGACCGTATTTTTCGGTAAATTGTGTAAATATTGAATAAAAGTCAATAACTTGTGTATTTAGCGTAAATGACATTATAAAAACCAAACCGTCCCTTAACTGAAAAAACGCGCGTCTTATAAAAGACGATCCGGTTGTTTCAACAAGGCTTTGTTCCCTTGAGGGAAGGAACGAAATATCCCTGTCGCCCCTGAAATTAAAATAGGGATCAATCAAAAGGCTCGATTTTAAGTCATCAAGGCTCATACCAAGAGTTATCTCACGAAACTGCCTCGGAAGCCAGTCTTCTTCCATATCCCCGCTTTCATCCTGTCCCCAAACCGGTAACGGCAATAAGAGGACTATTATAAATGCTGTCAGCCATTCTTTGCGCATATTACTTATTTTATCGGATAATTAAAGTTTTTCCAAAACTCCATAGCACAAAAAGCGGTTGTTTCTGCGCGGAAAGGCTTAATAGGACTATTCAAGATGTCTGTTACTTCTACACCGCCGTCGGCTTTATACAACAAGCTGTACCAACCTTGTACAACAAGCTGTACTAGTCTTATACAACAGGCTGTACTAGCCTTGTATAACAAGCTTTACTAGCCTTGTACAACAGGTTGTACTAGCCTTATACAACAGGTTGTACTAGCCTTATACAACAGGTTGTACTAGCCTTATACAACGAGCTGTTCTATGGACATCTCCATGTTAAAAGGAGTATTTTATGAAAAATAAACGTTAATTTAAATTTAGGCAGCCTTCCAAAGAACGTAAACCTTCGGTTTGAATGTTTTGGGAAAACCTCAATTAATTTTAACCTTCTTTAGCCGAAGCGCGTTCAGCAGTACTGATACAGAACTTAAACTCATAGCAGCGGCTGCGAACATTGGATTTAAAAGCGGGCCGCCGAAAAGAAACAATACTCCGGCGGCGATTGGAATGCCAAGCACATTGTATCCGAACGCCCAGAATAAATTCTGCTTGATGATGCTGATTGTCTTCCTGCTTAAATTAATGGCGGTTGTTACATCCATCGGATCATTTCGCATAAGTACTATATCAGCGGCCTCTATCGCTACGTCGGTTCCGCTTCCGATAGCGATACCGATGTCCGCCTGCGCGAGAGAGGGAGCGTCGTTAATGCCGTCTCCGGCCATTGCGACTTTCTTGTTATCTGACTGCAGGGCTTTAATGATGTTCTGTTTTTCATGAGGAAGCACTTCGGAATATACGGTTTTTATTCCTGATTCATTTGCAATAGCGTCTGCGGTTTGTTTATTGTCTCCCGTAATCATAACAACATCAATTCCCATTTTGATTAATTTCTCAACTGCAAGCCTTGAGTTCTTTTTTATTACATCTGCAACGGCGATGATTCCGGCTATTTTTCCGTTAATGGCGGCAAATACAGGAGTTTTTCCTTCCAAAGAAAGTCTTTCTGATTCAATTTCAGCTTTTACGCTTTCTATATTTTTATCATGCATTAATCTGATATTGCCGATTAAAACCAAATAATTCTGATCTGAAACAGATAATGACACTTCTATACCAAGCCCGGGAATCGCCTTAAAGCCTTTTGAATTAGGAATAGATAAACCTCTTTTTTCCGCTTCGCGGACAATCGCCTGTCCTAACGGATGTTCGCTGCTTTTTTCCGCGGCTGCCGCAAGCTGAAGAAGACAGTATTCATCAGGTATCTGTCCTTCATTAATTATTCCTGGTTTCTCATTCCTGATTTCAACTATATCCGTTACTTCAGGTTTGCCTTCGGTAATTGTTCCTGTTTTATCAAACACGACTGTATGTATCTTCCCGGCAATTTCAAGAGCAAGCCCGCTTTTTATTAATATGCCGTTCTGTGCTCCGCGGCCTGTTCCTGTCATAACAGCGACAGGAGTTGCCAGTCCAAGAGCGCAGGGGCAGGCGATAACAAGAACGGATATAAAGATAGTAAGAGAAAACTCCAGTATTGATTTTTGATACTGATGATCCGCAGGATTCAGTATTGAAATTAAACCCGATGATACGGCGGCAAACCATAATAGACCGGCAAGAAGCGCGATAATACAGACAATCGGCACAAAATAACCCGATACGATGTCTGCCATTCGCGCTATCGGCGCTTTGGAACCCTGAGCGTCCTGTACAAGTTTAATAATCTGCGCAAGCGCTGTCTGCGAACCGGTTTTTTCAGCCTTAAAGCGAAAAGAGCCGCTGCAATTAACTGTCCCTCCGAAAACAGAATCACCTGGTTTTTTATCAACGGGTATGCTTTCTCCTGTCAGCATTGATTCGTCAAGAGCGCTGTATCCCTCTGTTATGATCCCATCAGCGGGGATTTTTGAACCTGGTTTTATAATGATAATATCGCCTTGTTTAATCTTATTAACCGGTATTTCCTTTTCCTGACCGTTTTCAATTACAATTGCTGTTTTGGGAGAAAGAGACATTAATTTTTTAATAGCTTCCCCTGTACGGCCTTTTGTTACCGCCTCAAGGGTTTTCCCCAGAAGTATCAGCGTGATGATAGCGGCAGCAGTTTCAAAGTAAAGAGAGTGGACGGCTATTTGGTTTCCCCGCGTTATCTGGAATAAATTAAAAATGCTGTAAATAAAGGCTGCCGCGGTTCCTGCCGCGATTAGGGAGTCCATATTGGGGCTTCGGCGAAGCAGGTTCTTAAAGCCAGATGTGTAAAAACGATTACCCGCGGCAATTACGGGAATAGTCAGCGCAAGCTGTACCAAGGCATAGAGAAGCGGAAACTGCATCGGCTCAAGAAATACAGGGAAAGGCAGAGGCAGCCATGAAATCATCGGAACCATGGCTGCGTACAGTAGCGGAAGAGTGAATGCCGCCGAGATTATCAGTTTGATTTTAAGAGTTTTTATTTCTTTTTCTTTACGCAGTTTATCTTCATCCGCTTCATCCTCGGATTCTTCGATAACTTCATATCCTAACGATGTAATTGTATCTTTAATTGACTGTAACTTTATAATTCGCTGATCAAAAACGATTGCCGCAGTCTCCGAAGTGAGGTTAACGCCTGCGCTTTTGATACCTTTAAGGTTAGACAGCGATTTCTCTATTCTCGCGGAACAGGCAGCGCAGCTCATACCGCCTATTTTTATTATCTTGCTTTCCATAATTATTTGATTCTTTTAATAACATCTTCAAAAGAAAGCTCAATGTTTTTTCTTGCTTTAAGATCGCGCAATGTTATTTTATCATTTTGCAGTTCACCGGATATAATTACATAACGCATGCCTTTTTTTTCCGCTGAAATAAATTGTTTTACCATCTGCTTGTCTTCTTCCAAAAATACTTCGCAGGGAATACCGGAAAGCCTTAATTTCTGCGCAAGAACCTGATAATCTCCTGATTTTTCAACGTCGCAGCAGGCTATCGCGGTAATGCATTTATTCGCCGCAGGAAGCTTATTCAGGTTTTCAAGGGCGGCAAGCAGTCTGTCAAGGCCGACAGAAGAGCCGACTCCGCTGATTGATTCCTTGTCTTTTGAGTACAGACCGGCCAGGTTGTCATATCTTCCGCCTGAGCAGATGGAACCTATATCCGGGAGTTCATTTAAAAAGGTTTCAAAGACTACGCCAGTGTAATAATCAAGTCCGCGGGTGATCGACGGATTAAGGATAAACGGATCAGTATTTTTTCCGTCTTCGCTATCGCATGCTTTGAGCATAAAATCTCTCAGAGATAAAAGCCTTTGCGATTCTGGTGAAGTTCCTCCTGAAAGCTCTATTATACGATTCAGAACTTCTGTAAAACTTCCTTTGGCGTTAATGAAATCAAGTATTTTTTTTGCGTTAGTATCTCCCGCAAGTTCACATAGGTTTTTATACGTTTCCTCTTCGCCTGTTTTGGAAAGTTTATCAACAGCGCGCAGTATATCAGCTGATTTTTCACTAAGGCTGATAGATGCAAGGAAACGGTTAAAAAGACCGCGGTGGTTCACATGGATACTTACGTCCAGTCCAAGATTTAGTAAAACGGTGCGTATTAAAAAAAGGATTTCAAAATCGGCGGCAGCGCTGTCGCTGCCGATTATGTCAAAATCGCATTGGGTAAATTCGCGGTACCGGCCCCGCTGCGCGTTTTCTCCTCTCCAGACTTTACCTATATGATACCGTTTGAACGGGAATGAAAGTTCGTTACGGTGAAGTGCGACATAACGCGCGAACGGGACAGTAAGATCAAAACGCAATGCGACATCTCTGTCTCCGTTATCCTTAAAACGGTATATTTGTTTTTCTGTCTCGCCGCCTCCTTTGCCAAGAAGAATCTCTGCGTATTCAATCGCGGGAGTGTCGATCGGTACAAAGCCAAATGAGCGGAATGTATTTTCAATGTTTTCCGTCAGGTTACGGCGGATTATTTCCGCGTTCGGGAGGAAATCCCTGAAACCTTTAAGGAGTCTGGGTTCGATATATACCGGCATATTTTTACAATATTTTAAAGCGTAATAAATGACAAGTATCCGCAAGAAAACGTATCCGCCGAATAATTCCATGATTTAAAATAAATTGCTATAATTTTTTTATGTCAGTCCCTGTAAACGAAAAAAGCGGTAAATATATAAAGATGACTACCTCCCCTGTAGAAAAGCTTGTGCTTAATCTGGCAGGGCCGAGTATTGTTATTATGCTCACATCGTCCATATACAACATAACCGATACTTTTTTTGTAAGTTCGCTTGGAACAAGCCAGGTTGCGGCGGTAGGTATTGCTTTTCCGCTCATGGCAGTTATACAGGCGATGGGTTTTTTCTTTGGGCAGGGCTCCGGGAATTACATGGCGCGCGCGCTGGGTGCAAAGGATACAGAAGGCGCGTCCCGCATGGCGGCAACAGGATTGATCAGCGGATTTATCATTATGACGGTTATTGCTTCAGCCGGGCTTATTGCGTTGGGCCCGCTGGTAGAAGCGCTTGGCACGACTGAGACAATTAAGCCTTTCGCAATGGATTATATTCTTTTTGTTCTCATTGCCTCTCCGTGGATGGTAGCTGCAACTGTATTGAATCAGCAGCTTCGTTTTCAGGGAAACGCAGCATTCGCGATGGCCGGGATGCTGTCCGGCGCTGTTTTAAACATTTTCCTTGATCCTCTTTTTATTTTTGTTTTTAATCTGGGTGTACAGGGAGCCGCGATTGCTACGCTTATCAGCCAGATGACAAGTTTCTTTATTCTCTTTTTTTACGCCTCTACCAGAAAGGATACAATCCCTGTAAAGTTCAAATATTTTTCACCTTCCGCTGAACGTTTTTCGGAAATGTTTAAGGGAGGAGTTCCCGCTCTTATCCGTCAAAGCCTTATGAGCATCGCCTCGATTATTATTAATCATTTTGCCCGTCCTTACGGTGACGCCGCAATTGCCGCAATTTCAATAGCCAATAGAATTTCAATGTTTTCCCTGTCAATTCTACTTGGTTTCGGACAGGGCTTTCAGCCTGTGTGCGGATTTAATTACGGAGCTAAATTATACAGCCGCGTAAAGAAAGCGTTCTGGTTTTGTGTCCGTTTCTGCTGTATAGGGCTTTTTATTATAGCAATTCTAATGGCGATATTTGCACCTAACATTATCGCGCTGTTCAGAAAAGATGATTTGGAAGTAATCGCCATAGGCGCGCTTGGCTTAAGGCTTCAGTGTATTAGCCTTCCTTTTATAGGAGGAATTATATTGGTCAATATGATGACTCAAACAATGGGTAAAGCGCTTGAAGCAAGTATAATTGCTTTATCCCGGCAGGGGCTTTTCTTGATTCCAAGTCTTTTTATACTTGGACCTATTTTAGGGCTGACAGGGATTCAGCTTGCAAGACCTGTATCTGAACTTGCAAGTCTTGTGATAGTGATTCCTGTATTAATACGGACTTTAAAATTATTATCTGATCCTGAGCCTTTCGTTGATTCAAAATAAATATTCAGAAATCCCACGGATTAAGAAGGTTTATCCCTTCGATATCTTCAAAGTCCTTTGTATTTCTTGTGACCAGAAACATATGGTGTGTAATTGCGCAGGCCGCAATCATTGTATCCAGGGTTGGCAGTGTCCTTTTTGAAACAGCTCTGAGCTTTCCCCATTCCTGTATAACATCAATATCCAGTTTAATAATGCGTCTTTTAAACCAAGCCGGTATTTCTGTGTACAGCCAAATTGATAAATCATGTTTCTTTTTACCAGCAGGCAGTTTTTCAATGCCGTAACAAAGTTCTCCGATAGTTATGACTGACAGATATAAATCTTCCCAATGAACAGTTTCAAGAAAGGATTTTACATTTTGATTATAATCAGGTTTTTGAATCTCGGAAATTACGTTTGTATCCAAAAGGTATTTCATAAATCAAGCTCTCTTGCTTCTTCAGGAATTCTTTGAGGCAGTTCCAGTTTAATGCCATATAACGGTGAGTCCCGGATGAAATTAAAGAGATTTTGTTTTGGTCCTGAAAGCTGCTGATATCCCTCATAAGAAAGGATAACCGCAGTTTTCTTTCCCCGGACTGTGATAATCTGCGGCTTAAATGCGGCAGACTGGATTACTTCGCTGAACATTGCCTTTGCCTCTTGTAATTGCCATTCTGTTTTTCTTTTTTCTTTAATTATAGTTTTCATATTTATCCGCCTTTAATTAATAAAATAGTCAGACTAGTTAGACTATATTGTAAATGTTATCATTTGTCAAGTAATTTCTTCTTTTTTTTTATAAAAAATGATATTCTTTAATCCATGTTTAACAGTATTTCAGGCCTTGTCAGCGCTAAAGGCATTGAATCGGTCTTTATTTTTAACGGCAGTATTGAATGGGAAATTACAATGCCCTCCAATGATATACAGGAACTTAAACTGAACGATGAATGCAGAGTGTTAACTTGGCTTTATCACAGGGAAGACCAAATGAAGCTTTTCGGCTTTTGTGCTGAAAGACGGCGTAATACATTTCTTGAATTATTAAAAGTTGAAGGGATAGGCCCTAAAGGTGCAGTTAAAATAATGAGCGGGATTACTCAGGATGATCTTGAAAAAGCGCTTGAAAACGGAGACTTATCGCGGCTTGAAGCAGTACCGGGCCTGGGTAAGAAAACTGCGCAAAAAATGCTTCTTTCCTTAAAAGGAAAGCTTGTCCAAACCCAATCGGGCAGTACTGTATCCACCGCTTATAATGATTTAATTGAAGCTCTTGTAGGAATGGGGTATGAAAGAAAGACGGCCATGCAGGCACTGGAAAAAGCTGAAGCAGGTATTGATAAAAGTTTACCGGCTGCCGAAAAAGAAAAACTTCTCTTTAAAGAAGCAATCGTCAATTTGAGTAACTCATGAGAAAACTTCATGTCCTGAAATTGCGAATCCCGGTTCGATTATTTAATGTGTGTGAGGATTTTGGGATTATTTATGAGCAGTAAAAAAGAAGTGAGTCCTGTGCGTCCTGAATTAATTAAAGATGATACGCAGGATATGGCCCTGCGTCCCCGTTACCTGAAAGAATTCCTGGGACAGAAAGGGATGAAGGAAAACCTGTCCGTTTTTATATCAGCTGCTAAAGAGCGCGGCGACTCACTTGATCATCTGTTCTTAATCGGGCCTGCAGGGCTCGGTAAAACCACTATGGCGCAGGTTGTCGCGAATGAACTTGAGTCAGGCTTTATACAGACTACCGCTCCCGCTCTTGAAAAACCTAAAGACCTTGTAGGATTTCTGACCAATCTAAAAAAAGGCGATGTGTTTTTTATCGATGAGATTCACAGCCTTAAGCCCGCTATCGAAGAGCTTCTTTATATCGCAATGGAAGACTACGGAATTGACTGGGTCGTAGGGCAGGGGCCGATGGCAAGAACAATCAGAATCGCCATAAAGCCGTTTACTCTTGTAGGAGCGACAACCAAAGCAGGAGTTGTATCCAGTCCGCTTATCAGCCGTTTTGGAATAACATGCCGTTTTTCTTTTTATGAACTCACTGATTTGGAAGCAATCGTTCATCGATCGGCAAAACTCTTGAATGTTAAAATTGAAAAAGACGCCGCTATGCTTTTGGCAAAATCTTCAAGAGGCACTCCCAGAGTTGTAAATCAGCTGTTAAAAAGAATGAGGGATTTCGCTCAGTACGCGGGAGAGGTTTCCATTACATCGCAGGTTGTTAAAACCGGCCTTTCCCGTCTTGAAATAGACGAGCTTGGTCTTGAAAAACAGGACAGGGAAATACTTAAAATTATTATAGAGCGTTATAAAGGCGGCCCTGTAGGAGCGGAGACTCTCGCGATTTCAATCGGCGAATCAATCGAAACTCTTGAAGATTATTATGAGCCGTATTTAATCCAGGCGGGACTTATACAGCGCACTCCCCGCGGAAGGGTTGTTACAAGTTTTGGTTATGGACATCTGGGTTTAAAACCAAATAATAACGAAGGACAGCTTTTCGATGAATGACGCTTAACAAATGACAGGACAATTGTGAAAACAAGTGAGTTTAATTTTTTTCTTCCCGAAAACCTTATTGCACAGGAACCGTCAAAGGAGCGTGGACAGAGCCGGTTAATGCTTTTGGATAAAGTATACGGCAAGAGAACCCATACAACTGTTTTACAGCTTGCGGATATTTTATGCGGGAAGGATTTCCTGGGTCCGTCCGGTGAGAAACCGCTGCTTGTTTTCAATGATACAAAGGTAAGAAAAGCGCGTCTTATAGGTAAATCCTGCGATACCGGCGCAGAGGTAGAGTTTTTACTGCTTGAACCGTTTATAAGCGATGAGCGCGGAATAACAAATTCAAAATGCGATTGGAAAGTTCTGGTAAAGCACGCAAAGCGGCGTAAACCCGGAAGCAGGTATGTTATTTATGACGGCGCAGGAGCACAGATAGCCTGCTGTGAGATAACAGGATCTGAGAACGAGCTAAGATTTTTAAGATTTGATAATCCGATAACTGAAGAGTTCCTTGAAAAATACGGACATGTTCCGCTGCCGCCTTATATAAAAAGAAACGATATTTACGCCGACTCAGAGCGTTATCAGACAATTTACGCAAGACTTGCAGGGTCTGCGGCTGCTCCGACTGCCGGTTTGCATTTTACGTGCGGGTTGTTGGATATGTTTTTGGAAAACGGAATAGATACCGCTTTTATTACTTTGCATGTAGGCTTGGGGACATTTCTGCCGGTTCACAGTGAGAATATCGAAGATCATTTAATGCATGAAGAGCAGTTTATTATTACAGATGAAAACGCTTCCATTATTGAAAACGCAATTGAGAAAAAGAAAAAGATTATCGCAGTAGGGACAACATCTCTTCGCGCTCTTGAAACCTGCGCAGAAATGAGAAAAGAGAATGAAAAAATTAAAGAAGGATTTTTTTTAAAGAGAGGATGGCAGAGCACATCAATTTTTATTTATCCCGGATACAAATTTAAAATTACAGACGCGCTCTTTACAAATTTTCACACGCCTGCCTCAACATTATTAATGCTTGTTTGCGCGTTTGCGGGAAAAGAGCTGATAATGGAAAGTTATGAAGAGGCTGTTCGTGAAGGATATCGTTTTTTCAGCTACGGTGACGCGATGCTTATTTATTAAATACGGTTTTGTTTTTTATCTTGTTATTCTAAAAGTTACAGGGCGCCTTATACGGCAGGAAACAGGTTCTCCGTTCGCATATGCCGGAGTTCCCTTTCTTCCTGTAAATACACTGACAGCCGCTTCACCGAATCCCCTGTTTTGCGGATCTTCGAGTAATATATCCACTCTTAATACTGTACCTGTGCGATCGACAAATAATTCCAGAATAACCCTTCCTTCAATGCCGGAACGCAGCGCGATTGCAGGATATACAAGATCTGCGGCAAGAGCGGCCTCGTCAAACAGGGGGATAGAAGTTACCTGTACTGTACTTAAAAATATATCGTAAGATCCGCTGGTTACATCATGATCAACTGCTTCAATAGCTTCAACAGGTATTATCAATGTTCCTGCCGGAACTATTTCCTGTTCAGGAATAGGATCTGCTTCAATCATTATCTCCGCAATTTCTTCTACCAGCGGTATCTCTGTCTCAAAAAAAATCGGAGACGGAGGAGGCTGCGGAAGCGGCTGAAGCTGCATCTGAGTCTCCGGTTGAGGCTGCGGCTGAGGCGGAAGTACGGACTGAAACTGAGGCAATTCGGGGAAGACTTCATCCAAATCAATCAGTCTTAATATTCTCGGTTCTTCGGGTTTTTCCCGTATTATTATATCTGTTTCAAATACTACAAATATAATAACACCAAGGTGCAACAATATTGTTAAAACAATAGCTGCGAACCGGAGGTTTTTTTCATTCATCATTCTTTACCGCAAAACTTACAAAGCGGTATTGAAGGACTTGAAAGGATTCCAATACGCTGTTTATATTAATATACGGGGTGCCGCGATCGGCTATTATATGCACTCTTGTGTCAGGAGCATTGACGGAAAGATCGGCTATCTTCCATTCGAGCGCGTTTCTGTCTGCCGCATTGCCATCAATATAAATTCTGCCGTTAATATCGATCCATACATCCATGTTTTTTTCCGCGTTTGTCCGCAGTCCTGTCTGGGCGACAGGATATTCAATATTTACTTCCTTTCTGTAATTTATAAGCGAGACTAGCATAATAAAGATCAATAACAGGAATGCTATATCAGACATTGAAAAAAGAGGGATAAAAATCTTTTTTTTCTTCCGTCTTAGTTTCATTCATCCCTCTGCATTGAAAATGAGAATGATTCAATGTGTAAATCCTGAGCAAGTTCGACAAAAGAGACTACATTTTGCCAGCGTGCATGAGTATCAATTGTAAGAAGGACTGCGATCTCAGGGTTATTTTCCTGAGCGTTTATGATTAAATCCCTTGTTGTTACCAGATTTATAATATTGCCTGTGTGAATTATATCCCCGTTCGCGTTCATATCAAAACGCAGAAGATTCTCGCTTAAAATATACCTTGTTGAATCTTTCGCCGGAAGAGTGACTATAAATCCGCTTGTGATATTAAAACCTGCTATAACAAGAAAATAAATTATTAATAAAAAAGCCAAATCACTTGCAGCGCATGTTTCCAGAAATCCCTGCTTTTTTAACCGCTTTATTTTCATGAGCCCTCTGTGTTCTTTTGCGTTGTATTTCTCTGTGTTATATTCTCCCAGAAGACTTCAGGATCTGTTGCCACTGTTGTTTTCTGTATTGTGATTTCCTGAGATTTAATTTCCTGCGGAACTTCTGCATCAGGTATTGTTGTATTTTGTATTATGTTTTCCCGCGAATTATCAGAAACTGCCTGCGTAACCTGTAGTTCGTTAACCTGTATGCCGGAATTGATTTCTACTGTATCGGCGTTGTTTTGGATTACTTTGGAATTAATATTTACGTCCTCTTGCGGATTTTCATCCATCTGCGCTATCAAAGATGAACATGCGTTTTCGACTCTGGAAGCAAATCTGTCTACAATATGGCTGAGAATTGAATGTGAAACCATCGCGATAATAGCTATAACTAACCCGAACACTGTTGTAATAAGCGCTTCATATATACCATTGGCTACTATCTGCGCATTAACTTCCGTCGCCTCCGCGATTGATCTGAATGCTCCGATCATTCCGGTTACTGTTCCCAGAAAGCCTGTCAGCGGTGAAAGGGAGCCAAGCGCGACAAGGAAATTAAATCCGTTTTCAAGAGAACCGATGCAGTTTATCGCTTCCAGTTCGGCTGCGCGCTCTGCGCGGTGTATCAAAAAAGCCTGTCCCTGTTTTTTTTCTCCGATCAGTTTCAGAAGTATTCTGGCTCCCATATGCCTTTCTGTAAGGCCGCTTAAGTATTCCGCCGCTCCTGAGTAATCGTTATTGCCGATGTATTCGCTTGTTTTAGCTGTCATTTCGTCCATATTAAGCTTGTGATAAATGAGATAGAAAGTCCGTTCAATTGCGATAGCAATTGCCGCTATGGAAAATAAAAGCAGGGGCCACATAATAGGACCACCGAGCTGGAATAATTCCAAAATTGAAAAAGAAGCATTTTCCATTTATTACCTCACTTTACTTTATATATATTTAATTTTTTAGAAAAAAGATTTAAAAAACTCTCCCATTCATATTCCAGATAAACCAAGGAGAGAGCTTCTTCCCAATCCCTGAGCATTGTGCCCGAATTCCGTACTGTTATAAGTTCCTGCGGGAATGTGCGCTCTGTATAACTGATGTTCCAGTTAATATCCTCCGCTTTGCGGAAAATGTCTCCTGCACGCTGCCATGCGTCAGGTCTTTTATTATTTGAAACCGCTTCAGGAAAGAGAACAGGCTCCCAGTATTTCTCAAAATTCTTTATTGTTTGTCCTTTAATTCCTTTGGCGGTCAGCATCCAATCCGTAAGAGCTGCAATTCGATCATATCTGTTGCGTAACGAAGTCAACGCTTCATTTCCTGTTATGCGTGTATCGTAGCTGTGAATGCGCCCTCTTGTAATATTAAATTTTTCCATTGTTTCGATGATTTCAAGAGTGCCTGACTCCCTTAGTATAATTTTGCCTGTTCCGTAAAGCTCTTGTGAGAACTCATTCCAGCCGTGTGTGTTGCCTGCTATATATTCAAGCGAAGTAAAGTAGAAGATACCGTCATCATGCGGAAAAGTGCCTCTTAATTTAATCATTGGAAATTCTTTTGCGGTTATAATGATTGACTTTTCCTTTTTCTTGTTTTCAACAACTTCAATATCAATATCGGACGGAGAGTTGTAACTTGAATATGCCCTGTAAATATTAACAGTTTTATCTGCGGAAGCAGATCCGTCAAGAATTTGCCCTGTTTTATCGACAATTCCAACACAACGGCATAAAAAAAACGGTATGGTAATTAGAAATGATATATACAGGCAAATTAGTCTGATATTATTTCTCTCTCTCATTCTTGATTTCTCACTCCTCATTCCCGATTAATAGCTAAGCCTGAAACCAAAAGAAGGTATTGGTATGGGTATTTCAAAATTTGCCGAATCATTGCCTGTTTCAACTTGTCCCGTATATTGATTATATCTTGTGTTTCCCTGAGCAGTATATACAAACGCCAGAAGGTTTTCTACAGCCAGGTATACTTCCCATCTTGTTTTCCCGCTTGGATTACTTCCAAAGTACGAGAATTTTATATCCATCGGCAGCGACAGGGTAGTGCGGTTTGATTCATCGTAAACAGAAAGCCAGCTATATTGCCCGATAAGATAACTATTATCTGGATTATCTCTGTCATAAACCAATACAGGATAGATTTGCGGTCCTGATTCACTCCTCCGCGCCAATGGTACACCGGAAGCAATACCGAAACGCATATAAATATTTATGTTTTGAACAGGCCTGTAATTTGCCACAAGATTCAGATTATGAAACCGGTGGAATGACGGATAATACCATAAATCTCCGTATCTTCCGTTCGGATCCTGATATTGCGCCCAGTTAAATGAATAGGAAAGCCACCCGTCCCAGTAACGTGATTGTGTCTTGTGAAGCATAACATCAATACCCCATATTTTTCCTATGCCGTCAAAATACGGATTAACATCAAGGCCAACATCATTAGCGCTTGTTGGTGTTGTAATATACATTCGATCATAGACATATTTATAATAGCCTTCGATACTGAGACTCAAATCATCCGGAAATTCAAAACTGGCTCCTATAACTGATGTCCATGAGCGGTTAGGTTTTAACTTGGTGATTCCGTATTGTTCTTCAGCGAGAAATACATTGTCATTAACGGACGAAAAAAGACCGGTACCTAAAGACAGATCCAGTGATTGAATAATTCCCTGGTTCATTAAAAGGTTATATTCAAGATTAAGTCTTGGATTCAACACTGGATTACTGCTTATTGAAAAATCCCTGCCGGTAAGATGGAAATGATCAACGCGAAGGCCGAGTTCGCCTGTTAATCTGTTTCCGGCATTATATTCAGCAAGAGCATACGCTGATGTATTAAATAAATAGTTGCTCGTATCAGGCGGATAGTTAATTGGCGTGTTGATAATCAGATAATCCCTATTAGCCATTAATAAAATTGCAGGAAAATTTGATATAATCTCATTCCTCACTTCAGGGCTGAGATTGTAAAAGAAATCACTTTGCCTTACCATCTGATTACCTGATGATTTTTTCCAGTTGAATAACTCCTGTATTCCGGCAGAAAACAAGATGCGCTGTGATAGTTCCCAGTCAAAATCAATACGCGCCTGAGCGTTAAATGACAATTCAGATTGATCAATCAGAGAGTAATTATTATATGAGTACGAGCCTGATGTAAAAAAGGCAGGATTATTCAGAACAGGATATTTATCAAACAAATCTGCTGCTGATTTTTCAAGAATATTGGTTTTTATTCCGCCGTTAATAACGGTTTTTTCATATCCCATTCCAACCAAAAATTTATACAGCATATCAGCACGCGGATTCCATGAAAGGGAAGAAGTAAGAAATCCCTGATAATTCGTATAATCCATGGCAAGTGATGTATCGCTGTTTAGTTCGGCTGTTCTGCTTGAATTTTCATAATTTGCGCCGACACCGTCCATTCCCCAGAACATAGTCGTCGCAAATTCCAGATCGTCTGTGAATCTGTAATTACCGGTAACAGAAGCTGTCCTGATATACGGCGCCTGGTTTATATAATTGACTACTGATAAATCCGGAAAAGCACCGGAAAGAGCTTTCGCCAATGCAATTACAGGATCATAATAAGTTATACGCCCCATAAACAGAATGCCTCCCTTCTGAAAAGGGAGTGAAATATTAAAGCCAGCCGCGCTTGTATTAATACCCAGTTCAAAAAGAGTTTCTGTAGGCGATGGTTTTCTTGAATACACCTCCAAAAGCCCGGAAATTGTATGCCCGAAACGAGATGAAAATACACCGTGTGATAACTGAGCGCTTTGAACCATATGAGGATCAAATATTGAAAAAACTCCGTTCCAAAAATAAGGATTGTTTATTGTATAGCCGTCTAAAGAAGCGACCATATCGCCGGGATGACCGCCTCTGATACTCGGCTGAGCGTTAAAGACTCCTGAATAGTTAACGCCTGGAAGAAGTTTAATGGTACTCATAACGTCTTCAACTATACCAATTTCACCTGTCTGAGCGATATCCCTTGAGGTTACCGCTATGCTGCGTCCGGGTCTTGTATCGCTTGTACCAGGTATTGTCGCTTCTATTACAAGTTCGCTTCCGTGCAATATGCCCAAAAGGTGTAAGTCTACAGTAAATAAAGTACCTGCGATTGGAATGGTTAATGAGCCTGTTTCATAACCTGGATAAGACGCGTTAATAATAGTCTGTCTGCCGTCGGCTGCCTGTATTATGGCGCTTCCGTCTACATCGCAAATATATTCAATTCCTTCTCTTGTGCGGATAATTGCACCTTCCAGAGGAAGAGAAAGGTCTGCATCTCTTACGATTATTATAACATCACGTCCAAAAAGCGGAATTGCAATTAAAAATAATAACATTACTGTTAATATAATTTTATATTTTTTATTCATTTGTTATTCCTATACTATTAATGTATTCTTTTTATTTGCATAGTCAATACCTGAGAGTTAAATTCTATATCATGTAAAAATAATTGTTTCATCAGTAAAGAAAATTTTCCATGTCTGTCAGAATATTATCCAAAGATGTAAAGCTTTTCTTGGTTTCAGGAAGTGAATTTAAAAAGAGCGGACCATAATTTTTTTTTAATAACCTGTTGTCAAGAACCGCGACAACTCCCCTGTCGGCGCTTCTTCGCATAAGCCTTCCGAACCCCTGCTTGAACTTCATAACAGCCTGCGGAAGTGAAAGCTCGAGAAAGGGATTTCCGCCTCTTTTTTCCACAGATTCACGGCGCGCTTCAAGTATCGGGTCTCCCGGAGTGCGGAAAGGCAGGCGGCATATAATGACAAGACGCAGTGTGTCACCAGGAGCGTCAACTCCTTCCCAGAACGAGTCTGTCGCGAAAAGGCATGAACTTTCATCCGATAAAAAACTTTGTAAAAGGCGGGTACGGTCATCGTCTCCCTGTTTAAGGCAGCGGATACCAAGCGGTTCCAGTTCCATTTTTGCTGCGCGGTGCGCGCTTGTTAATGACTGGTACGATGTAAATAATACAAGCGCCGATCCTCCTGAGATCGCGGCAAGTCGGCTTACGGCTGTATCAACAAACACTTGATAACTTTCAGCATCAGGCGGCGGCGCGTCGGAAGGAGAAGCAAGCAAAACCGCGTTAGAGTACGGGAAGGGAGAAGGAAAGCAGCCGGAAAGAGGCGGCCTATTGTTAATAGCGTTAATGCCGCAGCGGCCTGCCCAGTAAGAAAAATCATCATTGACTGCGAGGGTCGCCGATACGCAGACAACGGTCTTGTTAGGTGAAAAGACACTGTCTTTCAGTACAGACGCTAAATCAAGAGGCGTTCTTGTAAAAACGGAAAAGCTTCGATTCTGATCGGCGCTCTTTGTCGGCTGTATCTTCTCGATCCAAAGAACATCATTTTCATGTTTTTTATATTTACAAAACACTTCGCAGGTTTCGGCCGCATTTTCCAGTCTTCTGGTTACCGCCTTTATTTCCCAGACAATTGGATCGGCCGCTTTCTCTTCGTTTAAACTTTCAATTAAACCGCGGATCATACCCGTCAGATTAAGAATATCGCGGCGAAGATCCTTTAGGTACGGAAACAGCGACTTATTTAAAAATGATTCATCAACTGAAGGAGAGAGCCTGTAAATATTTTCATGACCGCACATTTGAACGGCCATACCGTCAAGTTCCTCCAATGATGAGCGGATTTTCTGCACCGCGTCCGCAAGATTATCAAGCGGATCATCGTTAATGGCGAGCATTGCGCATAACTTGACAAGCAGACCCTGCCGGTTTGCCCTTCGTTTATTGTAAAGCCTTCCGAGCTGGCGGAATAATCCCGTGCGGCTGAATTCGGATGAAAAAAAAGAAGTAGCGGCGTTTTCTATAGTGTGCGCTTCGTCTATGATTAACCTTGAAAAAGGAGGAAGAATAACCGCGTTTTCATAACCTGCGCCGTTATAGCGCGCGGCTAAATCGGCGAACAGCAGGTGGTGATTTACAACGATGATATGAGCACTGTTCGCTTCTTTGCGCAGAGCGAGAATAAAACATTGTTCTCTCCACTGACAGTGATTCCCAAGACAAAGATCAGATTCAGAGCAGACGCTCCCCCACACTGAATCCGAAGGTATAAAATCCAGTTCTGATTTACTGCCTGTTTTGGCTGAACGCGACCAAACGGTAATTTTCTTTAATTCTTCGTAATCAAAATCAAAGATCGGCGGTTCCTGTAATGTGTCATTAAGACGGCGCAGGCATAGATAATTCCCTCTGCCCTTCATTAATACCGATTTTATTTTTACGTCTCCCATGGCACAAGCGACAAGGGGAATATCTTTTTCATAAAGCTGCTGCTGTAATGTGATTGTAGCGGTTGATATAACTACTGGTCTGCCGGATGATTTTTTATCGCAGGAAAGGGCAAAGTGCATGGCCGGAAGAAGGTATGCGAAAGATTTACCGACACCTGTTCCTGCTTCAGCCATGATAAAGGCATCCTCGTTAAAACCGCGGATTATCAGGCCAAGAAGATCAAGCTGTGCCTGTCTCGGTTCATAAGAGGGAAGCTTTTGGGCAACAGCGCCGCCTTCGCAAAGAGCGCAAATTATTCTATCACAGTCAAGTTTACTCACTGTTCATTGCAGGCAGTGCTCATTGCGAGTAACGCTATTACCTTTGCGTCTCCGATAATATTGTTTAAAAGCGCGTATTCATTCGGCTGATGCAAAGTTTCGTCTGTCTTGGTCCAGACAGCGCAGTCAATTCCCATATTGCGAAGGCTGGCTGCCATTGTTCCGCCGCCGATTCCCACGGGGCGTGCTTTTACATTGTATACTTCGGCTGCAGCCATGGTCAGTAATTTAACAATAGACGCGCCTTCGTCTGTCGGCTTTGATACCATATTCTGAGGCAAGGTATGTGTGACTGTTACATGGTATTTTTTCTCTATTTCCGATTTTATTCTGTCAACTTCAGCCAGAATAACATCCGGTGAATAGCAGGGAAGGACTCTCATGTCCATATAAAAAACATCTTCGCCAGGGATAGTATTGATATTGGGAACATTGGCTTCTTTTTTTGTAGGCTGAAAAGTAGAGTAGTCCGGATCATAAAGAGGATCGCGTTTATTGAATTTGGACGAAAGCTCATTGTGGAGACACAGCGCGAGATCTGATCCTGCCAGAAATGCGTTTGCGCCCAGATCCGGCATTGAAGCGTGAGTCTGTTTCCCGCTTGTAGCGAACCGCATCCACATGATGTTTTTCTCGGCTATTTCAATATACTCTCCTTTTGTATCGCCGCCGTCAGGAACGAGAACCATATCGTTTTTATTGAATAAATCACTGTGATTCTTTACAAGCCATTCAATGCCGTAAACAGATCCAACCTCTTCATCTGAGGCAAATAATAACTTTACGGTATGTTCCGGTTTTATTCCCAGTTCATTAAATGCCAATGACGCCAGAATAGAAGATACTATCCCCTGCTGATTGTCCTCGGTTCCGCGCCCTGTTAATTTTATTCCATCTGGAGTATCGGTTTTTACGCAAGTCCATGGATTGCTCTGCCATAGCTTTTCTTCTCCTGGAGGAACAACATCCATGTGGCTCAGTACCCAAAGACAGCTGTCTTTATTCATGCCTTCAATGATTGCGACCAAATTGGGACGAATGCCGCCTTTTGCTCTTTTATCAGGCGCGTCATATCTTTTAACCTGTGTAATACCATGGGAACGCAGCCAGTTTTGAAGGAATAGGCATTTGTCCAGTTCCCCTTCTCCGCCGGATTCAGGAGAGACGGCAGGGTGCTTTGTAAGCCCTGTCTCCAGCTCGGCAGCCAGTTCCGCCGCATTATCAAGCCAGGTAAAAATCTTCTCTTTCATGTTACCTCCAAATTCCTTAAATACACATTCCAGCAGGTTTTAACCAATGTTTCCAAATCTGAATGTTTCGCTTTCCATCCAAGCAGTTCACGGGCAAGAGCGCTTGACGCTGTAAGCTTTGCGGGGTCTCCGTTCCGCCTCCCTGTTACTTTTGCCGGTATGGCTTTGCCTGTAATTTTACGCGCTTCTTCAAGCACCTGTGTTACAGAAAAACCGTTTTCACTGCCAAGATTCACAGTAATGCTTTTATCGTATTTAATTATATAATCAAGAGCCATGGAATGTCCAACAGCAAGGTCGTTTACATGGATATAATCGCGGATGCAGGTGCCGTCGGGAGTATCGTAATCATTTCCGAACACGGACATTTCCGCTCTGTATCCGCAGGCAGTTTCCATTATTATAGGCAATAGATTCGCAGGGTTTTGTTCCAATCCCCTGATACGCCCCTTTACATCGTAACCTGCCGCGTTAAAGTAGCGAAGACTTGCATAGCGGATATTCTTTAGTCTGCCGTACCAGCCTAAAATGCGTTCTATTTCCAGCTTTGTAAAGCCGTAGAAGTTCTCCGGTATAACAGGATGATTCTCATCAATGGGAGTATATTGGGGCTCCCCGTAAACAGCGGCGCTTGACGAAAAGATGACATTTCTGATACCTGCTGTGCACGCGGCGTTTAATATATTAATAGTTCCCGCGATATTATTGCTCGAATATTTCTCCGGGTATATCATTGATTCGCCTGCGGCTTTGGACGCCGCAAGGTGAACAAGAGCGCCGAACTTTTCGCTTTTCATCGCATTTAAAAGAGCCTCGCGGTCGTGAATATCGCCGTGTATAAAAACAGACTCTTTAAAGAGATTCCCGCGAAGCCCGGAGGAAAGATTGTCATAAACAACGCAATTATGCCCGTTATCCAGCAATTCTCTTGTTACATGGCTGCCGATATATCCGGCTCCGCCGATGATTAATATATTCATGGGGGCATTATAACAGGGCAGGGGGAGCAAGAGCAATGCGGAAATACCAATAAGGGCATTAATTAGTAATGAAGGGTATCATACCGCAGGGCAAGCCCTGCACCCGCCTAACCACTTACAAGTGGTTAGGCTTTCCGCGGCAAGCCGCGGGGTATGAACCCCTTCGGTGACTGCGCTCGTTCGGTCATGCCCGAGTAAACTCGGTCACGACCCTCACTTCGCTTGTCAATCAAAAATACCTCCTGCTGAGACGCAGAAACGCGGAGTTGTAATCAGAAATCTTAAAATTCAGAATTACTGTAAGATCGCGTCAAGGCCTGGTGGACGATCGCGTCAAGCATTGGTGTGAGGTCGCGTCAAGGCTTGGTGTGAAGTCGCGTCAAGCATTGGTGTGAGGTCGCGTCAAGGCTTGGTGTGAAGTCGCGTCAAGCATTGGTGTGAGGTTGCGTCAAGCATTGGTGTGAGATCGCGTCAAGGCTTGACGGGAGATAACGTCAAGGGTTAGATTTTATTTTTATTTTATCTTGCTTTTATTCATAAACTATGCTAGATTAAGAACATGCAGGTAGAGTCAACCAATATTTCTGAGTGCGTTAATCCGGTGTGTAATGTTCAGGATTTGTTGACCCCCC
>Ga0209755_10000591_pt1 | contig 64962 bp, 51 predicted proteins | sample TergutCo191P1_FD_187301 | JGI IMG/M metagenome (GOLD analysis project Ga0209755, IMG submission 187301) | Cornitermes sp. P1 segment gut microbial communities from Petit-Saut dam, French Guiana - Co191P1 (SPAdes) (version 2) | ecosystem: Host-associated > Arthropoda: Insects > Digestive system...
TTGACGAACAGCAGCTTGAACAGCGTATCGTTCGTGAGTTTGTATTTAAGTTCGGCCATTCGCCATTTTCTCCATGCTATAATATACTACATTCCCACCCCAAAAGCAAAAAAACGGCAAAAATGGCGTTTTGGGGCATACGGGGCGGTCCGGGAAGCCGCAACGGAATAAGCGGGTGCCGGAGCGGCATTGATTTTTGAATTTGGGCGCACAGGGGGCTTTAGAGCAAAAACCAACGCAACTCATTGATTTTACTTAGTAAACAGGCCATAAGGCAGGTGTTGCCTGCGGAATTTTAGATTGAAGAAAGAAAAAAATACATTTAGGTCTTGACACACCCAAAAAGATATATTATCTTTAATTGCAAGTAAATAGGTATGTATAATAGTATTTATGCTAAAATACTTAAAATATGGCGATTTTTGGTCATTATTAACCTTTACGGCAAAGAGTTTTTATATGCCGGTGAACAGTTATAGCTTTGAAAAGGCAATTTATGTCGAGTAACCACAGCCATAACCATGATCACAGCCACAGTCACGGCCATAGCCATGACCATGCCCACGGAGATATAAGCGATTATCTCAGCGCCGTGGCGGAGTACCGCAAGACGTTTCCGTCTAAAAACGACGTTATTGAGCAGACCCCCGACCCGGCGACCCGGGAGATGTTGCTGCACATGCAGGAAACCGGGCATGAAACCGCGTTTGACCATTTTGACAAGCAAAAACCTCACTGTTCATTCGGGATAGCGGGCGTTTGCTGCAAAAATTGCATGATGGGCCCCTGCAAGATTACCGCGAAGTCGCCAAAAGGCGCTTGCGGGGCCGATGAGGATTTAATTTCCGCGCGTAATTTGCTGCGTCATATCGGTGCCGCGGTTGCGGGGCACGGCGGGCGCGGCAGAGAAAGCATGCTCGCGTTAAAATACGCCGCCGAAGGTAAAATCAATACTCCCATAGCCGGGGAGGCTAAGCTCAAATCGACGGCGCAGGCGCTTGGGATAAAAACCGACGGGAAAAGCGTTAATGAGCTTGCCGGCGAAGTCGCCGATATCTTGTTGGACGATTTATCGCGAACCGTTCCGGCGGAACATAAAACCTTAAACGCGTTCGCGCCGCCCGAGAGATTGAAAACCTGGGCGGGTTTGGACATTTTGCCCATAAGCGCATATCACGAACTGTTTGAGGCGATGCACCGAACCGGAACCGGGACAGACGGCGACTGGCGGAATATAATGCGGCAGTTTGAGCGCTGCGGGCTGGCGTTTTCGTGGTCAAGCGTACTCGGCACGTCAATTGCTCAGGACTGTTTGTTTGGCCTGCCTGTCCGAAACAGGTTGAAGATGAATCTGGGCGCGCTGAAAAAGGGGTATGTAAACATAGCTGTGCACGGGCATTCGCCTGTTTTGGTAAGCGAGATTGTAAAGAAAGGGAGAGAGGAGAAGTTTGTCGCTTCGGCAAAAGAGAGAGGTGCGCTGGGCATTCGTTTTTACGGTATTTGCTGCAGCGGGCTTTCCGCCATGTACCGCTACGGGGAGGTGATTCCCCTGTCTAACGCGGTGGGCGCCGAGCTTGTGCTTGGCACGGGCGCGCTGGATTTGTGGGTTGCGGATGTTCAGGATGTTTTTCCGTCGATTATGAATGTGGCCAAATGCGTTAAGACCGCCGTTGTAACAACAAGCGATTCCGCCCGCTTGCCAGACGCGGAGCATTATGGGTTTGACCATCACCATTCCAACATAAATCAGGCGGAAGAGCTGGCGGAGCGCATAATTAACCGCGCGATTGAAAGTTTCGCAAAACGGCAGGACGTACCGGTATTCATTCCACAATACGAAGTTGAAGCGGAAACGGGGTTTTCCGTCGAAAACATATCCGAGTTTTTCGGAGGAAGCGTAAAACCTGTTGCGGACGCGCTGAAATCCGGAAAAATCAAAGGGATTGTAAATTTAGTCGGGTGCAATAATCCGCGGGTTCTTTACGAGAAAGCCATCGCGGATGTCGCCGGCGCGTTGATAAAAAATGATATTCTGGTACTGACAAACGGATGCGCGTCTTTCCCGCTTTTGAAACTTGGTTTCTGCCGCGCGTCCGCCGCCGAGCAGGCGGGCCGCGGTTTGCGGGAATTTTTATGCGATAAATTGCCGCCCGTATGGCACATGGGCGAATGTGTGGATAACGCCCGCGCGTCGGCATTGTTTAAAATGTTGTCCGTTTTGGCGGGTGCGGATTTAAAGGACATGCCGTTTGCCTTTTCGAGCCCTGAGTGGTCTAATGAAAAGGGGATAGGCGCGGCTCTCAGTTTCCGGCTTATGGGAATGAACTCCTATCACTGCGTATATCCGCCGGTGCAGGGTTCAAAAAATGTTATGGATTACGTGCTTAACGGGGGCTTTGAACGGTTCGGCTCACGCATGGTTATAGACACTGATCCGTTGGCTTTAGCAACTAAAATAGTTTCACATATGGAAGAAAAATCAAGGAGGTTGAAATGAAAGGATTTTCAAAAATCTTGTTAGTCGTCCTGTTTGCGTTTCTGGCGGCAGGGTGTTCAAAAAACAGTTCCGGCGGCGCGAAGAAAAGCCTTAAGATAGCCTATCTTCCGATCACCCACGCAATTCCGCTCTTTGCCGCGGCAGAGCTCGCAAGCGAAGATTTCGGTGTCAAAATAGAGCTGATTAAATACAGCTCCTGGGCTGAATTGACCGATGCCCTTAACTCCGGGCGTGTAGACGGCGCGTCCGTACTGATACAGCTCGCGTCAAAATCGAAAGAGCAGGGCGTCGGCTTAAAGGCGGTCGCGCTCGGGCACCGGGACGGAAACGCGGTGATTGTGAAACCGAATATAAACAGCGCGCAGGAGCTGAAAGGCAAAACGTTTGCCATACCACACCGCCTGTCCTCGCACAACATTTTGCTCAGGCAAATGCTGTCGAATGCCCAGATCGGCACAGGCGACTTGAATGTGGTTGAAATGGCGCCGCCGGAGATGCCTGCCGCGCTGGTGCAGGGGCAGATAGACGGCTATTGCGTCGCGGAGCCGTTTGGCGCTAAAGCGGTTACGCTCGGCGCGGGCAAAGCGTTGCATGAATCGGGAGAATTGTGGCGCAATTCAATATGCTGCGCAATGGTACTTACGGATAATTTTATTAAAAACCATCCAGACGCCGCCAAACAATTTGTCGCTCAGTACCACGAAGCCGGCGCGCGCGTTTCCCGCGACAAGGATTTTGCCGATGCGACCGCGAAAAAATATCTGATGGTTGACGACGCCACGCTTAAGCTCTCTTTGGAATGGATATCGTTTGACAGCCTGGAAATTACCCCGGCGGCATATTCGGACCTCAGCGGCAAAATGGTAACATTCGGGCTCTCCTCAAACCCTCCGGAATATGAGGAATTTGTGGCAAGTTTAAGGAGATGATAAATGCTGATTTTTAAAAAAATATACCCGGCGGTTATCGGGTTTACCGTACTGATCGCTGTTTGGCAAACGGCGACGCTGCTTGGCGGGTATAATCCGGCGCTGTTCCCCCCGCCTTTGAGCGTGGTCAGCGGTTTATGGGAGCTGATTCGGGAAGACATACTCACAAAGGCTATTGTGCATAGTCTGGGCAGATTCTTTGCCGGTTATGTCGCGGCGGCGGCGCTTGGTTTGGTGCTGGGGCTTTATTTCGGGTATTTTCATAACGCGTGGCGTTTTGTAAACCCCATCATTCAATTTCTTCGCCCGATCTCACCTATCGCGTGGCTTCCGTTTGTGGTGCTATGGTTTGGAATAGGGGATATTCCCGCCGTTGTAATTGTATTTATCGCGGCATTTTTCCCGATATTGCTGATAACGGTGTCATCGGTAAGCAAGATTGACCGTAATTACCTGAAAGTAGCGAAAAACTTCGGGCTGTCCCCGCTTGATGTTTTTATCAAAATCATCTTGCCGGCCGCGTTTCCGCACATGACATCCGGACTTCATATCGCAATAGGCACCGCTTGGGTATTTATTGTTGCCGGGGAGATGGTTGGCGCGCAGTCGGGGCTCGGTTTTCTGATTGTTGACGCGAGGCAAAACATGCGCGCCGATTTGCTGATGGCGGCGATGGTGGTAATAGGGCTTTTGGGGCTTGCGTTAGACGGGATTTTCGGCATGGCCGAAAAGCGCATTTACGCAAAATGGGGAATGACTAAAAAATAAGGGAGAGCTATGTTTGTTAAAGTTGATAACGTGTCAAAAACCTTTGAGCAGAACGGAGCGTTTTTTCACGCGCTCCGGGATGTGAATTTGGAAATAGAAAAAGGCGAGTTTGTATGCCTCCTGGGGCCTTCCGGCTGCGGGAAAACGACGCTTCTTAACATATTGGCAGGTTTTGAGCCTGTGTTTGACGGAACCGTGTCTGTGGGCAGCAGCGTGACAATTTTTCAAAATTTCGGGCTGCTCCCCTGGCGTACCGTACGCAGAAACATTGAGCTTGGGCTGGAAACGAAAAAGCTTTCAAAACAGGAAATACGCGGCACGTCCGACGAATATCTTGAATTAGTGGGGCTTAAATCTTTCGCGAATCACTACCCGCACCAGCTTTCAGGCGGAATGCGCCAGCGCGTAGCAATTGCCGGCGCGCTGGCGATACATCCGGAAATCATATTTATGGATGAGCCGTTGGGGGCGCTTGATTCTTTTACCCGTATGCAAATGCAAGATGAAATACTGCGTATTTGGGAAAAGCGAAAAACAACGATTATGCTTATAACGCACGATATAGACGAGGCGATTTACTTAAGCGACCGTATTGTGATTATGTCGCCGCGCCCGGGTAAAATACAGGAGATTCTAAACGTATCCATGCCCAGGCCCCGCGAGAGAAATTTACCAGAATTTTTGAACATGCGCGCCAAAATACTGGAAATACTGCATTTTACAAAAGAGCAGCAACCGCCGGATTATTATTTGTAGGGTTCGCTTGCCAGTATGGCGCGCTGAACCGGCTGAAACGCATAAAAGAGAGGATGTCCCGGTGAGTTTGAACGGAGCGGTTATCTCCATGAGCGGCGGATAGTGACCGCTTCTTATGCGCCTTTTGCCCTGTCCGGCCACGGAAAAAATTTCCCGGCAGGCAAAAAATACCGCCCTTAAATCAGCTCAAATCATCCCATATTACCCCGAAATCCGCTCAAGATCCACCCAAAATCCGCAAATCCACCCAAAAAAGTCAGCAAATCCACCCCAAAACCCCAAAAAACGCCCTACCCGCGCCCCGTGGCACACGGCTTGCAGTGTTTATTAAGCGGACGAGAACCAGTCACCCAAAAGGGGCGAAAGAAAATGATTCAGGGAATTTACACGGCTTCGACATCAATGGCCGCTCTGGCGCAGAAGCAGGAGCAGATAGCCAACAACCTGGCCAACGCCAACAGCACCGGCTTCAAGCAGAGCGGGTTGTTCACGGCGGCGTATCAGGAGTATTATAAGGATGATACCGACCGCGTTTTCGCGAACCGCGATTTCAAGGTCGATGAGGTTTTTATAGATTTTACGGAGGGCACGATGCGCTCCACCGGCAACGATCTCGACATGATGATCAAGGGCACCGGCTTTTTTAAGATTATGGCCGACGACGGCGTGCGCTACACGAGGAACGGCAACTTTTCGATTAACGATCAGGGCCTGCTCGTAATGTCGGACGGCTCGAAGGTTATGGGTACAGAGGGCTTTATTCGCGTTGAGCCGAACGAGAAGATAACGATTACGGAGATGGGCGAGGTCATTCAGTCCGGCTACAGCAAGGGCTTTATAAAGATAGTTGATTTTGAAAAGCCTTATGAGCTGAGGCGCTGCGGCAACAGCCGTTTCGCACCCATAAACGTAGAGGCGGTTGAGCACCAGTCGGCGGGTTTTGTGATTCGTCAGGGGTATCTTGAGGGGTCGAATGTGGATATGATCCGCAACATGGTGAACATGATTTCGGCGCACCGCAACTACGAGTCGAGCCAGAAGGCGCTGCACTCGCAGGACGAGACGCTGGACAAGGCGGTTAATCAGGTCGCGAATATAAGGTAATAGATAAATTAACGGGTAATAGTGAAATATTGAACAGGTAAAGTAAAAAGGAGAATAAAAATGATTAGAAGTCTTATGACAGCGGCGACGGGGATGGAGGCGATGCAGTTCTATATGGACAACATCACCAACAACCTGTCCAACCTCCACACTAACGGCTACAAGCGTACCCGCGTAGAGTTTCAGGAACTGATGTATCAGGCGATACGCGAGCCGGGTGTGCGCAACTTTGAGGGCAGCATGGCCCCTGCCGGCATAGAGGTGGGGTTAGGCGTTAAGGCTGGAGCCACTATGAGGGTATTCCAGCAGGGCTCGCCGAACCTGACGCAGAACCCGTACGATATCGCCATAAGCGGCGAGGGCTTCTTTCAGATTACTATGCCGGACGGCTCGACATCCTACACACGCGACGGCTCGTTCAAACAGTCGAACGATGGCACGCTTGTAACATCGTCGGGCTTTATTGTACAGCCGCAGATAACAGTGCCCGAAGGCGCAAATTCGTTTCAGGTTGAGCCGGACGGGCGGGTAAGCGTAATTATGCCGGGCGAAGAGCTCTCTACGGATATCGGCCAGTTTGAGCTGGTAAGGTTCATCAATCCGGCGGGCCTCAGGTCTTTGGGCGGGAACCTCTTTGGCGCGACAGACGCCAGCGGAGTGCCGGTAGTGGCGCTGCCCGGTGAAGACAGCATGGGCACGCTGATGCAGAACTACGTAGAGGCGTCGAACGTGCAGATCGTAGACGAAATGGTCAGCATGATCGCCGCGCAGAGGGCGTACGAAATCGTCTCTAAAGCGATATCGACCAGCGAAGAGATGCTGCAGATCGCAAATAACTTGAAACGGTAGTTATCAGGCAGGCTATAGTGAATAGTGAACAGGTAACTAATTGTTGTGCAGGCAGATAGATAGTCAATGATAATGTTAACGGATGATTAGCGATAATCGTCAAAACGTAAGGGATGGATGGTATGAACCGCAGACTTAACAGCATCGGCAATGCGATACGCGAGACGGCTAAGGCGTCTGCGTTTGTTATGGCGTTTGCGTTTGCCGCGGCGGCATCCCCCAAAACGGTTACGCTGCATTTCTTTGATTCTACGATGGTGAACGATACGCTGATACGCATCGGCGATATCGCAAAAGTCGAGAGTTCCGACGCGGCTCTCGCCGTGCAGGTCAGGTCGATGTCCGCCGGTGAAGCGGCCCCTCCGGGATTCTGCCGGCTCATAAACACGGACGATCTGGTTATGTTCCGCGTACGTCCGCACCTTAAGGGCATTAATGTTGTTTGCGGCAACAGCAAGAGGGTCAAGGTTGTCAGCGACTATAATGAAAAGACGGTTGGAGAGTTTGAGGCCGTTATACGTTCTTATGTCGGCAGCCGTTTAGAGTGGGCCGAGGGCGAGTGGGAGCTTACCATCAACAACCCGCAGGTTTCGTGGAAGAGCGGCAGGGGAGAGGTGAGCGTTGAGGTTACGGGGATTGATAACCCGTTTGCAAAGGGCAATACCGGTTTGACATTAGCGGTTCGTCAGGGCTCGCGCGTCAGCCGCATTCCCGTGCCGTGCAAGATATCCGTAAAAGCGCAGGTTTTGACGGCGACCCGCACAATACAGCGCGGCGAGGAGTTCAGCAGCGAAAATAGCACAACGCAAGTTGTTGACATTACAAGTTTTGCGTACACTCCGCTGCGCCAGCTGCCTAAAGCCGGCACTATGACGGCGATGAGGTCTATAACGGCGGGCAGCGTTTTGCACGACAGGATGCTCCGCGCCATTCCGCTGGTGGCCCGCGGCGATCAGGTACGCATCAACTTTATAGGCGAGAGAGTAAGGATTTCGGTTCTCGGCGTTGCCCGCGACAACGGCGGCAATGGGGACCGGATTTGGGTAGAAAATCTTCAAACAGGTAAACTTATCCGCGCGGCGGTGTCGGGCAGGGGCTCGGTAGTCGTGCATCAGGAAGGGGACAGGTCATGAACAGGTATTTGAGGAAAGCAGTCACAATGGTCGCGGCGGCGGCGCTCTGCACAAGCGTGTTTGCCACACAGGTGTACAGCCTCTTTTCCGACCACAGGGCGATGCGCGTCGACGACATACTTACGATCATAATCGTAGAGTCGGCCAAGGCGGGCAGCGAGAGCAAGACCAACACGTCCAAGGGTACGGACGTAGGCTTCAAGGCCAAGTCGCTCAGCCTCCTCTCGCCGCAGGAGTTCGGCGCGAGCAACTCGACCAAGTACGACGGCAAGGGCGCAACGTCGCGTTCCGGCAGCCTGTCGGCTACGGTTACGGCCCGCGTAATACAGGTGCTTGAGAGCGGGAACCTGCTTATTGAGGGCAGCAAGACCGTAGAGATCAATCAGGAAAAGGAGATCATAAAGATCAGCGGCATCGTACGCCCGCAGGATATACAGAAGAACAACATCGTATATTCGACGAGCCTCGCCGACGCGGAGATTATGTATTCGGGCAGCGGTGCGGTGAATACCGCGGCGAGGCCGGGGATGTTTACGCGGTTCTTTAACTGGTTGTTCTGATAAGTAACAGTGAATAAGTTGGGGGGTGGCGGGATGTCATCCATAAAAAACGAATTAACGGACTAATTCATTGCAGTAAAAGGTGTTTTAACTATCAACAATAATAATGGGCGGCCGGACAGCCGTCAAAAAAGCGGGAGAGTGGATTATGAATAAGTTCGTTAAGATTGCATGCGCGGTAATGGCGGTGGCGGTTGCGGCATCGGCTCAGGGTATACGCATAAAGGACGTGGCGTCCGTATCGGGCCTTGAGGATGTGCAGCTGTTCGGTTACGGTTTGGTAGTCGGCCTCGCCGGCACCGGCGACCGCAGCCAGACGATATTCACCGAGCAGACTATCGTCAATATGCTCAAGAACATGGGTGTCGAGCTTCCGGAGCGGCAGCTGCGTACCCGCAACGTCGCGGCGGTTATGGTTACCGGCCAGCTGGCACCGTTCAAGCGCAAGGGCACGAAATTTGACATTACGGTAAACTCGATGGGCGATGCGACGAGCCTTGAGGGCGGCACGCTTATAATGACCCCGATACAGGGGCCGGACGGCAACATCTACGCCTCGGCGCAGGGGCCTCTGGCGACCGGCGGGTATGACCTGCGCGACCGCGGCTTTACGCACATCAAGAAGAACCACGTGCTGGTCGGGCGCATCCCCGGCGGCGCGATAGTGCAGAAGGAGTACCAGTTCAACAACCTGTTCGACGGCGATAATATGTCTCTGTCGCTCCACAGCCCCGACTTCACGTCGGCGGTATCTATGGCTCAGGCGATAAACGCGCAGTACGGCGTGCCGGGCATAGCAAAGGCGCTCGACGCCGCGACGGTAGAGATCGACATGGCGCGAGCCGGCGGCACAGCGTCGCCTATGGAGTTCATATCGAGGGTGGAGAACATGACATTTGAAGTGGCGTCGCAGGCAAAGGTCGTAATAAACGAACGTACGGGAACAATAGTGGCCGGCGGCACGGTGCGCATATCGCAGGTAGCGGTTACCCACGGCGGCGTAAAGGTCGAGGTGGTCAACCTGCCCGAAGTCATACAGCCGCGCCCCTTCACATTAGGAACGACGGAAGTGGTGCCGAACCCGGCGATGATAGTGGAGGAGAAAGACGCCGAAATGGTAGTGCTGGACGAGACGACTACGGTGTCGGACCTGGCGCAGGCGCTCAACTCGCTGGGAGTTACGCCCCGCGACGTGATAGCGATCCTGCAGGCTATAAAGGAAGCCGGGGCGCTGCACGCTCAGCTGGTTATACTGTAATAGTGATGCAGGGGCGGCTTAAAAGCCGCCCGTCGGGTCGTAAAAGGTTTGGAGTTTTAACTTTGATATGATAGCGGGGCGGACGCAGGGAGGCGTCCTTAACCGATACAAAACGGCAGGGATGCTTAACACAAACAGAAGGGAGGTACGCATTACACCGTAAAAGGTTAAATTGGTTTCTCAATCCTGAGCAGTAACCAACGGACTTCTCACCCGTTGGAGCAGTAAGGCAGTAAAAGGTTGAAATTGGTTTCTCAATCCTAAGCAGTACCCGGCGGACTTCTCACCCGCCGGAGCAGTAAAGCAGTAAAAGGTTGAAATTGGTTTCTCAATCCTGAGCAGTACCCGGCGGACTTCTCACCCGCCGGAGCAGTAAAGCAGTAAAAGGTTGAAATTGGTTTCTCAATCCTGAGCAGTAACCAACGGACTTCTCACCCGTTGGAGCAGTAAGGCAGTAAAAGGTTTTAAATTGGTTTCTCAATCCTAAAAGTCTGAACCGCAAGGATGAATCATGAGCGCAGGGAGGCGCTCCAGACTTCTTGGGAGAGTGTGTAAAGGCAGGGGGCGGCGTCAAAACCGCCCGCAAGATGGCTGGGGCGGCAAGGATGCCGCCCGCCGGAAATTTAAAGTCGGCAGTTATAATTACCCGAACAATTAACGCGGGAGAGAATAAATGAATATCGGAATTAACGGTTACAGGCAGCAATCGGCGTTCGGCGCGGATTTTAAGACATCCAACGCGGGGCTGAACAAAGAGCAGGATGCTGACAGAAAAGCGTTGGATGTGGCAAACGTGCCCCCCGGCACCAAACGCATGGCCGTCTACCTGTTGGAGACCAAACAGGCCAAAGACATAGACGACGCCCTCGACAAGGCCTCGAACCCGAACTTCAAGGCGAAAAGCTTTGGAGACCTGCTGGGAGCCAAAATGGGCGGTTGATATTCGGCGGGGCGGGGGAGTAATAAGAAACGGCAGGGAGCCCCCTGCCGTTTCCGGTATTTCTGTTACTTCATCAGCAACTGCTTTAAAACCTTTACCAAATCCGCGCGTACTTTCGCGATTGATTTGGTAAGGTTTCTTCCGGTATCGGATTTGTGATCTCGACAGGTATTTTTGTGTAGGTTTCCGGCCAGAGTCCACCCATATGCAGCAGAGTCAAAGTGCCGCCCGATAACGTATAAGGAACGGTCTCCGGCCCTGAAGGGGGCAATATCATCGTTAATTGGTTTCCGCTCGCGCTCCATGTGCCGACCACCTCTATAACCCAATAATCGTCGTAATCGTTTATCCACTGTAAAACACCGCCCGCCAGCAAGATAAACCCATCGCGGTTGCCCGGCTCATAGCTGTCTACCCACGCATAGCCGCTTGCGCAAATAAGGGCGGCATCGCCGTCACCATCACCGTCACCATCGCCATCACCATCACCACCGCCGCTGCCCGGCAGGTTAAGGCCGCTATTCTTTGTATAAGTCAAACTGGCGCCCGCTGCCCCGGGAACCGTAAGCGTCAGGGTTGAACCCTTTATTTCGTACGTGTACGTAACCTCAATACCCGACAAGATTATAGTTAGCTCTTTACCGCGAACCGTATAACTTTCGGTTGTCGAAAGTATCCAGTCATTGCCGGTCAACTTCGTGATGAGCTCCAGATTGCCGTCGCTCTTGAAAACATAGCCCGTCATCCCTGTCATGTCATCGACCCAAGCCTCGCCCGCGCCCAAAACAAGCTCGCCGCCCTTGCCGTCCTTGCCGCCGGTGGGGTTATCGTTCCCGCCGCAGGAAACAAACAGCGAAAACGCCGAAAACATGGCGATTAACGCAAACAAAACGCCCCCCCTACCGAAACAGCTGACCTTCGACTTCTGCATAACGCACCCCTCCTGCTTTTGTTATAGTGAAAAACGGTTAAACGCTTGATTTTAGCCATTATATGCACCGTTTCCAAATTTTCGTAAACGGTGATGGCCATGCCGATGGCCGGATATATCCACGTATTGATCAGTCTATATACGCCCCAAACGTATAATATCATAATATAATACAATATAACAAAAAACATACTCAATAGCTTAAAAAATTTTAAAATTCGCAGACGGCTATTCTTTTAGTTTGTTTTTATCGCCAAAAACGCGCTACCAGTTTTCCGCGCAACGGACTGAATACGCTGTTCGCCCTGGTTGGGATGCCCGGCCACTTATAATCCATCCAATATGAAGGTGAATAACAACGCTCGCGATTTCCGCCGCGCTTTTTTGTTGATTACGGCATCCGAACCTCCCTCGAACCGCGCGCCCTTGAGAATCAACGGCTTATGGCCAGGCCTGCCTTTCCACGCCAAGAGATCGTTCATCGCATTTCTGTACATCCAGCCTTCCCCTGTTTTTCATATAATATACTATATTTACACAAAGTCGAGGGAGTTTTTGTAAAATTTTACAGAAAGCAGGGGGGAGTTTATGTAATATGTTACATAAAACCGGGGGGAGTTTGCAAAATTGCCCTACCGGCCCGGGTTATATGCACGGCGGTCTGCTTAAGGACATAGCTTTTGCCCACGCGGCGCTGCCCAGTAAAGACCTTTACCAACTGCTTGCCGATAAACGGGGCGGTCTTCTTTTGGATGGAAAACGAGACTCGGAGATCGTTGCAGGAGAGACAGGCCATTTTACCGTTTGATATATCCATCCCGCTGCCCTTCTATCTTTAATGTGAACCGCCTGATACAATCTCATTATATCTTTTTTCATCCCACTCGTGCCCTTTAACAGACCAGGGTGAATTGTGGGGCCGTGGCGGAAACCCGCTTCTGCAAAATCCGTGTTTATTGTCAAAATCCATTACGGCGTGCGGATAATTATTAATAAACAATATAGCGCTGTTGCCGTCCTTAGACCACGCTATAACTATTTCGGATGGGATGTTTCTATCCGTTACCGCTTTTACATCGTAGATATGGCGCGCGTCTATAATCAGCTGCTCGTAATTGCTATCGAGCGCGTAAAAATATCCGGTTTTCTTGTCGTCCTCAAAAACAACCTGAAGGTTATTGTGAACCGGCGAGACGGAGCTTATAACAACCTTCCGCCCAACCCTGATCGTTTGTTTCTTGTCTGCCACAAGATTATACTCCATTTTTCCTCCCCCAATAAAAATAAAGAAAGAAAGCGTACCGGCCATTATCGCCATAATAAGCCGCCGCGCTTTTTTGTTGATTGATACGTCCATAGCAAATCGTCCTTTGTTTTATTGTTTATTGTACGGACGCTATGAATCGCGCCCATATTATCTTCGTGTCCAACAAATTTACATTTACTCTCCCACCACCGCACGGACTAACGCACGCAACGCACCGAAAAACCGTAACCCTCGTTGTCGTAGTTCTCGTACACGTCGTTGTGGCCGTAGCTCATGTACCGGTTCCACGCGTTGCCGCTCCCGCTCTCCGTGGCGCTCCACCAGAGACCGAAGTTGCCGCCGAAGTCGAAGCTGCCGTCGGCGTTGCGGTAGCCGCCCGGCAGGGCCGAAAAGCCGAACTCGTCCGTACTACTGATACCGCGAATCGCTTGCCAACCCGTTTTTGATTTCAACTTACGGCCGGCGATACTACTGCCACCGGCAACTTCTACCAGTCTTCTCCAATCAGCAGTATCCGGCAACCGCCAATCGGACGGACAAGCCGTCTTTGCCGCTTCCCACGTATATAATCTGCCATATTTCGTACAGTTGGAATTATCATCACCATAGCACCAACTGTTACTTGCATCGCAATTAAGATTTTCCGCCATCCACGTCAAACCGCCAACAGTTACCGTCTTTCCGGGAGAAGTACAACTGCTGGTATTGGGACTGATACCACCGACACCACTATTATTGCCGCCTCCGGAATTACCCCCCCGATTATTATTCCCGCCCGAATCACACCCCACCGCAACCACCGCCGACAATGCAAGCGCCGCAACCAGTCCCGCAACCCTGCGAGCAGATGCACTCATGCCGCAACCTCCTTTGATTTATTGTTTATTGTACGGGCGCTGCGAATCGCGTCCATATTATCTTCGTGTCCGCCAAATCCCTATCTATTTCACTTATTCCCGCGCGAACGCGTGAACGATATATATTTCCGACTCAATCTCAACGACCGCAAAACTTAACTTCGCGTCAACACCAAAACAGCCGGTGGTAAAAGGGTTCGTGTAAAAATAACCGCAGAGTTCATAGCTCGTTTTCGACGAATCCTTGTACGCGGTCAAAAAAACGGCCCCTTCGCCGGCGATTTTATTGTGCGGGCTAATCGAAAGGCTCTTTTTCTCATTTGGCCCAAGCTCTTTTAGTGCCGCCGCCTGCAGGGTTACGAGGCCTTCTAACCCGGCGGATATCTGTATCTCTACCCGGACAGAATCTATAACCATTCCGGTCTTGTTATCGACAGAAACGGATATAGTATCTTCGCCGCCATCGCACCCCGCGCCCAGCGCGAGCATTCCAGCCGCCGCGGCGGCGCAGAATATCCGCCGCGCTTTTTTGTTGATTGATACGTCCATACCAAATGCTCCTTTGTTTTATTGTGATTTTACAGAAAATAGCTCACGCCAAGGGTCAAATACATAAACCATGTATTCGGAGCCGCTTTAAAAAAGTTGTTCATGTTAAAAACGAACCGGGTATCAACGCCTAAATTCGGCGTTATCATGTACCCAGCCCCCGCCGTGGCGCCATAATCAACCGGGGATCTGTTTTTTTCTTTCTTGTAGGCGAAAGCCCGTTCTTCCAAAAACTCTCTTTCAACTGTATATATTTTGGATGATAATTTGCTTTCAGTATTGAACGGGAAGCCAAACGAGATTCCCGCCGACACATTGAACGGGACGCTTTTGACAGGGGTAAACTGAAGCATAATTGGGAATAATACAGCCATTTCACGCACAGTCCCTTTATCTTCGTAATAATAATCACCCAGATATACTATTTCGCCGTTTTCATCGTCGTCATAAGTAGCCGTCACTCCGCTCCATCTGTAGTTGGTCACTAATCTGTGACAGAAACTTAATTCCGAACTCAGGCTGAACCGGTCGGTAAGCTGATATTTCGCGGCAAGCCCTATTTCGGGGCTGTACCCCGGGTCAAATTTGGTACCGAGCCATGAGATATTAACATAATACTGATTCAAGCTCGCACCTGCCCGAGCGCCGAACTGAAAGCCGCCGTCGAACGCCTGCGCCCCCGCCGTAATGCCAAACAGGCCAAGCACCATCCCAACAACAACCCTCCGCGCCCTGCAACCAATTGATACGTCCATACCAAATGCTCCTTTGTTTTATTGTTTATTGTACGGGCGCTATGAATTGCGTCCATATTATCTTCGTGTCCACTAAATCCCCATCTATTTCACCAACACCCGCGCCGACCGGTTCCACGCGCCGCTCTGCGCCTTTACGATGTACGTCCCGCGCGGGAGGTTGTTCAGGCGCAGGGCGTGGGTACCGCCCGCCAAGTCGAACGCCCGGACCCTCGCGCCGTTTAGAGCGTAGATGGCCACGCTGCCGCGGTCTGACATGTTCAGGTGCAGCGTGTTGCCCGATACCTTTACGAACCGCGCCAATGACGCTGATTGCCGGTGCGACCCGTGTCTTGAGGGTATTACCGATGTTGTACCGGCCAAGTCGCCTATGTTGGTGAATGAGGCGCCGTCCGCCCATGTTACCTCGGCGTTTGAATCGGTAATTACGGTGCCGTAACTCTCACCGGCCAAGCCGCCGGCGGATTTGCCGCGGCCGCCTATCGTTACCTCGGAATTGCAGTTGCTGATTGTGTCAGACTCGCTTCTTCCCACCAGACCGCCTACGAGAGGGATGCCCCCAAAACCAAAAGGATAGTCCAGCGTTCCACTAATGCTGCAATTTGTAATAACCGAGTTGCGGCTGATACCGGCCAGAATCCCTATGAAAATACCTGTATACAAGTGGCCGCCGGCAACAACATCGGCTATTATTGTATCCACTTCGATAGACAAATCGCGTACCGCCGCGCCGTCCATAGCGCCAAAAAGCCCGACGGATACAACCTCAATCGCGGATATGACCGGTATATAACCGTCCGCATGGTTGCTGATGCGGAGCCCGCGTATAGTGTGTCCCTTGCCATCCAATGTACCTGAAAAACTCCCTGAATAAAGAATCGTGTGATAATTGGAAACATTGCAACTCTGGCAAAAAATCTCCCGCTCGACGTAATTCCACGTTCCAATCGGCGTCCACCCTCTCCCGCCGTTCATCTCTTGGCTTGCCGAGGCGTCGATATCACCGGTGAGCTCATAGTGCCCGTTCAGCGGGTACCCCGGGTCTTTCCCGATTTTTTGGAGGTCCTCCAGCGACGATATCGGTATCGGCGAATCCGCCAGCGCCGCCGCGCCGCCAAACAAGCAAACCATCATCCCAACAACAACTATCCGCGCCATACTGCTGATTGATACGTCCATACCGCATACCCCTTTGTTTTATTGTTTATTGTACGGGCGCTATGAATTGCGTCCATGTTATCTTCGTGTCCGGCAAATTCCCATCTATTTCACCAACACCCGCGCTGACCGGTTCCACGCTCCGCTCTGCGTTTGTTGTTTTGGGCATCGTACACATCTTAACTTCATCAATATCACGTGGGGGATATCGATATTCATCGTTCTAGTAACTTCCTTTATAATCAGGTAAATGGTAATATATTTTTATGGCATCATCATTTATTTCCCGGACAATTGTCGTATCCGCACTTAATATTTTCTTTATGCGTAACGAGTACGACAGGCTTTTCAGTAAACGGAATAAAATATACCGCAGCTGCTGCCGGCGGCGGCGCGTAGAGGTCGGGTGGATGTACTGACCCGTCACATCCTCCCGGAGGGTATAGCGGGGTATAGTTTATGGTAACCGTATCCCCATCCGAGACATCTACTTGAAAAGCTCGCCAATCCATATTTTCAATCGCGAAGTATACCCATTTTTTGAAATCCGGCTGGTGCGCTATTTTTTGTGTTATCATCCATTCCAGCTGTTCATTTTCAAAATATCCCGTAAAATTCAAAAAAGATGTTAATTCCGCCTCATTTTGAAACAAGACAAGTCCTTTATAGCGGCTACCGTCCCCCGCTCTCATAGATACGTTAGACTCGTAGCTGCACAAATTACCCACTTCGATATCGGAAACACGCGCGCCCTTTTTCCCTTCACCGCCGTCTGTAGCAGGAATAATTTTTTCCGTTTCAGCGCCACCCGCATTTCCGCCATTCCCGGCCTTGCCATCATCTTCGCACCCCGCGCCCAGCGCGAGCATTCCGGCCACCGCGGCAACGCAGAATATCCGCCGCGTTTTCTTGTTGATTGATACGCCCATATCAAATGCTCCTTTATTTTATTGTGATTTTTTATCAAAATTTGTACCCGACGCCGATTTTAACGGTAAGGCCGTGATAGAGCGAGAACGTTACCTGAGTATCACTCTCGCCTTCGTTAAACAATTTTCTCGCTAAGGTTTCCGCATTGCTGGAAAACCCTATACCGTAGAGCGCCACATTTCGGACATAGATCCTGTCGGTTATGGCGTAATCAGCGCCGGCTCCAAACTTTAACCACAGCCTGTGCGGGGTATCAATGTATTCAACTTTACTTCCGTTTAAAAATTTCCCGTAGAGCTCGATTTGGTATTCACCGCCGGCCATTGGGAAGAGGGTGATGCGTTCTGCCGGCGAGAACGGATATTTGCCGTACAGGGAGATATCGAGGCGTGTAAATGTATATGCACCTGACGACATATTATCGTACCTCCATTCCTCCAAAGTATCATTCATTCGCGCCGTCCATACATCCGCGCCAAAGAACATACCGACTCCGAATTCGGCGTATGTGGCGTCGAAGAAAAGGTTGAACCCGCCGCCTGTCCATGTGTTTATAATGTATTCTTGATCTATGTGCGTATTTCCGCCATTAAAACTGGCGGCAAAAACTCCGCCGCCGCCAACGCTCAATTCGAGGGCCGTGGCCATCGAGAATATACCCAGCGTAAGGCCGAGTATCATGGCTTTTTTGATAAACAGATTCCGTTTTGTTAAAAATGCTGTCATTGCTGACTCCTTAATTTTTATTGTGAATGATAGCGGGCGCGATAAATCGCGTCCCCGCGGTTATTTGCCTGCGTATATGTTATCTTGTCGACATATGCGTTATTTTATCAACTCCTGCACAATTTTACCACCCCCGCGCCAATACCGCCGCCGGCGCTCCGGCATTTCCCGCCTCCGGCGCCTGAAAACCGCATATTTCGGTTCGGGGCGTTTCTTCCCGGCGGGGTAATCATTTAAGACCTGTATAATATAATAAATCCCCCAGCAGCTCAAAAGTGTCACCGGAATCGTAAAAAAATATCGGGTACGGTTGATTTGTTCCACAGCCTGCCTCTTCTGGATGGTTGTTAATATAGTTGGTACAGACGGTTCTGTTGTTTTAACGAGATACAGACCGAGTTTAGGAGAGGCTATGTAAGTTGTTGTAAAACAATAAGTTACAGGGGGGGGGGGGGGGGGGGGGGGGGCTGATCCGCTGCCGGATGAGTTTTGGGCGTGGCGAGCCACGGCGCGTCCGGCGCGGTTTTCTGTCCATCCTGTCAGAGCGTCCATCACAGTTTCCGGCCTCGGTACCATAAGCCGCGTCCCCTGTAATTTCCCCCGCGCGGGCCGGATTTTGTCGTCCGGTCCTGCCGTGCGGGCGTTGATTTTTGCGTTATTTTTGAATATTTATAGTAATATAATAGATTTTTGGCTAAAAATCAACAATTAATTTAAAAAAATTATGCGTAAAAAACGATTTTTCCAAGTATCTTCCCAAGGAGGACATCCAAAGAAACGTTCAGATTTGGAATTCCATTCATCGGCAGTTGGGCCGGAGAGAACAGAAAGTTTGTTTATTCCGGTATGCGGAAAGGCGCGCGGGCGGCCCGGAATGGGCTTTGCGCCCGCGCGATGCGGCGGTTTTTGGGGCTATTTTGCTATCAGCACCCGTTCCTGCAACATTTGTGACCCAGCCCGCAGCTTGACCACGTAGGCCCCGGCGGCGAGGCCGCTTGTTGAGACGCGCTCGGTGTACGCGCCGGCGCTTTTCGCGGTGTTGAGTAGCGTTTTGACCCGGTTCCCCCTGAGGTCGAACAGGTCGATCCGCACCGTCCCCCTGTCCTTGATAGAATAGTTTACGTTAATCGCCCCGCCTTTTCCGGCTTGCGATATCTTAAGCGCGTATCTTGCCGGCGGCGTTTTGGCGAGTACGGACGTGGGCTGCGCTTTCTGTACCGCGACAAGGTACATAAGCGATTGCGTGGTGCCGTCGTTTGAGTTTATGCCAAGCGTTACGCTGTCGCCGGCGCTTACGCTTTTGGAGTAGGCCGTGAACGTGCGGTCGGCCTGATTGTCGTTCACGGTTATCTGCAGGCTTGTTGCCGTGAATCCGCCGGCGGCCAGCCATGACGGTTTTGGTGTCACTCTGTCTTCGTACATAACGTATACGGTCCCGTTTTGCTTCACCCTGAACCGTGCGATTGTGTTGGGCGCGGTGAGCCTCCTTGTTTCCATAGATGTGCCTGCCCACTCCGCGCCCTGCAGGTCGGCGGGGATGGCGGCGCCGGCAAGGTAGTCGCGGTCTCCGAATATTTTGGAGCCTGTGCCGAAGTTTTGGTTCACCGACCACGCGGCGGCGTTTGGCATATCGAACAGTATCAGGCTGTCGATAAGCTCACCGCTGCCGATGTAGGCCCAGTTAGGGGGCGGCGGTATGGCCGGGCAGCTTGAGTGGGCCGGGTTGGCGCTGCAGCAGGCTGTGCTTCCCGGTTCTGTGTCGCACGGGTTCGGTGGGGGAGGGGTGATGCCGCCTCCGCCAATTACAGCGACGTTAAGCGCAGGGGGCGGGAAGTCCATATCGCTGGCAATATAATACCCCGGATGCGGCGGCTGGTTGTACGATGAGTTCTGCCACGCTACCGCCACCCTGTATACCGGGTCGTGCATGAGGGTTACTAACCTGTGCGTAGTGGTCATCGTTGAGGTGTATATCCGCAGGGCGCTTGTACCGTTTGCGAATATGACCTCTTCGCGCCAGTCGCCGAATATATCCGCCTGCAGGACGGGGTTCGACTTCGTGCCATTTATGGAGCTTGAGCCGGTTGCGGAGAGTAGCGTTGTGCCGCTGTTGCCCGCGATGCTCCATCTGGTTATGGTGTTGCCGTCGAGAAGCGCACGGGTCAGGTCGCCAGCCCACCAGATGATGTGGTTCATTGGGCCTGGCCTGCCCCCAACGTTGGTTCCCGATGTATTTAGCAGCCCAATACTGCTTGCGGCCCAGAATACAAACCCCGGCCTGCTCGCGTCAAGGAAACCGGCGCACGCGCGCCCTACGTCAGCATCGTTGTCTACCTTGAAGATTACGTTTCCATTATTGGCGTGCCTGAGCGAGACGCCTACCGCGTTGCTCTCCTGCGGCAGATATATTTGCGGTGTGGGGTGCCCCTTTATCATGTGCGCGACATGGAGGGCGTCGGCATGCCCCAGCCCCGTGGTGTGCATCCCCTGGCCGTTTGGCCCGATTACCGCCGCTCCGGTAATTATTGAGTGGCGCCCGCTGTTGTCGACATCGGCTACGCTTAATTGATGGTTACCCTGACCGGAGTAGGCGCTGTTGCCCGATGAGTTCGAATCAAACGTCCACCGCCGCGTTAACTGACCGTTGCGCCAGTCCCACGCTACAAGCACCATACGCTCATAATAGCCCCGCTGAAATACCGCGCTGGGACGCTCGCCGTCAAGATACGCCACCGCGGCGTTATAGCGCTGCGAGCGGTTGGCGCCGTTATCTCTGCCCGCACCGCCCCAACCGCTTATCGGATCCCTTTCAGGCACGTAGTTGACCGTAGCAAGTTCCTTTCCGGTTGCCCCGTCAAAAACGGTAAAGTATTCAGGGCCGGCTGCAACATGGCCGTTTGCGTTTCTGTGGGCAGTGCTGTGGTTGGCTGTCGCCGCCGGGCCCATACTGATAAACGCCCCCGTAGCATCTTTCGTACCCGGCGCGGTCTTCACCATCATCTCCGCTTTCCCGTCGCCGTCAAAATCGTACACCATAAACTGCGTGTAGTGAGCGCCGGCCCTGATATTTTGCCCCAAATCGATACGCCACAAGCGCGTACCATCAAGCTTATAGGCATCTATGATGACATTGTCGGTGATACCTTCCTGAGAGTTATCCTTTTGGTTGTTCGGATCCCACTTAAGTATAATCTCGTACACCCCGTCGCCGTCGAGGTCGCCGACGCTGCCGTCGCCCGGCGAGTAGGTTCCGCCCTGCGCCCCGGTGGGCGGCCTCTGCAGCGGGATGTGCAGGTACCCGGAGTTCGAGCCCTCTGTGTTGTTCATAATTATTGCGGGATCGCTCGCCTCCTGCTCAGAGCCGTTGATTACCGCGCGGACCGTGTAGACGCTGTTCTGCGCCGCGCTGGCGTCTGTATAGATCGTCGCCCCGATAATCGGAGACGCGTTCAGTTTCGTCGTCCCTCGGTAGACGTTGAACCCGGCGGTGTACGGCTCGTTCGCCAGAAGCCGCCACGACAGGTAGTAGCCGGAGCCTGAGCGCACGGCGATAAGCCCGCGGTTGAGCTTCTCCACCTGCATAGTCCCGCCCAAAACAGGCGTTGCGGCGATGGCGCAAGCCAGTAAAACCATACCGATAACCGACGGTGCTTTCATAAGTCTCCCCCAATACAGAGTTATAAGATTAATATCCGGCGACAGAGTTAAAAAATTAATCCCAATTTAAACCCAATTTATAATATAATGGACGCCCGCCCTCAAGCGTCCAATTTTTATTTAATCGTTTATTTTGGCCTATCTCGCAATTATTACCCGCTCCCGCAGGGTTTGCGGCCCCGCCCGCAGCTTGACCACATACGTACCCGCGGCAAGCCCGTCAGTTTGTATGCGCCCGCTGTACGCGCCGGCGTTTTTCACGGTGTTGATTAACGTCCCCACCCTGTTGCCCCGTATGTCGAACAGGTCAATACGCACCGCGCCTCTGTCCTTTATGGAATAGTTGACGCTGATCCCCCCGCCTTTCCCGCCGTGCGATACTTTCAGCGCGTTGCCTGCCGCCGGCGTTTTTTGATGTATTGACGTGGTCTGCCGCTCGGTGAACGCCATCAGGTACATCATGCACGAGGTCATGCCGTCGTTGGAGTTTGCGCCCATTGTCAGAGCCTCGCCCGCGGCCACGTTTTTGGTGTAGACGGTAAAGGTGCGGGGCAGCGATTCGCTTTCGTACACCGTTATTGTTTGTTTTGTCGCGGTGAATCCGTTTTCTGCGACCCACGCCGGTTTTGCCGTTACCCTGTCTTCATAGAGAAGGTGTACGATCCCGTCCCTCTTCATTTTAAACTGAACGATAATTGCGGGTATCGCGAACGTCCTTGATGCCATTGACGCGCTGATCCACTCCGCGCCCTGCAGGTTCGACGGGATGGGGCCGGTTGTGAACTCACGGTCGCCGAAGGCCTTGGCGCCGTATGAGAAGTTTTCCTTTATCGACCACGCCGGCACGTTTAAGAGGTCGAACACTATTACGCTGTCAACAAACACCCCGCTGCCGATGTATATGCCTACAGGCGTTGGGGGCTCGATTTCAATATCCGGCGGTTCTGGTAAGGGGGCGGATTTGATGAGGTTGCCTGGCCAGTTTCCGTAGTAGGCGTACCCTGCCCTGCGCTCCTGCTCGATATCCGCAAGAGCGTATTTGATTACGCCGTCGCGGCCTGCGAAAATGGGCTTGTTTGTTTGAAGCTCGTAGAACCGCGCCCATATAGTAGAGTTGGGGTCATCGACCACCCTGCGGTCGGCCTCACCGTTGGTCGTGATGTTCTCTACCTTTTTCCCCACTATCTTCACCTTATCCATCCACTCGACCGCCGAGTTTATGGCGCGGACCACATCAAGCCGCGGGTTATTTCCGAGGGATGCGTGGTACTTCTTGAGGAAGTCGACGATCCCCACGCTCTCGCTGCCGCTTACGGAGGGCAGTTCGTACGTTCTTGCGCCTGCCGGTGCGAGGGTGGATGAGTGGTGCTGCTGGCACCAGGCGGTTTTTTCTCCGCTTGTAAAGGTGATCTGCGTTTTGAGGATGCAGTCGACCCCCTTATCCACGGCGGTTTTGGCTTTCGCGGCGCGGTTGTCGTCCACAAAGGTAAAGTTGCCGCTCTTTTCCGAAACCGCTTTCATGAGGTCGAGTATCTTCACCATCGCGCCGTCGTTAAAGGTTATGTGGGTGTGGTAGGAACCTGCGGCAGCGCCGAATACCTGCGGCCAGCCGCCGTTTGAGTATTGGCCGTTTATGAGCAGGTCTATGCCCTTTTGGCAGGACGTGAGGTAGCTGGCGGTATTATTCTGTTTATACAGCCGCGCCAGAAAGTGGATCTGCGACGTGGTGGCGTCGTTATCCACCGTAGACTTCCCCCACTCGCCGCTCTGGTTTACATCGTCCATCGCCTTACGCCAGCCGCCGTCCGACAGCTGGTATTTTACGATAGAGTCGCCGATAGCTCGTGCCTCAGCGCCGGCGAACCACGTGTCGTTGTTCTTTAACAGGCTGCCCCAGTTATAGTCCACGGCCTCAACCTCCGCCGCAGATAACAGGATAATCCCCCAAACAGCGGTAAACACCGCCACCGGCCAAAAATTCGCTTTCCCGCGATTACCAACCATTCTAAAACCCCCGTTTTGGTTTGATTGTTTTTATTATGATATATCATACAATATATAATATATGGCACTTTTACTGAAATTGCAAAATAAATAATCTTTTTAGGGATAATTGTTGATTTGGCATCCTCGAAAAATGTACAAAAAATCGATACCTCACCCTCGAATAATGTGCAGAAATCCATCACCTGACCCTCGAAAAATGTGCGAAAAGCTGATGTCTAACCCTCGAAAAATGTGCAAAAAATAATAAAAAACGCGAAAATGCCGGCGCCGGTTAATATATTTGTTATGTAGGGATGGGCGTAAAATTTCGGTATAAACGTAAACGGGGAGGGCGGTATGGGCGAAGATGAGCGTGGGGGAGAGGGTGCTCGGGAACTGGATGATGGGGATATGGAGGGCGTAACCGGGGGGACGTTGCCGGCGTCTGTGGTTTGCCCAAGCTGCGGGTACCGTAACAATACGTACGGCTTGGGCGTTACCTGCGCGTCGTGCGGGCTGAAGTATAATGTAAAGGATAAGCGGTGGTGAGCGCGGGGGCGGTCAGTACCCGACAAAGCACGCGCTCGTAGCCGCAGTTGTGGGCAGGCCCTGCGGGGATTTACCGTGGGCCTCTGCGCGGAGGTAGCAGGTTTCGGGGATGGCCTCTGCGGGGATGGGGATCACCGCATCGCGGGTATCATCCGGCACGGCTTCTCTTATGATGATCGTTTCGTCCGAAAAGCCGGGGCGGCCCATAATCACCTTTATTACCCCAAGCGGCCCGAACTCTTTTGTGGCAATGGCGCGGACGCACAGATTTTTCGCTTCATCAGTGCCAACGGTTTTCTTATTGCCGATTAATGACGCGTCGGGATTGCGGGCATCGCAGATCGACAGAAACGGCCCGTTGGTGATGAACGTTTCAGCGTCTTTTATCCCGCCGATAATTCCCTTCACGTCAACCCGTTTTCCGTAGACCCCCGTTCTCGCGAAGCTCATGTACCGCTCTGCGTCTTCGTGTATCTGCAGGAACGGTATGGATATCGCCCTGTATCTGTTGAAGTCTCCGTGGGCGTCGCTGCCCGCCAAAAGCGGCACTTTAAGTCCGCGCTGTAACATATTGACCCACAATCGCCTGCCGCGCATCCAGGAATCAAAAAAACCGCTGTTTACCGCCTGCACCCCGCCGAGTTTTTCGCACGTATCAGCGTCGCTCCAAGTCCCTCTGCGCAGAAAAATCCTCTGCATCAGCCCGGCCTTTGACCCCGGATGCGCCGCGAACGACACGCCGCCCTGCCGCGCGATTTCATCCGCCGCGCCGCTTATAGTCAGCTGCTTTTTGACGTGGATATTTTTTCTCGCGCCGTCAAGCGTGCCCGGTATGTACTCGTTAATCCCAAGCCCGCACATATGCACGACCTTGCCCTTTGAGTTGAGGACGGAAACCTCTTCGGCGGGTATCAATACCGTTGCCCCGCCGTAGTTATTTATGGATGATTTATACATCTCCCAAAGCCGCAGGTCCTTATCCTGCCGCAGAAAATTATACGGGTCGCAGGCCAGATCGTACGAGTGGTCCGTTACCGCCGCAAACCCCAGCCCGCTCGCCTCCGCGGCCCGCCCTGTCAGCCCCACCGGCGGCCCGAACTCCACATGGCTTCTTGAAAACTGCGAGTGGCAGTGCGTGTCCCCAAACGTGCAAAGGTCCGCGCCGGGGTAATCGTCATCGGCTATAACGCATCTGTACGAATATTTTGTCGATGTCACCAGGTTATCATTAAGGACGGTCTGCACGTTCCTCCCCAAAACGCCCTTTTTATTTATACGCCGGTACCGCAGGCACGCGTTGACGAATATCTCCGCGCCGCCGCCCGCCCCTGATTTTTCCCGCGGGATGGTCAGCACATACGCGCCCATCTGGCTTTTAAGGGGGTGGTCGGCCTCCGATTCGGCTATCTGCCCCTCATCAAACTCAATCAGTTCCGGCATTGCCCCTTCGGCGTGGCGGGAGACCGCTATCTGTACCGATTCGATGCGGATGGGGTATTGGTGGATATCGTTGACTAACAGCATTACCGGCAGCCCGCCGCACCCCCGCGCCAACCGCCGCGGCAGGTCAAACACAATCTCCGGCTCCCGCCTGAACAGGGCGCTGGGCGTCAGCCCGAAAAAACGGAAGTGCGTCTCGGCGTACAGGGCCAGTGGGAAAAGCATCTCGGTCATAACAATAATATAATTCCGGCGCGAGTGTATTTCACTCTTAAAAGCGGATACTCACATTTAATGGGGAAATACAGATCGGGCTTCACCCGTTTTCGGTGTATTCTATTGTTCCGGCTGGCGCGTTTGTGGCGTTTTGAGCCTGATTTACCAATATCTTCTCAATCTCCCGCAATACACCGCTTACACCGTCCCCCGTAACTGCCGATATCCCCAGCCATCCTTCCGGTATTGATTTCGTGTCATCGCCGGATAAAATATCGGTCTTGGTGAGGATAAAGCACTTGGGCTTTGCCGCGAGGTGTTCGCTGTAGTGTTTCAGTTCGTTCAGGAGTATGTCCGCGTCGGCGGCCGGGTCTTCGGATGAGGCTTCGACCATTATCGCCAATACGCTTGTCCGCTCGATGTGGCGCAGGAATTGGATTCCCATGCCCTTGCCCTTGTGGCAGTCCTCGATCAATCCGGGGATATCCGCGACTACGTAGGATGAACCGAACGGGCCGGATTCGTTCCTGACTATGCCGAGGTTCGGCTCTTTTGTAGTGAAAGGGTAGTCGGCGATTTTCGGCCTTGCGTGTGATATGCGGGAGAGGAAGGTTGATTTCCCGGCGTTTGGCCGCCCCACCAACCCTACATCCGCCAGCACTTTGAGGACGAGCCGCAGTTTTTTCTCTTCCCCCGGCTTTCCCGGCTCGCAGTGGTCGGGGTTGGGGTTGCGGAAGTATGCCAGCGCGGCGTTTCCACGCCCTCCGCGTCCGCCCTCCGCTACCAATTCTTTCTGGCCTTCGTTTATGCAGTCGAGCATTATCTCGTTGCCGGACTCGTCGTATATAATAGTTCCCAGAGGTATGGGGATGATTATATCCTCGGCGCTCTTGCCTACCTGATTTTTCCCCTTGCCGTGCGCGCCCCGTTCGGCCTTGTAGTGCTTGCGGTAGGCGACATCCTGCAGTGTGTGTATCTGTTTGGAGCCCACTACAAAGATGCTGCCGCCGCGCCCGCCGTTGCCGCCGTCTGGCTTGCCCTTGGGCTTGTACTTCAGCTTTTCGTAGGAGAAGCACCCGTTGCCGCCGTCCCCGGCTTTGATTTCGATTGTGGTTTCATCTATGAACATAGCTTTTTCGCCCTCTTTTCCCGCCGCTTGTTACGCACCGCGTAAACATAAATATAACTTGCGCCGTAGAGCAGTATCATAAATATTAGTATGTTGAGCGGGCTGTGCAGGAATTTTTTGTACCCCATCACCTGTTCGCAGTACGTGGTTATTACCGACATCAGCGGGATATGCAGCAGGTACGGGTAGAATGACGTCCGCCCCAGTTTTTGTATTATTTTGGTAGACAGGATTCGCGCGATGAGCCCTTTTTCCAATGATACGGTGTAGATCATAAGCAGGTAGAACGGTATCATGAACACGTGGTACGAGAACCACTTCATCTCCGGCGTCGTCCTTATTATTGATGAGAGGTTTAGGGTTATCAGTGCCACTATAAGTACAAACGCCGCGTCGTAGCGCAGGCCGGCGAGGATGCCGGGCGCGGCGTGGCGCTTGTTTTCGCCGCGCATCATCAGGAACCGCGCGAGCAGCATGCCGAGGCCGAATTCGAAGAAGCGCACCGGCGCGAAGCCGTGGAAAAACTGATAGTAGTTATCGTGATCCGGCAGGCCGGCCGCGCTGTACAACCATCCCCATAGTACGAGCGGGACTGTGAAGAGCGCTATCCACACCAGCACGCCGCGCTGCGATTTGATGCCGAGCGCCCACTTGAGCGTTGGGCCGAACAGTATGTAGCAGAGGAAGAACGCCGAGAGTGCCCACGACGGCGTGTTGAGGTTTATGGTGCCTATGGGGCAGAACGACCAGAGGAACGTGAGATGCGTCAGCGTTGAGTATACGAGCTTGGGGATATCCATCGTATCCGTACCCCAGCGCCGGATGATGTAGAGCGTTACCATCGTAAGCGTTGTTATCAGGTGTAAAGGGTAAAGCTCGAAGAACCGTTTTTTGATAAACGCCCACGGCTTGAACGTACCGTCCGTCATACCGGGCGCGAACTTTGTTGTGAATATAAAGCCACCAAGTATAAAGAAGAGGCTCGCGTGAAACGCCGGCCCCTTTATGAGGCGGAAGAGCCACGCCGGGCTGCCGCCCATATCGTGAAGCCCGCCTATGTACTGGAGGTGGAACAAGACTACGTTGACGGACGCGAGAAGGCGCAGGCCGTCTATCGCCGTAAAGTATTTTGGCTTGTTCAGGTGGAGGCTGTGATTATCGGACATCATCCGCTCGCTGTTGATGTGTTGACCCCTCCGCCGCCCACGCGTTTTGTATTGAAGATTTCTCTTCCGTCAACAATAACCCGTGTTGGTTACTCTCAATAAGCGCCCGCGCTATCATCAAATCAGTTTTCGTGGTTATCTTGAAATTAACCGGGTCGCCCCACGAATATCCGATGGGTATGCCCTGACTCTCAAATAACGCCGCTTCGTCGGTGGGGGGGGTGGGCATTTTTTTGATTTGATCGAATGATGACATCAGCAGTTGAGTGCAGAACATCTGCGGGGTGCCTACGCGAAGAACTTTAGACCTGTCGAGCGTTACCCCGCATCGTCCGTCATCCTCAAATGTGCGTATTGTATCAATTTCAGGCGTCGCCGTGATAACGCAGTCGAACCGTTCTCTCATGTCGAGGACTGCGTTGATGACATCGTGCGTGACAAAAGGCCGCGCGGCATCGTGTATCTGCACCCATTCCGCAGTTGACAGCGATACCCCGTTCCGCACCGACTGCCATCGTTCCTCACCGCCGGGGATTATTTGCACCCTGTCATAAAAAATATCATACCTGTCAATTAATTCCTGTGATTCATTGATCATTGACGGGGGGGTGACAAGTATAATTTTGTTGATTGACGGGTGGGAACAGAACGCTTTAAGGGAATAGTAGATAATAGGTTTGCCGCAGAGGTCGACAAACGCTTTGGGAGTTGGGTACCCAAGCCGGGTACCCGAACCCGCGCCTGCGATTACCGCGTCAACCATTAACGAGCCCTGCCACTTTCATGGGCAGCCCGAATAGCTTTATGAACCCGGTAGCGTCCACCTGATCGTAGAGTTCCGTGTCGGTGAACGACGCCAAATCTTCCAGGTAAAGCGACTTGTCGGCCTTAACGCCCGCCGCAGCCACATTTCCCTTGTACAGTTTTAGCCTGACGGTGCCGGTAACATTGCGCTGCGTAATCTCAACGAACCCGTCGAGCGCCTCGCGCAGCATACTGAACCACTGTCCGTCGTAAACAAGCTCGGCGTAGCGTATTGCCAGCGTTTCCTTCATGTGGCTTGTGCCCCTGTCGAGCGTAAGGCTTTCGAGCTGGCGGTGGGCAGCGTACAGAATTGTGCCGCCCGGGGTTTCGTACACCCCGCGCGACTTTATGCCCACGAGGCGGTTCTCCACCATGTCAACCTGTCCGATCCCGTGGAGCGAACCGATTTTGTTAAGCTCCGTCAACAGTTCGACCGGCCCCATAGCCTTGCCGTTTACCGCTATCGGAGTGCCCTTTGTAAATTCGATTTCAACGTACTCCGCCTTGTCCGGCGCGCTCTCAATCGTTTTTGATAATGTATAGACGTCTGACGGCGGTTCGTTCCACGGGCTTTCGAGCGTTCCGCCCTCGTGGCTGATGTGCCAGATGTTGCGGTCTTCGGAGTAAATGCGCTTTTTGCTTTGCGATATGGGTATGCTGCGCGCCTCGGCGTAGGCGATGCAGTCTTCGCGGCTGTGGAGAGTCCATTTTTTGTCTTTCCACGGGGCGATGATTTTTAATTTGGGGTCGAGCGCCATAACGGTCAATTCAAACCGCACCTGATCGTTGCCTTTACCCGTAGCGCCGTGGGCTATGGCGGTCGCGCCCTCTTTATGAGCGATTTCAACGGCGCGCTTTGCTATTAGCGGACGCGCGAAGCTTGTCCCTAACAAATACTCTTTTTCGTATATGGCCCCGGCCTTCATGGTGGGGTAGATGTAGTTGGTGATGAACTCCTCGGTCAGGCGCTCAATGTAGAGCTTGCCTGCACCGGTTTTGAGGGCCTTCTCTTCGAGGCCGCTCAGTTCATCGCCCTGCCCGAGGTCGGCACACATCGCGATAACCTCGCAGTTATAATTCTCCTTGAGCCACGGGATCATTATCGACGTGTCAAGTCCGCCGGAATACAGCAACACAACCTTTTCCATCTATTATCCTTTCAGTTAATTCTGTATTGATGGGGCGGCCGTCCCTCTGCCACCCGCTATTTCTGCATCGACGCCAAAACGTTGTCAAAAATCTCCACGGCCTTGTCAATATGCTCCAACCCAACAATCAACGGCGGGATGAAGCGTATCGTATTCATATTAGCCTTCACAACGAGCAGCCCGTTATCCTTGCACCTTTCAACCAGCGCCCCGGGGTCATCCTTAAAACGCACGCCCAATAACAGCCCCAATCCCCTTATGCCCTCTATAGACGGGTATTTTTTCATCAGTCCCTCAAGCTTCGTTTTCAAATAGTTGCCGTTTGTCTGCACCTTTTTAAGAAATACCGAATCGCTGACAATATCAATAATATGCGATCCCAGCGCGCACGCTACCGGGTTCCCGCCAAACGTTGTGCCGTGGTCTCCCGGCGAGAGGCACGAGGCGGTTTCGTCCGTGCAAAGCACTACCCCAAGCGGCATGCCGCCGCCAATAGGTTTTGCGAGCGTCATAATGTCGGGCACTATACCCGTCTGCTCGTAGCACCACAGCGACCCGCAGCGCCCGGTTCCGCACTGTATCTCGTCGTATATGAGCGCTATGGAGCGCTCGGTCGCGTACTCCCTCAAAAATTTCAAAAACTCCGTGTCGGCGATGTTGACCCCGCCTTCGGCCTGCAGCGGCTCTACGATGATCGCGGCGAAGTCGTATTTGTCAAGCGTGAGCCTCGCGCACTCTATGTCGTTGAACGGCGAGTAGTGGAAGCCGTCGGGCAGCGGGCCGAAGCCTGTCTGGAATTTCGGCTGCGCGGTCGCGCTCAACGCGCCGTACGTCCTGCCGTGGAAGCTCTCGGAGAACGACAGCACGTGGAACTTCTGCGCCGAGATCCTCGCCCCGCGCTTCCTCGCGAACTTTATAGCGCCCTCGTTTGCCTCGGTGCCGCTGTTGCAGAAAAATACTTTGGTCGCGAAGCTGTGTTTTACGAGCTTTATCGCGAAGTCTATCTGCGCCTTGCTGTAGTAGAGGTTCGACGTGTGTATAATAAGTTCCGCCTGACTCTTCAGCGCCTCCTGCAGCACGGGGTGCGCGTGCCCCAGCGCGTTGACCGATATGCCCGCGCCGAAGTCGAGGTACTCCTTGCCGTCGGTATCGTAGAGGTACATCCCGGCCCCCCTCACAATGGGAGCGCCGCTCCTCTTGTAGGTGTGTACGAAGAATTCCTCAGGATCGATATCCATGGTAATTTTGTTTTCCATCCTAGCGCCAGCCTTTCTTTGCCTGAACCCTGATTCACCTGATTAAAGGATTAACATGATTTTTGACGTTTAATCAAAAAAATCTTTTAATCAGGCAAATCATGGTTCAAATTATTTTTGTATAACTGTTCCCGCTGATTTACCGTCAGTCAGCTCGTTTGTCAATGTATCCGCGCCGTTCCAGCCGCAGATATGCACCCGCCCAACGCCCTGTTCAACCGCCTCCGCGGCGCCCCGTAGTTTTGGGATCATTCCGCCCGTAACCTCGCCGGACGCGATCAGCCCCTCTATCTCCGATATCTTTATGACGCTGCGCACCGACCCGCCGATCTTCACGCCCGGCACGTCCGAAACGAATATCAGGTCCTCTGCCTCCATAGCCTTGGCCAGCTCGCTCGCCGCCAAATCCGCGTTGACATTGTATATCGCTCCGTCGGCCCCGCGCGAAACGGGGGAGACCACCGGGATGTACCCCACCTTGAGGGCGAACCCGACGTATTTGTAATTCACCTGCCGTATCTCGCCCACAAACCCTATGTCCTGCCCGTTCACGAGCATCTTCTCGGCGGTAAACAGCCCGCCGTCGACCCCGCTCATGCCCACCGCGGGTATCCTGAGCGCCAGCATCTCGTTCACGATGCGCTTGTTGACGTCGCCCGAAAGCACCATCTGCACAACCTTGACAGACTCCGCGTCGGTAACCCGCATACCCTCTACGAAAGAGAACTCCTTGTTGAGCCGGTCAAGCTCCCGCGCGATGTCTTTGCCGCCGCCGTGGACGATTATCGGCAGGTGGCCGCTTGAGACAAGCCCTGCCGTGCCCTCCGCCAGCTCCCGCAAAAGCCCTGGGGCGTCTATCGTCGACCCGCCTATCTTGATGAGCGCTATACCCATAAAATCCGCCTGCCCTCCGAAAAATAAACGGTAAAAATTACTGCGTACCGATATAAATATACAAAAAGGGGCATATCGTTATCAATAATATATTATTTTTAGTGTTTTATGGGCGGTGTATATTATGCACATTAACGATTTCGACTACGAATTGCCGGACGGGCTTATCGCCAGAGAGCCATTGGCGGAGCGCGACGGGTGCCGTCTTTTGCACGTAAAACGTGGCTTTGCCGCCGGGGGCGGGGATGATGGCGGCCCGTACCGGCATCTTGCATTCAGGGACATACTCGGCATCGTCAGGGTGGGGGACAGGCTCGTTTTTAACGATACCAGGGTCATACCGGCCCGCGTTTTCTGCGTAAAAGAGTCTACCGGCGCGGCGGTGGAGTTGTTCTTTACCGAGCGGATAGATGATAATTCGTGGCGGGCGCTTGTCAAGCCGGGGAAGAGGGCGCCGGGCGGCACGGCGCTGTTTGTTGACGGGCATCCGGAGGTAAAAATACGGGTTGACGAGGTCATGGCAGACGGGTACGAGCGGGTCGTCAGCCTTGTATCTGCGGATTCCGTGATGAGCAGCCTTGACGCGGTTATCGACGCGTACGGGCATATCCCGCTCCCTCATTATATAGAGAGGGAGGACAGCGAGGCCGACAGGGAGATGTACCAGACCGTCTACGCCTGCGCCCCCGGCGCGGTCGCCGCGCCCACAGCCGGGCTGCACTTTACGGACGGGCTGTTGGACGAGCTGGCCGCCCGCGGCGTCGACCGGAGCTTTGTCACCCTGCATGTCGGCATCGGCACCTTCCGCCCGGTACAGGTGGATGACCCCCGCCTGCACGATATCCACGAAGAGCGTTTTGAGTTGACGGGGCGGGCGGCAGACGAAATCAATGCCACATGGGAGCGCGGCGGCCGGGTGATAGCCGTGGGGACAACGGTCGTGCGGACCCTCGAAAGCTGCGCGGTATCCCGCCGCAAAGTAGCCCCGAAGTCGGCCCGGACAAAATTGATGATCCTCCCGCCGTATGATTTCAAGGCGGTTGACGGCCTGATAACAAATTTCCACCTCCCCAAATCAACCCTGCTGATGCTCGTCTCGGCCTTTTCGTCTATAGAGTTGATGGCCGGGGCGTATCAGGAGGCAATCAACCAAAAATACCGGTTTTACAGCTACGGCGACGCGATGATAATTATCTGAATATCAATGCGTCCATATATTATATTCATGGTATGGCAGAAAACAATATTTCAATATCGGCAATAGGGCAGGATTCCCACCGGTTCGAGCCCGATGGTTCGCAAAAGCCGCTTGTCCTCGGCGGCGTCGTCATACCCAATGCCCCCGGCCTTGCCGGGAATAGTGATGCCGATGTCGTCCTGCACGCTGTCACAAACGCCGTTTCCGGGGTCTCCGGGGTTAATATCCTTGGGACGATAAGCGATGATCTTTGCCTGAATCAGGGGATAACGGACAGCCGGGTCTATTTAGGGAAGGCGTTGGAGACGCTTGAGGCCGATGGATGGAAGTTGACGCACGTGTCCGTATCAATCGAGGCGAAGAGGCCGCATCTGTCGTCCCACATCCCGGCCATAAAACGGTCGATAGCGTCAATATTGTCGCTGCCGGAGAAATCGGTAGGGCTAACGGCAACGACTGGGGAGGGGCTTACGGATTTCGGGCGCGGCGAGGGGATGCAGGCGTTTGTCATTGTGTCGGCTGTAAGGTAAGGGCCATAACGCGCTTTAATCCGCAACCATCGCCGCAGGGGCGTTGTGTGCGGTTCTATCGTTGAAAGGGGGGATGTTTTGGATCTGTTTATTATCGCGGTTTTAATAATTATCGTTGTAATAATGCCGGGTATCGTATCCATAATAACCGTTAGAATGGCATTAAGGGGAATCAAAGCGGAAAATTCAATTCTTAATGACGAACTTGAAGATATAAGACGAATTACAAGAGACAACACCATCAGATTACACGCTATAGAGCAGGAACTGAAAAAAGCCGGGATTGCGGGCGAAACACCCGCTGATGACGGCAAATATGCGGAAACCGTTAAATCCGCCGAGCCGCTGCCGGCTGCCGCTCCGGAGGAAGAACCGCCATCTGTGTGCCTGAGCGAAACGGCCTCGTATTCGGCGGCGCCAGAACCCGAAGAGTCCGCAGAAGATTTTGATATCCCGTATATTCCCGCGCCGCCCATGATGGGTGAATCTATACCCGAAGAGCCGGTGAAAAGCCATACGTCGGTAACAAGCCTTAAAACACCGGATATTCCCGAGCTGGCCGTGAATAATGAAACTATGGAAAACTGGTTAGGCAAAAGGGTATTCGGAATAGTTGCCGCGATTTTAATCTTTATCGGTTTAATATATCTGGGGACCCTTATATATGATAAAATGGGCGATAATGGCAAAATAGCCCTTATGTACCTGTTCAGTTTCGCGCTCACCGCCGCCGGAGTTGTTCTTGTAAAAAAAACGCGCAATTATTTCACAATCGCCCTTGTTGGGTGCGGGTGCGGAGCGCTGTTTATTTCGACTCTCATGGCGCATATTCATTTCGGTAAATTTCCGGATTATATGGCCTTCTCTCTTCTTTTGGGGTGGACGGCGGGCGTACTGTTTCTGTCCAAACTTATGAAAACGGGCCTTTTCAGCGCGATAGCGCATATCGGAATGGCCATATCGCTCTGCTTTGCGTTTTCTTCCGGAATGTCGTATGATAAGCTTCCGTTAATACTTGTTTATCAGTGGGCCGGCATAGCCGTTATTGTAGCCGGTAATTTTTTCTTTTGTAAGCAAACGTATCTTCCCGGCCTGTTCGCGTCGTTTGCGTTAACGCTTATCGGCAGCTTGTTTATGATGGACAAATTAGGCAAGCTGGATATGAATGGTCTGATATTCGCCGGCTATACAGGGCAGTTTGCCCTCACCTCGTTTTTGTCGTACTTCCTTACGTTATACGTGATAAAATCGGTTAAGGAAGATGCGACGGAATACGCGTCGGCGGTTCATGCCGGCAATAAACTTTTATGGCTCGTATCATTGTCTGTAAACGTGATTACACCTGTGTATCTCATGTATAAGCGCGGCGTTGGCGGCAGCGGACATATTGACGCGGTTTTGTGGCAGGTTTTAGCCGGGGTTGCGATTATAGCCGTACACGCGGCTATAACCCTTATAATGAGCAAGAAGTACGGCCTGAATAAAAACCTTGAGACGATTTCAATTTCATTCCTCAGCGTTTTTTCTTGCGGGCTTCTGGTCTACCGGCTGTATGAAACAGAATTGTTTATAAGCTGCCTGTTTGCGCTGGCGATAGCCATGTTTGCGCTATATAAGTTTTGCCGGAACAGGGTTTATCTTATATTGGCGAATATATGGATATGCGCGGATGTTTTGCTGATGATATCGGGCGGCTACAATAATATCTACGAAAGTTTTAAGCCGTCGCCTGTTTTATATCTCGTGATGATACCTGCGTTAATGGCTGCGCAGCGTTTTTTACTCAACAAAGAGGATAAAGCCGCAGACGCTTTTTACAATCCGCTGGTAAACGCAATGAAAATAACGCCGTATATATTAACCCACGTATCGCTGACCGCGTTTTTTGTACTTGATTTTTATTCGTACTCCGGTTCCATCGAAAATTTCTTAGGAGAGAAAATTTACTGCGGCGATATCAGAACGGCGATTTTCCTTATGATTCCTCTTATCCTTAATTTAACGCTATTTTTGCTCAAATTTGAGAAAAGTTCTGCCGCGCTGAATTGTATTATGAGAATAACGACGGTGATTATACTTTCCGTAACAGCATTGTTTATCAATTCCGGCATAAATTCGCTTTTAGCGGCTCTTACCCTTGCGGTATGCCTTCTTTTCGCTTATGCCGTAGCGCGTATCAGCGTAAGGGAAAACAATTCATTTTCCGTTATTTCGAGGATAGGTGAGCTGATTATCATTGCCGGCTGCGCTGTGTTTATCAATTCCGGTGTAAATGCGCTTTTGGCGGCACTTACTCTTGCGGCTGGCCTTATTTTCGCGTATGCCAGAGCGCGTATCAGCGTAAAGGAAAACAATCCATATTCCGTTATTTCGAAGATAGGTGAACTGATTATCATTGCCGGCTGCGCTGTGTTTATCAATTCCGGCGTAAATTCGCTTTTTGCGGTTCTTGCTCTTGCGGGCGGCTTTCTTTTCGCTTATGCCGCAGCGCGTATCAGCGTGAAGGAAAACAATACATCCGCCGTTATTTCGAGGATAGGCGTGGTGATTATCACTGTTGGCTGCGCCGTTTACATCAATTCCGGCGTCAATTCGCTTTTAGCGGTTCTTACTCTTGCGGGCAGTTTTCTTTTCGCTTATGCCGCAGCGCGTATCAGTGTTACGGAAAACTTTTGGCCTTCCGTTACTTCGAGAACAGGCGAGCTGACTATCATTGTGGGCTGCGCTGTTTACATCATCTCTTCGCCGCGTCCGATTTTGGATTTGCCGGTTGAATACGCCTTAGCGGCCGCTTGCCTCGGTTTCGCGTTTTTGCTGGCGAGAGGGTTTACGGATAACAAAAATATATGCCCCGCGTCGGCTATTACTGAAATTAACGTGTTTATCCTCATTCTATCATCGGCATTTTACATCATCAGTAAAGATAACCGGCTTATGGTTTCGCTCATTGTACTTATCAGCCTTATATTCTTAATTTTGAAGGCGGCAACTGTAGACCGCGGCGGAGAAAAGGGCAGGATAACGGATATTACCGAGGTCGGAGGGGCAATTATGCTCGCGGCCTGCGCATGGTATTTCGTGAATGGAGGCGAAGCGCTCGTTACCGCGTTCATAGTTTTGATGTGCTGCGTGTTTGCTTATATTATCGGGAATATAAATGTTCGGGAACGCGGGAATCTTTCAAAAGTTTCGCGGATAAACGAGGCTATAGTACTCGCGGCGGGGGGATATTATATAGCGAACTTGAACGCACCGTTTAAAATCGAGTTAATATTCGCGTATGCGGCAATAGTTCTCTTTGTTTACGCGTTAGCGTTTATAAGGGTAAACAGGGATATATCGGCGGACACTCATCCGCTCCTTCAGATATATTCGGGAATAAAGCTTACCGCCTTAACCTTATGTACGGCGCGGGGTTTTACCTCGTGGCTTGATTATGGATATGTTGTCAGCATTATTGTAATGGTGACTGCCCTCATATGCGTTCTCGCGGGCTTTAAATTCAGAGCGAAGGCGCTCCGCGTTTACGGGCTTGTGATGACAATGATCTGCGTGTCAAAGCTTGTCATTATAGACGTTTGGGGCGCAAGCACGCCTATGAGGGTTATCGCGATGATATCGGGCGGGCTTATATGCTTCGCCGTAAACGCCGCTTACAGCTATGCCGTTAAACATCTTGACAGAGACGCGGAACTTGACGCGCCGCAGTCGGGTGAGGCGCGGGAATAACCGGCAGGGGGGGTCATGGCATTATAATAACCTTGCGTTTCTGCCTGCTTTTTTTGTTGGTGGCGGGATTTACCGATTCCGCCGATATAAAGTATACCCCCGGCGCGATCCGCCTGTTTGGCCGCCATACTACCGTTGGCCCGTCCACTTGAAAAACGGCGTTCCCGTACGCGCTCCAGTTGTAGCGCCCCAGCAGTTTTCCGTCCTGCGTGAATATTTTTATGTTGGTGATGCCGTCGCCGGATATCCGTATCTCCGGGGCGCCGCCGCCGAGCCTTACAACGTTCGGCAGGATAGTGAGGGGCGTTTCTTTTGGCGGCTCTACAGGCGGATCGCTGGTGCTGCCTGTTTTTACGGTTATGTTGCGGCTTGACTGGAAGCTTGCGTTTGTGACTACCAGCAGGCAGGCGCTTTTCTCTTTCCAGTTCGGCAGGATAAAGCGACCGCTGCCGGACTGGTCTAACGGTATGGGTGCAATATCCACACTGTCGCTGCCGCGTTCCATGATCAGCGCGGTTGCGGCCCACGTTTTGCCGGTTATCGAGGCGTCTCTTACTCCGCTTATGTTGAGTACAAGCGTATCGGAATGTTCGGCCCGCGGCACGTAGCGCAGGAGTTCAAGGGATTGCCGCCTTACCGACCGGGTTACCGAGGCTGCGGCTGTATCCGTTGGCGCCCTCCAGCTGTCCATAAGCTCGGCGTCGCTTATAAAAGTATGCGGCCTGCGCGCCCGCTGCCTGGTAAAGTAGCTCTCGGCGTGGAAGGCGTTGAGCGTTTCGGCCCAGCTCTTTTTTGCGTAAGCCTGGGTTACATTCTCTATGGTCCGGTGGAATTGCGGCATTGAGTTGTCGCGGTTGTAAAAGAAAGCCGACTTTATGAGGCCGATGCTGTCCACCGCGTTTACCTTTTCGTACAGGTACTTGAAAAGTATCCCGTTCAGGTATACGTAATCGTAATCGTCCAAAAGCGTAACCCGCGTGGGGGTTCTGAAGTATTCGCCGATGTATTGCAGGTAGTCGTTTATTTCCGGGAAAGCGAGTTCCTCCATGAGCACCGCCGAGCCTTCAAGCCAGCCGGTGGGGAAGTTGTACAGATATACGTGCCGGGCCATGGTGTACTGCGGCGCGTGGAAGAACTCGTGGGCGGCGGTTACCCGCACCGCGTCTATGGGCCGCTTGTCGTAGCCGAGGCTGCCCCAGAACAGCGGGTCAGACCAGTCGCTGTTTATCTCTATGTGGCTGGGGAAACCGGTTGAGGATGTGACGCTCCCCGCCTGCGGGTAGGTTACGCCGTAAAAAAAATCGTCGTACTCCTCCTCGTACAGCAAGGCGATGAGGACGTTGTAGTACCCCGCCTCGCCGCCCGGGCCGGGAGTGGTGAGCGGTTTTGGGAAGCCGAAGCGGTCTATTATCATTGACCATGAACTGTCGAGCGCGAAAGCGACCTCGTCAACATAGTCGGGCACGCCGTTTGGGGAGCGGCTCCGCTCGCGCCATGATGACGGCTGCCCGTCGGCGGCGTAGCCTATGGTGTCGGTAACGTCCACGCTGTCTATGCCGGACGTCATATAGAATATCTTGAAATGTCCGGAGGGGGAGATGTACGTTTCGCGTCCGGCGGGGATAGCTGTGGCCTCTGCGTAAAGCGCTCTGAATTCAGGAGTTAGGTCGTTCCACTTGTGCATCAATGTTAAGAGGTCTTTGCTTGTTGGGCGGATGATATTTTTGACATTAGCGGTTGATCGGCGCTGACCGGTGCGCTTGCCGCCGGGGCCGCGCCGGTTATCATCGCGCCTGTTTTGGGCCCGCTCCTCGAAGTACGGGCGGAACCTGTTTTCTATCTCTGCGGATGAGAGGCTGCTGACATCCGCAGCATCTGCATTGACGGCTGTACGGGCAAGCCCGGCCCCGTTATTTTCGCCGGCCATGCGTGTTTTGGCGGCGTGTGCGGAGAGTGTAAATATGGCGAACAGCAGGAACGCCGCGGTCAATGTTGTTGTTTTTCGCATGGCTGTCCCGCCGCAGAGTAAGGCATTTAGCGTGAAATAACAAAGGGCTGATAACCGTTTGATTTAGCGCGAGTTATCAACCCTGGAATATGGTAGCGCTACGGGGACTCGAACCCCGGTTTGATGGATGAGAACCACCTGTCCTAACCCCTAGACGATAGCGCCATAGATAGACAAAATAATAAACGCCGATAAATCAAGTCAATATTTTTACGATATTTTTTGATTTTGCCGGTGCCGGCGAAAAAATGGCTGGGGTGCAAGGATTCGAACCTCGATAGCTGGAGCCAGAATCCAGAGTCCTGCCGTTGGACGACACCCCATTATAACCATTCTATTCACTAATATAATTAACGGGGATACCGAAATGCAAGAAAAAAATAAAAATAGGCGGCGTTACCAAAAAAAACATAAAATTATTGACACGGTACCGGGTTTGAATGTAATTTAATAGACTGGTTTGGAGTTTGGGGTTTGGAGTGTGGAGTTTGAGGTCAGCGTAAAAGAACTCCAAAATTCCGCACTGCAAACTTCACACTCCAAACCCCAAACTCCAAACTCAATAAAACGGGCGGTTTCTATGGCAAATATTGCAGATATCCTTAAAAATCAACGGGTCTCTTTCAGTTTCGAGTTCTTCCCGCCCAAAGACCAGTCCGCATCCGACACTCTCTTCCAAACCATATCCGAACTGATCCCGCTCCGCCCGGCTTACGTCAGCGTCACTTACGGGGCGGGGGGCAGCACGGTCGGCCTTACACACGGCATCGTCACTAAGCTGCAGCGGGAGACCGGGCTTACGGTTGTCAGCCACCTGACCTGCGTGGGGACGCCGCTTGGCGGCATCAAGGGCATTCTGGATTCGTATTACGAGAGCGGGATAAGGAACATAATGGCGCTGCGTGGGGATATGCCTAAGGGCGGGGGGGCGGCCTCTGCGGATTTCCGCTATGCCGCTGACCTCGTCGCGTATATCAGGAAGAATTACCCTGATATGGGGATAGGAGTCGCCGGATTCCCGGAGGGGCACCCCGAAACGCCTAACCGGTTGAAAGAGATCGACTATCTCAAGGCGAAGGTAGACGCCGGGGCCGACTATATATGTACCCAGCTATTCTTTGATAACCGGGACTTTTACGACTTCCGAGAGCGCTGTGTTTTGGCGGGGATAGACATTCCCATCATTGCCGGGATAATGCCTGTTACCAACCGCAAGGGTATGGAGCGTATGGCGGACCTCGCGCTCGGCGCGCGCTTTCCGGCCCGCATGATCAAGGCGTTTTCGAGGGCCACTACCGAGGGGTTTGAGAACATGGGGGTCCACTGGGCCACGGAACAGGTGAGGGACCTTATCGATAATGATGTCAAGGGGATACACTTCTTTACACTTAATAAGTCAAAGGCTGCGCTCAGCATTTATCATTCGCTCGGCGTGGCCGATTCGCTTGAATTGGCGGGGGATGCCAATCATGGCTGAAACCGTTTACTCCTGCGGCCGGCAAATCAGCCGGGGCTGTAAATCCGTTGGGATGCCGGGATTATTGAGCGATACCAAACCTTAATCAATATATCAATAACAAAGAAAGGGCCGTACCATGTCGTTTGATGTAAACGCCTTCATGCAGCAGTTAAAGACCAGAAACCCCGCCGAAGCCGAGTTCCATCAGGCCGCGGATGAAGTAGCCCACTCGCTCGCACCCTTTATCGACAAGAACCCCAAGTACGCCAAGTCGAAGGTTCTTGAGCGCATTGCCGAGCCGGAGCGGGTAATCATGTTCCGCGTGCCCTGGGTCGACGACGCCGGGGAGGTGCAGGTCAACCGCGGCTTCCGCATCCAGATGAACTCCGCTATAGGCCCCTACAAGGGCGGCTGCCGCTTCCACCCGTCGGTGAACCTCGGCGTGCTGAAATTCCTCGCGTTCGAGCAGGTGTTCAAGAACTCGCTCACAACGCTCCCCATGGGCGGCGGCAAGGGCGGCTCGGATTTTGACCCCAAGGGCAAGTCCGACAACGAGGTTATGGCGTTCTGCCAGGCGTTCATGTCTGAGCTCTTCCGCCACATAGGCCCCAATACCGATGTTCCCGCCGGCGACATAGGCGTGGGCGGGCGCGAGATCGGGTTCATGTACGGTATGTACAAGAAGCTCAACAATGAGTTTACAGGGGTATTGACGGGTAAGAAACTCGGCTGGGGCGGCAGCCTCATACGTCCTGAAGCCACCGGTTACGGCTGCGTCTACTTCTGCGAAGAGATGCTGAAGGTTAAGGGCCAGGGCTTTGGCGGCAAGACGGTAGCGATAAGCGGCTCCGGCAACGTGGCCCAGTATGCGGCCGAGAAAGCCACCGAACTCGGCGCAAAAGTCGTAACGCTGTCGGATTCAAACGGCACGGTCCACGATCCCAGCGGCATCAACGCCGAAAAGCTCGCCTTTGTGATGGAACTCAAGAATGAGAAGCGCGGCAGGATAAAGGAATACGCCGACAAGTTCAAGTGCGAGTATATGGACGGCAAGCGCCCCTGGTCCGTCAAGTGCGACATAGCCCTCCCGTGCGCGACGCAGAACGAGCTTGACGGCAAAGAGGCCGACGAGCTTCTCAAGAACGGCTGCATCTGCGTAGGCGAAGGCGCAAACATGCCCAGCACGCCCGACGCGGTTGAGAAGTTTTTGGCGGCGAAGATCGCGTTTGGCCCCGGCAAGGCGGCCAACGCGGGCGGCGTGGCGACAAGCGGCCTCGAAATGTCCCAGAACAGTATGCGTCTGAGCTGGACACGCGAAGAGGTTGACCAGAAACTGGCGGGTATCATGAAAGCTATCCACGGCCAGTGCGTGCAATACGGCAAGGAGAGCAGTTTCGTAAACTACGTAAACGGAGCGAACATTGCCGGTTTTGTTAAGGTTGCCGACGCGATGCTCGATCAGGGCGTTGTTTAAAGAGCGTTGTTTTTGTTGATGTTTATATTCTGCGGGGGCGGGTTTAAAATCCGCCCCTAATCAACAATTATCTCTTCCCCGCCGATCATAACAAAACCGACCATCGGTTCCGAAATCAGCAGTTTCTCCAAAATATTGTCCCGCTCCCCGTAAGGGAACCGTACCCCGATGATATCCGCCAGTTTTCCCGGTGTCAGGCTCCCCAGTTTGTCCGATGCCTGAAGCGCCGCCGCCGGATTTTTTGTTACCCAGCTTATAAGCTCCCGCGCGCTGATGTGCGGGTACTTCATTTTCAGCTCGAACAGTTCGTCGAACAGGTTGGTGTCGCCCGCAGCCACCATCCCCTCAGTGCCGAGGCACAGCCGTACCCCGCGGTTGCGCGCTATTTCTACGGAGAGCGGCTTGTGCTCCATGACGCTGTTGTATCGGCGGCATATTACCACCGATGCCCTCTTGGCCGCGAGGAGGCCCAGATCGTAACCGGTGGTGTAGTTGCAGTGGTAGAGGATGGCGCGGGTTGGTATAAGGTTCGCGGCCAGCGCGTACTCCACCGGGTGGAGGCGGGTGCCGCTCGTAGGCCAGGGGTATCCGCGCGTCTGGCTCTCGTAAAAGTCGCCGCTGCGGTCGTAGAAAGCCTGTATCTCCTCGGCGCTCTCGGCGACATGGCAACTCCATAGGCACTTTGTGTCGTAGCCAAGCTCAATGAGCTTGCGGTGACCCTGCTGCGTAAGTGAGTAGAGCGCGTACGGAGCGGCCCCGTACTTGAACGCGCCCCCGGCATCATCGCTGTCAAGCCATGTTCGCGCCTGCGCTATGCCTTCGTCCAATGCCCCCTCGTTGGCGACCTCCCGTATTATTACCGCGCGTATGGCCTCGCCCGCAAGCGCCTGGGCGGAGATGCCGGTGCGCGTGCTGTCTACCACCGTGGTAACGCCCTGCGACACCATTTCCCTCGCGCAAAGCCGTATGCCGCCGCAAATCTGTTCCGGGCTGAGTTCCATCATGCGCGAGTATTTCGTGCTGTTCCAGCCGGTATATTCCTCGCCTGGCTCCTTTAGATAGCTCCTTATGGGCGTCTCTTCTAAATGCGTGTGCATATTGATGAACCCCGGCAGCAGCAGAATATCGCCAAGGTTGACAAGCCGTTCGTCCGAAGAGCGCCGCACTAACCCGCGCGGCCCCACGGCGGTTATAAGCCCGTCACAAACGGCCACCGCCCCGTTGAGCAGCACCTCGCCGCTGTCTAAAAGTATGTGTTTCGCGAAGTAGACAGTGTTCATCAATAGAATATAATATTTCGGCACCGGTTTGCGGGGAATCAACCGGTAACAAATTCTGGCAATCACCCCCCAAAGCGTGATAGTTGACTTTTTGCGGTATAACTGTAAAAAAGTCATATTAAGGCGTGTTTTTATGGATATATATGTATAAATCGATTTTTTATTAATTTATTACGGTATATATTGAAAAATTGTCAATATCTGCCATATTTTTATCATTATACTGTTATAATACGCAATTTTTATTGATTTTTATCTGTATACAAGTAAAAAAATTAAAAAAAATAATTTTTTTTACCATTATTCCGAAATAATATAGTATATTTATTATAGTTTTCTCGGTATAACCGTAAAAAAGGAGGCATTTTCATGGTTTTAAGAGAGAGGTTTATAGGCCCGATACGCCCGTTTTACGAAATGGCCGACCTCGTAAAGGTCATAACCGGCCTGCGACGCGCCGGCAAGTCCGTGCTGCTTTCGCAGATAGCCGACGAAATGCGGCAAAACGGGGTCGACGAGAAGCGGATCATCTTCATCAACTTCGAGTTTTTGGAGTTCTCGCACATCAGAACGGCGAAGGAACTGCACAAGTACGTACAGGGCCATATAAGGGGCCGCAGCGGCAGGCATTACCTCTTTCTGGACGAAATACAGGCTGTAGAGCAGTTCGAACTGGCGGTAAACTCGCTGCGGGCGAAGGGGAACGTGAGCATCTTCATTACCGGCAGCAACGCGCACCTGCTGTCGGGGGAACTGGCGAGCGCGCTGTCGGGGAGGTACGTTAAGTTCCGCGTTACGCCGTTTACGTTCCGCGAAGCGCTCGAAATAACCGGGCAGCCCGACCTCCAAAAGGCGTTCGCCGATTTTATGAAGTGGGGCGGCCTGCCGGGGCGGTTCGCGTTTTCGGAGGAGCAGGAAATCCGAAAATACCTGATGGATGTCTACGATTCCATAGTTCTGCGTGACATAGTTCAGCGTTTTGGGATACGCGACCTCAATATGCTGGACAACATAGTAAACTTTCTGGTCGACAACTCCGGGTGCCTCTTCTCGGCGAACACGATTTCAAAGTACATCAAATCCCAAAAACGCTCGATATCAGCCGAGGCGCTCTACAACTACGTTGGCCACATAGTCGGCTCCATGATGTTCACCAAGATACACCGTTGCGATATAAAAGGGAAAAACGTATTCGCCACCCTCGAAAAATACTATATTGCCGACATGGGCATGCTGCAATTGAAGCGAAACTCCACAAGCGTAAGCCTCGGCGCAACCCTCGAAACGGTGGTGGCGAACGAGCTCATAGCGCGCGGGTACAATATGCATATAGGGGTCAGAAAAGATGCCGAAATCGACTTTATGGTTGACAAGGGCAGAGAAAAGGAGTTTATACAGGTAGCTTGGGCAATAGACTCCGAAGCCACCCTGCGTCGCGAGATCGACGCTTTCAACGGAATCCCGGAGCAAAAACTGATCATTACAGCCGACGAGTGCGACTGCGGCCAGAAAGGGGTCAGGTGGAAAAATATCATAACCTGGCTGATGGAAAACCCGGCCTGATTTTTTGGTGGGGGTCGGATAAAAATAATTTTGATGGATGTATGCCCATAATATATATTCACTAATATATTATAGTGCTATGATGGTTTTTTGCACAACTACGAAGGCGGGATTTATGGGATCCGAACGCAGGACAATTTTGCTGGTTGACGACGACCTGACGAACCTGACGGTTGGCAGGAACGCGTTGGAGGAGCAGTACGACGTGCTCACGCTGAACTCCGGCGCGCGGCTCATCAAGATGCTCGCGCGCAGCGTCCCCGACCTCATTCTGTTAGACGTTGAAATGCCCGAAATGAACGGCTACGAGACGATCAAGGCCATAAAGGGCGACCCCGCCACGGCCGGGATACCCGTTATCTTCCTTACGGCGAAGAGCGACGGGCAGAGCGAGCTTGAGGGGCTCTCTCTGGGCGCGGTAGACTACATCACCAAGCCTTTTTCCGCGCCGCTGCTGCTCAAGCGCATAGAGCTGCACCTGCTCGTGGAGTCGCAGAAGAAGGAGCTTTCCGACCAGAAAGACGAGCTTGTGCGCTTCAACACCAACCTGCGGGGTATGGTGGAGGCCAAGACCAAAACGGTTATTGAACTGCAAGACGCCCTCCTGCGGACGATGGCGGAGCTTGTGGAGTGCCGCGACGACATTACCGGCGGGCACATCGAGCGGACGCAGAGCTACCTTGAGACGCTCTTAAACGCTATGGAGAGGAAGGGCCTATATAAGGAAGAGATGGCGGTGTGGGACATACCGCTCGCTCTTAGGTCGGCCCAGTTGCACGATGTGGGTAAGATCGCGGTCAAGGACAGCATCCTCAACAAGCCTGGGCGGTTGACGCCGGAGGAGTTCGAGGAGATCAAGAAGCACACGGCCTTCGGCGGGATGGTTATAGATAAGATCAAGGAGGGTACGACCGAGCAGGCGTTTTTGGAGTACGCGAAGATTTTTGCCTTGACGCACCACGAAAAGTGGGACGGCAGCGGCTATCCGGCGGGGCTAAAGGGCGAGGAGATACCGCTTTTGGGCCGTCTTATGGCCATAGCCGACGTGTACGACGCGCTCTGTTCCGACCGCCCGTACAAGAAGGCGTTTTCGCACGAGGACGCGGTGAGGATAATTATGGAGGGCAGGGGGACGCACTTTGACCCCGCCCTGACCGATTTGTTTATGAGTGTAGCCGACGAGTTCGGCGCAGTAGCCGCGCGGCACAAGTCGGAGGCGGCAAAGGGGGTAAGCAGAGAATGACGCAGTGCGGTTGTCGTATCAAAAACTACTGGGCATGCAGCAAGGCGGTGAGGCGATGAGGGCAGTATCAACCGCGAAAAACGCAAGGGGGCGCGGGGCGGCGAGGTTATTTTTGGCGCTTGTTTTTCCGTTTCTGGCATTCTCCGCCGCGCTCTGCCTTTCGTGCGACAGCGCGTCCGGCAAGCGTGCCGGGAAGCAGGATGAGTATATCACGATCGGCGCGATTTTCCCGCTCACCGGCCATTACTGCGACGAGGGCGTGCGCGCGCTCAACGGCATCAAGCAGGCGCGGCAGGAGATAAACGACGCCGGCGGGGTTTTGGGGAAAAAGATAGACATAATCGTTTTGGACGACAAGGGCGACAAGCAGCGCGTTGTCGAGCAGTACAATGTTCTCAAAGAGATGGGCGTCGTCGCCATTATCGGGTCCCTGTTCTCCAACGTTACGCTGCCGCTCGCGGAAGCCGCGGCGGCGGACGGTATGCCCGTAATATCGCCCACCGCGTCCAATCCGGAGGTTACAAAAGGGCGCAAAAACGTTTTTCGGCTTATATTTTTGGATGACGATCAGTCAAGGATAGTTGCCGGGTTTGCCCATAAGACGCTTGGTGCAAAAACCGCCCTCATCATCGCCGGCGACGAGAGGTTCGAGGGGATGCACAAGGTATTTGAGGAGGCGTTTAAGGCTGCGGGAGGGCAAGTTATAGGCAAAGAGCGTTTTACCGCACGCCGTGATTTCGGGGCTATACTTAATAAGTACGGGCGGAACCATCCCGATGTCATATTCTGCGCTACCGATTACACCATTGCCGCTGAGCTTGCCGAGGCGGTGAACGACGCCGGGTTCGACGGGGTAAAGCTTTTGGGCACCGACGCCTGGGACGGCATTCTGACCTTCGCGCACAGGCTTGAGGCTATGGAGCGGGTCTACTACGCGTCGCCGTTCGCGTTCGACGAGATACACCCGGCGGTCGCGCGGTTCTCGCAGCGCTACTTCGACAACTTCTCATACACGCCCATAAGCACCGCGGCGCAGTCTTACTCCGCAGTGCAAATCTTAGTGAAGGCCATAGAGAGCGCCGGCAGCACAAAGGCAGAAGACATTATAGAGGTCATGCGGACCGGGGTGTTCGACGTTATAGCCGGGCACATGAGCTTTGACGAGAACAACAATCCGTGCAGCTTGGACGCCAGCGTATATATTATGGAAATAAAGGGCGGGTACTACCGCTCGGTAGAGAAGATTCGCATAAGGGAGCGTGGGCTATGATCAGGAACATACGCATACAGGCCCGCCTGCTTATCGCCTTTTTCATAATATCGTTCTTTACCCTGTTTGCCGGCATGATAGGCTTTGCGAGCCTCAAGAGCATAGGCGACGACGCGGTTACCTCCATAGAAACTCTCGCCGTGCTCAACGACATGTACGACTACAACGTGGAGGCCGACAACGGCATCTACTATATGCTGCGTTTCAGGGACACGCTTATAAAGGAGTACCTCGACTCCATAACCACCCAGCGCGTGCAGGACCTGCAGAGCTTTATGGAGGAGTACATTCAGCTGCAGCTCCAGTTCACCCACATCTTTACTCCGGGCGAGATGCAGGATATGATCAACGTACTCCTCATATACAACGAGGCGTACCTCCCCATACTCGACGAGATAATACGGCTGCACCGCATTAACGAGAGCGAGAAGGCGATTTCTCTATACGAGAGGCGGCTTGACCCTATATACTGCGCCATATTTTATGACGTAACCAACGCCTTCGACCGCGTTTTCGAGTGGACGCAGGACATAGTAGCCGAGAACAACAAGAGCGCGTCGTTCAACGCCATATTCATTGTGTTTCTCGTTATCGCGTCGTTTGTCATGTCTGTAATTCTTACGCTCATTGTTACCAAATCCATCTCCACCCCGCTTAAAGACCTGCGGCGCACAGCCGAGAAGATGGCGAAGGGCAACCTCGATATAGATTTTAAGGGCGGCAGCGGCCGTGACGAATTCATGAACCTTTCGACGAGCCTTAACGAGACGGTGCGGCAGCTCAAGCAGGTGCAGCATCTGCGCATGGAAGCCGTAGAGATCCGCCACGAGAAAGAGAAGGCCGAGGCCGCAACAATTGCCAAGAGCCGCTTTCTGGCAAAGATGAGCCACGAGATACGCACGCCCATGAACGCCATAGTCGGCATGGCGGAGCTTGCCCTGCGCGAAAACATACCGCCGGCGGCGTACGAACAGGTGCAAACTATAAAACAGGCGGGCGCCAACCTGCTATCCATTATAAACGACCTGCTGGACTTCTCAAAAATAGAGAGCGGGAAGATGGAGATCATCCCGGCCAACTACGACTTCCCCACGCTTATAAACGACGTAACGAGCATCATAAGAACGCGTATGTTAGACACATCCCTCAAATTCGTAATAGACATAGACGATAACATTCCCAACGAGCTATTCGGCGACGAGGTGCGGATACGCCAGGTGCTGCTCAACGTGCTGAGCAACGCCGTGAAGTACACCGATAAGGGGCAGATCACGCTTACGGTGCGCGGAAACACGGTAGAGACTCAGGCTGACGGCGTGGTGGTCAACCTCACGATTGATGTTGCGGACACCGGCAGGGGGATAAAGAAGGAGGACCTCGAACGCCTCTTCGGCGAGTTTGTGCAGGTAGACCAGACGAACAACAGGGGCATAGAGGGCACGGGGCTGGGCCTCGCCATCACGTGGAATTTAGTCAAGGCGATGGGAGGGAATATCTCGGTAGCGTCGGAGTACGGCGTGGGTAGCACCTTTACCGTAAAGCTGCCGCAGACGCGGGGCAAGTTCGATACGCCAGCGCTTAAAAGGAGCGCGCGGATATTCATCGCGCCAGACGCGAAACTGCTTATAGTAGACGACATTCCCACAAACCTCAAAGTGGCCGCAGGACTCATGGCCCCGTACAGTATGCAGGTAAAAACGTGCGAGAGCGGCGCGGAGGCCATAAAAATGGTCTCCGAAGAGGCGTTCGATATCGTATTTATGGACCACATGATGCCGGAGATGGACGGCATAGAGGCCACGATGCGCATACGCAAACTCGGAGGCGAACGGTTCGAAAAACTGCCCATTATCGCGCTTACGGCCAATGCGGTGTCAGGCGTGAAAGAGATGTTCCTGAAGTACGGTTTCAATGACTTCCTCTCAAAGCCGGTAGACACCATAAAGCTCAACATGGCGCTGGAGCAGTGGATCCCCGCCGAAAAGAAGATACGCACGTTAGACATAGACAGCTTAGGCGGCAATGAAAACGCGGTAAACATAAATATACCGGGCATAGACGCGCAAAAGGGCGTAACCATGTCGGGCGGAACCGTCAAAAGCTACCAGCAAACGCTCGCCGTGTTCAGCAAAGACGGATTCAATAAGATCGGCCAGCTCAAAACGGCGCTCGCCGGCAACGACCTGCCGCTCTACACGACTTACGTACACGCCTTAAAAAGCGCGGCGGCCAACGTAGGCGCGCTACATATCTCCGAGGCCGCCCGCGTACTCGAAAAAGCCGGCAACGACAAGAACCGCGACTTCATAAACGCCAACAACAAAAAAATGCTCAACGACCTCGAACTGCTGTTAGACGCCATAAACAAATACCTCGCCGACAACACGGAGGAGCAGAGCGGGGAAGTAGACCTCGCGGCTGTCAAATCCAACCTCGTAAAACTGAAAATGGCCGCAGACGGCATGGACATAGCCGCGATAAACAACTCGGTAAAACACCTGAACAAGTTCGTCAACGCCCCAGACATAGGCGCCGACATAGACAACATATTGCAAAACACGCTTATCGGGGAGTACGACGAAGCCGTCGCTTTAATTGATAAATTGCTTGAATCTATGGGGTGATGCAGGGTTGAGTGTGGAAGTTTTTGCGGCGATTTTGGCATTGTGGAGGATTGTGCTAGGAAGCAGTCACCTCCCTATGACTAGTTTCCTGGGGGATGAACATCGCGACCAACCTAGCCAACCAAACCACGAGGGTACGAACAGCATCAGTAGTAGTTACCGTTTGTCAGGCGAAGTTAAAATTCTGCATTTATACATCAATTCCAAGTATTAATACAGGGATGTCTATATCTGATACACCTCTATGTTGTAAATCCCAGGCAAATTGTTCAAAATAAGAAACACCTGTACTCATTTCATCTGCTAGTCTTTTAACGGGGACAATTTCAATTCCCGCATTAATGATACCCAAGTTTTTGAATATCGTCATTTTTGCACATACATTATAAACCATAAATGCATACTTACCAAATTGTACTTCAACGCCTAATTTTTTTGGGGGCTTGATAAAATCCATATCCCTGAAAGGTTTTCCCCTTGATGTTGTAGCAGGTTTATAATTTTCTAAATATGTTCCTTGGCTATAATCACATTCTACCTTATGATTATTCCAGCCAAGTAATTTAAATGATGTCCCAAACGCTTTATTTAATTTCTTGGGAGCAAAAAGTAATTTACCAGCCATTGTTTTTTCTTTACTAACTTTGGTTTTAAATTCTAATGCATCTACTGAATTAATGACTTGATATATTTCGCGTAATTCATCTTCATATTCCCTGCCAATAAATTCTTTTCCATTATTAAAATTATACTCTGCTACTACTTTCATAGTATTCCTCCTAATTGTTATTAACCCATTCTATTGGAATTTGTGACACCTTTTCTCTGCCCGTTGGAACAAATATTGGCGTTCCTATTTTACGAGTTTTAAGTGAACCCTCTTCCAATTTTGCAATTCTTTCTTTTGTAATATTCAAATATATTTTTTCTTTATCAATTGTAACCCCGCGCCTTTTATTTTTTAATGCCGCTATTAATGATGAGCCAACTCCCCCAAATGGGTCTAATATATAATCATTTTCATTTGTAAGTGCTAGTACACATCGTTCAATTAATTCAATCGGAAAAGAACAAGGATGTTCAGTTTTCTCTGGATGATTTGATTTTACATTTGGAATGTTTATTATTCCTTCATTCCATTCACCTGTAATTATTTCCCAAAAGTCAGATGGGTTTTTTCCTAATGGATTTCCGCTTGGTTTTCCAATATTATTGCCTTTATAATTTCTTTTTCCTGGATATTTGGAAGGTATTCTAACATTATCAAGATTAAATGTGTATTCATCGCATTTAGTAAACCATAATAATACTTCATATCTTCCAGAAAATCTTTTTGAAGCGTGTAAGCCATGCCCAAAATGCCATATAATTCTATTTCTTAGTTTGAAACCCATTTTTTTAAATATTGGATAAAAGTATATATCTAATGGAAATATTTCTCCTTTATCAACATAATTCCCTACTTGCCAAACAATACTACCATTTAAATGACAAATACGAAATAATTCAGATATGATACTTTCTTGCCATTCTATATATTGATTTAGATTAACTTCCTTCTCATAGACTTTTCCAATATTATACGGCGGAGAAGAAACTAACAATTTAAATTCATTTTGGGGTAATTTTTTTACTATATCTAATGTATCACCCTCTAACAATATTGCATCAGAGATATTATTATAGTAATCAGCTATTGAATATTGTTCAAATAGTAAATTCACACCCTTCTCCTTATTACAATTTCCTGATTTTCGAATTTTTATTTCGCCTAATGTTCAAGGTAATTAACCTTTGTGTGGCACTATAAAGCAAACCACAGATTTGCGTATCGGCCAAATGTAAGTGAGGTGGGTGCGGGAACGAGCGTCGCGACTACCCTATTCTCCGGTCACCACCAAACCGCCAAATTAACGGCAGCACAGTTACCATCATGGCGCTTGAATATAAAATACTTGATTGCAATACCCATGTCAAGAGTTTTTTCATATTTTGGTGATTTTTATGGGATAAAATAGCCGCCCCCGGCAATTTTTGCCTGGTGAATTATAGGGAGGCTTGCATAATCAAGTATATAATTCCCATGATTTGCCTCCGCGTTAGTGAGGGCGCCATCGTAATCTTTCTGGGCATACTGAATCCACTCTCTGACGTCTAAAATATCTTCATCCATATAAAATACTACTCCGTGTTCCATAATGTGATGTTGAAATGAGCGGGGGCGGGCTGCGCGGGCTGTAAAATCGTCTTGGTTATAGGTAAGCAGGTCTAATGACGTTTCTTGTACGTCAAACAATTTTACGTGCAGGTCTACGGTGACGTCTATGAGCCGCTACCGTCATCGTCGTCCTTTACCGGCGTAAGGATGTACAGAGCGATATCGCTGTTTTCGGTTTCCTCGTCGCAGGCATAGGAACCGAACAGGATGATTTTGCTTACGATCCCGGTTTCAGTTAGAGTATTGACTATTTTGTCAGGTTCGGTTCTGACGTTTTCTGTCATACAAGCGCTTTTTTTTTATAATATACTATATTTTTGTGTATAGTGGATATTCTTTTGTCAGAAAAAACAAAAATCTTGCGGTGTTCGGGGGTATAAGGGCGCATTGGGCAGGTAATCCGGCATAAATCACAAATTTTAGGATTTTGCCGCGCCCCTATAGTATCTTTTTATGGGTGGGCGGGGTAGATTTTGAATTTAAGGATGGGGTTTGGGGATGAGGAAAATTGGAGCGATTGTGATTATTTGCGCCCTTATGGCGCCGGGTGCGTTTGCCGCCGGGCGTGCGGGGCCTGACGGTGATGCCATTGAGCGGCTGTTTGCCGGGGTTGGTGAGGCGGTTAAGCCTGTGGATACGGTTCGGGCACTGCCGACTTTTCACGGCAATTACAGGGTTCTTATGCCCCGGCCCGCCTACGCCCTGTACGACGGCGGGGGCGCCGGCGCCGAGTGGGTCTCGGCTATGGCGGAGATACATACGCGCTACAAGGTCGGTTCGTTTCCTTATACTTATGTATTTACTATGGAGGAGACGGCTTACGCGCTGCCCCACTCGCGCGACCGGGGCAGGCCGTTGAGCCGCGAGCGCGTCATGGAGGCGGCCGGGCGGTTGGGCGCTACGCACATCATCTTTCAGGAGTACCATCCATTTAATGATAACAAGGGGGCACGGTATGTGATGGAGTTGTACTGGCTCCGGGAGAAGGCCACGGTTATCAGGGATACGGTGACGGTTGACTATGCGGATTTTGAGCGCGGGTTGGACACGCTTTTGGGCAGGATCGCCGACGCGATGGATCCCGGCTCGCGCAAGACATCCGCTTTCGGGATGTCTGTTATCGGTAACGACAGGGCGTTTTTGGAGGCGTTCGGGGGTATTTTGGCGGGGGAGAGCGAGTTCACTAAGGCGCGTTCGTCGTCGGTGCGCTGGGCGGCGGACAGTTTGGTACTTACGTATTCGGGGCTTGTGGGCGTGCGTTACGCCGCCGCGCTTCTGTCCGCCCGCGCGGGGGATTATTCGCGGGCGATAGGGCATATAAACGCGGTGGCCGACAGGTCCGGCCACGACTATCCGGCGCTGCACCTGCGCTCCGCCGAGTATCTGCGCGGGGTAGAGAGGTACGACGACGCAATTAACAGGGCGTTGATGGCGGCGCAGGTTCCGGGGCTTAGGGCCGCGGCGGAGATAGAGATGGCGAAGAATCACCGCGCAAAGGGCGATATCGTGAGGGCGCGCGCGGTTTATGATACGATAATGCTGGGCGACGACGCCTGCGGGATTGCCTATTTTCTGGCGGCGCTCACTGCGGCGCAGGATGGGGACGCGGCGGGGGTTGAGGAGATTATCAACCGCGCGGCGGAGCGCGGGTTTGGGTTTGGCGGGGATGATTATTACGCGCTGGGTACGGCGTTCGGCGGCGTAAGGGGGCATGAGGAGACGGCCATCGGCTATTTTGTTAAGAGCCTCGGCCCCGCGCGGATTGGCGACAGGGGTTGGTTGTCTATCGCCGATGCCTATAGCCGTATCGGGAACAGGGAGGCGGAGGCGGATATTTATACCCATATCTACAGGGGCGGGTTCAGGGCGCACAGCGATACGAACGTTTACCGCGGCAGGCTCAGGCTTGCGGCTGGGATATACGACAGTTTGGGCAGGGTTATCAAGGCCAGAGACGCTTATCGGTTATATTGGGACGGGGGCCGCTCCGACACCGCCGCGTCTATGAGGTTGGCCGAGATACTCGTGCTTTTGCAGGAGTGCGATGGCCTGCCGGACGTGCTCAGGCCCCATATCAGGGGCGAGAACCGCCGGGCGGCGAGGCAGATGCTCAGGGATTGCCGGTACAAGGTGGTTGGGGGTTACGATATTGTGAAGATTGAGCCGGCGTCCCCCAAGGTTGTGGTGATGCGTGCGTCGGGAGTGTCGTTCGCTGTGTTTGGTGGTGTTGCGGGGATAATTCAGGGCGGGCGGATGCGGGCGGAGATCAAAAAAATCGACGATTTTAACAATGCAACACTGTTTCATGGCACTGCGGATGAGGAGAAGGAGAAGTTTAAGGAACTGCAAAAAAACGCGGATAACGCCGCCGTGGCCCGTAACCTTATGTATTTCATGGCGTCCGTGGGGGTATCCCTGTTCACCCTGTCGTACTTTTTTTAGGGACGATTTGTGTTGATTTGACCGCAGCGGGCGGCAGGACAGCGCCCGTTTTCGCGTGGTATTTTCAGTGTTAGCGTGTAAAATCCCGGCTATTCCGGCGCAATAATTTCAAAATCAGCGCATAAAATTCTATCATTTTGATAGAATATTTTCAGAATACGCCATTAATTCCCGCAATTTTATGTTATAATTATTTTTATTTGTCTGTTGACAATAAATTATATTATAGAAGTATAGCATATTTTCCAACGCAAAGGCGGATATATAATGGGAATTCGTATAAGGGCGATACTCGTAATTGTTATCACCAACCTGTTCATAATCATGTTCAGCGTGTTTGTCGGCATCGGCTTTGTGGAACAGAAGATGAATATATCCTTAGAAACGGACCTGGTTGCCATATCCAACCTCGCGGACTACTATCTGAGCAATGAGCTTGAAATCCTGAAGATGAAAGTGAGCGAAGTGGCCGACCACCTTGAGCGGTCGAAGGAGGAAGAGTGGCCGGAAATTTTGAAACAGCACAGCGACCTTTCCCTTAAATTTACGGGTATGGCGGCGTTTGATGCCAGCAAGGGCCTGATAGCCGTGGCGGGGGAGAACCCGCCGGACTCCAGTGTTATGAACGACAAGTACGTCAAACGGTCGTTTTCGGGGGGTAAAAACATCTCGTCCACCTGCCATACCGACGCCGGGGTGGTATTTTATCTGGCGGTCCCCATTTCCGCAGGCAGGATATTCGTGGTAACACTGCCGGGTATGTATTTCAGCGAGCGCCTTTCCAAGTTTGTTATCTGGGAGACGGGGCATATTTTCCTCAGTGACGCCGAGGGGTACGTGGTCAGCAACCCGCGCGACTACTGGGTGCGGGAGCGCTTTAACTACATACTCGCCGCAAAGACGGATACCGCATACACGAAACTGGCCGAGACGGTAACGCTTATGACGCGGGGGAAGTCGGGGATAGGCTACTATTCGGTTGGCGGCGTTGACCGGACGTGCGCGTACAGGCCGATCAGCGCTTCGACGGCGGGGTGGAGTTTGGGCGTTGTCGCGCCACGCCCCGAAAACCCTATCAAGGACACCGGCAACGGGCTCCTTGTGGTCGGCATCGTGAGCATTATCCTTAATATAGTCGCCGCGGTGGTCGCCTCAAACTTCATCAAGAAGCCGTTTGAGAGGATAAGGGCGCTTAAGGAGGAGGCCGATGCCGCCAATAAGGCTAAAAGCTCTTTCCTCAGCACCATGAGCCACGAAATCCGCACGCCCATGAACGCCATTTTGGGCATAACCGAAATACAGCTCCAAAACGAGGATCTCGACACCGCTGTGAGGGATGCGCTCGAAAGGGTCTATTCGTCGGGCGACCTGCTGCTAAGCATAATAAACGACATCCTCGACCTCTCCAAAATAGAGGCGGGAAAGCTGGAGCTTTCTAACGACAAATACGAGATTGCGAGCTTAGTCAGCGATACCGCGCAGCTTAATATGATGCGGATAGGCAGCAAGCCGATAGAGTTTGGGGTGAACATAAACGAAAATATGCCGGCGTGCATGGCCGGCGACGAGCTGCGGGTCAAGCAGATACTTAACAACCTGCTCTCCAACGCGTTCAAGTATACGGCGGCGGGCAAGGTCATGCTGACAGTTACCTCGCAGGAGGCCGAAAACGCAGACCAGATAGTGCTGTGCATCTGCGTAAGCGACACGGGGCAGGGCATGACAAAAGAGCAGGTAAGCAAGCTCTTTGATGAGTACACCCGGTTCAATAAGGAGGCCAACCGTACTACCGAGGGCACCGGGCTTGGCATGAGCATCACGCGGAAACTCGTCCTCATGATGAGCGGGGAGTTCTATGTAGACAGCGAGCCGGGCAAGGGCACGGAGTTCATAGTGCGTTTGCTGCAGGGCCGGGTCGGCCAGGCCGTGCTGGGGAGAGAGGTGGCCGAAAACCTGCAGCAGTTCCGCGGCATAAGAAGCATGTCGCAGATGAAAAGGGTGCAAATCTCGCGCGAACCCATGCCGTACGGCAAAATCATGATAGTGGACGACGTGGAAACAAACATCTATGTAGCCAAAGGCCTTATGATACCGTATGGCCTGCAAATAGACTCGGCGATAAGCGGCATGGCGGCTATAGAAAAGGTTAAGGCCGGAGATCTTTACGACATCATCTTCATGGACCACATGATGCCCAAGATGGACGGCATTGAGGCGACTAAAATTTTGCGCGAAATAGGGTATGACCGCCCGATCGTAGCGCTGACCGCAAACGCCGTTGCCGGGCAGGCGGACGTATTCCTCCAAAACGGGTTCGACGATTTCATCTCCAAGCCTATTGATATACGCAAGCTGAACCTACTGCTGAACAAAATGATTCGCGACAAGCAGCCGCCGGAGGTGCTTGAAGAGGCGAGGAAGGCGGCTTCGGCGAAGAAGGATAGAGGCCAGTCTTCAGCATCCCGCACGCGGCGCTCGGCGGCAAGCCCGCATTTTACCAAAATTTTCGTGCAGGACGCGAAAAAATCCGTTGCCGCGTTGGAAGCGCTGGTCCAAAAAGGCGGCTCGTACAGCGAGGAAGACATACAGACATACATTATCCATACCCACGGGATGAAATCCGCGCTGGCGTACGTGGGCAAAATGAACCTGTCTGAGGTTGCCCTCAAGCTGGAGCTGTTGGGGAGGGATAACGATACAGTGGCGATAACCGCCGAGACCCCGCCTTTTCTTGAATCGCTGCGGGCCGTTATCGAAGAACTCTCGGCGGAGGAAGAGAGCATCGCCGCCGTTGCCGTGGAGACGAGGCTGTCGGGCAAAGGGGTCGACGGGATAAACATCCCGGAAGGCCTCGAACGCTACGGCGGCGACGAGAATATGTACATAGATGTCCTGCGCTCTTATGTAGCAAGCGTCCGCACAATGCTTGGCGCAATAGAGAACGTAAGCGAGAGTGATCTCTCCGCATACGAGATAAAGGTCCACGGCATAAAGGGCGTCAGCCGCGAAGTATTCGCGCCTGAGATCGCCGACGCCGCCTACGCCCTCGAAAAAGCGGCCGCCACCGGCGACTACGCCTATGTGGGCAGCCACAATCCCGAATTCCTCGAAGCCGCGTGGAAACTTATTAACGACCTCGACGCCATGCTCGCCACTCTGGACGACAACAGCGCAAAACCGAAAAAGGACAAGCCGGACCACGATGTGCTGGCAAAACTCTGCGAGGCGTGCAAGCTGTACGACATAGACGCGGCGGACGCGGCAATGGCCGAGATTGATAAATATCAGTACACGGCCGATGACGGGCTCATGGATTTTTTACGCGCTAACTTTGCTATTATGGAATTTGAATCTATTGCTGGGAAACTCTCTTCGGAGGTATGATGCTTATGGATGGTGTTCGCAGAAAAGTAATATATGTTGACGACGTCAATTTCGGATTGATGACGGTTAAAGACAGGCTCAAAGACCGCTACGCTGTCTTCCTTGCGCAATCAGTACACATAATGTTTGACATACTCAGGCATGTCAAGCCCGATGTGATCCTGCTGGACCTGCAGATGCCCGGTATAGACGGCTATCAGGCCATTGAACAGTTGAAAGCCAATCCCGTTTATGCCGACATACCGGTCATATTCGTAACATCGCAAAAAGATAGGGAGAGCTTGCTCAAGTGCGTAACGTTGGGCGCGGCGGCTATTGTAGCCAAACCTTTTGCCGTTGAGCGCCTCATGGACGCCATCGAAGACGTGTTTGACCCCAGCTGCACCAAAAATATGTTCGACGGGCTTGATGACGATGATAAACCGCGCATACTTGCCGTTGACGATGTACCAAGCATGCTAAGGACAATCAATTACGCGCTGCGCGACAAGTACAAGGTATACACCCTGCCCAAACCTGAAATGCTGAAAAAGTACCTGAATACGGTAACGCCGGACCTGTTTCTGCTGGACTACAAAATGCCGACAATCAGCGGGATTGACCTCATCCCCATCATCAGGGAGTTCCCGGAGCACAAAGATACGCCCATAATATTCTTAACGAGCGAGGGGACAGCCGACAATCTTACTGCGGCCATAGCCATTGGCGCGTGCGACTATATACTAAAGCCGTTCGAGCCCAATATGCTGCGCGAAAAAATAGAAAAACACTTGAAGCGGGGGAGTAGTGAGGCCGAATAAAAAGGCCCCGCTTACCGTAAAAATCAAAAATTAAACTCAGCCGCCGCCGCTTTTCTACCGCGTACGCTTTAAGGCGGGGGCCGGTATTTACAGTTTCATCCGCGATATCACGAGTTTCCTGAACTCTTTTATCGCGGCGGATTCCGGCTCTACCAGCAGGGATTTTTCGCAGTATTCGAGGGCGCCGGGGTAGTCTGCCATATCGAAGTAGACTCCCGCGAGGGCGAAGAGGGCGTCTACGTGGTAGGGGTTTATGTCTATGCACTTTTGCAGGGCGGCCATTGCCGACGGGTTGTCGTCCAATACGCGGTTTACTATTCCGAGGTGGTAGAACGCTCTGTTGTTGTTTGTTTCGCACTCGGTGGCGGCTTTAAAGTCGCGCAGGGCGTCGCAGTAGTTTGACTGCGAGAAGTAGGCTTTGCCGCGGTGTATGAGCACCAGAGCCATAACGTACGGCTGGACCTCCTGCTCAAGTATTTTTGAGTATATGGTTATGGCCAGCGGGAAGTTCTTCTCGTTGTGCGCGTTGAGGGCGCTTAGCAGCAGGTGGTCTTTGTTGGTGGAGTCTATTTCAGGCAGCGCGCCGTTGAAGCCGCCATTTATACCGCCGTTGATATGGCCGTTTGTGCTATGTGCGCCGTTTTTCTCCTGCTCCGAAGAATTTTCTTCAGGCGGCAGCGTTACGGTAAGCCCCGGCTTGATTTCGTCTAACTGCGCGGTGAAAGACTGCCGCCGCTTGTTGAGCTCGCAGTGCAGCCGCCGCTGGTAGTCTCTGATTTCCTGAAAAATGTCATCCGACAAAGACAGGTTGGCGTTAAGCGCGGCCAGCTTGCGCCTCAAAGGCTCGTCGAGCGGCGTGATGCTGTTGCGGTTTTTGTAGATTAGCTCGTGCTCAACCTCGGCCCACGCGTCTTGCAGGAAGGTTCTTATCTGCACCTCGGCTATCCTTAAATCCAGCTGCGGGTATTGTTTGCGGATATCGTTGGGTATCTCCAAAAGCAGATGTATGGACGAGTACCCGAACTCGCTGAACCGCCGCTCGGCTCCTTTGCGCTCTATCTCGTGCACATTGAACACGCCGCGCAGGCACTCTTCAACGTGCCCCACGTCTTCCAGAAAAGGGCATACAACGCGCGTCCCAAGTATATCGTGGATGGGGATAGCCTCGCCCGTACGTTTTTCGCCCGCCTTGCGTTTTAGCAGTTTGGAGTAGAAAGAGTCAAACGTTTTTACTCGGTACTTCATGGTAAAGTGCACGTCGATCCGGCTAAGCTCCGCCTTGAGCCGCGCCTGAAAGGTCTCAAGCGCGGCTATATAGGAGGGGAGCAGTACCGCGTACTGCTCCCGGAGTTTCTGCCGGTCTGGGTAGAAATTTTTACTCATTTTGAGAGCATGACCCTTGAGTGTTCTATTACCGCCCCGTTGCTGTTCACGGTTACCACGTAAAACCCACGCGGAATCTTGCCGGTGTTTAACGTGTGGGTGTAGCTCCTGCCCGCTACGGTTTGCAGCACGGTTTTTGTGATCAGGTCGCCCCTGAGCCCGTAGAGCCTGAGCTCGGTTGCGCCGCTGCTGCGCGCGTTGAACCTGACGTCTATGGCGTTTCGGGATTTGGCGGTAACCGTCATGCCCGATTTTTTGACGGGCTGTGTGGCGGCGGTCCTGATGCTTGTGCCTCCGGATGCGAACATGACTGATATGTTGCCGATGGTGACGTTTGCGAGATTGTTGCCCAGATTGAAACCGAGTCTGGCGTTCAGGTCGTCGTTCTTATCCATCTCGAACTCGAACGAAAAAGTCTGCTTTGTGGTTGTGAGTTCGATAGTTTCGCTGAAATAGCTGGTCCACGGCGACGCGGCCAGTTGTGACATTACCTCCATAGTCCTGTTGGCCGCTGCGGAGGCCTCGAAGGTGACGACGTATGTGTTGCCTTTAAGGAGCGGCAAGGACGGCTGCACGAGCTGGATGTCCCAATTGTTCCCGGAGGTAGGCAGTGTAGTGATGTTGATGGTGATGGAGCCGTTCGCGGTGCTGGATGACGCGGAGGAATTGCCGTAGTTTGAGCCCTGATTCAGCGTCCAGTCCTGCATTCCGCCGGCGCCCTGCGAGAAGTCGCCGTTTTTGACAAAGTTGACGCCGCTGCTAAGCGAGAACTTGGCCGTGATGTTCCTCGCCGCGCTCATCGTTACGGTGATGGCCGCCTCTTTGCTGCCGCCGGAACCCTCGCCGGTCCAGCCCTCAAAGGTGTAGCCGAGGTCGGGCGCAGCTGTGAGCGTAACGGTTTCATCTTTCGCGTAGAGGTATTTGTCGGGCGAGCGCTTTACAAAGCCCTTGCCGTCTATGACCACGTTCAGCTTGACGCCGGTGGGCAGTACAAGGTCTTCTCTCCACATATTGCCGGTGAGGGCGAGAAGGTAGACGTTGCCGAGGTAGCGTTGATACCAGTGGCTTGTGCTGGCGTTGTTGACGGCGGTTCCGAAGTCGTTGACGATTGTCTGGCTGTTGGTCATCGCGCCGACCGCCAGAGCGCCCAAAAAGGCCATGCCCGCGCTGCCGGAACTGCCGGGCGAGCTGGTTCCGTCCAATCTGTGGCCGTCTCTAAGGTTGCTTATGCCGTGCCCGTGCGCCCAGCCGGATATTTTGGTCGCCCACGCTTTCGCCCTTTCGTTGCCGTTCCAGAGATAGTCGAGGGATATGCGCCACGGGGTTCGGCAGGCGTCGTAGCTGTAATACTCGTCTTTGTTGCTGTCGCCGCCGTTTCTGAGGAACGGCGCGCCGTCCATAACGCTTTGCCAGTCGGATACAAGCCCGGTGGTCCCGTGGGCGTTTCTTTCAAGGTGGGTGTAAGTGTCGTCTGCGAGCTTGTTCCACGCCTGGTCTCCCGATACCTCGGCGAATACCCTGAAAAACGCCGGTGTATAATAGGATATGTCGGTATAGTTGCAGGCCCCGCCCCACACGCCGCCGTTGTAGCCGCCGGCTATGACGGAGAGATTGGTGCCAAGGGTATCGCAAGTCGTTATGAGCTGCCTGACCCTGCCAATCACCGACCTGGCCGAGTCCAAATAGCTGCCGCCCCACTGCCACGAGGCGACTATGAGCCCGAACGCGACGTCCAGATCGCCGTCGGTCGCCGTACCCTCGTTGTTGGAGTTGTTCTGATAGATGCCGTTGCAGTCGACTAACCACGACATCATGCCGCCGGAGTTGGGCGTAAGGTTGGAACTGGCGTTGTAAAATCGGTAGATGCCGTCAAAATTAGCCTTGTCGCCCATGTAAGCCGTAGTGATAAGCGCCCAGCCCACGCCCTCAACTTTCACCTGATTATGGTCGTCGGCTGTTGCCATAATCCCCTTGTTTGTGCAGGTTGTGACTAAATGGCCGCTTTTCCAACCGTCGTACCAGGTCTTAAGCTTTGTCGTATCTACAGAAGCAGGCTTATATCCATGAGGATACGAGATACTCTGCAAAGGGTATTTGGCAGTAGTTTGCCCGAAAGCGACCGACACGGATGCGGCGCAAACCAGCGCTGCCGCAAAGAGCTTTTTGATGGACATAAAGGCTCCTTCAAATAAGTTTAGGTGAAAGGTATTAATTTCAAGAGTATCAATAACTTAGTGTGGAGTCTTTTGCCTATTTTGACTTTAACTCCAAACTACCCCACTACACCACTACCCCAGCATCAGTTTCTCCAGCATAAGCGGCTCAATGTACTTGCCGTCCTTGTACGCCCGCATATTTCCGCCGGATATCTCGTCTATCAGCACAATGGAATTGTCCGGCTTTATCCGCCCGAATTCGAATTTTATGTCGTACAGTTCGAGCCCTTTTTTGGATAATTCGTTTTTGACGACGGATGCGATCTTCTTTGTTAGGTCTTTGAGGGTTTGGTATTCGCTTTTGGACAGTATCCCCAGCATATTCAGCGCGTCGTCGCTGATGGGGGGGTCCTGGCGGGCGTCGTCTTTAATTGTTACCTCTACAAAGGCGTCTAACGGGTCGCCGTCTTTTATATAGGCCCCGTAGCGGCGCAGGAAGCTGCCTACGGCCCTGTAGCGGCAGATAACCTCAAGCCCCTTGCCGAATACCGTGGCGGGTTTGACCGTCATAGTGGCGTTTTCGATATCCGCGGATACGTAGTGGGTAGGGATGCCCTTTGCCCGCAGGACCTCGAAAAACATCTTAGTGAGCTTGAGCCCGGCCCGCCCCGCGCCGTCTATCGTAAGGCCCACGGTGTTGGAACCGGGGTCAAAAACGCCGTTTTCGCCGGTTACGTCGTCTTTGAACCTGAGCAGGTAGTTGCCGTCGCCCAGATCGTAGACGTCTTTGGTTTTGCCGGTGTATATTGGTTTATTGGTCATGCGAGTCTCCGTTTTGTTAATATATTAAAGATAATATATAGGCAGGGGCTGGGTCAAATGTTAGGTATAATTTGTTGGCGCGGGAAAACCGGCAAATTCCTGTCGGGATGAGGGTATTTTCCCGGCGAATCGCGGGCGGAGGCCAAAAAGGGCGGGGGACAGTCCCCGGCCCGGCAGCGCCGGGGCTTTCAGGTTAATGACATTTAACAAAAAGGGGACGCGGTGTTTCGCGTCCCCCGTGGATTTCAAATAACGGTACCTGCACTGTCAATTACAACCGCTTGCGGGGCAGGGCGCCGGTACGAATGTAGACAGCCCGACCCTCATTGGGAAGGTGGTGCCGCCATACATCGAAGCGGCCGCGCCCTTTGGTATTTCCTGATTGCAGTGGCTGCCGCAGGAGCCGGGGAAACTGTAGGAGCTGTTGCTCACTTTCGTGAACATCCTGAAGTCGCCGCGCTCATATCCCATAAACGAGTTGTGATAGAAAGTGCTGTCCGATGCGGTATACAGATATTCGACCGTATATCCTTCGCTGTGCCTTACGCGCAGAAATGTGTTATTGACCGTAAACCAGGTGCCGTTTGCGAGCATTGTCTGGTTGCCCTGATTAACGGTGAACCGGAATTCATCGGCGTCCACATCTTTTCTGTAGTGGTGCAGGCCGCCGGCGGAAGAGTTGTTCTGGAACCACCCATTGTTCACTCCGTCAATCAGCCTGGGATCCTGTTTTCTATCCGCTGCCGGTATGTTGACCATGTCGACCATTTTATAGTCGGTGCTGAAATTCGGCATGGATTCGGCTAAGGCCTTGGCGCTTGTCGCCAGAGTTACTGTAGGTTTGGGTACGTTTGTCGCCGCCCTCTTTTCTATCCTCCCAATGAAACCGCCGTTCATGAAATTCTGCTCGGAAAGAAGCGATGCGTGCGATGCGTCGACCATAACATACGGGTATCTTCTGGCTGTACCCGAATTCGGAACAAACACTAAAGAGATGTTGTTTGAGGTAAACCACTGGCCGGATGTGCGGGTTGACCCAAAGCTGGCGGCCATGCTCGCGGTACCGTCTTCCCAAAGCCTGATATCGAAACTGCCGGCCGACTGCTGCCCGCCCGTTACCGCCGCCCAGGCGGAGTCGCCGCCTGTGACCCACCGCATATCGCGGTA
>Ga0209755_10000593_pt1 | contig 64793 bp, 79 predicted proteins | sample TergutCo191P1_FD_187301 | JGI IMG/M metagenome (GOLD analysis project Ga0209755, IMG submission 187301) | Cornitermes sp. P1 segment gut microbial communities from Petit-Saut dam, French Guiana - Co191P1 (SPAdes) (version 2) | ecosystem: Host-associated > Arthropoda: Insects > Digestive system...
ATACTTAAACTCTTTTCCGCAGTACAAGCATGTTCTGCTTCTTATATTTTTGTACATTATCTCACACCCCCTTTATTTTGGCACAAGTGGATCGCTTTCACAAGGTACGCCCATATTTGACGCTTACCTTTTTTTCAAAAAAAGGCTTGACAAATCGTCAAAACTGTATTATTGTGTTATTGTACTAGTTAATTAATACAACAACACAATAACACAGGAGGTAATTACATGACTTGGGATTTTGCGCCTGATCGACCGATTTATCTGCAACTTCAAGAGCTGATGAAACTTAACATAGTGTCGGGCAAATATTCTCCGGGTGAGAAACTAGCTTCGGTTCGAGACCTCTCGATTGAAGCATCAGTCAATCCAAACACCATGCAGCGGGCACTCACAGAGCTCGAACGAGATGGTTTGGTTCAAGCCCAAAGGACAAGCGGAAGGTACGTAACAAATGATATGGAGGCTATAAGAAACATGAAAAATGAACTTGCCATGGAGTTAATTGATTCGTTTTTTTCAAAAATGAATGAAATAGGCTACAGCAAAAGCGAAACCATCGAAATCATTTCAAAAGCAAAGGAGGCAGGGAATAAAGATGGCAATTCTTAAATGTGAAGGACTTACAAAGTCATACGGAAGGAAAACGGCTCTGAGAAATCTCAGCCTAAGTGTGGAGCCGGGTCGAATTGTCGGGCTCTTAGGCCCTAACGGCAGTGGCAAGACCACACTGATTAAAATTGCAACAGGTCTGCTAACGGCGACATCGGGTACGGTTTCAATCGACAACAATATGCCCGGACAGGAGACAAAAGCTGTCGTGTCATACTTACCGGAAATCACCTATCTCAACGATTGGATGAAAGTCTCACAACTGGTCAAATTCTTTGATGACTTCTACACAGACTTCGATAGCGAAAAGGCATATGAAATGCTGAAAAATCTCGGCATAGACGAGAATGAATCGCTAAAATCTCTATCAAAAGGCACAAAGGAAAAGGTGCAACTGATTTTGGTGATGGCTCGAAATGCAAAACTCTATTTGCTTGACGAACCAATCGGCGGCGTTGACCCGGCGGCTCGTGATTATATTCTCAACACGATTATACGAAACTACAATCCGGAGGCATCCGTTATCATATCGACCCACCTGATTTCAGATATCGAACAGGTGCTAGATGATGTAATATTCTTAAAAAATGGTGAAATTGCACTTGCAACTTCAGTGGATGAACTTCGCGAAAACCACAACATGTCTGTCGACACATACTTCAGGGAGGTGTTCAAATGTTAGGCAAACTGATGAAATACGAATTTATGGCAATGGGACGTGTGTTCCTACCAATGTACGGAGCCCTAATTGCCATCACGCTGGTAAACAGACTACTTGCACTTCTGCCGGCACAAGCACCGATGGTCATAAGCACGGTCATTGCGGCGATTATAATAGCGGCTATCTTCGTAGTCACATTCATACTAATAATTCAGCGGTTCAGAAAAAACCTTTTATCCGAAGAGGGCTATCTGATGATGACCCTGCCGGTACGTACGGATTCTTTGATTCTAAGCAAGCTGTTCGTGGCAACAATCTTTACCTTTGCAAGTGCATTTGTGGCAATTCTGGCAATAGTGATTTTGTCCGGGGTTGGAGTTGCGACTATGTTCCAAGTGTTAGTTGATGCGTTTCCGTACATCGGGGCTCAAGAGGGACTGGCCATTTTCCAAGCTTTGATTTTACTGATATTTTCAATATTTTCAGGCGTTTTGTTACTCTACACATGTATGGCACTGAGTATGCTCGTCAACAAGTGTCGCGGACTCTTTGCATTCGGGGCATATGTTGCAATCACAACAATTATGCAGATTCTTGCGGCAATAGTGATTTCAGTTTTGACTTTTTCAGGTGCCGGACGTTCTCTCAGCAACTTTTTTGATGGGGCTATTGATGGGAGTTTTGCAAGGTCGCAAATTGCGGTTGGCATAATCTTCGTAGTCATACTGGCGATAGGCTCGGCTTTTTACTTCACCACACGCCACATGCTGAAAAGGCGATTGAACTTGCAGTAGGTGATGTGTAATGTCGCCGGTTTAAATATCGGTACAGGTGAGCAGAGAAATGGCAGTTTGTGGAGTCGTTTTTCGAAGCAGCGGTGTAGATCCCCATGGCTCGAAAAAAAGCGAAACAAACTGCCATTCCTCTGCGGAAATCAGCAAGCGTTAGGGAAGCTGTGAGCCACTTCGCACATCTGACAAGACAGTTTGTTCTTGAAAGCGGGTTGGCTGATTTGGAGCAAGACCGAGAAGCCCTTGAAACGTTTTTACAAGCGTCTGTGCGTCCTGCGAATGGATTATCATTTTATGAGTTAAACAATGTAAACGAGGCTTTATCCCGCCCTTCCCCGGACGGTCGTGATAATACCACGTTGACACCTGTTGCAACACGCAATGAAATAATCTTTGCAGAGTTGCGGGGAGTTTTGCAAAACTAATTGGCAATAAAATGCTAAAGTTTGTTGCTTATTATCCGATAATTAAGGATATGGCTAACTATTTTTAGTTTAATATGTCGAGACACAAGGACGTGCCTCGCGGGGGTAATAAAGGACGTATAAATTCCGCTTTGCGCGTTCCGAATATCAATTCGGGACTATTTTTGTTTTTATTAAATCTGAGAGAGGTTCTATAAGCATTATAAATTGTCCAAAACAGGAGGAATTAAAATGAGCGTTGCAAACATTAACGGCTCTGTTGTAAGCCAAAGTGCATATCAACAAGCTAGGGCAAGTGTCGCAAATATGCAGGGCGGGAATCTTAACGCAGGTGGCGTTTTAGCCGCAATTCAACAGCAAAACACTAATGTGAATGTATCAAACAATACGAGTGCCTTTAGTGGTAACACCGGAATGCACCTTGGTATTCACCCCGCATTTCTTCGCAGGGCAGGAAATGACCCCGAAGAAATGGTAAGGCTAAAGGCTTTAGCAATAGACCATGTGGATGCTATGTCAGCTTCTGCACGGAGTTTTGCAAGCCAAGGAATTACTGTGATTGCTCAGGGATCTGTTATCCATGAAGATGGTACATCGAGTGGGTGGCTTATAACACGCAGTCCCGATTTGCGTGGCGAGAGAAGAACCCAATTTGAACTACCCGAATCAGACCGTCCTTCTTGGGCTGAGATAATGCAGGAAAGTATAGAACGTGCTATGGCAGATGAGTCGAGCGGTTGGCGCATCTAAAGTCATAGCGGAACGGCTTAACACCTACAAGCCAAGTTGTGCAAGCAATGTCAACATATGGCATGACAGTTTCTGCGGAATCGTAAGGTTTAATATGGTTTAATGACAAAATCGGACACTTGGCAAAATGGATTAAAAATCAAATCAAGGAGGAATTAAAATGAGCGTTGCAAACATTAACGGCTCTGTTGTAAGCCAAGGTGCATATCAACAAGCTAGGGCAAGTGTCGCAAATATGCAGGGCGGTAATCTTAACGCAGGTGGTGTTTTAGCCGCAATTCAACAGCAAAACACTAATGTGAATGTATCAAACAATACGAGTGCCTTTAGTGGTAACACCGGAATGCACCTTGGTATTCACCCCGCATTTCTTCGCAGGGCAGGAAATGACCCCGAAGAAATGGTAAGATTAAAGGCTTTGGCGATAGACCACATGAACGGCATGGTTGATACTGTGCAGAGATTTGCAAACCGTGGGATTGAAATAACTGCCGTAGGGTCTGTTATCCATGAGGATGGTACATCAAGCGGATGGATGATGGGGCGCAAGAATCCCACAAGAGAAATAAGAACCCAATTTGAACTACCCGAATCAGACCGTCCTTCTTGGGTTGAGATAATGCAGGAAAGTATAGAACGTGCTATGGCAGATGAGTCGAGTGGTTGGCGCATCTAAAGTCATAGCGGAACGGCCTAACATCTACCCATGCATCAGGCAAATGTGTTTTTAGCAAATACAGATGCGTTGTATCGCAATGGGAAAAAATCATCAACGGCATTTTGTCCTATTGCGATAACAGCGAAAAGTGCGCAACAACCTATCGACCCAAAGGCGAAGTCAGCAATCGTACAATCAAACTATCTGTGTTTGGGTATTCCTCCAAGATAGCGGCTCTGACCTCGTATCTGCTTATATCAGATAAGTTATACCCAATAAACTCTCTTGCGCCATCAACCACTCGTCCTACGGCAATATGCCCGTAAGCATGGTCGCCAACAGCAACACGCGAAGCCACAGCTAAAGCCCCGACAGAATACATCCCAATAGAAACAGCTCCTAAAGTAACAACCCCGATAGCCACCGCTCCAATGGAAAATGCTCCGACAGAAACAGCACCGATTGCAACTAAAAGTGCCAATGATAGGGAGCCGATACCGATTAAACCTATGCTCAAAAGTCCAAAAGCGAGAAATCCAACGGAAACAAGCCCGATAGACAGCACGCCGGTAGCGATATTGCCGATAGCGAGCACGCCTTTTGCTTTTCTCACCCCAAGCCCGATATTTACATGAACCAGCGGCATGTCGAGAAAAGTTCGCTTGCTTTTGTATTCAAAAAAACTTCCTCTTGTAGTCCAAAACTGTGTCGAACTTGTATTATAGCTATCGTCCTGCACCTCGCCATCTTTCAGCAAACTATCAACAGTGACACCGAATATCTCACTGATCGCTATAAGTTTGTCTGTTTCAGGGTAAGACTGCCCGCTCTCCCACTTGGAAATAGCCTGCCGTGAAACATCAAGCATCTCCGCCAAGGCCTCTTGAGAGAGTCCTTTTTCTTTTCGCATTTTCTGCAACTTTTCATTAAATTTCATAAATATCATTCCTTATAAATTATATTTGGACTTTTCTATTGAATCAAGCCCTGTAATAATCATTATCCATACATTGTACTCAAAAAACTACCAACTTACAATTGCTTTTTGTCAACCACGGGTTGCATTTGCGTTTTTGCAACCAAAAGAAGCACCACGAAACAGCGATATGCATATTTCGGGGTGTAAAATAACAAGCCAAGGTTTTCGGGTGACATAGACTACGTATCAATGAAAATCTAAAACAAAATCCTTAAATGCAATAGTTGCAAAGGAAAAACTCGCGTCTTTGGCTTGTGCTAAGCCGATACTTCTTGTGGGGAGCGGTACGTTGAAGCGTAGCTCGTGCAGTTCGCCTGTATCGAGCAATTTTTGTACATCTTCTTTAATTGTTGCGGCTACTCCCAGCCCAATTTTCGCAAACTCAGCCAAGAGTGAAAGGCTTTCGAGCTCTATCGAAGGCTTGATTTTTATGCCGCGGGCGAGTAGAAATAAATCCATTTGCTGTCTGGTGGTACTGCTTTCATCAAGCATAAGAATGGGGATATCGCTTAAACTCTCCAAGCTGATTTTTCTTTTGGCGAGATTTGCATATTTTTCGCCTGCAACAAAGCAGTCGTGAGTTTGCATTATCGGTGTTATCTCAAGCATAGAATCATCTTCAACGGGAAGATTTACAAAGGAAATATCAACAGTTCCGTTTTTGAGTAAAGTGAGTAACTCACGAGTTGTGCGGTTTATAACAGAAATGTTTATCCCCGGGTATTTTGTGCTGAACTTCTCTAAGATAGGCAGCAAATATAGGCTACATGCCGTGTCGGAGGCTCCGATTACGATTTCACCTTCGCTAAGTTCCCTCATCTTCGAGAGCTTTTCCTCTGCATTTTCTATGAGCGTTGTTGCCTTGCTTATATATGAATATAGCATACCTCCCTCTGCAGTTAACTCCACGCCGCGGGTACTTCTGCTGAAAAGTTTGCACTCTAATCGCTCTTCAAGTTGCTTTATAGCCTGTGAAACTGCCGATTGCGAGACATATAGTTTTTCGGATGCTTTTGTAATATTTCCCGCTTTTGCAACCTCATTGAAGAATTTGTACAGCTCATAGTTAATCTCCATAATAAGCTCTCCTTATGATGTGTATTAAAATTATTGACTTTACTTATTTTAATTTATGCATTATACTCTCATTGATGTTACTAATCAAGAAAAACTATTGAGGAGCGTATATGGACCTTAAATTCACAAAAATGCAAGGTTGTGGAAATGATTATATCTACATAGATTGTCTCCGCAGTGAAATAGAGATGCCTAAAGAGTTGATTATCAAACTTTGTGACAGAAATTTCGGCATAGGCGGCGACGGGGTTGTCCTGATTTTACCGTCGCAAATTGCTGATGCCAAGATGAGCATGTTCAACCTTGACGGCAGTGAGGGCAAAATGTGCGGAAATGCAATCCGTTGTGTTGCAAAGTATCTGCATGATAACAAACATGTGCAAAGTCCGCACATGTGCATTGAAACGCTGAGTGGAGTAAAAACTCTGGAAATACTCTCGCCTTCAGAAGCGAAAGCAACTCAAACCTCTCCCATTGGAAGCGCATCTTACGTCAAAGTCGATATGGGGAAAGCCATTTTGAATCCACCCGATATACCTGTAAATCTAAGCGGCGATGCAAATGGCGCTGTTGTTGCAAGACCCGTAGAGATTGGTGGTAGAACTTATCATATGACTTGCGTCTCAATGGGAAATCCCCATGCTGTAATTTTCTGTGATAACGTAGAGAAATTCGCCGTTTCCGAGATTGGCCCGTTATTTGAAAACAGCGAGCTTTTTCCTGACAAAGTGAACACCGAGTTTGCTGAAGTTGTAAGCAGAACTCATCTAAAAATGCGAGTTTGGGAGCGTGGGAGCGGTGAAACACTCGCTTGTGGTACAGGCGCATGTGCCGCGGTAGTTGCAGCGGTGTTAAACGGATATTGTGACAAAGGTGAAGATGTTAAAGTTTCTCTCAAGGGTGGAGAGTTAAGCATAAATTACTCAGATAACGCAGTCACTATGTCAGGAGACTGCATGAAAGTATTTAGTGGGGTAGTAGATGAATATTAATACAAACTATTTAAAACTAAAAGACGGCTATTTGTTCGCCCGTATCGCCAAAGCCGTAGGTGAGCACAAAGAAAAAAATCCCGATAGCGAGATAATTCGCCTCGGTATTGGTGATGTTACACTTCCACTTTCAAATACTGTCACGAAAGCTATGCAGTCCGCAGTTTCGGAAATGGGGAATGCAGAGACATTCAAGGGATATGGCGATTATGAGGGATACATGTTTCTCCGCCAAGCGATTTGTGGATATTATGTAGGCAAAGGAGTCACGCTGCAAACCGACGAGATATTTGTCGGCGACGGGGCGAAGAGCGATATTGCCAATATGCTTGACATTTTTTCTCCCGAAAACACGGTTTTAATTCCAAACCCTGTGTACCCTGTTTATGTGGACACCAATATCATGTCAGGGCGAAGAATTGTTTACATGAATGGGAATGCCGATAATGACTTTAAGCCACTGCCGGATAAAAACATCAAAGCGGATATAATATACCTGTGTTCACCAAACAACCCAACAGGTGCAGTGTATACACGTGAAGAACTAACACTATGGGTGCAGTACGCTCTTGAAAATGATGCCGTAATATTGTTCGACAGTGCGTATGAGGCATTTATCCAAGATAAAACATTACCGACGAGCATATATCAAATAGAGCGTGCAAAAGAGTGTGCAATCGAATTTTGCTCTCTCTCAAAAACAGCAGGTTTTACAGGAACAAGATGCGGCTACACAGCAGTGCCAAAGGAACTTTTTCGCTCAAGCGAATCCTTAAATAAACTTTGGCTACAGCGGCAAAGCACAAAATTCAACGGAGTTTCGTACATAGTACAGAGAGGTGCGCAGGCTGTTTTTTCTCAAGACGGCTTTGACGAAGTAATGAAATCCGTGACATATTACATGAATAATGCTACAATAATTTCAGACACGCTTACTAAGCTTGGAATCTCTTACACAGGCGGACGCAACGCTCCGTATATATGGCTCAGATGTCCGGGCGATATGCAGTCGTGGGAGTTTTTTGATAAACTGCTCGCAGAGGCAAACATCGTTGGGACACCAGGTGCAGGTTTCGGAGCGAACGGCGAAGGGTATTTTCGTCTTTCTGCGTTCGGGAAAAGAGAAGATGTATCAGAGGCAATGATAAGGCTAAAGCGGTTAGTATGAATAAACTAGGGAGAATTATTTATGTGTGGCATAATTGGCTATGTTGGCAAGGAAGATGCAGTTTCTATTATTGTTGAAGGACTTAAAAAACTTGAGTATCGGGGGTATGATTCCGCGGGAATTGCCGTTTACGGAGCTAGCGGGTTTTTCGATGTAGTAAAACAAAAAGGACGCCTTGCTTCGCTTGAAGCCGGTTTAGCAGATAACCCTCTCACAGCCTGCATTGGAATTGGGCACACGCGTTGGGCTACGCACGGGGAACCTTCCGACATAAACTCTCATCCGCATGTCGGCAACCAAAGCAAAGTTGCCGTGGTTCACAATGGCATTATCGAAAATTATAAACAGCTGAAAGAAAATTTAGAGCACAGTGGTATAGTCTTTTCATCACAAACCGACAGCGAAGTAATAGCACAGCTTGCCGAGCATTATTACAACGGTGACATTATGGAAACCGTGATAAAAATATCGGGTAGGCTGGAAGGTTCGTATGCTCTCGGAATCATGTGCGTAGACGAGCCGGATATGCTCGTTGCTGTGAAAAAAGACAGCCCGCTTATCATCGGAGTATCGAAAAACGGAAACTTTATAGCATCTGATGTCCCTGCTGTGTTAAAGCATACAAATGAGGTCTATTACTTAGAAGATAGGGAAATTGCTGTGCTGACAAAAGACAGTGTGCAGTTTTACGACATGGATAAACAGCCCATTCAAAAGACGCCTGAAACAATAACATGGAGTTTTGACAGCGCAGAAAAGGGCGGCTACGAACACTTTATGTTAAAGGAAATCATGGAGCAACCAAAGGTACTCCGTGATACAATTAACTCGGCAACAGTCAGCGGAGAATGTAAGGAAAACATTGAAAACCTTGACATAAGCCGCTTTAACAAAATTGTTATCACAGCCTGCGGTTCGGCATATAATGCAGGTGTCGTTGCAAAATATGTATTCGAGCAACTTTGCAGACTCTCAGTTGAAGTGGAGCTCGCTAGTGAATTTAGGTATAAAGATGCCATAATTGATTCAAAAACTCTCGTAATTTTAATAAGCCAATCAGGCGAAACCGCAGACACCATTGCGGCAATGCGCGAGGCGAAATCTAAAGGTGCATTTACTCTGGCGATAGTAAACGTAGTGGGAAGCACAATAGCAAAGGAATCCGACCTTTGCCTATACACGGCGGCAGGGCCTGAAATCGCCGTTGCAACCACAAAAGCTTTCTCAACACAGCTTGCGATTTTGTATGCTCTTGCTGTTCGATTTGCTACGTCACTTGGGAAATTATCATCTGAAACCGAAAACGAACTGCTCTGCGAAATTAAAGCGTTGCCTGAAAAGGTGACAGAGATCTTAAAACATATTGATTCAATACAAAAAGTTGCATCATCATATGTGGGCTATAAAAGCATATTTTTCATAGGCAGAAATATCGACTATGCCATTGCACTTGAAGGTTCGCTTAAACTTAAAGAAATTTCATATATCCACTCCGAGGCTTATGCGGGCGGCGAATTGAAACACGGAACCATATCGCTCATTGAGGAAAACACACTGGTTGTCGCTATAGCAAATTGTGAGCGGTTATATGGCAAAATTATGAGCAATGTAGAGCAAGTTGCGAGTCGCGGTGCAAGTGTGTTGCTCATTGGTTCTTGCAAAAATGACGAGCCGGATGAAAGAGTATCTTCCATAGTTTTGCCTGATGTGCATGAGCTGTTTTCCCCGTCACTGTCGGTTGTGGCGTTGCAATTACTAAGTTATTACGTCGCCGCAAATAAGGGGCTTGATATAGATAAACCACGTAATTTGGCAAAGAGCGTCACTGTCGAGTAAGACATATTCATAGAAACAATGGAAAGGCTAAGGCAATTATGACAAAGTATATTTTCGTAACAGGTGGCGTTGTATCAGGGTTGGGGAAAGGAATTACCGCGGCAAGCCTCGGCAGACTGCTAAAACAGCGGGGGTTAAAAGTGGCGGCTCAAAAACTCGACCCTTATATGAATATTGACCCCGGAACCATGAGTCCATATCAGCACGGTGAAGTTTTCGTCACAGATGACGGTGCGGAGACTGACCTTGATTTAGGGCATTACGAGCGTTTCATAGATGAAAACCTCACACAGCACTCAACTCTCACATCAGGGAAAATATATTCTCGCATTTTGGAGCGTGAGCGAGCGGGCGGATATCTTGGTGGTACAGTGCAGGTGATACCTCATGTTACAGATGAAATCAAAAATTTTATATACATGAGTGCGGAGAGCAGTAATGCTGATGTACTAATTACAGAAATCGGAGGAACGATAGGCGACATTGAAATTCAGCCATTTCTGGAAGCAATACGTCAAATCGGACTGGAAAAAGGCAATGAAAATTGCCTATTCATTCACGTCACATTGGTGCCATACCTAAAGGCTTCAGGCGAGCACAAGTCAAAACCTACACAACATTCAATAAAAGAACTTCGCGCAATGGGAATATCACCGAACATAATAATATTGCGTGCCGATGAGCCCATAAACACGGGGATTCGGGAAAAAATATCATTATTTTGCAATGTAAAGCCTGAGCGTGTCATAGAAAACATAACAATACCGTCGCTCTATGAAGCGCCTCTCATGCTCAATCAAAACGGGTTGGATCACGAAGTTTGCAGGGCACTTGGGCTAACTCTGCCGCAAGCGGATTTAACCGAGTGGAAACTTCTTGCAGAGAAAATAGCAATGCGGCAAAAGACTGTCTGTATAGCAATCATCGGAAAATATACAGAGTTGCAGGATGCATATCTATCCATCACTGAGAGCTTGCATCACGCAGGGTTTGAGTATAGTGCAAAAGTCGATATACGTTGGATAAATAGCGAAAAAATAACCGATGATAACGCAAAAAAAATGATTGGTGGAGCAGATGGTATAATTATACCCGGTGGGTTCGGAAGTCGGGGAATCGAAGGTAAAATCGCCGCTTGCCGATATGCCAGAGAAAATAATCTTCCATTTTTGGGGATTTGCCTTGGTATGCAAGTGGCTGTCGTGGAGTTTGCGAGGAATGTCTGCGGTCTTAAAAATGCAAATTCCGGAGAGTTTGATAAATCTTCACCGCACACGGTGATAGATTATATGTCAGGGCAGGAGACAATGGAAGGGAGCGGCGGAACCATGCGCCTTGGCGCATACCCGTGCAAAATAGTGCCATTGACCGTTCTAAACAACTTGTACGGCACTCAAAACATCAGTGAGCGCCACCGCCATCGCTTTGAACTCAATAACGATTACCGCAAAACACTGGAAAGCGCAGGACTTTGCATGAGCGGTCTTTCACCGGATGAACAGCTTGTTGAAGCGGTTGAACTACCAAATCACACTTTCTTTGTGGGCGTGCAATTTCATCCGGAATTTAAAAGCCGCCCAAACAAACCGCACCCACTATTTTTAGGGCTATTAAAAGCGGCGATTAACAATGAGCATAAATAGCTAAACATTTGCCGATTGCGAAAGTCGGTAGACAAAACACCCGGCCCTGCGGGTGTTTTGAAAAAGTGAAGAAAACCTATGAGGAGTATTACAAAAATGTCAGATAGATACGAAAACCCACTGTGCAAGCGTTATGCAAGTGCAGAGATACAACATATATTTTCGGACACGAGCAAGTTTTCCACATGGCGTAAGCTGTGGGTGGCTCTCGCTGAAAGTCAGATGGAACTTGGGCTTGACATAAGCGAGGAGCAAATATCTGAAATGAATGCTCATATTTATGATATCGACTATGGCGCGGCAAAGCGATATGAATCCGAAACACGCCATGATGTCATGGCGCACATACTTGCCTATGGTGAGCAATGCCCTAAAGCAAAGCCAATTATCCATCTCGGTGCCACATCTGCATATGTCGGTGATAATACAGATATAATCTTGCAAAAAAAAGCACTGGCACACATAAAAAAACTACTAATCAATGCGTTAAATGCACTGCATAAATTTTCACATGAGCATAAAGCTCTGCCCTGCCTTGCATACACCCATTTGCAAGCGGCTCAACCAACGACTGTCGGCAAGCGTGCGACACTGTGGATACAGGATCTACTCATGGATCTTGAGCATTTAGAATTTTCACTTGGGAACTTAAAATTACTGGGATGCAGAGGTACAACGGGTACAGGGGCGAGTTTTCTGCGATTATTTGATGGCGACCACGAAAAAGTAAAAGCGTTGGAGCTGAAAATTGCAGAAAAAATGGGCTTTGAAAGTGAAAATAGCATCGGTGCTGTATTCCCTGTAAGCGGTCAAACGTACTCCCGCAAAGTCGATTATTTTACGCTATCAGCACTCTCAAGCATTGCTCAAAGCGCATATAAATTTTCAAACGACATTCGCTTGCTCTCACACATGAAAGAAATTGATGAGCCTTTTGAGGATAGGCAAGTGGGCTCTTCTGCGATGGCATACAAACGCAACCCAATGAAAAGTGAGCGAATTGCTTCACTTGCTCGCTATGTAACGGTAACGGCGCTCAACCCTGCGCTGACTTCAAGTGCGCAGTGGTTAGAGCGAACACTCGACGACTCGGCAAACAGGCGTATATCAATTCCCGAAGCATTTTTAGCCACTGATGCGATTTTATCTTTGGTTATAAACATATTCGATGGAATAACGGTTTATCCCAATGTGATGAAAAAACGTCTGGACGAAGAGCTTGCATTCATGGCGACTGAGGATATTTTAATGCACTGCGTCAAAAAAGGCGGTGACAGGCAAGTTTTGCACGAAAAAATAAGACAACACTCCGTTGCGGCAGGAAAAAAGATGAAGCAAGAGGGGTGTCCAAATGACTTGCTTGATAGAATTTTGTCCGATGAGACTTTTGGATTATGTGAAACGGAGCTTCAAGACCTAATGTCTGCCGACAAATTCACAGGCATGGCGGAAATTCAGACTGAGGAATTTTTATCACAAGTAAAAGAGACTATTGAAGCAAATAAAGCACTATTGGGCGCAAAGGTAGAAATCACAGTTTAGAGATACCCATATTAGAAAAGCAATTCTGTCAACTTAAGCAAACTAAAAAGTCATAGTCATTCTGGGCTTGACCCAGAATCCCCTGACTAACGCACTAAATAAGGGGGTTGCGGGTCAAGCCCGCAATGACGGGGACAAGGGATTCCTCTTAAGTTGACGACGGTGATTAGAAAAGAGGATTATCAACATGATTACAGCAGTAGTAGGCATCAATTGGGGCGATGAGGGCAAAGGTCGGATGGTTGACTTGCTTTCGAGAAGTTATGACGTGATTTGCCGTTATCAGGGTGGCAATAATGCAGGTCATACAGTCATAAATGATAAAGGCAAATTTGTGTTAAACCTCTTGCCATCAGGTATTTTACGAGAAGAAACGGTAAATGTCATGGGCTGTGGCATGGTCATCGATTTAGAGCATCTTTGCGGTGAAATAAAATCGCTCAGAGAAAAGGGAATAAAAGTGACACCCGCTAATCTAAAAATAAGCGATAAAGCGTTTATTTGCCTGCCATATCACAAGACTCAGGACATTTTGGAAGAAGAGCGGCTCGGCGATAAACAGTACGGCTCGACAAGACGAGGCATAGCCCCTGCATACGGTGATAAGTACATGAAAAAAGGGCTGCGTTTAGGCGATTTACTCAGCCCGGAAACGCTAAAGCAAAAGATCAACGACCTCATAGAGTGGAAAAATATCACCCTCAAAGCTTATGGACGTGAGAAAGAAAAAACGGAAGATATCATGAAATGGCTAGAAACTTACGGCTCTGAGATTTCTGAGTTTATAACAGATACCACAGAATTTTTGCATGCAGCAATTGACAACGAGAAAGACATCTTGCTAGAAGCACAGCTCGGAGCGTTACGTGATATAGACTATGGAATTTACCCATACACAACATCATCACAGACTCTGGCGGCATACGCGCCAATCGGTGCGGGAATACCGGGAGTTAAGCTTGATTCAGTCGTAGGGGTGACGAAGGCATATTCGAGCTGTGTAGGTGAAGGGCCTTTCACGGTGGAAATGTCGGGAGATGAAGCTACAAAACTACGTGAAGCGGGCGCAGAATTCGGAGCGGCGACAGGCAGAGCACGCAGAGTTGGTGGCTTTGATGTGGTGGCAAGCAGGTATGGTGTGAACATGCAAGGGGCAAACGAGCTGGCTTTAACAAAGCTGGACATACTTTCGTATCTTGATAAAATACCTGTTTGCATTGCTTATGAAATTGACGGAGTTAAAACAGAGAACTTTCCATCAGGCGACGCTCTTGCGCGGGCTAAACCTGTCTATGAATATCTCGAAGGTTGGGGGAGTGATATTTCAAAAATCCGAAAACAAAGCGACTTGCCCTCCGCAACAGTTAATTACATTCGATTCATCGAAAAGTCCGTAGGCTGTAAAATAAAGTGCGTCTCAGTAGGCGCAGGACGTGATGATTACATAGATTTTGAGTAATAATCCGGCTAAATGGTTGTCTAATGAACTTTTATAGTTTATAATTATGAGAACACTACAAAATGAAAAAACTCGCAAATGTTCCTTTGTAGCGTGAAACTCAAATTATATAAACTAATGGAAGGTGTGATCTTTTATGGCACTTGGAGAGTTTAACCTTTTTCAGGTTAAGAGCAAAGCACAGAAAGAAAAGGAAGCAGCTGAGTATGAAACTTGGGCTTTTCCCCATGGCGAGAAACAAAAAGAGATTCTCACTTCAAGGCTAAAGGAGCTAAAACCAAAGGAATCACAGCAGGTTATGGTCATTGCGTTTCTTACTGTAAAAGAACTTTACGAAGCGGCTGTGAAAGATACGGAATCTGAAGAAGATGCCATTAAAAGTCTGATTGTAAAAGCCAAAAGATATAAGCAGATTATCCGCCCAAAAGATTTAAGCATGTACATCGCCGCAACCATTGCAGATGCAGGGGTAGATGAAAACTGCGAGTATCCATCGGCAGAAGTGTTGCGAGAGCGGATAGAAGAAATAGAAAAACTTCGCCAAGGATGATTTAATCAACTCATTTCTTTCACTAACCAACTTTTCGTAAGACAAATCCTTAATACCATCTGCATACTGCTCCGGGCTAATCATTGTCATTGTGCCACAACTCCTTTTCAACCAAATCAAGTGATATTTTCAATGCCGCTATACGTCGCTCAAGTAATGTTTTACGTGATTTAGTCAAATTATCGAAGTTGATTTTCTCGCATTTTTGCATTGTCGAGAGCAATGCTCTGTGAGCATCGCCTAATTCATCGCGCCTTTTGCTTGTTCCAATATATTCAAACCTCTTAACAGCTTTGCCATCAACCATAATCGTATTTTCCCACATCGAAAGCGGACGAACCCAAGTGCAACTTTCACCATTGAGAGGCTTGTAAATTACCATATCTTCAAGGGTTTCGCTATGTTTTGAAAAACCGATTACTTCGTATTTGTTGCCTTTATAATGACGGTATATTCCGACTGGAATAGGATTATTCTTGCTCAATCAGCCACCTCTGTACTAATCTCATAAATCCGACTTTCTTCTCCGTCAACACCGAATCCATTGCCTATATAATCCCATCCATACTTTTCATAATAACCAATATGGTCGGTCACTAGATATAGCTTTTTAAATCCGAGCCTTCGTGCTTCATCAACTCCATTTTTCAAAAGTGTAGCCCCAAGTGATTTACCGCGATACTCAGCTTCGACATAAAGCGCGGCAAGCCACGGCCATAGGTCTTGGCGGCTATTGAAGTCATTTGTTATAAGAGCGTAACTGCCAATTATTTTTTTGCCATTAAGCAACAAATAAAAGCGTGGTAAAGGGCTCTGCGTATTTAAACTGCTCTCCATGCTGTTTCTGTAGATTTTTTCAGAAATGCCCCATTTGCTTGAATAATAATCAACAGCTTTGTCGAGCATTTCGGGGTTATCGCGAATACTTACAATTTTAATGTCACTCATTTAGTTTGTCCTACTTTCCGATATAAAAACCAATCCGCTTTAAAAAGTTTGAATCTTTTCAAAATTTCTTCCCCATGCTTCAATCGTACAACTCTTGAAAAACACGCTCGCAAGTTTTGGATGTTTTATTTACTCAAAGAAAAACAAATCCTCAAATTTCTTATCTAGTGCTGTGCATAAAACAAGTGCAAGCTTTGCTGTTGGGCAAAATTGACCCGTCTCTATGGAGCTAATAGTATTTCTTGACACCCCGACTAATTTAGCCAAATCTGCTTGAGAAAGGTCTTTTTCTGCCCTTGTAACTTTCAGTCTGTTTTTTAATATGATTGCATCTTTCATAGGAGTATTCCTAACCCAAAGTGATTTGGAGCGAGATTCCCACTAAAAATAGCAAAAACAAAGACTATGATGCAGACAACCAGCGCAGCAAGGGTAAGAATAAGCATCACCAGATGTAACTTTCTTTTTGTGAAGCGATAAAGTGCAAAATACACACCGAGCGCATATGCGTTGGCTACCGCCCCCAGAGCCATGCAAACAGCAAGTTCGCCATAAAGCCAAGCAAAAATAATCATTGGAACAATAATGACAAAAATGGTATACTCGGTAATCCTATGCCCCTTGAGCGTTGCGTGTTCAACGCCTTCATCCTTTTTTGAACTTCTGTTCTTCGCCAAAATTTCCTCTTTACGGATATTGCAGTCTTTCTCTAAAATATCCATCAAATCACCTCCAAGTATCATTGTCGTACCGACAAGTTTTAATGTCAACCATACTAATATGTGCCAAGTTAACTTGTCAACACTTTTTTCAACTCAATAGCCGGAAATCCGTTCGACCGACATTTTGGGGGGAGAATTATTGCAATGTGTTTCTTTCAATCACAATTTCGAACAGATCGTTTGCGAAAATAAACCTAGTCGCCTGGTTCGTTTTTGAAATTGTTGGCGGAGGCAAATGGGAATCGAAATGGCGGTTTTGCCTTTTGTGATTTTTTGTGATTGGCTGTAACCGTTGGTATTGCTAGATTTTTGAGAATTTGCATTTTGTGGTGGTTGGTGTTTATTTGCGGCTTTTCGGCATAGTAAGCCCCAAATAAGCCCCAATTTCCGTTTTGTACCCAACCGGCTATCTCACAGCTGACTGGCAGACATCACACGTAGAATTAAACTCTTGTTCTTATCATCGCCACTTGGCGTAGATAAACCAAAGTCTATTGAGCTTTTTTATTATCACACGCAGCAGCTTTCCTTGTCAAGTGCGCCGCAGGCGTTCATCGAAGACACTTGACGACACACCCGAATTATACTTTTCTTTGGCTGTTCGGCACTCTGTGTCGAATAGCCTTAATTACAAATTTATCTACGTCTCTATCTACGTCTCTATCTACGTCTCTATCTACGTCTCTATCTACGTCTTTATCTACGTCTTTACCTACGAACCATTTACGAACTTTTCAGGATTATCGCAAATACTTGCAATATTAGTGTCGCTCATTAAATTTATCCTACTTATCTTCTATTACTTTCCAGTATCCATTTTTATTAGAACCAACTCGTTCTAATAAGTTTGAATCTTTTAATGTCCTAACATTGCGTTGAATTGTGCTTCTGTTGAGTTGCATTGCCTCTGCAATCTCGTCGTATGTTATGGTCGGGTTGTTGGCAATTATTGCAATAATCGTGCGTGCTGTTTCATTTACAGGCGCATTTATAGGCTCGTTTATAGGCGCATTTGTAGGTGCAGTTATTTCGTTACCAGCAACGCTACCCCCATGCAACAACTCCAAATACTTCTCACTAGGCTTGCACAAAACCATGACACCCGATGCCGAAATTTTAAACTCCGGCAGGGGAGTGTCAACCTTTTCGCACTCAGCCTGAATCTTTTCAAAACTCCTTCCCCATGCCTCAATCATACCACTCTTAAAAAACACACCCGCAAGTTTTGGGTTCGGCGGCTTAGAGGAATGTTTTTCAAAAAGCAGTTCGGTTGATGAAAGTTCATCGGGCATTGTTCCGTCATTCCAGATGTATATTTTATCCTCATAGACACTGATTTGTATAGGATTGCAACTACTATAATCCTTGTGCACAATTGCATTTAGAAGCAGCTCTCTAAATGCCAATCGCGGGAACATAAAATGCTCAACCCTTTGAAGTCCCTCATAGTCAATCAACGCTTTCATGTACTTCGTATAAACAAGGTCCTCAACTCTATCGGATTGCTCAATCAGAGGGCCGTGAATTTCATCGTGGTATCTCAAATCTGAATCTGTAACGAAGTATCCGATTTTAATATACGAGCCAAACACCCACTTTTCAGCATTTCCATGAAAAGCCATAACTCCCGCACGTATGAGATTGCGATTCTCATCAAACAAATGAAGGTTGTCCAGTAAAACATGGTCATCAACAGAAACATCTTCTTCTGTAAGCCGCCTATTCTTTACAGCTTTTTTCTTGAATAACTCAATCGCACTCTGTTTCAAGTCACTTTCGGCAACTCTCGGAACAGGTATGCCATCCCAAGTGAGCCCCTGACTTTTAAGCAATGCTTTGTCCAACTCTTTGCCGATAATCGTTCTCATAGTGCTCCCTGAACGATAATAATATTTGCCGTGATAACTGATTAAAGTCGGATATTTTTCAACAATAATTTCCAAATACTCCAACTCACCATCATAGAGCAAGTTCACATCCGCAACAATGCCCATTGTATGAGTGATTTTATCAGGAACGGATTTTAACAGCTTTGTTGAATCGCTAATGCCCTTAACGGCACCGGTGTCATCTTTGCCAATAAAAAGCGTGCCACCATACGCATTTGCATAGCCGCATATCCATTTAAGATAGTCGTCATGCCACGACTCTTTCCATTCTATGTTTTGGTTTTCTTTTTTTGTTTCCATGAAATTATGTCTCCTGACACTTTAGTTCCTATTTTTTCAATTTCGCCATCAACTCAGGTTGCGCTTGTATATAACGTAAATTCGCTTCTAAATCAATATATGCTTTGTGTCGATTATCGTTGAGACTAAAGACGAAAAAGTCTATAGCAAGAAGAAACGCAAAAATTTGAATTATTGTACGAGCAGCTTTGATAATCACATCAGTCTCGCCAGACGAAAAAAACTGACCTAAAATAAAACCAGTTGCGGGAAGTATGAACATAATAAAACGGTCTTTGGCCCACCTTCCGATTCGGATAAATTCGCTACGTTCTTTGTATGTTGCGCAATGATAGATGGCCCATTTCAGTCCCTCTTCACCAGCAAAATTAAGCTCATTGAGAGCGGCAATGAGTGGATCAATGTGTATTTCCCGATATTGCTCCCTAAGTTCACTGACGAACTTCTTATCCTTTATCTTACGTCTGTACAACTCAACAGCAAATCCACAAATAACAAGCACAATTGAACAAACCACAAAAAATGTTGAGGTCAAATTTATATTAGGTTTCAGATATAGAATATAAAATACAATAGCGCCAACTAGTGCTAAAAGCATAAAAATTAAAAGACTCCACTCTATTCTATTATTTTTTTCGTGGTCTGCTTTGTCCTTATTAGCTTTCTTCGCTATTTTGTTAATAGCTTGCTTCACTTTGCCTTTGTATATCTTTAAAAAATATTCAAACATTGCAAGTCCCTCTTTCTGCAAATATTTAAGATACTATCATTCACACGCACTGCGAGTGCTATTTTACTAAAGTTTTTCAAAAGGGCAAATCATCCGCATCCCATTCATTCAGATTAAGTGCCGTATCGCTGTCTGTTGGCGTTGTTTCACTTTCATTCTGTTGTTGCTGCAAGTATAGGCCAGAAAGATACTTATTGAAAACAGCAGTAAGGTTTAAGATTAACTCGACTTCATTAGAGTCAATCTCTACAACTTGACTTCCTTGCCCATGCGCACCGCCAGGCTGACTTCTTCCGGCATTTACAGTGCCAATGAGTTTAAAGAAATTATCTGCGAAACTAGCATATTGCCCGGGCAAAATATTTGATGTTCGCAATTTTTTGACGAGTTCACTTGTATTTGCAGGGCGGTTGTCGTTAACAACGGTTTTTATTGCACTTTCCAAAGACTTTTGCGATTCCTGTATGGAAGTCTTGTAATTTCCCATCTGAAACGCATTTCGAGCCTCACGAAACTCAGCAATAACACCACTCGCACCAAGATTTTCCAGTTGTTCAATTTGAACAGCAACTACCTCTTCTGCTATATAGAACGAATCAATCAACATAGCAGTTGCCTCAACGAATCGCCAATGTGAGCCATGAATTTTAAAAATATTATTTACTTGATTTTGCAGATTTTGCAAGAGTGTTTTGTTGTCATTCTCAACACAATAAAGATATGCCTCTATACTATCCAGTACATCAGACGGAAAGCCGCGTTTTATTAAATCAAGCAATCTCATATCTGCGTACCTTGCTTTTGTAAATACATCTTCTCTATCGAATGATTCTATACCCATAACTGTTTTCATATGGTCAAGCCCTAAATCATCATAGCCAATATAACCACCATACTCGCTTTCCCAAGCGTGGCTTCTTGCATGTTCAGCGAGCAAGAATGAGATTGACGTGCGTAATCTCCCCTCAAATGATAGATTATTTTTCCTTGTTTTATCAGAACTGAAAATCCACGCCTTATGACGTTGCGAGAACAGTGGTTTCATACATACCTCCACCAGTGGCGAACATACCAAGCCTTTTTTGCTACCTTACTTGGAAAGCCTTAATTGTCATCAAATTATTCATCATTGTATAACTCTGTTAATAAATCCTGAAACTATTGAAGTAAACTCGTCCCAACCAACAACAATCGTTATAACCGCAGAAAGGGAACCTGCAAGGGATATGATGCCGACAACGATCTTCACAATAAAACTGTTTTGCACATTTCGCAGCATCCTTTTTGACATTATTCCAAACTCAGAGATAATCATAAGTGGAAAAGAGAGTATGAACCTCGCACCAGCCACAAGACATTTCACGGGATTAAGCATTTTTTTTCGCACTGCGCCTCGCCCTGAATGCAATCTACCAAGATGCCTCATAAGCATATCTGCACAAGCACTCGCTTCATTCATTATATTCTTAACGTAAAACTCGTTTGCATAACCTGATGTTTCGGATAAGAACGCCTTCAACTTAGGTAAAAAATTCGGAAGTAATTGATAATTATTAATTGCTATTCCTCTAAGTGGATCGTGCATATATATAACACCATCATCGCCCAGTTCTGTTTGTATTTGTATTATGTCACGAGTAAGACTAGCATATGCCTCATTGTCGAAATCGCGTTGATCAAAAAGGGTATTGATAAATTTAACCAAGCTATCGCTATAACTGCCAGTAAATTCAATGCGCTTATTTAACTCATAATACCTTTTAGCGTTGACTATAAAACCAATGACTACAACACCAATGATAGCAAAAACTGCAATTAATCTATCCATATAGTTAAAACCTTCACTCCTCCACCAACCCCCCGATACATCTCCATCAAAGCCGCAACACAGTCCGCTTCAGTAAAGTCTGCCGTCACGAGAAATCCGCATAACTTCCATAATCCATCCTGCGCCTTAATCGTCTCACCAAACAGTCCAGCAACATATGCAATGTAGCCAACGCCATCAATCAGCATAACTTTATTCACCTAAATGCGAAGTCATGACATCTTGATTCTTGACAACACGACCAATAGTGTATCTATAGTAATATAGACACAATGATACCACAATATCATGGGAATTAAAAGACTAAATTTGCTGATTGATGCTCAGTCGGAGAGAGTTTTGTAATGCCGATATACTATTTAAAAATCAAAAGGCACACCGTCTTTATGCAATTCCGCCTTATCCGAGTATTCAAAAAAAGCATCAGGCTTTAAAGTGTGAATAGGTACAATTTTTTTCGGATCTAATCCGTCAATCAGGCGGCGAATATCTGAAATCTTAGCGTGACCGCTTGTGTGTTTATGAGTAATCCGAAAACCGCGCTCAACAAGCCATTTTTCAAAATCTTGCTGATAATGCTTTTCCCTATAACCTTCCCACATTGAATAAATAAAAGTTCCATTATTAAGATTGCACTTACTTAAATCAATTTTCATAGAGGGTCTAACAAGCATAACGATTTCATTTTGCATGGATTCAACCTTTTCTTTGGGAATATGAAACGCTGAAAAGCGTTTTGCATATTCCGCTCCAATTTTATCAAAAATCTTTTGCGTGAGAAAATATGGATAAAAGACTTTTAGTTTATCATATGACGGGTAGGGGATTTTGTTGCCAAGAGCGTGAAGTTCATGCAAGATATTTGCGGTATATACGTCAACTACAAATGTTTTGCCCAACTGTAGTGTGGCACGGTAAAAACTGACTATTCTGTCAATGTTCTGACTCGATGACTGAAAAAGCGTGATTCCGCTCTGATTTTTTATTTGCTCAACAATTTGACCTTCAAGCTCATCTTCAGATATAGTGAGTTCGTCACTTCTCGAAACCATTGAACCTTCTGTAAACAACACATCTGCTTGTTTTGTCGCTTGTCTTATAAAGCTATCAAGACACTTTGCTTTTCGTCCATGTCCTCTAAAATCGCCGGAGTAGATTGCTGTTTTCCCCTCCGCATGAATTTCAAAAGCTGCGGCATCAAAAGCAGAGTGATCCATTAGGTATGGCTTGATAGTAAACTTGCCAATTTCAAAAGCCTCATACATTTTGAAAATCCGAGAATTCATCGGGTACTCATCAACTATTTTAAAAGTTTGTGATACTTCAATTAGTGTTTTAGTTCCCAAAGACATATAAATAGGAATATCAGAATGGACGTACTTCAACAGTCCATAATGGTCAAGGTGGGCGTGGGAAATTATTATGCCGCCAAAAGCAGGGTTATCCCACTGATACAGTCCCTCGACAGTCGGCAATACTCCGAGGCTCAATAGTTCATCATGTGGTAGCTTTGACACTTTTTCATCAATTGGGTCTCCGTTCAGGAATAAAGGAAACCCCGCATCAAGTAAGATGCGAGATTTTCCGCTCGATAATTCAATCAGCGTGCCTCCGATTTCTTTCGTACCTCTATAGATTACAGCATTCATATTTATTCATTAACCTCTTCAAATAATGGATACCTAATTGCTTTTGCAAACTCAATCCCTTTTATATCACAATTTTGCAACTCTGCAAAAGCGTCATCTAACTTGCCGTGCTTTTTTTCTGTAAGAATATATGCCACGACAGAATCGATCTTGGCTTGAGTCAACTGCGTATAACCTCTATAAAACTCGCCATCTTTTTTGTATCGTAATAGCTCAGCGGATTCCTTCGTTTCCAAACGTCTACCACAGAGCATATCATTTATAAAACAGGCGTAAAAAAATACTTCTGATAAAACTCCAAGATCTGTATTACTCTTAACTTTCAACTCAATTAAGTGAAATACACTACCACTAAGACCCCAAATGTCAATGGCAGCTTTATCACTCGGGAAAATGGCATTGTCAGTTTTTACTCCTCCCTCAAACAATCCAACAGGAAGTTGTTGATAAAACTTGCCAATATCCGTACCAAGCATTAAGTTCAATCTGCTATTGTTTTTATCTTTTGTTAGCCGCATTTCCATGACTGCTTCATGACTTTTTTCGTCTGGTTCCTTTGGCTCGGACAGAGGGGCGTTTATAAATAATTCTTTCGTGAGTTCCGTTTTCTCAAAGGCTTTTATTTTATCTTGCAGTTCAGCAGAAATGTCGAACCATTCAAAACCTTTGTTAAAACACAGAACCCGATACAGAAAACGGTTGTAATGGCGTTTTTCATTTTTATCCATTTTGTATTTATGTTCTTTTTCTGCTAATATAACTCGTGCATATCCCGCCGATTTTACTACTAAAGACCATGCTTCAAATGCTGCAAAATTATGCTGCATGTTTTTAGTTGCGGCACTTTGACTTATAGTGATTTTAAAGGTATTGCTATCTTCCTCAAATTGGATTTCCTCTTTATCGCTTGGTAACTCACTTGGTTTAATTTTCGTTAAGTCTGACACAATGGAAACCTCCGATTTCACTTGCAATCGCGGAACAATTTTGTCTATTTTATCATTTTGTAAGTCAAATTGCAACAAGTGTTACCTTACGATTGCATATGCAGTGAAGCTATTGTGCAATATGTCAAAAGAGACACTATAGCTCCACAAGTCAAATATGGCTTTTAGCTGTTACACCTACAGAATATGTCATGGCGCAATTTGATGCAAGAGAATCATCTTTCAAAATGCTTTGCTCTGCGCATAATTTTTTGCTTTTGCAAAATCGGCACAACTTCCCGCACAAGCTTCTCCGCACTGCGCCGCAAATTTTCCACAACCTTAATTTCATCCTTCAAACCATAAAACTTCTCCCCAAGCACAACCCTCTCAGCACCCAAAGCTTTCATCTCAGCCCGCCAAGCCTTAATAGGAATTTTAGTTCTGCCATTTACGACACCTGCAAAATAATCAAAAGCTTTCCTGTAAGCATTGATTTCAGTTTTATACTTCGCAACATAAGCGTCATACTGCTTACCCTTAAAACTATTCAATTTCAACGCAACAGCCTTATACTGTTGCATAATATCATAATTGGCAATATGCGACCCCAAAGTCTCCAACCGCTTGTCAATTCTTTTCACATCACCAGCAAGTTGCCGCGATTCATCAAACATCTGCTCTGCTTTTTCAGTAAGCTCCGAAAAATCCCGTATATTATTCTCTCTCAAAAACTCAAAACTACTCGCCATAGCTTGCAAGTTAGCAAGTTTTTGACTATAAATAAGAAAGTTACGCCAATCAGCCTGACTATTCGCAACATCAATCATAGACGGCACACCCTCAAGTGGCTGTGAATACAAATAATTCTTCTCTTTGCGGATACGTGCTGTAAGCTGTCGAATTTCACTATTGAGCGAATGTATTTTCCGATTCCTATCTCCAAACTCTGCGCGGATTCCACGTCTCTCCATTCTATAAGCCTCTTGCCCCAAATGAATTGTAGGAATTTGCTCTTTACCTTGCCGCTCATAACTTCGATGGTCTACTCGCTCCGCTAAACTATTTTCCTCCAAATACTTATTAACAGACTTCGCCCAAGACTTACGCCAAATTTCCGCATTATCTCGATTGTTCCAATCAGTGGATTCCACAGAGCGGCATTTGTATGTCTCTTTCTTCGGATCATAAATTTTATTACCATTACTATCAAAAATATACTCTTTCCTCTGCTTGCTACCCCAAGTACCATTTTCATTTATAGGTCTGACTGTGCAGAGAACATGCGCATGAGGATTCCCAGAGCCTGTGTCATGAATACAGACATCAGCACACATACCTTTGTCAACAAAGTTTTCCCTTACATATTCTCGCACTAATTCAATGTTTTGCTCTCTGCTAAGTTCCACAGGCAGGGCAATTTCAATCTCACGGGCAAGTACAGAATTTTTTGCTTTCTCGACAGTTTCAACGGCGTTCCACAAAGTAGACCTGTCAAAGTATTCTCTTGGTGCATGGCTTGGCAACATTATTTCAGTATGCACAATACCACGTTTATGCGAGTAATCATGGGTCAGTCCATCATATTCATTTGTAATACAAGTACCCGCTCTATAAGCTGCGGCGGCTACTGCTGATTTTCCTTTTCCACGACTTACAATTTTTAAGCTCATATGAAATATCGCCACTCAGTAGCACCACCTTTCTCATTTCATAAATTTTCGACCGACAGGTTATAATCAAACTATAAACCCCAATTTGCAGAAAACGAAAAATCGCCTAAAATCAAGTATTTAGACGATTTTCTTTTCATATTGTTTCATGCTTATTGAAAACTTTAGTGTTAATTAATGTGTTAAAGTTGCAATGACATGTGTTAATTGAAATATGCAGATAGTTTCTCCACCGCACTCTTTTTCTCGTGATCAGATACGTGACTGTAAATTTGAGCTGTTATGTTTATGTTGGTATGCCCCATGAGCCTTGATGCGTCCAAAATTGATACACCCTGCCTTGCGAGGATTGTACAGAAAGTGTGTCTCAAACTATGCACCGTACAACCTTGCGTTATGTCCAATCTTTCACACAGTCGCTTAAATGCTCTCAAAAACTCAGCACAGTAGCGGTATTCGTCAGTGTCGGATGGAAACAGTATAAAATCTCCATTCATAGTTACAATTTTAGTTCTGTCGCCTAGGTATGCAATGTATTTATTGAGCAAGCCACGTATTTCAGCAAGCAACGGAACCCGTCTTATGCTTCCTACTGTTTTTGTGTCTGATACAACAGGCTGATATTCGCCATTCACCTTCAGGCGCTTGACAGTTTTGTTTACCGTCACCATTGCGTCTTTAAAATCAATATCTTTGTAGGTCAATGCCAATAGCTCACCGCTTCTCAGCCCGGTAAAAGCACAAAAGACAAATGGAAAAATTTTTATATCTTCTTGTGCAGCAGCAATTAACTTTTGCACGTCTGCATCCGACAGTGCAGTGTTGACCTCGACTTTCTCAGGCACTTTCGGGAGTTCGACGGATAGAAGAGGATTTTTTACTAAAATATCCGCTTTTAAGCAATACCTGAAAAATATACGCATAATCTTATATACTCGACGCACATTCGATGCCGAAATTCTCTCAAGCATGGCGTTGAAACAGGCCTGTATGTTGGCTCCTCTGATTTCTGCCAAACGCATACCAGCAAGCTCGCAACTTGCTATGTGTAGACGGTGGAATGCTTTGTACCCAGTATATGTAGAAATGCTCACCGATGAGCGATGTACATGCTCAAGCCAATGTTCGAAAGCATTTGCAAATGTTGCCTTGTCATAATCGATCGCCAGACCTTGTTTTAATCCGCTCAAGTATTCGTCTCGCTTGTTCTCAGCATCTTTCTTTGAGACTCCGTAGAACTGCTTGCGAATAGGCTTGCCGTCCGGCTTTTTGCCGATGGTGGCAGTAACTCTGAAATATTCGCTTCCGTTTACGCTAAAATTCGTTTTTCTTGGCATGAGCAATCACCTCTTTTAATCTCGATATTGACAGATAGGCATATATGCAAAAATGGGGCATATGCCGTTATTCGTAATGTGTCCACATCCTCAAAACATGCACGATGCCTTTGTATGGCGCGCCTGTTTCGTCCAACAAATTATCCGCATTTGGCTGAACATCGTAAATATAACGGTGTTGTTCGTTTATGCGGCGAGAATAGCATCCAAGTAAGTCGCCTACCAGCTTTTCATACGGCGGCGGATTTTGGTATGGGTTACTACGGCATATAGCGGTAAACTCCCATGCTTTCCGCGCATACGATGCCCCGGCACGTTTTAATTTGCTCAAGTCCTTGGTTGCTTGCCTTGAAAGTATGACCTTATACACCAAAATCAACCTCCGATGCGTCTATGCCGTCCGCTAACAGTTCAGCCGATGCGTCTTTTATAGATTGCACCATGCCGGGGATTGAATGCAAGTAAAGCGTTTCCTGTATGCCACTCCAGTTCTCCATGCTCAGCAGTACAGCAACCTTGCTATCGTCTGTAACAATTGTGACAGGTTCATCGAAGCGTATCACGCTGTCAATTACATCGTTGAAATCCTTTTGCGCCGTGTTGGCTGTTATGTGTCTCATGCTCTTTACCTCATCTTTCGCTTGTATCTCCTAAAAGAATTCATCATTGACAATTTCAGTTGCCGGGGTTATAATTAGGGTACAAAAAGGCGTTGCCGATAAACGGTTAGCCTAATGATTGACTACGAAAGTAGCCGCACACTTGGCTAGAGAGGGTGGCTATTTTCGTATGTCTTTATAAATCTTCCACGCTACGAAAGCAGACAATACAGCACATAATGCTGATATGAAAGTCAGTGCAAGCATGAGAATATCATATAAACCTACGAGCCTCACCCCCTTTGCTATAGCATTCGAGGGTTACAGCTAACCGCCTATCCGTTGGCAACGCCGATAGTCATTCTACAACCGTTACCGCTTCATGTCAATTTATTTTTCGCCGCCGATGGGTTACACTGTCGGTGGCTTTTTTGCGTTTTTTAGCTTTCCCAGTCGATATCGCTGTGTGAGATTGTTTCACCACGCTCATAATCTGCTTGTGATTCTGCTATGGCAGCAAGGTCAGCAGGTGTTGCGATATCCTCCGGCAAAAGACGATTCATGTATTTTGCTGCCTGTTTCGAGTATTCAGGCTCTTTTGTACTTTTTTGGTGTGGACTCACGCACACATCCCTCGTTTCGTTCAAATATGCACTTTTCTGCAGTGGACTCACTTTTTAACCTGTAGGTTTTGTTTAGGTTATGCTTTGGGTTTTATCCAGGTTATTTTTTGCTAACCCTTTTGCTTGATTTTTGCTTGCCGTTTTGCTATAGCAAAATTATTTAGCATTTTGGGTTTCTGGAAAACCGACTGTTTTTCTCGCTTTTGGAACAGGTGAATTATGACTACCAGAATGTCACCAAATGTCTACCAAAAAGTTACCATATGCGCTACAAAACAGATTGTCAGGTTATTTTCGTCTGCTACGAATCCTCACCACTGTCTGTGTCAGAACTTTCTGGACTATTTATTTCAAACTCAGATATATCGTTGTCAGTGGTAGCGGCTGTATTTTCTTTGTGTCCGAGATATTTAATGAACTCTAATGCAGTTTTTAGAGAGTCTGGAGATAACTCATCTATTTTTTCGCCAAGCGTGTTTTTCAAATCATTCAATGCATGGTCGTATACTCTTTGCACTACTTCTCTAGGCGTTACTACTTGCTGTTCAGGAATCATATTATCGCTATCGCTTGGGTCTACAGGAGTTTCAGAATCAAACACTCTTTTTATTGCCTCAAGGTCATAAAGCGCAACTTTCTCACCTTTATAAAAAGTATACTCCCGAGGAACTTGGAGTTCCAAAGAAAAATCTCCCGGGTAAAGCTCCAATACACCAACACCTAACGCATTTGCAATTTTTTGGAGGGTTTCAAATTTGGGGTTGCGCTTGCCACTCTCGTATTGGGCTACTGAAGCTTCCGAGATATTCATACGCTTTCCTAGCTCTTTTTGTGTTAATTTTGTTGCTTTCCGAATCGCTTTTATTTTTTCCGCAGTCGTCAAGAAAATCACCCCATTGCTCACTATAGCACACTTTGAAAATAATGTAAACAATAAACTTTAGAAAAACATAAAGAAAAGCCTTGACTTTAGAAAACGATTAAGTTATACTTTAGAGTATTCTAAACTTTAGGAGGCGTTAAAATGATAAGCAGTACAAGAGGAATTCGCATAGACAGGGTGAGATTTGTAAGTGAATTAAAGCGGCGCAACATGACCCAGAACCGCTTGACTGAACTCTCAGGAGTATCTCGTGCAACTTTGAGTTCAGTATCGGGAGGGAAATCGGTATCGAGCGATACAGCGCAAAAGATAGCAGACGCGTTGCAGTTGCCGCTTGAGAAATTGCTTGAAAGGAGTGATTTTTGATGTTACAGGCATTGCAAGAACTCATCGAGGTCGCCGAGGAAATGGCGAAAAGGAAAGAATCCGAAATCAACACATTGTATACACAGCTCATTGATGTAAAAATGGATGTGTCACTGAAAGACAAGGCACATGAACTGGGCATTTGCGGACTTAAGATTTACGCTGATTATCGTTTTGAAACAGGGAAAATACAGGCGTATAGCGAAGCAAAAGCTCATTTTCATCAAACGCTGAACGTTTTGTCTGAAGGTGGAGGGTACTAATGTGTAAAAAGTCCAACTACCGCAACGATGGAAGCACTTGAATCGAAAGTGGGTGAAAGAATGAAACTCGGTAGATTATTTTACGACTCCTCTGAGCAGCGACTAAATATCCGGTTCGAAGACGGAACATATTCTGGCGGTCTTCGCTGCGGCGACGGTTTGGAGTTTCGGACTGTTGATTTTACAAAAAGCCGTCTCGGTGATGAAGCGTGGGTGCATACTAGCATTGAATATTGCCACACGGAGCAGGAATGGTATCTTGTCGGACTGTACAGCCCTGGCGAAATCCCAGTTCATAATCTTGTCAGGAAGTAGTGTAGGCGCATAAACGCCATTATATATTGTCAAAATTAAGCACAAAAAGGGGTGTGACGCAAATGTCAGAGAAAGTTATTGGAAAACGAAAAAGATACGTTCCCATCAGCGAGTATTGTAAACAATCGGGGCTGAGCTACGCAACTGTCAAACACATGATCAAGAGTGGGCAGCTTCCGCATATCCTCACTGAAGGTGGACACGAAAAAATCGACACTCAGAGCGGAATCGATGCGTTCACAGTGTTGCGACGGTTTGATGAGCTTGAAAAACGCTTGGAGTCGATCGATAAGTTGTGTAAACATCTTGGTGTTGCTACATGATGCCTCGGATTGCGTCGGAAATCGAGCAGACACTTTTTTCTATGGGCGTTGTCGGTATAGTGACTTTCAGATGTCACCGCAACTTAACGGCCGGAGTGTTTGTCAATGGTGAATTTTTCGGGCTGTGGTGTGTTTGTAAAAAAGTATTCTTGAAGTAGGTGGGAACTTGAAACATGATAATGTCTATTTTTTGCAATTGTCCCGAATCATTTTCAATGATGATAATTATAAATCATTGTCAACGCACGCTCGCTGGCTGTACGTGGTACTTAACGAGTTAGAGCACAGGTTCACAGGAGAAAACACTGATTTCTTTTACAGAACTAACAGGGACTTAGCAACAGATGCCCAAATGTCAGAGTCTACACTCAAAAGGGCGAAAAAAGAACTCGAGGATACTGATTTGATTGAAACATGGCAATCTCATTTTGTCAGCGATAAAGGAACTAAGAAAGAAAAACTATCCGCTATGCACTTCACTTGTTATCGTATTAGGAAGTGAGCAAAAGTTCATATTGGACTTTTGCTATATAGGCAAAGGTTCATATTGACACCAAGGGCAAAGGTTCATATTGGACTGGGGCAAAAGTTCATATTGACCCAAGGCAAAGGTTCATATTGGACCACTAATATAATAATATAATTAATCTAAGAATAGATATATTTAAGAATTGGATATATTTAATTTAATATTATCGCAAGTAGCATAGTTTTCGCATTTGACGAAGCGAAAACGCCATGTGAGAAACGAAAAAACTAATCGAAGAAGGAGAATCGAATATGATCGAAAAACTAAAAACCAAAGACAGAGACAAAACCGCTGAATTACTGGAAGCATTCAATCGGATTTCCCCGGAGCACCAAGAATATCTGTTGGTTGTTGCCAAGGGGTTGACTGGAGATGACAGAGCTGTCGATGAAACGGTAATCGAGGAAGCGGAAAACAACAAAGAAAAGGCTCCCCCACCTAGCAAGTAGAAAGAGCCGAAACCTACGGGGCGGATAACCTGCCACCGCCCCTAGGATAACACAATAGGCAGGAGAAATCAATAGGAGATTTTAGAATGAATGATATTACAAACAACAGCACAGTGACACACCTAGAGCAAACAAGAATAATTGATGAAAGTGGTTATAGAGGTTATCGTAGCGAATTTGACCGGGACAATAGCTATTATGAAAAATTTGATGGTATGGAAACATCACAGGTTCAGGAAATAATTAAGTTCAAAGATAAAAATACCGCCCTCTTTGACAAGCGTTGGCAATCAGCTTGTGAAGTAATTGACACAATAGCAGAAAAAATCGAAATTGACCCTAAAACATGCGGACATCACATTTACGGTATTAAATGGAATCACGAAACAGCAACAGCAAGCAGTGATTTGGCAGACGAACTTGACAAATATTTTAACAAAAGCGGCGAAAAAGTGAAACTAAAAAAGCGCATTAGCGAACTTGAAAAGGAAAACGAAATATTACGCACGCTTGCAAGACAAGCGGTATAGCAAATAAGCAGAGCCGAGCTGGGGCGGTTCTCCCCGGCAGAAATGGAGAAAAAATGAGTACAATCAGAGCCATGAAAATGAAAAACAATAACGTAGCTGAAAAAACAAAATCACCCACGTCAAATCGTAGCGAGGCAGTCAGGTACACGGATGGCGATATATGCCGTCGGTGCTGTGCAAGTGTTCTTGCATCCGAACATTGCCATCGTTTCGGCCAGCGTTATCAAAGTTCAAGCAAAATGCAACGAAAGGAGAATTTTTACAATGCAACACAATGAACCATCTGCAAGGTCATTCAGCGAAATGAGCGAGAAGAATCTTAATGACAGAGTGCTTGAAATGTTCAGTTGTTTGTTACCGCAAGAACAATGTTTTGTTATTGCCCTTCTTCGAACTGTTGTGAAGAATAATCAGGCGGAAGAAAGCGAAAAAACCCTTGCACAACCTACCGACCAAAGTTGACCGTGCAAGAGCACCTACAAAAGCAGGATGGGGATATTCTAACCCTATTCGTCTGAAAAATCAAGGAAAAATAAAAATGAAAGGTTGCCACACAAAGGTGTTGCACAGAATGGAAATATGGATATTACAGAGATCTTAAAAAGTTTGTTCGCAAGAATCATGCTTATGGATGAACGTGAAGTCGCTGAATTTGCTGAGTTGGTGCGCCAGCTAAAGAATCAACTCCCAGCACAACAATTATGTGAAAGTGAGGTAGATGTGTAATGGCAAATTATAACGAAAGCTTAGCTGAAAAATTATTTTTTGGAGTTTATGACGATATTTCACACAATCCGGAGGAAGAGTTTTATCATGATCGGCTTATCGAGAGTATACACTCAATTGCGGGAACTAAGTACATTGAATTTTCCATAACAAGCCACTTTGAAAATATTGTGGAACCAATGTCTCGCGCCATACGGATGCAGGGGTTCAAACTTGGTTTTAGTCTTGCATTCAAGCTTATGCTTGAGACGAACGGAGCACATGAAAAAGAAATATCTCAAGTAGAGGATGAGTACAGAAGGTATTCCACACCGCTAAAGAAAAAGCAGTCAGGCGGTACATTATGACTGACGTGACCAAAGTGAAGATATCATCACGGAATCTAAAAGATATCGAAAATCTGATTGAATTGTTCAAACCAAACATTGTAAAAGAGAAAATTATCGTAAAAGAGAAGGTCGAGCCATGCAAAACTCAATATTTCAACGCTTATCTCGAACTTAAAAAGAATGCTTGACTTTTCACTTCTTGGGTGTTATTATCGGGACGTTAGTACCCTCCGCAGGCGTGCGGGGACGCCGAATTTTCAGGCATGGGAAGACAGTTTTGCTGTTTCCTGTGCCTTTTTTTGCGTTTTTCTACATTTTTTTCGCAAAAAAAGTCCGGGGAACGGCAGGCAAATATTAAAAATGGGGGGTAAATTTTTATGGTAGTACCAATGGAACTTTTTTGCGCGGTGTGTGATTTTCTCGAAAAAGAAATTGCACCTAAGTTCAAACTCAAAACCGTAGACATCCATGGCAGCGAAACTAAGAGACACCCACAAATAATCCGTTCAGGGTGGGCATTGCCAAAAAGTATTGACAGCAACGACAGCGAGGATGAAATTTATCCTTGCATAATTCCACGTGTCAGGAAGTTATCAAATATTGCTAACGCCCGTGAGAGCGTTGTGGTGCTCCGAATCATGGTTGGAGTTTATGACCCTGGCGCGTATACGAAGGATGGAAAGTTTATTGATGATGGCAGTGGATTTAGAGATTTTTGGAATCTTGTAGAAACCACGCGCCAAGAGCTCTTTACACGCCACACACTCGACAACAAATTCAGGATTCATGACGATTTCTTTGAAGCGGAGATTATCGACGAGCAGGTTTATCCGTACTGGGAAGGCTACTGTGATACAAAGTGGGATGTTATATATCCTTTACCACATTTAGATGAAAAAATGTTCTGATGAACTACACAAGAAAAGAAAGCTTTACAGCTTTAATTGATAAAAATTATTAGGAGGATGAAAAATGTCGCGAGCAGGAACCCGATTAAATGGATACGTATCTAACGCATCGAAAACTGAAGAGCTGGAGGAAGCTCTCAGTACTTTAGCGAAGTTCGAGGGCGAATACTACAAACAATCACGAAAAGAAGAGCAAAAGTCTCTCGCAGCGGAAAGAGGGGGTGCGTTGAACCCCAGCAACTCAACGACTACAAAACAGAGCTACAAAACAGCATTTTCATCTGCTCAAAGTGATGACGTGCTGGCTGAAGAGTATTTATTGGAGCATATGGCAAAATTGGCTCGTGGAGAATTTATTAGCGAACAGGAAGAGAACTTGGTAGAACTTTTGATTGAGAATCCAGCGTCCCACGATGACGAAAGTCTTACAGTTGAAGAAAAGGAGCTACTTGCGTATGCAGCAAAGTCGGCAACGGATGGATCCCATTTCAACTATCAGAAAGCCACGGCCGGATCAGGTGCAACTTCCAATTTACCAAGTTCAGGCAATGGTGAAGTTCTTTCAGCCGAAGAACAAGAACTCTTAGCATATGCTAAGACACTGAATAGGGGGATATAAAATGCCTTTAAATATTAAGAGAAAAACTGAAAGTCAGCCTAATCCTGATAGTTCAAAAAGTGCTATACTCGATCAAGTGGATTTTGTGGCATTTTGGGAAGAATATAAAACGCAGGCAGATCCCGGTAGGTTGAGAAGTGCTATAGATAGGGAAATTAATTTTTGCAAGTCACTTGCTGACAAGGCTCGTGAAGCTGAAGCAGCTTATTTTGATGATGTAAAAAGGAAGCAGGCCGCCGTGAACACCAGTGTTGAAACGCTTGAAAGTCAATTATCGAATATTCAAACAAAACTCAGTGAACTCACTCAGCCGTTAATTGAGGCCACAACTAACGGTGAAACAGAGAAACTCACTTCTATCCGTGCAGAAATTAAAGGTATTGAACTTGAGCGTGCACAGATACAAAGTGAATTAGAAATGCTCAAAAGCACAACGGTCAAAGGGTGTGAAAAACTTTTCAACACTACATTTGAGCTAAATGATGAGTTTGAAGCGGCAAAAGGGACGTTATCTATCCATGCATGTAAGGTTCTTGATGCTAATCTTGTTAATAGTTTGAAAAGTATTGAGCACATGTGCGATTTATTGAAAGTTGTATCACATATGGGTCATACTGCCGGCAGAGGTGCAGATATAGAAAAGCTTGATAAATATCATAATGCGGAAAAATATAAAGCAAAGGCCGCTGCTGAACATGCTGCTCACCTCGCACGACTTGAAGATCAGGAGCGTCGAAACAGAAGCCTTTCCTCATCACGCCCTGCTAGTGCATATGACCGCCCTGCACCGGGCTTTGACTATGATGTTGTATTCTCGACAGGCACACGAGGGGACGAATAGTTTATTCTCAGGCACGGGTGCTTACGCATTGGCGGATTGTTGTTTTTTTCGTCATAATCTTTGCAGCGAGTAGTGAAACATAGCGTGATTCCAGTCTGTCGTATCTCTAGTACAAGTAATCTGTCCTCCTTGCATTTAGAGTCACGATGTCACAAAATGTACCCCTCATTCACTATACCGCCAATGCGTAAGCACCCTCACTTGAAAAACAGATTAATCAGGAGGAAAACCATGTCGGTAATCGAAGTTAGTATTGACACATCAGGTGTAGATGACGCACTTAAGTCTTTGAAAGGCATCGAAAAAGCGATTCCAAAAGTTCTTGAGAGCAGTATGAACACAACTCTAAAAGCGATGAAACCTGCAACAATTGAAATCGTGAGGCAAACTTACACAATCCAAAAATCAGAGGTGGCAAAGCATCTTAATATCCGTGATAGGGCGACATTATCAAAACCATCGGTTTCGTTAGTATCAACAGGGCGTCCACGCTCTGCGCTGAAGTTTCATCACAGGAAAAACACTCAACCCGGCCGGAAAGGCGGTCGCCCGGCTTTCCTGATGGTGAAAAGAGGCGAAGGCGGGCATCTCAGTGGAGACGGCAGCCATAGCACTGCTTTTGTGGCGACAATGGGTAGCGGTCGCAAGAGTTTATTTCAACGGACAGGCAAGATTGCAGGCTCAGAAGTAAAGGCGTATGCAGCGAGCCGTAAGAACGTTTCAAGGTATAATTCTAGGCAAAAACGTGAGGTTATAAGCCAAGTGTGGTCTCCGGGGGTAACGCAAATGCTCCGAAATCGAGTAACAAAAGAAGAAGTTCAAAATCACTTTTCAAAACTGTTTATGAAAAATTTTGATGAAGAGGTTAGCAAAATTCTCAAAGAACACGGTGGATAACAATACTTATTAGCTCCTCAAGAATTACGCAAAGCCGCCGACTGTTCCAACAATCAGCGGCTAAGGACAACACTCTATGTATGATTTTAGCTATCACATCATACTATATCTAGGAGGGCGTTGTCAATATGAAAAAAAAGACTATGACAAGAGAGAGGCTTGAAAAGTTCTACGACCGTCGGGTTGAAATTTCCGAACTGATTGAGCGTATAGCGGACGAGCCTGATACTAATAGAACGTGGGATGTTATCCTCGATGGCTCAAACGGTTCACCACGACCGAGAACGATTGTCGGAGATGTTGAAAACGCCATTAAAAAGCGTTTGAAAAGTCGCCTTGAAAAGCTCGAGCAGCAAATGGTTGATGAGATAGATGATGTTATGGACTTTATAGAATCACTCGGGGATAGCAGAGACAGACAAGTTCTCACAATCAGATACATTGATGGCGCATCTATAAAAGAAACAGCAAAAAAAGTAAGGTTCAGCGAGAGCACGGTCAAGCAACTTTTGCGCAATATTCTTAAACAACTGGAGAAATAAAAAACTTATAGCGATAAATCCAATACGACAGTGCTGTCTGTTTGGGTTCGACTTTCACGAAAGTAACGATACTGCAACTTTCGTGAATGGCAAGGAAGACATCGTTAAAGAACTAGGTTTTACAGAAAGTCAAAAAATCCAACAGACAACGCTGTCCAGTTGCAAGAACAAAAAACAATACAGAAACGAGGTAAAAGCGAATGAACGGATTAACACCAATTGAGTACAACAATCAGCGCATACTAACCACACGCCAACTTGCAGAAGGCTATGAGTCCGATCCAAAAAGAAAGAATTTCTGAAAATTTCAATCGCCATAAATATAGGTTCAAAGAAGGCGAACATTTTTATTGTTTGGAGGGCGATGAATTAAAGAGATTTCGGGCGACTCATCAAATTGATGATTTGCACGAGAACGTCAACAAAATCTATCTCTGGACGGAAAAAGGCGCATTACTTCATGCTAAATCGCTAAATACCGATAGAGCGTGAAGTATACAGCGAACTTGTTGAAAACTATTTCAAACCTAAACAAGACTTAGAACCTACAGACAGCGGTGTCGCAAGGTTCGGCACAGTCGTCGAAAATCTAAAACCCAAGACTGAAAGAAATATATTAAGGAGCAAGTATAATGAATGACATAACTAACATTTCCGAGGCAATCGGAACAGAAATCAACACAATAACTATAGACGCAAGCGAGGCTCCATTTAACCCGCTATCATACTTTGACCTTGAGGGAGCTGAAAATTTAACAGAGAGTGAAAAGGACAGCTTTATAGACGGGTTTGAAAAAGCTTGTGTTTTATATGAACCTGAAAAGGTGGAAGCGAGGCTGTTCGCAAAGGGGTTTAATGCGGCTATAGATTTTATTGAGCACGGCATAATGAAAACAGACCTGTTCAGAGAAACGATTGACTAAAAAGTAGGTGGGATAATATGCCACAGAAACGCAATCCGTTAAGTATTGAAGCAGAGACACGGTTCCGTGCAGGTGAAAGGCTTATAGACATAGCAATTTCACTAGGCAAACCTGCGGGAACCGTGCGTCGTTGGAAATCGGATCAAAACTGGGAAGGTAGCAAAAAGCAAACCGAATGTTCGGATTTAAAACCGAATGGTAAAGCAGAGCATTCGCTTTCAAATTCGAGCGTTGTAAAAAGACCGAGATTAAGCACGACTGATAGAACATTTGATAACTCAGAAGATATGCCGCTCAATAACGGCAATGCACGTAATGCACAAATCACTAAAACCATTTCCGAAAATTTCGATACAGAAAAATCGAAAACTAACTCGAATAGATTAAGAGGTGGACAGCCTGGTAATAAAAACGGCTTAAACAATAAAGGCGGCATAGGAGCACCGCTAAAGAACAAATATGCCTTAAGAACGGGCGAATATGAGACCATAAATTTTGACGAGCTCCTCGACGCAGGCGAACGCGCTCTAATCAATGCCGATTATAACAAATACACACTGCAATTCTTTCTCATTGATGTGCTTTCCATACGAGAACGGCGCATCATGCAAGACATAAGGTCGCTACGTGATAGCTTGGATGACATGGCACTCACTGGCGAAACAGAAAACGAAAGCAGCACTGCCATCACCGAGACGAAGCACAACAAGAGAGGTGAACGGTGGGCGGGCCCATCGACACTCACGAAATCCAAATCCACAAGCAAGACGAATCAAACAACACTCAAGCGCATTGTAGAGCTTGAGGATGTGCTTACAAGGATACAAGCACGCAAACAAAGAGCTATAGAGATTCTGCACCGCATCGAGCTTGATGATATCAAGACTGCTATCGACTTATCTAAGCTAGAGCTTGCCAAGCAGCGCCTCTCTGGTGCTATAGCGGTAGAGGACATACTTGATGGAGAGGTCACAACACTACTCGACGAGTCCGCGCCCGACCCTTCGTAGGTACTTCCGGGCGAAATTCCAACATGCGGGTACGATGAGTGCAAAATATTTCTAGTTTTGAAAAATTTTTACCATTTCTCATTTTTTTGTGGAGGTTTTGGAATGAACGAAAAAGGCAATATTTCCTCTTGCAAAGTCGTGGCTCAGGTATTGGACATCACAGAGCGGCGTGTAATGCAATTGACACAGGACGGAATAATCGAAGAGCACTGCGCAGGTGGGTACCGGCTTTTGCCGACGCTTCAGCGTTATATTCGTTACTTGCGTGCAGGGCAGGATAACGTAGAATTTGCGAAAATCAAGCGTGAGAGCGCGGCGCTAGATCTTGCGCTGAAAAAGGGGGAAATGCACAAGACCGCCGACGTGGAGTTCGTGGTGACGAACATGCTCGTCGCGTTCAAATCGAAGCTCGAAACGCTGCCGCACAAAACGCTACCGGCAATCATCGGTGTGCCTGACGGCGACGACCGTGTGGAGAGCGTGACGGCAATCCTGAAATCCGCATTCGATGAAGCTCTTGCGGAACTTTCGCCATACGACCCCGCCATGTTCAATGTGGACACGTATGTCGCAGGGTTGGACGATACGGTTTTTGATGAAATGGCGTGATTCTGTTGTTAAGCGATGTTAGTATATCTCTGACGGCTTTTGCCGAATAATTTGGAGGTTACTGAAATGTCGAACAAAAATAAAAAAGGACTCACGCCAAGCCTTAACCCGGAGAGTCGAAAGTATCAATGGTATGCAAGTCGCACGAATCCGAGCAAGACTTTTATGCTGGTGTACTTTGAAAATGGCAAAATGCCTGACGACGTCGTTGTCATGCATGGGGAAGAATACGAGAAAAGTGATGAATGCAGTTTTGATTTTGACTCAATGCCCGATTCTGCAAAACAAGAGTTTGTCGCATCTTCTTCAAAAACATTCATGCGCTTCATGCAACGGCCGGATGCTCATCAAATTCTCGATGCTGAACGAGAACGGCTCGTTATCGAGGGAAGCACGCTGCTAGCCCCGACTAAACGCTCTCAGAGGTGAATTGAGAGTTGCGGCGGATAGTGTCCCTGCTCCTGACAAAGTGCGCACATGGCACTGTAATTCGCTCAAACACAAAATCCCACACAAGGCTTTGCCTCAAGGTGGGATTTTTGCTGTAGTCCATTTTTGTATAGGATATGAGGAAGCCACTATAAATGGCGACCCCACAGAGTATAATAAACTTCGGCTGTTAACTTATTGACTAACTCGCACAGCTCGCAACCACGAGAAGTATAACAATAATCAATACCCCAAATGCAATAATGTTAGTTATAAAGTCGGTTGCCTTGCTTACTGCTTTGCTGACGAACTTGCTGGCGACTTCACAAGCGAATTCATCAGTGATTTCAGTAGCAACTACGACAACGATTTCATCGTCAATGGTATGTAAATCATTCCTCACTGTGTTATCCCTTCTTTCTCTTATCGTTATCATAACTCATGTACAACTTGCAAGCAGCATACTATTAGATCCAATCTACAAACCCTGAAAGTTAAAAGATAGTATTGGTTATCACGTGCGTATGTCATGGCTGCTCATCGTCTTTTTATTAGGCGTAACATTTGAATCAAATAATCACCACTTAGGTAAGGAGTTTCATCTAAATCTAAGTAGCGACGATCAAATTCAATGAATCCATTCTCTTTGTAAAACTCAACTAGCGCAGGAATATCTTCGCATTCGAGATATGCATACCTTCCGCCTAGGTCTAGTTGAATGTTTGAGACTTTATCACACGCAATTTCCAGTAATTCGCTTCCGTCAATCAGCTTATTATAACCGTTCGTAAAATTCTTTCCTATTTGAGCTATGAGCGGCACTGAAAGGCAGTGCGCAGAAATCGTGCTGTCATACGTTGAAAAGTGAGCAATCCGCCTCCTGACTGTTTTAGACACATTCTTCAACGGAACTGTAATCACTTTTGAGGCAAGAGTAAAATATCCTACAAGCACAGGTTCACCTTTGTATGAAGTGAATACAAGGTGTGTTTGACTCCATCCCTGCTTTGCAAAGTCGATGGCTTTTGTTTGTATAAACATCTCAACATCGGGAGCAAGAGGGCAAGAAAAATCGGAGAGCATGGCCGTAGTCTTGACATCTCCGATATCATCTATCAGTGTTAGCAAATGAACAACCGTATATCTCATTTAACTTTACTTCCAAACAGTTTATGCACATCTTCTTTGCTTGCATACGAATAAGAAACAGGCTTTTGACGTGTTGGGCTTTTTTTGTTCCCTGCTTGCTCAAGGGCTTTAGCCAGTTTAAGTCCTGCTTTTTTGTCTTTTATCACGACATTCTTCAATATGCTCTTTGTCGCCATCGGAGACACCTCCTAAAATCGGCAATACTTCAATCCCACGGAGAAGTAAAATCAAATTATATCACAAAGCATCTATATTGTTCAACCTCATATATACAAATTTTCAGATAGTGCTGACACACTATGTTGTGTAGAGGCAAGTTTGAGTTTTTACGATTTAGCCTTTTGCACGTTCTTTTGTTGTTACTTTGTTGTTCTTTTGATGTTACGAAATTCTTCCAACTCTGATATTCTTCCCATTTTGCAACGGTTACAACTCTGTATTTGTTGTTCGTTTTGATGTTCAACGATGTTGCTCAGCAGATATTTGAATAGAAATTACAGGATAGAGATGCCTGGATGGGCTTTGTGCAATGTTTAGAACGGTGCTATTATAATAAAAAATCTATGATCCAATTAAAGTGCAAATTTTCACAAATCGATGGTCAAAAAGGCACACATGAAACCTGTAAATTTTGAAGTTATCCTCTTTCGCAATTTTCGCAACAAGGGCATAACTCGTACCACGCATATCTCAAAGCGAAGGCACAGAGACCGCTCTAAACTTTCCCAAACCGAAACCCAAAGTGTTAAAATAGTGTTAATGTTTAAAACATCAGCATAGAAGCATCAAGATTTACATCAGTGATTGCAAGCATTCGACAAGGCTTAACACATTGTGTTGATTATTCCGACAGGGAGAAAACGCCGTCGGCTAGACCTGCCTTGTTTCAAAGGCAAAAGCACTGTGCCATGTGTAACATGGTACTTAAGTGCGCACTCATTAAAATGAGTGTTGGGGGCGCAAGCTGTTAGACCTGCGCCCCGTTGGCTGTTTAATCCTGCTCGTCGTCATCGTCGAAGCTATCATCTTCGATGTGCGGTGACGGTTGAAGCTTCATGGGCGACTCAGTTTTCGCCTGTGTCGGCTGAGTGGCATCGCTTTTGGTATCGCTATGTTCCTGCTCGGCTAAGAGCTTACGAAGTGCGGAAGTCCCAAACTTGCTTGCTATATGTTCTTTTACAAATTTCTCAAAGCGGTCATCACTGAGTGTGATTGTGTCCGGCAAAATGCTCTCTAAAAATCCCGCACGCTTGCAGAGTCGCCTTGTCCTTGCCTTGCGCTGGAACTCCTTTTCTTCGTTTACAAGGCGCTTAACCTCGTTTTCCATTTGCTTGATTTGCTCACGTCTTGCGTCGATTCTTTCAGCTCTGGTTCTCTTTGTTGTAGTTGTCATAATGGTAATAGTCCTTTCTGTTTTGCATAATAAGTGGCTGTGCTCAAGTGATTTCTAATGCTTAACGCTGGGAGTTTCAAAGCTATTTGGTTCGCCCGATAATACATCAAGCAGACCATCATAATTTACAAGATACTTCTTCCCGCACTTCACATACGGAACATTTCCCGACAATACCATTTGCCTCAGTGCGTGCCTTGTCAAACAAGTGTCGGGGTCATCTTGCTTGAGCTGAATTATACATGCATCAAGCGTCCTCATTCTTTTCATCTTTCTTTACCTGCCTTTGCTATGGATTTGCATTTTACTAAACTTTTTAGCTTAGTTAGCGCATTTCTCATTATACTAAACATTTTTGCTATGTCAATATATGCGACATAGAATTCACAGGATTTTAATAAACAAAATTGTTATATAATTATTGACTGGACGACATGATTCATGGTATAATAAAGCATAAATGATTATAAAGGGGGATTTATCATGGCTGTTGGAGAACGCATTAGGCGGGTGCGCAACTTGAGAAAACTCACGCAAAAAGAGTTAGGTCTTGCTGTTGGTTTTGATGATAAAACTGCTGATGTGCGCATTGCGCAGTATGAAACAGGCACAAGAACACCAAAAGAGGACTTGCTCCGAAAAATCGCAGAAGTCCTTGATGTTAATTTTCGCTCATTATATGAGCCGACACTTTATGCGGCAGAAGATGTTATGTTCACGCTCTTTGAACTTGACGAGCATTATAATATGCGCATCTTTTCCACAGTTGAGGAGGATGGCTATTCTAAAGTTGTAAGGTCGATAAATTTTGACAGCAACTTGCTTGATGAATTTATTTCCGAATGGCACAGGCGCAAACGCGAGCTCGCTGACGGCACAATCAGCAAAGCAGAGTATCTTGAATGGAAACTCAATTGGCCTTACACCAGTGAGGGCGTAGATGGGAAATTTGAAGCTAAAAAGCAATGGCGGTCATCGGAAACTCCGCCGATAATAACAAAAAGCAGGAAAGCAAAAAGCAAACAGGCGGACAACCAGAAGGGAAAATAATATCATGGCAAATATCGAAAAACGTGGCGAGAACACCTATAGATTAACAGCTTATGCAGGTTATGATTCAAGTGGAAAACAGCTTAAAAAAAGAAAAACAGTCAAACTCAAAGTCGGTCTAACTGACAAGCAACGAGACAAAGAATTGAATCGTCTAGCTACTTTGTTTGATGATGAAGTTGAAAAAGGGCTATATCTCGACGGCGATAAAATTACTTTTCGCGAAGTCGCTCAAATGTGGTTAGAGCACGTACAAAAGCGGCACGCTCCTAAGACTTTGGCAACATACAAATCAAGATTGACTGACAGAATAATTCCCGCACTAGGTCATATAAAACTGAGCAAAATCCAACCTCACCACCTTGAGGGGTTTTATGATAGCCTTGAAAAGGAAGGCGTCAGACTTGATGCAAAATATTCACCCACCGTTAAATTGGGAGATGTGCTCAATCAATTTACTGCAATCGCACTTGCAGAGAAAACCTCTATAAATGAGCGGACAATCCGAAAAATAAAAAACAAACACAGTACCAACTATAAGACTGCCGAGAAACTTTGTGTTTCTTTGAATCTGAAATTTAAGGATATGTTTAAACCGTGCGGGAAAACTAAGTTATCTGAAAAATCTATCCGCCATCATCACGATGTTGTGAGAACGGTTTTGTCCTTCGCTGTAAAAAGAAATCTAATCACGACAAACCCTGCACAGCGTGTTGACTTTGAAAAAATGCCTGAATATGAAGCAAGCTACTATGACGAAACAGACATTACAACATTGTGTGAAGCCCTCCGCAGTGAACCCATTATGTACCGCACACTTATCTATTTAGCAATTGATTCAGGAATGAGAACGGGAGAAATCACAGGGCTGTTGTGGTCGGATATTGACTTTGAAACAGGCTATGTTACGGTCACAAAGCAACGCCAATATGTAAATGGCTATGGCATAATTATAAAAGAACCTAAAACAAAAAGCGGCAAGCGAATTTTAACGCTTTCAGCGACAGTTACGTCAATGCTTAAAGAATATTATGAAGAGCAAAAAAGAAATTTAGAAAAAATCGATGCCCAATGGTCTGAATCGCTCGAGGTATTTACTCATGCAGATGGAGTTCCGATATATCCCGGACGTCCCCACCAATGGTTCACAGGTTTTCTTAAACGCCATAATCTCAAGAAAATAACCTTTCATCAACTCAGGCACACTAATGCGTCCTTGATGATTGCCGCAGGTGTTGACATGGTAACACTCGCGAATAGGCTCGGTCACGCCGACAGTAATATAACTCAATCAACCTATGCCCATATAATCCGTTCAAAAGAAAAACAAGCTGCAAATGTGATGGATATGTTCTATACCAAAACCACTGCAACTGCAAAGAAAATCGAGAGAATTGGATAATTAACAAACATAAAAATAAGCCCCAAATAAGCCCCAAGCAGTGCGTGAAAACAAAAATAACCTTGACGGAGCAAGCTGTAATGCCTGTAAAATCAAGGTTATTTCTATACCATATGGCGGAGGCAAATGGGAATCGAACCCATCTTCGAGTTTTGGCTCGAACAACGGTGTTGAAGACCGCGAGGCACACCAGTTACCTTATTACCTCCATGTATTGTGGCTTTCTCTGCCTGCTAATTTTAACATAACCGCTACAAATGTCAATATCTGTCGAATGTGAAAATCTTTTTATGTAATCGATTGCGAAACGCTAAATTAAGCTTTGCTATCAGAATTATTGCAAAACACTTGTTTTATGGGCCATTCCAGTATATAATTTTTAATACATCGTGATTGTACAAAAAAGTAGCGCAGATACATTTGAGCAATTTGCCATCGAATGCGGAAATGGCACTAACATTTTTTCAAAGTCACTTTCAAAAGAGTTGAAGTAGAATCTTCTAGCGGTAGCCAATCGGCTACCAATCGGCTACGACAGCCGATAGCGGCATCGTATACAAGAATTAACACAACGCAAAACGAGGAATCAAGCATAATGACAGTAACAAGAAATGGAAACACGCTAACAGCAGACCTGCACGGGATGCAAGAGGCTGATGCGAAAAAAGCTCTTGAGCGGCTTATATCATCAGCCGACAAGAGTATAACAGAAATTGAGGTTGTCCACGGTCATTTAGGCGGGCAGGTTTTGATGAACATGGTGCAGAAAAAATTGAAACACAAGAGGATTGAACGCAAAATTTTGTCGTTGAACCGAGGAATGACTTCGCTACTTATTAAGGAGTAATACATATGAATTGTAAAAGTTTTTGCACCTGCACGGTAGCCGATTGCCCTTCACACCCTGAAAAGCACGACTGGCAGTGTGGACCGTGCATTCAAAAAAATCTTGATCACCATGAGATCCCATATTGTTTTTGGGAGAAGATTGGAGACACTGCAAATGCGAAAAGCCCGTACACATTCTTGGAGTTTGCAAAAGCGGTTATTAAAGCGGAAGGGTGACAGGTTTGTAGGTACATCTGTTTCAATCGGGCATAAATCGGTTGCTACGACCGATAATAGTTATGAGTTCGGATAAAAGTTCGGATAAGAGTTCGGATAAAGCTCGTGTATATACAGGCGAATCACTAATACTATGCGTGTTGGTTCGGAAAGTCGGGTATATGTGTGATTGTAAAATAGGCACTAAGACTAAGCGACACGCTGTGCCGCTCAGCCTTTTTCTATTATGTTAGAGGGTGTAGGGTGCGTCGGCAAGAGTCGATATGAATGCAGAGGTATAAATGGCTATAAGAAACCTAACAAATTGGAACGACCCGCTTTTTCGCAAGAAAAGCCGCGAGATTGACAAATTTGATGAGCGGCTCCGGGTATTGCTTGACGATATGAGAGATACGCTTATTAAGGTAAATGGCCATGGCTGTGCGGCTGTTCATGTCGGGATTTTGCGCAGGGCGGTTGTCATTATTGATAATGATGATGTAATAGAAATGATTAACCCTATTATCACGGAATCAAGCACAGAAACACAAAAAGTGCAGGAGGGCTCAATCGCTCCCGGTGCACCAAGTGGATATGTTATCAGACCCAAATGGGTAGTTGTTTCAGCAGTTGACAGAAATGGAGAATCAATAACCGTAAGTGGAGAGGACTTTTTAGCGGCTACGATTTGCCATGAAGTAGACCATTTAGACGGCATTTTGTTTGTGGATAAGTTAGCGGATTAACAATTGATTGGCATTTAGGGGTTGCCGGTAAATTGGGCATGAACTATAGTGCACAAGAGGTTTTGATTAATAACGATGGAAATCTACATACAAAATAGTTTATAGGGGGGGTAAACATACTGTGCTTATGCTATATTTTTCCGGAACAGGAAATTCTAAATATGTGGCAGAGTTATTTGCAAGCGAAATGAACTGTTCGTGTCATTCTATAGAAGAATTCATAACTTTTGATACTTTGATTGCCGAGAGTGATACAATTGCATTTTGCTATCCTGTCTACATGTCTCGTGTGCCACGGATAATGCGAGAATTTGTTTCACGGCATTTGAATTTATTTAAAGGCAAAAAGATTATAATTTTTTGCACTCAGCTACTCCTGTCTGGCGACGGCGCGAGAGCGTTTGCGGTAATGTTTCCGAAAAACCATGTTGATATGAGTTATGCCGAGCATTTTTTTATGCCAAACAATGTCAATAATGTATCGTTTTTACCCATACCAAGTGAAAAGATGATTCAGAAATGTATGGATTGTGCAAAGCAAAAAATGGCGATAGTTTGCGGCAACATAAAGGCGGGGAAAGTTAAAAAGCGCGGATTTAACGTGTTATCGCGCGCACTTGGATTACTGCAAGGCGTATTCATGTCGAAAACAGAGCAGCTTGCTAATAACTCAGTCAGATTTGATGCCGACTGTACAACATGTGGGCTTTGTGTAAATATTTGTCCAACGAAAAACCTCGCTCTTGCAGAGGGTGGAATCAAACATAATCACAACTGCACAATGTGTTACCGATGTATCAACAGATGCCCACAAAAAGCAATAGCTGTAGTTTTTCGCGGTAAGGTGAAAAAGCAGTACCGAGGAATTAAAAGCATGGTATAAAAAATATAAGGAGTTATGAAATGAACATTTTAGTAAGAAAAGCAACCGAGGAAGATATCAACAAGCTGAAAAACAACCCGACGTGGGGTTGTGAAGTTTCTGAATTCGACTGGCACTATGACAGTGAGGAAATTTGCTGGCTAACCGAAGGTGAAGTAACCGTAACTTATGATGGTGACAGTGTGTCTTTTGGAGCGGGTGATTATGTAGAATTTCCCAAAGGACTGTCCTGCGTATGGAAAGTAACCAAACCTGTTAATAAACATTATGAGTTCAGATAAACAAGAGCTGATTGAGACTGTCTCCTGATATTTCTGCTTGTGGTATGTACAAGTTAATCTAATTGCTTTGCATCTGGTCAAGCCTGTTTTTCGCTACTTTTTTGGCAGCTTTCTCCTTTGACTGATAGAAAACGCTTGATTAGAAGTGGGTATATAGCGGTTATCCAAAGCGTCGTCAATCCATATCTGATCGCGTCTGCAACAAGTCCCGACCCCAGTATCCTTGCGCCTTCCATAATGCCGATAGTGCCGGCAAGACCCAATATGAGCTTGAGAATCTGCATAAAGACATTTTTGGACTTGACCGAAAAATTGATATATTTTTTCTCTATGAACATCCCAACCGCAAATCCTGCGGCAGCTCCCCCTGCAAGTACGCTGTCTCTTAGTTTTGCGGGTTCGGTAACTTCAGCGAAATTCATAATTATGACCATAGCAAATATAGCGATTGTTGCGGCGCATATAATCAGAGGGAATAACGCCTCGGTTTTGTTGTTTTCTGGAGCGTTGTAATAAAACTTAATGGCAAGCCACAAGATAACTGCCACTATAATTAGAGAGACTAAAACATCTGACAAGTAATGTACACCAAGGTACATCCTTGAAAATGCGACAAGTAATGCAAGACCGAACATAATAATCCGCACTATTTTATTATTGAGCATTACACCTAGCGGCATTAAGTATGCAGCAGCATTCTGCGTATGTCCACTTGGAAATGCATAACCTGTAGCTGCACCAACAGCTCCCGGAACAGTTGTAAATGACGGATCGTAAACCCAGGGGCGGTCAACCCTGAATATAATTTTCATGCCCTGCACTAAAATCGCCGACATGAAAAACACAATGCCTAAAACATATGCCATTCGTTTATTAATACACCAGAAGATAGCGCAAAAAACAGCAATTATTATCATTTGCTCTTCCATTCGGGTGATTAATAATATCAGTTCATCGAAAAAAGGATTCCGAATGTTCTCAAGTGCTCTTAATATTTCCATTTTAATCTCCTGCTTTGGGTTTAATTAATAATTATTTTATGTGATGCCATTTTAGCATATGCGAAAACGAAAAGCAAATTCACTTGTTGCTGAGTTAAATTTAATATTGCTATCAGAATTACTGCAAAACACTTGTTTTATGAATCATTCCAGTATATAATCTTGAATGCATCATTTAGACGGTATTTTGTTTGCGTATAAGTTGGCGGATTAGCGAAATGCAGTAGTTGAAAAAGAAAGGATTTTCTAGTTTGAAAGTTAAAGTTATCCAAAACCACGATGGTGAAGGGCAATTTCCCACATTTGATAAGGGAGCGAAAGTAAAAATTATCGGTGATGAATGTGTTGAATTCTCACACTGGTTTCCATGCGAGATAGAGGGGTATCAGACATATGTGCCCGAATCTTTTATAGCAGAGGGGCTTTTGGCGCGGAAATATAATCCTACAGAACTTGTGCAGAGCGTTGGAGATTTACTTGTGGTGAATGAAATAGTAAACGCATGGTTAATCGCTACTAATGAAAGCGGACACATGGGGTGGATTCCGGCGGAAGCGGTTGAATCTCTTTGCAGTACCGGAATTGGGTTTAAGGCAGATGACACATAGATGAAAGTGGCGGCTGATAATGGCGTAATAAGAGCTGAGGAAAACATACTATGCTTATGATAAGTGGATTAGGGGTGTGGCGTTATGTTGGGAAACTTTAAGCCAAAGGTTTTGTGGGCGAAAAAACCAAAAGAAGATGAACCGGACGACATAGTATATTTAGAAACCCATCTCGAAGAAACCGCTGGAGTTGCAAGAAAATTATGGAAAAATTGGATACCTGAGGGATTAAGAAAGCAGCTTGACGAAAGTCTGCTTATTTTTTTAGCCTATGCGCATGATTTAGGAAAGGCGAGCCCGGCATTTCAGCTCAAGACAGGCTATAATACTTGCGACGTTGACGAAAAAATTTATGATGGTCTTGTGCGCGCAGGTTTTGATTTAGGTAAAGATTATACGCCAAGCAAAACACCTCATGCCTTGGTTTCGTTTGGAATATTAAGGCGACATGGATTCAGTGACGCTGTCAGTGTGGTAGTGGGAGGTCATCACGGAAAACCGCCGACCAGAGATCAGGTAAACAAAGACCTTGATGCATATGAGGAAAGCTGTGGTTTTGATAAAGTTTCGTGGATACAAGCTCAAGACTTATTGCTAAAAAAAGGGTTAGAAATATCCGGAATTGCAGTGGAGAGTATAGAAAATATAACGATTACGCGCCCACAACAAGTGCTTTATAGCGGGTTAGTGATACTTGCGGATTGGATTGCAAGTAGTGAGTGGGACGGGGAAATGCCCACAATGTGGAATCCGCATATTTCGGAAAATATTTATAGTCATCGTTTCGGGATAGAAAATCCTCGCCCGGTACAATCAAATTTAATTCAAGCTGCAAAGTCATCATGTTCACCGGGTATTTATGTTGTTGAAGCACCAATGGGAGAGGGAAAAACGGAGGCGGCACTTGCCGCCGCAGAAGTTCTTGCAAGTAAATTTGGCTGTCGCGGTGTGTATTTTGCACTGCCATCACAAGCGACATCTAATGCGATGCTTGCGAGAGTTAAAAACTGGATAGAGCATTTTGGAGGGCAAGACGGTGCACTCAGTATACGCCTTGCTCACGGCAAAGCTGAACTGAACGAAGAGTACGAAGGAATTAAAATTTCCGGATACAATAGCGACGACAAGGATGGTGATAGTGTTGTAATGGTACACGATTGGCTTGTCGGACGAAAAAAGGGAATACTGGCGGATTTTACAGTAGGCACAATAGATCACATCCTAATGGCGGGGCTAAAGCAAAAACACCTGGCACTTAGGCATTTAGGTCTTGCAAACAAAGTTCTGATTATTGATGAATGTCACGCATATGACGTTTATATGGAGAGTTATTTGTTAAAAGTAGTAAGGTGGCTTGGAGCGTATGGTGTGCCAATTATTATTTTATCTGCAACACTGCCGGTTGATAGACGCAATTCGTTAATTGAGGCGTATATGGCAAAGAGAGTGGGTAGTTTAAATCGTGAAGAATACAATCGAGAAAAATCTTTAGCATACCCACTTATTACATACACAGACGGACAATGTGTTAAATCTGTGCCGGTTGAAGAAAAAATCGCTGATAGGAACAAGGTGGTAGAGGTTGAAAGGCTTGGCGAAGATAAGTTGATAGATGCTTTGCAGACCGTTTTAGCAGGTGGCGGCTGTGTGGGGCTCATCTTTAATACTGTAAAAAAGGCACAAGAGTTTTATGAAAAAGTAGCTGCCGAGTTTGGGGAAGAAATAGTAGAGTTACTACATGCCGGATTTATTGGTCTTGATAGAGCGAAACGTGAAAGAAAACTACTTGTTAAGCTCGGCAAAGATTCTACAGAGCGACCAAAGAAAAGAATTGTTATTGGTACACAAGTTTTTGAGCAGTCGCTGGATATTGATTTTGATGTTATGTTTACGCAGTTATGTCCGATTGATTTGTTGTTACAACGAATGGGCCGGTTGCACAGGCATTTTAGAGAATCACGCCCCGGTGGTGTGCTGAAGCCGAAGTTCTACGTTGTGGGTGCAGATTGGGGAGATTTTGACAATGGCTCAAAAGCTGTATATGGCGAGTATTTATTAATGCGAACTTGTAGTGTTTTAGAAAATTGGTCGCCAAGTGTTGAGTTGCCGACTGATATTCCACATTTGGTTGCACAGGTGTACAATGATGACTCTGAGATTTCCCCACCTGTGGAGTTTGTTGAGGATTACGAAAAAGTTCAATCTGAACATAAAATGCGAAATGAAGATAGAAAAAGCAGAGCAAAAGGTTATCAGATAAGTGGTAATATTACAGATCGCAACATACTCGGTTGGCTTGATAATTCTCGCAAAGAAAGTGAGGGAGAAGCGTCAATCAGAGATGGTGCTGATGCAATTGAGGTATTAGTGGTGCAACGGAGGGGTGGCGAAATATGTCTGATCCCGTGGATAAATGAAGGCGAGCCGGTTGTAGACCGCACACCAAGCGACAGACTTGCGAAAACTATTGCCGGCTGCTCAGTGCGTTTACCATTGGCTTTTAGTAGATATAAGAAACTGGAAAGTACAATTGAGATTCTTGAAGAACAAATGGTAGATGCAAACATCAAAAATGGTTGGTATGAGTCTTATTGGCTTGAAGGTTCGTTAATATTAATTTTGGATGAAGATTTAAATGCAGTCATCGGAGAACATCGCTTACATTATTGCGAGCATTTAGGATTGCGAGTCAGTGACGATTCAAAAGCAAACAAGAGTTCTGAGTGTTGATGCAGAACTCTTGTCGTGTCCCCGCATATGCAGGGCAGGTGTTTAATCATAAACGTCCATTTATAAACAACTAAGGGTCACCCCCGCGAGTAGCAGGGCGTTTTCGGAAAACATTTTAGCACAGATTGATAAAATAAGCTAGCATCAATATTTATAAATAACTAGTTGAGTTTTTCTTGACATATCCTTTTTCGTATGTTATTATATCAGTAATAGGGGTTTATTTTTATGTGATAGGAGGATAATATGACAGAGCCAATATATAATTTGCTAGATGAGCCTTGGGTAAAGGTTACAAACCTCCAAGGTGAAGAGGAAATGTTGTCAATCACAAGCACACTTGTGAAAAGTCACGAGTTGAGAAGTCTGTCTGGAGAGATGCCGTCACAAGATTTGGCGATATTGCGCCTATTGTTAGGTGTCCTTTATTCGATATATACTCGTACTGAAGAATATGAAAATGCACGAGATGATGAAAGTAAAGATGCGTGCATGGATATGTGGGAAAGACTGTGGAAACGCAGTCATTTTCTTGAAAACGAAATTGTTGACTATTTACAGAAATACCGTGATAGGTTTTGGCTTAGACACCCGGAACTGCCCTTTTACCAACTAGCTGAAATTAAGAAAGGCAGTGATTTCGTCACTTCAAAAATGATTGGAAGCATGGTAGAAAGTAGCAACAAAACCATGTTATTTCAAAGCAGAACAGGAAAAAGCAAGCAGTATTTGGACTACCCCGAAGCAACACGCTGGCTGCTTTACTTAAATAGTTTTGATGATGCGTCGGCAAAGCCTAGCCAAAAAGGCTTAGAGTCCATGAGTGTAGCTTGGCTCGGGCAACTTGGTCTAGTTTACGTTGCAGGTGCAAATTTGTTTGAAACACTGATGTTAAATTTTTCTCTTGTAAATTTTAACATTGGTGAAGGCGAACCGTGGGGGAAAGGTGATGCGACGTGGGAGTTAGAAAAGCCGCGAACAGCTGAAAGAACAGTTATCACGGTGCCAAGTAGCGCAGAAGAATTGTTTACTTTGCAATCACGCCGTATTCAGTTAAAATATCAGGGAGATAAAGTGACAGGCTTTACCCTTCTTGGGGGAGATAAGTTTGATAGCGAGGATGCCTTTGCAGAGCCTATGACCACATGGAAGCTTAGCAAATCTAAAACGGGTTCTGGAGAAGTGTTTATACCGCCGAGTAATGCTGCACGAAATCCGTCAAAGCAACTTTGGCGCGATTTTGCACCACTATTGTTGGAGGCTGAGAGCGATTCAGAAAAACACCGTAAACCCGGAGTGCTAAAATGGATTTCGGAGCTGGATGGTATTATTTCTTCTAAACAAGTTCAAATCTGCACGATGTCAATAAAATATGGAAATATGCAAAGTGGTATAGATGAGGTCTGGGATGACACACTTTCTGTAAATACATTTATATTATCGAAAGTAGGTGAAAAGTGGATCGGGCGCATAACCAATATAGTGAAAACAACAGAGGATTTAGTCAAAACATTGGGAAACCTTGCTTCAAATATTGCAAAGGCGAGTGGCTCTGTTGATGGGCTGAATCAACGCAATTACGCCATGGAAAGAGCTTATGCCGCACTGGATATACCGTTTAGAACTTGGCTTGCGTCCATTGATGACACATCAAATATCAATGAAAAATGCAACAAGTGGATTGATAAAGCTAAAAGAGTTATTTTAGACCATGGAGAAAATCTTGTTTCGCAAGCAGGGACTCAAGCCTTTGTTGGAAGAACTGTTATTGTAGGTAACAAAGAGTCACATTATAGCACTCCTAGAGTTTACGGCTGGTTTAAGGGTGGCATATCAAAAATATTAAGTAATAAAATTCAATAAAATTGTGAGGTGAATAAATTGTCAAAAGGATTAGAAGTAAAGGATTTTGTCCATCGGAAGATAATAATGCTGGATAAAGAAGAACCCTACAGTAAGGCGGCATGTGCAAAACTGAGACGTGCTTTAGGGAAGTCTCCGGGTGAAGCTCCTGATGTTTGGGAGATAACTTTGTATGGTGCGCCTGAAGGTGAAAAATCCGAGAGTGCTATCCATACATGCTTGACATTATATGCACTGCATCGTCAAGGGAAAAGCGAGAGCATGAGTGAAGAGAAAATCGGATTTGGGACTGCAATCGCCAAGCTGGTTGCGATAAAGCCTGACAGTGAAGATGCCATTAGGCGACGATTTAACGCAGTTGCTACCTCTGTGGAGTTTGCTGAACTTGCACATCATGCGAAAGGGCTGGTGCAGTTGCTTAAATCAAATGACATAAAAATGGATTATCCTCACTTTGCAAATGAATTATTTTATTTCCACCTCCCCGACCAAAGAGATAAAACCCGCCTAGAGTGGGGCAAGCAGTTTTATCGTATAATTGAAAGTGAAAATAATAAGAATGAAAGGATAAATGAGAAATGAAACCAAAACTATTTATGGATATTCACGTTATTCAGACAGTGCCTCCAAGTTGTCTCAACAGAGATGACACGGGAAGCCCTAAAACAGCCGTTTACGGAGGAGCGCGTCGCGCAAGAGTATCTTCGCAATCGTGGAAGCGGGCAATGCGCTTAATGTTTAATGAGCATTTAGATGTAAGTGAATTAAGTTATCGTACATTGAAGATTTTTGACTTGGTGGCAGATAAAATTTTGGAGAAATCTTCCGAGTATACCCGTGAAGATGCCCTTGTAATGGCAAAAGAAATGCTGAAGAAAGCAAAAGTCGAGCCATCAAAAAAGGATGCAGATAAATCAGAGGCACTTTTCTTTTTATCAGATAAGCAAGCCGAAAATCTTGCGAGTTTAGCTCTCGAAGGTCTTGATGACAAGGAAACCACGAAAGCAGTAGTTCAAACGCTTAAAGCTAACAATGGTGTCGACTTGGCTCTTTTTGGGCGAATGGTTGCATCAAATCCGGATATAAACTGCGATGCGTCTGCGCAAGTTGCCCATGCAATATCCACACACAGAATAGAAAATGAGTATGACTATTTTACCGCTGTGGACGATTTATCTACAGAAGAACATGCAGGTGCGGGTATGATAGGTACGGTTGAATATAATTCCGCAACACTGTACCGTTATGCAACAGTTGCTGTACATGAGCTGTTTGTACAATTATCGAAAGATTCATCAGCTTTAGAGAGAGCCTTGAGAGAATTTATTCGTGCTTTTGTTTTATCCATGCCAAGCGGTAAGCAAAATACTTTTGCCGCACACACTTTGCCTTATGCAGTAATGGTTAGCTTGCGCTCAGATCGCCCGTTAAATTTGGTTGATGCGTTTGAAAAACCTATAAAATCAACTGAAGGCTTCACGTTGCCATCTGCTGAAGAGTTTGCCAAGCATGCAATGAAATCATATAGTGAGTTTTGTACAAAACCTGTGTCAAGTTATACTGTCGGTGAATTTTTACCTGAACTTGGCAAAAAACTGAACTTGGATGAACTGTTGATTGAAGCTGTTAAGGATACTGTGGAGAGGATTATGTCATGAGTACCTTATTGCTTAGGTTAGTAGCACCACTTCAATCATGGGGAACTGATAGCAAGTTTGAACGGCGGGCAACCGGACGTGAACCCAGTAAAAGTGGAGTAATTGGACTCTTGGCGGCCGCACTTGGGCGTAGACGAGATGAATCGCTTGATGATTTGGCAGCTCTGAAGTTTGGCGTGCGTGTGGTCAAGCCGGGGCATGTGATGATGGATTTTCATACAGCAAAAAGCACGAAACAGACTTATGTAACCAAACGCTATTATCTTGAAGACGCAGCATTCTTGGTTGGTCTTGAAGGTGATGTTGAACTTTTGCAAGCTCTTGAATCAGCCGTAAAAGTACCATATTTTCCACTATTTTTAGGGCGGAAAGCTTGTCCGCCAACAGGGAGAATAAGTTTAGGTATACGCAATTTATCGCTAAAAGAGGCATTATTAGGTGAAGCCTTTGACGGCGAATCAAACTCTGATGCGCCCGCGAGATGTATTATACATATGGACGTTGACGAACCTGGTGCATATAGACAACATGACATGCCAATTAGTTTCGATCAAAAGCATAGGAAATTTGCTTATAGGTATATCAAGACCGATATAGAGTTTATGAGTTGCAAAACAGAGCATGATGCATTTGAAGGGATGGATTAGAGGTGTACATATCACGAATAAAACTAAATATTAGCAATAGTAAAGCCATGCAAGCCATTTCATCTCCACAAGTTGTGCATGCACTGGTAGAAGGATGCTTTGTTCAAAAGAATCGGACATTGTGGAGAATGGATTCGCTCGGTGGCAACTTGTATTTGCTAATTGTTTCAAAAGAAGAGCCGAATTTTGATGATTTAGCGACTCAGTTATGTGAACGTGGAGAAATTGGACATACAAAAAACTATGCTTCTTTTCTTACTAAGATAGAAAATGGTCAGCGACTGCGTTTTCGATTTAGAGGAAACACTGTGCATAGTGTGGTGAAAAACAAAGGTGAGCGCGGCAAAGTCAAGCCGTATTTCAGTGAGAAAAATAAAAGAGAATGGGTTTTAAAGAAAGCCGAAAAAAATGGTTTTGTGCTGGAAGAAAATGATTTTGCAATGGTAGATACAGGGCAACAGCGGTTTAACAAACGTGCAAGTCGCAATCATGTAGAGCTTTCGTATGCTACATTTGAAGGGGTGCTGACAGTCGCCGATTCGGAAAAGTTTGTGACGGCGCTGACTCAAGGCATTGGACGAGGAAAGGCGTATGGCTGCGGGATGATGACGGTGATAATGTGAAAAATGAGCATATAGGCGCCAAAAAGCCGGAGCTTCAAGAACTACCGCAGATAAAAGAACGTATGTCATTCTTATACATAGAGCATTCTGTCATAAATCGCACGGATAGTGCTATAACTGTTGCTGATGATAGAGGGACTGTTCATGTGCCGGCAGCTTCTTTGGGTGTAATTCTTCTGGGACCGGGCACAAAAATTACTCATCGCGCAATGGAATTGATTGGAGATACCGGGGCAAGTGTAATATGGGTAGGGGAACGGGGCGTGCGCTATTATGCCCATGGCAGACCATTAACTCACTCTTCGCGCCTGCTTATTGCCCAAGCCGATATGGTGTCAAACGTGAGAAGCCGTGCAGCAGTTGCCAGACAAATGTATACCCTGCGTTTTCCTAATGAAGATGTATCCTCGATGAGTTTGCAACAATTACGAGGACGCGAAGGTGCGAGGATTAGAACTGTCTACAGAAACATCTCCAAAACAACAGGAGTGCCATGGCATGGGCGTGAATATGACCCGGATGATTTCGATTCAAGCTCAACGGTAAACAAAGCCTTGTCTGCTGCACATGCGTGCCTATATGGAGTGTGTCATAGTGTGATTGTAGCTATCGGATGTTCTCCCGGTCTTGGATTCATCCACAGTGGACATGAACGTTCTTTTGTATATGATATTGCAGATTTGTATAAAGCGGAAATTACAATTCCAATCGCTTTTGAAGTTGCATCAAAACATAGTGAAACAGATGATATAGGTCGAATTACGCGCCGTGCTGTACGCGATGCGATAAGTGATGGGAAGATATTGGCAAGGGCGGTAAAGGATATACGCAGACTTCTTATGGATGATTTCGAGGAAGATGTTTTTTGGGATGTTGTTGAATTATGGGACGATAAAGAAGGGCTTGTAAAAAGCGGAGTTTCATATGGCGAGATAAATGAAATCTCGACAAATGGTAGGTATGGTGATGAATCATGATGGTTTTGCACCTAACTAATTGCCCACCTGCTTTGCGTGGTGATTTAACGAAGTGGCTCATGGAAATAGCTTCAGGCGTTTATGTCGGGAGAGTGAGTGCAAGAGTGCGCGATAACTTGTGGGACAGAGTTGTAGATACTTGCAAAAGTGGCAGGGCTGTGTTAGTTTTTAGTGCAAACAACGAGCAACGCATGGATTTTCGTATTCATGGAGAAACATGGGAACCTGTTGATTTTGATGGACTAAAACTTATACTTCGTCCAAGTCCTGCAAGGATTTCAGAAAACAGAAGCAAACATGCATATAGTGAAAAGTCGGGTTTTAGTAATGCTTCGAAATTTCAACGGGCAAAGAAATATTCTAAGAATCACAACAAAAATGCTGAGGGAGTGCCATCAAAATCACAAGAGGTTGCCGAGATTGAATATGAAATGTTGGAGTCATATGTAATTATTGACATCGAAACAACAGGATTAAATCCAACTGATTGTGAGATAATTGACATAGGTGCGCTCAAGGTGAAAAATGGTGAGGTTGTCGATGAGTTTCAATCGTTTGTTAGCATCAAAAAGCCTCTGCCGGAAAAAATAATAGAACTCACCGGCATAACAGATATCACGTTGAATGGTTGTGGGAAGCCATTAAAATCGGTAATGGAGAATTTTTTGGTTTTTATAAAAGACTTGCCAATTGTTGCACATAACGTAAAATTTGATTTATCTTTTATAAATATTGCTCTTAAAAAGTGTGGGCAGGAGCAATTAACAAATCGCGTGGTCGATACACTGGAGGTGGCAAAAAAAGTAGATAAGAAATTTGTGAGTTATAAATTGACGAATTTGATAAAGGAGCTTAATATAGACGTTGAAAAGTTGGCACAGAGCGGATATACGCCACATAGCAGTTTTGGGGACTGTCATTTAACTCTTTTGCTTTTTCAAAAGTTAATAAAATTGGGAGGTCAAGAGGGATGAGGTCTGATTAAAACGGGATTTTTTAAGTATATGCCCCGCACATGCGGGGGTGATCCCTATTCATATTCTGCACAAGCTTCGCATTAATAATATGCCCCGCACATGCGGGGGTGATCCCAGCTCTTCCGCTATAACGTAGAGCATTACATAATATGCCCCGCACATGCGGGGGTGATCCCAATAGTGCTCGACTTTGAGCTGTTCGAGCCGTATATGCCCCGCACATGCGGGGGTGATCCCATCTACATGATGACCGATTACAACAACGGCTTATATGCCCCGCACATGCGGGGGTGATCCCTGAGAAAGATTGCCCATATTTTGACGAATGTAATATGCCCCGCACATGCGGGGGTGATCCCTCTACTAACTTTGCGAATGTCAACAGCAACGGATATGCCCCGCACATGCGGGGGTGATCCCATTACCTAGACCTCCGGGTGCACCAACTTTAGATATGCCCCGCACATGCGGGGGTGATCCCGATGACCGCAGAAAGTTGACGGAAATCTGCATATATGCCCCGCACATGCGGGGGTGATCCCCTAAGCTCACCATTCACATATTGATTGAATGTATATGCCCCGCACATGCGGGGGTGATCCCGATATGAGCGTGGTAGTCAGCAGCCTACGTTGATATGCCCCGCACATGCGGGGGTGATCCCAAAAGTGGGCATACGTACCCTAAAAACGGAGAATATGCCCCGCACATGCGGGGGTGATCCCAGAAAAACCCGCCACCGATAAAGGTGACGGGCATATGCCCCGCACATGCGGGGGTGATCCCGTTACTCCTTTCATAGATTTCTCCGTGTCCGTATATGCCCCGCACATGCGGGGGTGATCCCGTATAGGCGGTCTTGTTTTTCGGCGGCGAACTATATGCCCCGCACATGCGGGGGTGATCCCGCGATATATACTACATATATATCAAAAAACTTATATGCCCCGCACATGCGGGGGTGATCCCGTGTGATAATGCGCTCTACATTGACACTATTAATATGCCCCGCACATGCGGGGGTGATCCCAGCCGTTGAGCGCCATCTAATAGTCCACTGGCATATGCCCCGCACATGCGGGGGTGATCCCGTCGCCGTCAAGAATAATTTGCAAACTTTCGTATATGCCCCGCACATGCGGGGGTGATCCCTTTAAATCAATTTATTAGATTTTGCTTCTTTTATATGCCCCGCACATGCGGGGGTGATCCCGTAGAGCATTACATATTCATGTTCAAGGTAGAATATGCCCCGCACATGCGGGGGTGATCCCTGCAAACGACCATTTGAAGGAACATGCGATATATATGCCCCGCACATGCGGGGGTGATCCCGGTTCTTTTTGTTCGGGGCGGGCGAGTCGATTATATGCCCCGCACATGCGGGGGTGATCCCGCGCCATGTCAAGAGGTCAGCGTGAACCTCTTAATATGCCCCGCACATGCGGGGGTGATCCCGAGCCTCACTACTTCGGAGAATTCGTAAACGCATATGCCCCGCACATGCGGGGGTGATCCCACACTTACAGGAGTTTGCCACTCTGCGAAGTCATATGCCCCGCACATGCGGGGGTGATCCCCTGAGTGGGATTGTTGAGCAAGCTAAGTTGACATATGCCCCGCACATGCGGGGGTGATCCCTCGCCCCGTCAACGCTCTTACGGCTCGTTTCGATATGCCCCGCACATGCGGGGGTGATCCCGTACACAAAATTGCATTTGCCGGCATACCTTTATATGCCCCGCACATGCGGGGGTGATCCCCTATGAGCTTGAAGGTCCTATGCCTCGGCAACATATGCCCCGCACATGCGGGGGTGATCCCTCATCAGCATCTATTTTTGGTGTTACATCTAGATATGCCCCGCACATGCGGGGGTGATCCCTTAGATAAATACATCAGCGGGCGATAGCTGTCAACGCAAAAGCCGCTCTTTCGGACGGCTTAGTGGTTAGATTACGGTTAATGAAGTCTTTTAGATAAAGCGTCTTGCAATACACGGGATAAACTTAAACCTGTTTCTGCAACTTTTTCATCCATCCACTTAGGAATAATATAAAATAATTACTTAAAGTTGACATATGCATAACCACGTAGTACAGTGAATTCGCCACTGCTCACAAAAAATCGTTCCTGCTTTTGCGAAAAACTCCTAAAAATGGTTACACTTTTTGTGAAAGCACTTGAAATGCTGTGTGTTGGCACTTAGAATACGTTTAGTTATAATATTACAAAAACCGAAAGTGAGGAAAAAATGAAAAAATTAATCCTATACGCCACAAAATACGGTGCGACCGCAGAAATCGCACGACGCATCGCTGAAAAACTCGGTGATGCAAATACTCACGATTTGAAAAACCCAATTCCTGATTTAGCAGAATATGATTGCATTATCATTGGTAGCTCAATTTATGCAGGAGCGTTTCGCAAAGAGGTCAAGAGCTTCTTTGCACAAAACGAAGGGGAGCTACTTCAAAAGAAGTTGGGCTTGTTTGCGAGTGGCATGAGCAGGGGTGATGGGGACAAAGTCTTCGCTGAAAATGTTCCTGATAAAATCAAGCAAACGATAAAAGCCACAGCACTGCTCGGCGGAATCTTTGACCCGACCAAGGCAAATTTTATGGAGCGGTTCATCATGAAAATCGTCACGAAACAGTCAGGGCATGTTGAACGGATTGACGACAGTAAAATCGAGAACTTTGTGAGGGAGATGCAAGGATAATGAATGTAAAAACGTATAACATTTCAGCAGAAAATTTTGTATTTGCAATGAGTAAGGAAAATCCACCCGTGCTGACGATTCCATCCGGCAGCTCTTTAATATTTGAAACAAATGATGCCCTTGACGGGCAAATTAGAAGTGCGGGTCAAAGTATTGAGTCTCTTGACTGGGAGCGGGTAAATCCTGCGACAGGACCTGTGGCAATAGAAGGGGCGATGCCGGGAGATTCAATCAAGGTCACTATTAAGCGCATAGACATTACAGGAACCGGCATTATGGCAGCAATTCCGGGGTTTGGCGTTTTCGGAGACGAAACCACCTCGGCAAGCCTTGAAATTATGCCCATATACGACGACTATATTGATTTCGGTCACGGAATCAAGCTACCTTATCGCCCTATGCTGGGCGTAATCGGAGTTGCGCCCGCAGGAGACCCGATACCCTGCGGAACTCCGGGCAGCCACGGCGGGAATATGGACTGCAAGAAAATTGCGCCGCGAAGTGAGCTATACTTACCTGTATTCTGTCCGGGGGCTCTGCTCGCGATGGGTGATGCTCACGCATGCATGGGAGATGGGGAAATTATGGGAACGGGAGTAGAAGCGCCTGCAACCATTGAAGTCGAAGTTGAGCTACTCAAAAAGTTTACAATCACCGACCCACTGCTTGAAGCGGATGGACTTATTTATTCACTGGTATCGGCTGACACTCTGGAGAATGCGACAAAGCGGGCAGTTGCCAATATACGTGATATGGTGGCCAAAAAAATGAACCTTGACAATAACACAGCAGGAATGTTACTCAGCGCGATAGGAGAATTAGAGATTTGCCAAGTTGTAGACCCATTGGTAACAGTAAGGTTCGGAATTGCAAAGGAATATGTACTATAGTGGCAGCAGAGACAGTTTATTAAAATGTTTTTCAAACGATACCGGCAAACGATACCACCTTGGGTACTTGACATGTACCTTCGGCTGTGCTAAATTTAAGTGCTTAATACCATCAAATTTTAGGATTATGTACTGCATAAAAATTTTGGAGGAAAATCATAGATTATGAAGAACTTGAAAGTATCGACAAAACTTATCGTCAGTTTTCTCATAGTTATTGTACTGACCGCCATTGTCGGAGGAGCGGGAATTATCGGTATGATGCAAATGGGTCAGGGAGCCGACGAATTGTACGACAGGCAACTTTTGCCTATTATCTACCTTGCGGACGCGCGCCAGACTTTCCAACGCAATCAAACAGTCATGCGTGAAGTTGCGCTTGCCCGCGGCAGCGATGAGCGGCTGGATGTTCACAGGGCGGCTGCTGAACAAAACGCGGCATTGTTTCACTCGTTTATGCACGAGTTCGGCATAACCATCATAGACCCTGAAGTCAGAAATCAGTTTGACAATGTTATGCGGACTTTCGACGAATGGCAGGCTGTGCTGCTTCATCTTGTGGACGTATCCAGGGTTGCGGCGTCTTCGTCCGAGATTGTCCCGATTATGGAAGACAGTGCGGTTCCGCTTGCAGCTAATTTGATGGCTGCAATGGATAGCATCGTAGAGGCAAGGGTTGCGCAAGCAGAGGCTGTTGATCAGGAAATCGACGATACATACACCACCATGCTTGTCATTATTATCATCGCGCTTGCAGCCGCAGTAATTATAGCTATCTCACTCGCTTTCTATATATCCGGTCTTATCAGCAAGCCAATCGTAAACCTGTCAAGATGGATGGAACATGCAGGCACAACCGGCGATATAACAATGTCCGAATCTGATAGTCGCGACATCGAGGAAATGGGTAAAGTCAAAGATGAAATAGGTGGATTATTTAGATACACCGGCGGGTTAATCGCACACATCGGATATATAGCGAAAGAAGTCGAAGTACTCGCAAGCGGTGACCTAACGCATGAGTTAAAGTTGCTTTCGAATGATGATACAGTCGGTAAATCACTCTTGAAAATGACCGACAGTCTGAACAATATGTTCAGCGAAATAAATACCGCAACCACACAAGTAGCCAGCGGCTCTAAGCAAATTTCGGATGGCGCACAGACGTTGGCGCAGGGCAGCACGGAGCAGGCGGCATCGGTGCAGGAGTTGTCGTCATCAATTCATGACATTGCGTCAAAGACGAAAGAGAATGCGGATATGGCAAACCGCGCCGCGACGCTGGCGAACAGTATCAAGAGCTCTGCGGAAAAAGGCAGTCACCAGATGGACGAAATGATGACCGCCGTCCGCGACATCAACGCTTCCAGCCAGAATATCGGCAAAGTCATAAAATCCATCGACGACATTGCGTTTCAGACGAACATTCTTGCGCTGAACGCCGCTGTTGAAGCTGCGCGCGCCGGACAGCACGGTAAGGGATTCGCCGTCGTCGCTGAGGAAGTCAGAAACCTTGCGGCAAAGTCTGCTGAAGCGGCAAAAGATACTGAGAGTTTGATCGCAGATTCGATTGAAAAAGCGGAACTTGGTTCGCGCATCGCCGACGACACGGCGGCAAGTTTGACGGAAATCGTGTCCGGCATCGGCGAGAGCAGTAAGCTCGTGGGCGAGATTGCAAGATCCTCAGAGGATCAATCCGTGGGTATCGAGCAGATTAACAGGGGCATCGATCAAGTCGCGCAAGTCACACAGCAGAACTCCGCGACCGCTGAGCAATCGGCAGCGGCATCACAAGAAATGAGCGGTCAGTCCATGATGTTGGAAGAGCTAATCTCGCGCTTTAAGCTGAAGGGTTCCGGAGCAGGGCTTAACAAGATTGACGCGCCAAAACAAAGTTTGTCCGCCTCCCAAAATGATGAATTTGATGATTCGTTTGGCAAATATTAAGTGCCCCATTTTTATGTGTTGAAATGTTGCAATTTTGCGGCTTTCAAGTTTTTCAGATAGGGACTCGGGCTGCAAAAAGTCCGAGTCTTTCTCTGCCCACACCTCCAAACCATGCCCTCGTCCTGTGGCGCTCCGATATCAAGCTCCGATTCAGACCATGGCTATGTGCCTGCAACGGGCGACACAGAAAATGAGTTCATAGAGTAGCCTATAGGATCATAGTGTAAAATAAAAATGGGTAAAAAGAGGGAAATGGGCGTGGCCCACTTCCCAAGCATACAAAAATTCAGTAAAATGTAATTGCTTAGAAAACATTGCTGAAAGGTGTATGCAAGATGATTTTA